>JAAUXY010126269.1_pt1 | contig 10947 bp, 9 predicted proteins | sample 7278121 | NCBI WGS metagenome assembly JAAUXY01 (sample SAMN14350117, study PRJNA611818) | marine sediment metagenome | isolation source: surface marine sediment (1.8m) | place: French Polynesia: Moorea | collected 2018-08
AGTGGTCTTTTGTCTTTCGATGCTAAAACCATCGCTCTTTTTTTCTTCTTTCCCCCCGCAGGCAAACAGAAATGCACAGAGGAGCAGGAGTGAAATTTTGCCTAAATACTTCATCTGTCAGTTGTTATAGATTGGCCCTAAAAGTAGAATCAGACCGGCAGATAAAACATGATATTAATCATATTAAGGATAAAAATATCTTTTTATTCTTATATTTGATTTTAAAGGCTGATTTACATGCTTTCCAGCTCCTCCAAATATGCTCTTAAAGCCGTATTATACCTGGCCATTCATACCAGTCCGGACAGGAAAATGCAGGTGCGGGAAATCAGTGAGAATATTGACGTACCCAAAGCATATACAGGCAAACTTTTGCAGCAACTTTCAAAGCGCCGTCTCATCTCCTCGTCCAGAGGTCCCAAAGGCGGATTTTATCTGGACGAAAACAACAGGCAAAACACAGTTATGGCCCTGGTTGAAGCTATTGATGGTAAGACTAAACTTGAATCCTGCATTCTGGGTCTGCAAGATTGTGACCTGGATAAACCGTGTCCGCTGCATAACCTGATTGCCTCCTCACGTTCCAGGATAATCAGTGTTCTTGAAGATATAACCGTGGACGAACTGGCTAAATCGCTCAAGGACAAAAAATCCTTCCTCCCGCTCTGAAACACGGTTTGGCTCTGCTCAGAAAATAACGTAACTTCCATGCTTCCACCAGCTTTGAATAAACCACAGCATGAAAAAAAACACCTCCAGAAGATCATTCTTAAAGAGGGCAGCACTCGGTTCTGCCGCCTTAACTACTATTCCGCAAATTAGTTCTGCCTCTTCCACAGAAAGGATTGTTATGGGGAGATCTTATCCTTCTAAAGCCTATACTGCCAACGATCAAATTAATCTGGCTTTAATCGGTTCGGGAATCCAGGGTATTTACGACACCACTGCTGCCTTAAAAGTACCCGGTGTTAAGCTCGTGGCTGCCTGTGATCTTTATACCGGCAGACTTACACGGGCAAAAGAGTTATGGGGTGATGATATTTTCGTTACCCGCGACTACAGGGAAATACTGAACCGAAAAGATATAGACGCCGTCATAGTAGCTACTCCAGACCATTGGCACAAGAAGATCACCATTGATGCAATGAATGCAGCTAAGGCTGTTTACTGTGAGAAACCCATGGTGCAAAAGTACGATGAAGGCCATGAGATCATCAAGGCATATAAAAATGCCGGAGGCATCTGCCAGGTAGGAAGTCAGGGTATGTCTTCCCTCGGCAATGAAAAGGCAAGACAATTATATCAGGAGGGGGCTATTGGAGAAATGGTACTGCTCGACATGTACAACGACCGGTACTCTGCGGAAGGTGCCTGGCAATATCCGATCCCGCCTGATGCGAATAAGGAAACCGTAGACTTTGACACCTTCCTGGGACAGGCACCCAAAGTCGATTTTGACAGCACGCGCTTTTTCAGATGGCGTAATTATCAGGACTACGGAACCGGAGTGGCTGGCGATCTGTTTGTCCACGCATTTTCCACGCTGAATTACATTCTCAGTTCTAATGGTCCGGTAAGGGCATTAACTACCGGTGGATTGCGATACTGGGAAGACGGCAGAGATGTGCCCGATGTTACGCTCACCCTCTATGATTATCCAAAGACAGAAACTCATGCCGCTTTTAATGCGTCTTTTCGAATTAATTTCGTAGCAGGATATGGCGGTGGTTTTGGATTCAGATTAGTGGGTACTGAAGGAATGATGGAAGTAGGTAGTGACAGAGTAACCCTGGTGCGCTCAAAATTGAATATGCTTCCTCAAAGCTATTCCATGATAGCCTATCCGGAAGCGATACAAAAACAAATCAGGGAAATGCAGGATGCAAGTGGTCTCAATACAAGAAGTTCATCTCTTAATGTTGGTGAAACGGTCTGGGAGGCACCGGAAGATTACAAAGGAAGTCACTACGATCATTTTTACAATTTTTTCCAGGCAATAAGAGGTAAAGGAAAGATAATACAGGACCCAACATTTGGTTTACGGGCGGCCGGAGCGGCTCTTCTGGCCAATGACAGCTACTTTTCACATAAACCGGTCAACTGGGATCCGGATACCATGAAACTCGTATAAAAAACAAGCTATGAGACTACTGATCGCAATCCTGATTGGCTTTTTGAGCAGTTCCCAGTCGCCTGCACAGGACGCTCCTATCAATGTGATTGTAATAGGAGCGCATCCCGACGACTGTGATATGGATGCCGGTGGAACTGCCATACTCTTTGCAAGTATGGGTCACAATGTAAAGTTCGTTTCCCTCACCAATGGAGATGCAGGGCACTACGAGATGGGTCTGGAGGAACTGGCCGCTGTGAGGTTAGCAGAATCAAAAGAGGCCGGTAAACGCTTTGGTGTAACCTATGTGGTCCTTGACAATCACGACGGCGCACTCATGCCTAGTTTCGAGAACAGGCTCGATGTTATACGGGAGATCAGGAAATGGAATGCCGATCTTGTTATTGCTCCCAGACCCAACGACTATCACCCGGATCATCGCTACACAGGGGTTCTGGTACAAGATGCAGCTTATATGGTGATTGTACCCAGTATTGCCCCAGACACGCCCGCGCTGAAAAAGAATCCCGTCTTTCTCTATTCAGAAGATCGCTTTCAAAAACCAAGCGTTTTTGAACCGGATATCGCTGTAGATATAGATCAGGTATTCGAACAGAAGATCTATGCCCTGGCCGCGCATGAATCACAATTTTTTGATTGGCTGCCATGGACTTCGGGCAAGTTAGATCAGGTACCCAAGACAGAGGAAGAAAGGCTGAAATACCTCGCTAATTGGCGACCATTTACGCCTGATAAGGCAACGCGTAACTGCCTGGTGAAATGGTATGGCGAGAGGGCATCAGAAATAAAGCACGCTGAAGGTTTTGAGATCTGCGAATACGGCAGACAGCCTGATGATGAAGAAATCCGGAGGTTGTTTCCAATGCTCGGCAATTAAAAGCAAGGACCTCCGGATTCTATTGTATGGTTAGGTCAGTAATTTGGACTATATCTTAAAAGTAATTACCGGTATAGTCGAATGATTTGCGATATCCTCCCCTATACTGCCCATAAAGAAATGTGACAATCCTTTACGGCCGTGTGTCGGAATGCCAATAACATCAGCATTGATACTTTCACTGTAATTCAACACTCCCTTCTCTACGCTGTAATCGTTGTAAATATTGACTTCCTTACCAGTACCTGCCTGCTGCAAATAGGTGGTGATCTTCTCATAAGCATCGCCTGTACTGAGGAAATTATCCCCTGGAGTGTTAATATATACCAGATGTAAGTTAGCCTTTAATTTATCGGCAAATTCTTTCGCCCTCTGGAAAGCAATAAGACTTTCTTCCTTAAATGCACAGGCAAAAACGAAGTCCGTCACCTGGAAGTCTTCAAGATCGTCCTTAATGACCAGCACAGGAATATCGGAATTCCGAACTACTTTTTCCGCATTGGATCCAACAAATATCTCTTTGAGGCCATCCGTACCATGTGAACCCATGACAATAATATCAGCATTGTGCTTCTCGGCCACATCATTGACTTCACCAAACACCTTGAAGTGTTTGATAATTGGAGTTATCTTCTTAACCCCTTCCAAATAAGGCTTGTTTAAAAAATCATTAATTCGCTTCTCCGCGAGCTTAAGTAGAAAAACTGTCTGTTCCGGATGGAATCCCTCCGAAGAGGAGATCATGGCTTCATTCAGCTCAAGCATGTGGAGCACCAGGATCTCGGAATCGTGTTTTTTTGCCAGGGAAGCAGCTACCTTTAATGCATATTCCGACTGTTCCGAAAAGTCTATGGGTACGATTATGGTTTTCATTATATTAACTTTTAGGTTAAACTTTTAAATTCCTTAGAACAAATTGATCTGCCATGAAATTAGTGATTATATCGTCATGGAGAACAATTGTGTTTCAGGAGCCTTCCTGTGAAGGTGCAAATCAAAGGCCATACAAATATTTCTTATAAACGGTCTGCCTTCTTCTTTTACCCTCAGCGAATCGGAATGAATTTCAATCAATCCATCTGATTCCATTTCCCCTAGTCTTTCCAATACCTGATCTAATAACTCAAATCGCTCTTCTTTATTTTTCCAGGATGTTCTAAAGCGACACATCAGGTTTAGTATATGTCTTCTTATCACCTCGTCCTCATCAGTAAGAATGTGACCTCTGAAGATAGGTATAATGCCATTGGAGACGAGATGTTCATACTCTTCCACCCCTTTTACGTTCTGGGCAAAACCATACCAGCTGTCACCAATACTGGAGACACCCAATCCTATCATTAAATGAGTCTTGGAGGCAGTATAGCCCATAAAATTTCTGTGCAACTTCCCTGACAGCAGAGACTTGTATAGAGAATCACTTTTCAGTGCAAAATGATCCATTCCTATTTCAACATAGCCCGCCTCTGCCAGAAATTCTTTGCCTTTTTCGTATAGGCGACGTTTTTCCCCAGGCGATGGTAAATCAACTTCGTCGAAACCTCGTTGTCCGCTGCCTTTTATCCAGGGTACATGGGCATAACTGTAAAAAGCGATTCTGTCTGGTTTTAATCTCTTGGTAAACACAATAGTGCGTTCCACATCACCGAGATGTTGATGTGGCAGGCCAAAGATCAGATCATGCCCAACAGAAGTATACCCGATCTCCCTGGACAAATTCGTTACATAAGCGACATTTTTGTATGGCTGAACCCTGTTAATCGCCTTTTGAATATTCTGACTGTAATCCTGTACGCCATAACTAACCCTTCTGAATCCTAATTTGTAAAGGGTTTCAAGATGTTCCCTGGTCGTATTATTCGGATGTCCTTCAAAGCTGAATTCGTAATTCCTTGCTCTCGTAGCCGTTTGGAAAAGCCCGTCTATAAGTCGCTTCAGGTTTTCAGCGCTGAAAAAGGTAGGAGTACCTCCTCCGAGGTGTAATTCTTTGATTATCGGCCGCGATGGGAATAGATCGCAATAAAGTTTCCATTCTTTAAGTACTGACTTTATATAAGGCCACTCTACTTCATGCCGCTTGGTGATCCTTTTATGACATCCACAAAAAGTGCACATCTGTTCACAGAATGGCAGGTGAATGTAAATACTAATACCTTCATCGGCGTTACTCTCCTCGAAGCTTTTCACAACGGATTCTTTCCATTGCGCTCCCGAAAAATTATGGAGATCCCAATAGGGAACAGTAGGATAACTGGTATATCTCGGACCTGGGACATTGTATTTCTGAACTAACCCATGCATAAGACTAATACTGTTTCTTACAAAACTAAAGGGATTGGGCAGGGGAAAATATGATATAAATCAGTTTCAACTTAACCTGACTGACCCGAAAACAGTGTCTGAAATAATCTCAGACGTCCGGGAAGCCCCATTATTACTGACTACTCAACCAATCAAGCGGTTTTCTACTTTGCCATTTACCTCTGGTAAAATCAGGGAATTCCTGAGGTGCTCCGCCCTCGAAAATCGACTTGCCTGAAAGAGGTGTTAGGGCACTCCAGACAGCGGCATCATAAACATCCAGTGGCGGCGCTTCATTCCTCCGGGCCGCTTCTACGAAGGCATTCAATACAAAAAAATCCATTCCGCCATGACCTGATCCGGAGGCGTAGTCTCCAAATTTTTGCCATAAAGGATGATCGTATGTTTCCAGCCAGCTGTCTGCATCCTCCCATTTGTGCTTTGGTGACTTTCCTTCAATATATATCCTGTTACCATCCACTTCCCAGATTCCCTTTGCCCCCTGCACACGAAATCCCAGAGAATAAGGCCTGGGCAAATTGCAATCATGCGTAACTATGATGGTTTCATCACGGGCTGTCCTGATCGTACTGGTTATCACATCGCCCTGCTTGAATTTAACCGCCGCATTGGGGTGATCTTCCCCTCCAACTTCTACTATGTGGTTGTGGAGACCTATGGCTTTTGTGGCAAAGGATGAGACGGAAACAAAGCGATTCCCCCTGTTGATATCTGCCATTACAGCAACAGGCCCAAGGCCGTGTGTTGGGTAAACATCGGCATTATGAGTAACTGAATATTCTGTACGCCACCGGGCCTCTGATATGGCCTTCTCTCCAAATTCGACACCTCCACCGTAAGGCTGTTTGCCGTTATTAAATTTAACCTCACGCAGATCGTGCTGGTATCCGCAACGGAAATGTACCAATTCACCAAAAACCCCTTTTTTGACCATATTCAGAACAGCCAAAACATCTCTGCGGTAATTAACGTTTTCGAGGATCATCAGATGGGCTCCTGTCTTCTCATGGGTATTGACCAGCTCCCAGCAACCCTCCATAGTTGTTGCGGCCGACACTTCCACACCGGTGTATTTTCCGGAGTTCATGGCGTCTACGCTCATGGGGACATGCCATTCCCAGGGAGTCGCGATGATGACGGCATCAACCTCTTTAAGACTCAACAAATTCCGGTAATCCTGTTCATTCTCACCAAAATATTTCGGAGACTTTCTGGCGGTCTCGCTGATCATTTTTTCAGTAATAGAAAGGCGATTCGGATCAATATCACAGAGAGCTGCGATGTTTACATCATCTCTAAGCAGTAAATTCTTGAGGTGAGCCGTTCCTCTTAGTCCAAGGCCGATAATGCCAATATTTAATTGGTCATTCGGCGACATTTTGCTTCTTCCGATCAGAGACTCTGGCAATAGAACCATACCCAGGCCTGTGGCTGATAAATTTTTTACAAATTCCCTTCTGCTTCCCATACTGTTTCAATGTTATTTCTCGGTTATAAATTATGAAATTCCATATCATCCTATGCGCTGTGAATAAGAAAAACTTATTTTTGCGCCCAGAATATCATCTTTATGACTCTACTATTGATGGCTGCCGGTAAGGGTAGCAGATACGGGAAGCTCAAACAGTTTGACGGGCTTGGTCCCAACGAAGAATTCCTTATGGAGTTCAGCATTTACGATGCACTCGAAGTAGGATTTGACCATATTGTTGTAATTACCCAAAAGAGCAATGTGGATTTTTTAAGAGAGCATCTCGAATCAAGACTCCCATCTGATATAAAAATTGATGTACTGGCACAGGAACTTAACGATCTGCCCATGGGTATTACGGCTGGTGAAGGACGCGAAAAGCCCTGGGGTACCGCTCATGCAGTCTGGACCGCGAGAGCTGTTATTGAGCAACCCTTCGTCGTGATCAATGCAGATGATTACTACGGTAAAAAGGCCTATGAAAAAGCAGCTGCTTTTATCGATAACAATCAGAACGGTACTTATGGCCTGGTGGCATATACCTTAAGCGATACGCTTTCAGATTTCGGGTCCGTTTCCAGGGGTGTTTGTGAGCAGGACGGAAAAAAACTAACCTCTGTTGTGGAAAGAATTAAAATTGAGAAGCAGCAGGATCAGATCGTAGATACGGATTCCGGTATTAAATTTTCCGGTGACGAATTAGTCAGTATGAATTTCTGGGTTTGCCATCCTTCTATTTTTAGTGTTATTGAAGAGGAACTCCGAACCTTTATTGAAGCCGGTGAAAATCTGGAAAAAGGTGAGGTTTACCTGCCCTTTGTAATACAGGACATGTTGCAGTCGGGAACTACCCAGGTAGAGGTCATTCCTTCAGAGAGTCATTGGTTCGGGGTAACCTACGCCGATGATAAGGAAACGGCGGTGAACTATCTGAGTAAGATGACAGATGAAGGTGAATATCAAAACCCGCTCTGGGATTCCTAGATATAGGAAAAGAATCTCTTTTATTTAAAGGCGCTTAACCCGGTTATATCAGCCCCGGTTATCAACAGATGAATGTCATGTGTTCCCTCATAAGTGATAACACTTTCGAGGTTCATCATATGTCTCATGATGCTGTACTCACCGGTAATTCCCATCCCGCCAAGTACTTGCCTGGCTTCCCGGGCTATATTGATTGCCATGGCTACATTATTCCTTTTGGCCATAGATATCTGAGCCGTACTGGCCTTGCCTTCATTCTTAAGCTGGCCTAATCTGTAAGCCATGAGTTGTGCTTTGGTGATCTCAGTGATCATTTCAGCCAGCTTCTTCTGCTGCAATTGATAACCGGCGATCGGTTTGTCGAATTGCACTCGTTCCTTTGCATACCTCAAAGCAGTGTCATAGCAATCCATGGCTGCACCTATTGCACCCCATGCAATTCCATAACGTGCGGAGTCTAGACATCCCAGCGGAGCACCGAGGCCGTTTTTACCCGGCAGCAGATTTTCTTTTGGCACTTTTACATTATCGAATATAAGCTCGCCTGTGGCCGAAGCCCTTAATGACCACTTATTATGCGTTTCCGGGGTGGAAAATCCTTCCATACCGCGTTCAACGATCAAGCCGTGTATTCTGCCTTCCTCGTTCTTTGCCCATACGACGGCAATATCTGCGAAAGGAGAATTGGAGATCCAGAGTTTAGCCCCGTTAAGCAGGAAGTGATCTCCCTTATCTTTAAAATTGGTCACCATACCCCCGGGGTTGGAACCATGATCTGGCTCCGTTAATCCGAAACATCCCATCCATTCACCCGTAGCCAGTTTGGGCAGGTATTTCTGGCGCTGTTCCTCTGTGCCATAGGCAAAGATCGGGTACATCACCAGCGAAGACTGAACCGAAGCCGTAGATCTTACACCGCTGTCACCTCGTTCTATTTCCTGCATGATCAATCCATAGCTGATCTGATCTAATCCAGCCCCGCCATACTCCATGGGAATATAGGGCCCAAAGGCACCTATTTCTGCAAGACCATTGATCAGTTGCTTCGGGAATTCTGCTTTCTGTGCGTATTCTTCAATTATCGGAGAAACATCTCGTTTTACCCATTGCCTTGCGGCATCTCTTACAAGCTTGTGTTCATCGGTCAGAAGATCGTCGAGCATGTAATAATCTGGGGCTTCAAATAGATCGGGCTTCATGGATAAGAAATTTTGGCCAAAGGTAGCTAAAGGAATATAACAAACCAATGAGCCATTGTTAGAATTTTAGGCAGTTAAACGAAAAGTAATCAGTCCCTGTTCAGGAAATCTGCTAAAAGCCTGTGAAAGTGGTGTACTCCTTTTTCTTTTGTGGTGGAAAATCGCCCCGCCTTGTAGAATGCCGAGCGTACGCCGAGCTGTACTCCTTCAACAACCTCCTCATCTTCCATTTCCACCTTATCTAATGATGCTCCGGCTCCATGGTTAAGCTTAGAATCGTCAAGCACATAGCTAAGGAAACGCACCCTGGTTTTATCGGTGCTTATCGGTTCCACAATATTCACCGAAAGCCCCCATGGATAGAAATTGAACATCATATTGGGAAAGACCCAAAAATAATAGGCCGCAATCTTCTCACCATAGTCAGGATGATTCTCGGGCAAATCAAAGATCTCTTCGGAATCCGTTGCATACCCTATTTGAAGATTCATATGATCGAACAGAATTGTTTCGTAGTTGCCATAGTCTAAAACAGAGTTCAATCCCTCGTGTACAAATGGGATATGAAAACCTTCGAGGTAGTTATCGCAATAAAGTGCCCAATGGGCCTTTACGACATAGTCCCTGCTTCGTTCAGCTTTATAGGTGAAATCGTTCAGGGGGAGGAAGCCGATGCGACGGTTCATTTCTTCTATCACCGGTTTAAAATCAAAAAGCGGATTAAGACCTGCAAAAAGCCAGGTCCCCCAGGATTCCAGTGGAAAGGAGTGCAGATTGTCGCATTCTGAAGGGAAATCCTCAACCGCTCCGAATTCAGGCATGAACTCAAAGCTACCATCCATTGCGAAGCGTCTTCCGTGATAACCGCAGCTCAGCTTTTTATACTTTGCAGATTCTCTAACCACTATGTTTCCGCGATGTGTACATACATTGGTGAGGCAGTGATGATCTCCTTTGGAATCAACGGTTAGAACCATTGGTTCGGTAAGAAATCCATCTAACAGATTAAAAGGATAGGCAGTATTACCGTCAGAGAGCAGTCCCTTATGACCTATCCACTGCCAGGATCTGTAAAACACTCTGTCCCTCAGTTTGTCAAATACCGAATTATCCCTGTAAAATGAAGCCGGGAGAGTCTTTGCCTTACTGATATCTGCATCGATATGGTATTTATCAGCCACTGAAATATTAATTTGTACATTTAAAAGTAGATAATTCTTTTCACAAAATCCTTCCATGAGCCAATCCCGGAATAAAAAGAAACTAGGTATCTGGATGAGTACGGCATTGGTAGTTGGCAACATGATCGGAGCCGGTGTATTCCTTATGCCCTCGGCTTTAGCACCTTATGGCGGTATCAGTATTGTAGGTTGGTTAGCGGCCTCATTCGGGGCCATTGTACTGGCATTTATTTTCGGAAAACTCAGTAAGCTGGTTAAAAATTCGGATGGCGGACCTTATGCCTTTGCCAGGGCCGGATTTGGTGATTTTCTCGGATTTCTGGTTGCCTGGGGATATTGGATCTCCATCTGGGTAAGCAATGCTGCCATTGCTATTGCATTTGTTGGAGCACTCACTGTTTTTATTCCTGAACTGGAGCGTAATCCGCTATTAGCTGTCTTTACAGCACTGGCTGCAATTTGGGGTTTGACCTGGGTGAACGCTTTAGGCGTTCGTTCTTCCGGCAAGATGCAATTGATCACTACTTTGCTGAAACTATTGCCGCTTATCATTATAATCATTGGAGGAATCTTCTTTTTTCAGCCAGAGAATTTTATCCCTTTCAACGCAAGTGATTTTTCATTTGCGAAAGCCGTAGCTGCCACTGCTGCCTTAACCTTTTTTGCCTTTCTGGGCCTTGAGAGTGCCACTATACCTGCCGATGATATTGAAGACAGTGAAAAAACTATTCCCCTGGCTACTAATCTGGGGACCCTGGTGACCACCTTGGTCTATGTAT
>JAAUXY010135279.1_pt1 | contig 10943 bp, 11 predicted proteins | sample 7278121 | NCBI WGS metagenome assembly JAAUXY01 (sample SAMN14350117, study PRJNA611818) | marine sediment metagenome | isolation source: surface marine sediment (1.8m) | place: French Polynesia: Moorea | collected 2018-08
ATTCATCATCACTGAATACGTCAAAGTTCACCCCATGGCCCTGGCGCATCCTGACCGGGTGACGGATGCACGGGTCAGAGCCGAGATCAGCGAGCTGACCCGGGACTACGCAAGTCCGGCGGACTTTTTCGTGGAACGCCTGGCTGAGGGTGTCGGCACCATTGCCGCCGCGTTTTATCCCAAGCCTGTCGTCGTGCGGCTGTCGGACTTCAAGACCAATGAGTACGCCAACCTGCTCGGCGGCAGAGACTTCGAGCCGGAGGAAGAGAACCCGATGCTTGGCTTCCGCGGTGCCGCACGTTATGCGCATCCGGCGTACACGGACGGCTTTGCGCTGGAGTGCGCAGCCATGCGCCGGGTACGCGAGCACATGGGCCTCGACAACTTGAAGCTCATGATCCCTTTCTGCCGCCGGGTCGACGAAGCACGTCAGGTGATCGAAGTGATGGCACGGCATGGTCTCGAGCGCGGTAAGCAGGGTCTCGAGGTTTATGTCATGTGTGAGATCCCGAATAACGTCATTCTCATCGATGAGTTCGCTGAGCTCTTTGACGGTTTTTCCATCGGCTCCAACGATCTGACTCAGCTGACGCTGGGAGTAGACCGGGATTCGGATGCGGTGGCGTTCGACTTTGACGAGCGCGACCCGGGGGTGTTGAAAATGCTCGAAATGGCGGTGCAGGGCTGCCAGCGCAACGGACGCCACTCGGGGATCTGCGGGCAGGCGCCGTCGGATTACCCCGAGGTTGCCGAATTCCTGGTGCGCCTGGGCATCGATTCGCTGAGCCTCAACCCGGACAGCGTGCTGCCGACGACATTGCTCATTCTGGAGCTGGAGAACGCGCTCGACGCCCAGGCGCGCTAGCAGATACGCGGGAGCTGCTCTCCGCTCAGCATGCTGAGCTGCCGTTTGACGCCGAGCGGGTTGCGCAAAATCACCTGGCCTGGATGGTCTTCGTGCACCGTGCCGATGATGGCCGCGTCCGGCGCGTGGCTGGACAGGCTGGACAGAGCGGTGTCCGCCTGATCCGCCGGGACAAAGGCAATGAACCGGCCTTCGTTGGCAACGTGCTTGGGATCCAGCCCGAGAATCTCGCAGATGGCGGCCACCTCATCGCATACGCCGATCCGCTCCTCTTCTACCGTCATGCCGAGCCCGGCAGCCTGCGCCAGCTCGTTCAATCCCGCGGCAAGGCCGCCACGCGTCAGATCGCGCATGCAGTGAACTTCCACACCCGCATCCAGGAGCGCAGCGACGCTCGTCCACAGCGGCGCGCAGTCAGACTGCAGATCCGTGTCCAGCTGCAGGCTTTCCCGGGCGGCCATGATGGCCATGCCGTGGCGTCCGATGTCGCCGTTCAAAAGAATCGCGTCACCCGCGCTGACGTGGCAGGAGCTGATATCGAGCGCGGTCTCCACGCAGCCAACACCGCTCGAGTTGATGAAGAGACCATCACCTTTGCCGCGTTGCACGACCTTGGTATCACCCGTCACAACCTCAACGGCGGCCGCCGCCGCGGCGTCGTGGATGGCGCTCATGACCTCGTCCAGGCGCGACAGAGGAAATCCTTCTTCGATGAGAAGCGCCAGGCTCAAGGCTCGCGGCCGCGCGCCGACCATGGCGAGGTCGTTGACCGTGCCGTTTACGGCAAGCGAGCCGATGTTGCCGCCTGGGAAGAACAGCGGGTCGACGACGTAGCTGTCGGTGGTAAAAGCAATACGCTCGGCGCCGAAGCTGATGACCGCTGCGTCCTGAGTCTGATGGCCCGGACAGGCGGGCAGCACGTGTCGGCGCAGCAGCTCCTGCATGGCGCGTCCGCCGCCGCCGTGGGCAAGCTGTATCTGCTCCTTGGACTCACCTCCCGGGATGGGGCAATTCAGATTCAGGGTCATGCTTGCTCTCGATAGTTGAAGTAAGCGGCGCAGGCGCCTTCGCTGGAGACCATGGGCGCGCCGAGCGGTGTATCTGGCGTGCAGGTGCGGCCGAACTCCGGGCACTCGCGCGGGCGCATGAGGCCGCGCAGCACCTGTCCTGCCTGACATCTCGAGGCGCAGGCCGGCCGCGACGGTTGGGCGTCGAATTTGCGTAATGCGTCGTATGACCGGTATTCGTCGCTGAGGTCGAATCCGCCGCCGGGGATGATGCCGAGACCCCGCCAGGTTCGATCCTGTATCTCGTAAATCCGTTGCATGAGCTTACGTGCGGTTGGGTTACCCTGCGGCTGCACGATGCGGCTGTATTCGTTTTCTACTCTGGCGACGCCGTCTTCGAGCTGCGCAATGCAGCGATACAGCCCACGCAGCAGGTCGAACGGTTCGAAACCGGTGACCACAATCGGCACGTGGTGATTGGCCGCGATTGGCTCGTACTCGCTCGTGCCCATGATGGTGCAGACGTGTCCAGCCGCCAGAAAACCCTGTACCTGCGTCTCCTCACTCGCGAGGATTGCCTCGAGCGCCGGTGGCACCCGCACGTGGGCGTTGATGATCGAAAAGTTGTTCACGTTGCGGCGCGACGCTTCGTAAACGGCCATTGCGGTCGTGGGCGCGGTTGTCTCGAAACCCACCGCAAAGAACACCACTTCCTGATTCGGCTCGCGCTCGGCCAGCGCCAGCGCCTCCATGGGTGAATAAACGACCTCTACCAGCCCGCCGTCCGCGCGAGCCTGCAGAAGATCGCCGTCGCTTCCCGGAACCCGCAACATGTCGCCGAACGAGCAGAGCGTAGTGCCCGAGGTCCGGGCGAGATTGATGGCGTGGTCGATGTAGGGTGTATCCGTCACGCAGACCGGGCAGCCGGGACCGTGAATGAGCTCGAGCCCGGAGGGCAACAGCTGATCCAGGCCAAATCGAACGATGGCGTGGGTTTGTCCGCCACAGACCTCCATGACGGTCCAGGGTCTGGTCATCGTCTTTTCCAGAGCCCCCAGCGCGCTGCGGATGCGCTCCGGATCGCGGTACTCGTCCAGATGTTTCACGAACCGGTCCCCGCGTTGATTTCCCAGGCGGCGAGGGTGGCCGCGGCGGCGGCCTCATCGATGCAGGCGATGGCAAAACCCGCGTGCACCATGACCCAATCGCCCACGTTGGCATCGGGCAGATAAGACAGATTGATTTCCTTGCCAACGCCGCCAAAAGAGACTTTTCCCAGCCTGACGACGTCTTCCTCCAGCGTGTTGGCCGTAATCTGTCCCGGCACCCCTAAGCACATGTCGGCGTCTCCGTATGCCCAACCGCGGCGGCCAGAGCCTGACCAAGCGCCAGGCTGCCGTCATTTGGCGGCGTATCGTGATGCACGTAGACCTCCCTGCCTGCGGCTCTGAGCCTTTGTGTCGCCTGCTCCAACAGGAGCGCGTTCTGAAACACGCCACCGGTCAATAGCACGCGTCGTTCCGCATGGGATGCCACCATTGCGCAGATCATGTCGGCCAGAGCGGCGTGAAAGCACGCGGCCAGCTCTCCGCGCGCCGCGCGGCTCGAAGTGAGCTTCCTCAGCAAAGGGCGCCAGTCCCAGACGCCGTTCTCGATCACGGTCCGCAGGGGCTCGCTGATGCAATCACCCGCGGCCGCTTCGACCAGCATGGCAGCTTCACCGTCGTAGTCCGCGTGGGTGCACAATCCCATGAACGCAGCCAGCGCATCGAACAGGCGGCCAATGCTCGAGGTGCGCGGACAGTTGACGTCACTCGCCAGCATGCCGGTCAGCGTTCGCCATTCGGCGTCGGTGAACATGGCTCGTACCGAGCCCGGTATCTGCTCGACGTTTCCCCCGCTCATGCGCCAGGCGACGCCAAGCGCGGCACGGCGCGGCTCGCGTATCGCCCGATCACCGCCTGGCAGCGGAAAAGGCAGGATGGTGCCCACCCGCTGCCACTCGAAGCCTGCCTTCTCGTGTTCGTCTCTACAGCCGATGCGGATGAACTCACCGCCCCAGATGCTCTGATCCGTGCCGAGACCGGTGCCGTCGAATGCAACGCCGAGCACCGGCAGCGCAACGTTCTGCTCCGCCACCAGTGCCAGCACGTGGGCCAGATGATGCGGCACGGGACGCGCCGGCATCTCGAGACGCTCGGTAAGGCTCGTTGAGCCGTAGTCGGGGTGCATGTCGCGCGCAAGCCAGGCTGGCGTCGTGTCGAAGAGAGCAGCGGCAGCCTGCTGGATTTCCGCGAGAAGGCGTGTTTGCGCGTCCAGGTTGTCAAGATCACCAACGTGCTGCATGAGCGTCAGATTGGCACCCGTGTGCACGGCAGCTGCGGCCTTCATGTGGCCGCTCATTGCCAGGCCACTCGAGTCAGCGCGCGCGGGAAAAGTGGATGGCGCAAAACCGCGGGCGTGGCGCATGAGGATTCGTTGTTTCCCGGCCAGTCTGAGGACCGAGTCGTCTGCCATGTGGGCAATTCGTCGGTCGTGACGGAGTATGCCCTGCGCAATATCCGACAGCGCCTCGACGGCTTCAGCATCGTCGATGATGAGCGGTGCGCCGCTCCGGTTGCCGCTGGTGACGACCAGCGGGCCGGCGAATCCGCTGGCGAGCAGGAGGTGCAGCGGGCTTGCCGGCAGCATGACGCCGAGCGTCTGCAACCGCGGATTCAGCAGCTCGGGAAGCACCCCGGGGCTCCGCGCTCGCAGAATGACAATGGGTGCTGCAGGCGAGCTCAGCTCCTGCAATTCGTGCTCCGAGGCATGGCAGAGCTGTCGTGCCTGGTCCCGGTCCGCCACCATCACCGCAAATGGTTTACGTTGTCGGCCTTTCCATTGACGCAGCGCCTGCAGAGCGGTTTCGTCAGCGGCGTCGCAGACGAGCTGATAACCCCCGAGGCCTTTGAGCGCAAGCACGTTTCCCTGCAGCAGGCAATCGAGGGCAGCCGCCATGGCGTCCGCACTACCGGCGACGCTGTGCCCGGAAGCCAGATACTCGAGCTGTGGCCCGCAGTCGTGGCAGGCGAGAGACTGCGCATGATGACGACGGTCGAGCGGATTGTTGTACTCGTCAAGACAGGCTGGGCACATGTCGTACTCAGCCATGGCCGTGTGCCCGCGGTCGAATGGCATGGACTCGACGATCGTAAAGCGCGGGCCGCAGGTGACACAGCTGATGAAGGGATGCTGATGACGCCGATTGGCTGGATCACGCAGCTCGCGAACACATTGATCGCATGGCGCGCGATCCCTGGGCACGTGGGTGACATGCGCTCCGGCGCTGCTGCTCTCGTGGATGAGGAATTCCCGCCGGGCCTCAGCCGGCTGGGTCTCGACGTAGACGCTGTCGACGACTGCTCCCTCTGGAGGCTCGGATCTCAGTCTGCGGATCAGCTCGCGAAGCGACTGGTCACAACCTTCAGCCTCGACGATCACGCCATCCGTGTCGTTCTGCACAAAACCGCAGAGGCCCAGCGACTTCGCCTGCCTCTGCACCCAGGGTCGCATGCCAACGCCCTGGACCAGGCCCTGCACGGTCGCGCGCATGGCCCGCGTCACGCCGGCACCTCTATGGTCTTGATGGTGATCTCCGGCCCGTTGCTATGCCCCGGGTCGCAGACCATGTCCACGTTGATTGCGGCATCCTCTATCACTGTCCCGGCGGAAACTGCGCGCAGATGCTCGGCAAAGTGAGCGCCGGAGTAGTCGCCAGTATCGCGAATCTGCAATGTCACGCTGACGATGCGCGTGCTGTCATGCATTCGGGCCAGCGCTTCGAGCTCAGCGACGACGCCGCGCATGAGACCGCTCTCATGCATGACTGCCTGCCTCCGTCTGCAGCTTTGCAGCGATGTCCCGACAAATTGTCTCCACGGCGTCCTGCACAGGTGAAGACAAACCCGCACCTGGATCAACCTGCGCGCCGACAATGCCCACAACCTCGATGTTGCGGGGCAATCGCTCGAGCGCGCGGGCAAGCTCAATGCACTGAGCGAGGTCCATCGAATGAGACGAGCAGGCAAGACCGTAAGGTAGTCCCTCCCTGGCTAAATCAAACGTGCGTCCCGTGCCGACCGCGTCATCTTCGTCGACAAGCATATCCACCAGGATCACTGTGGCGCGGCCCTCCCAGAGCTCCATGAGCCGGGTCAGGTCACCGGCACAGTAAGCGGTGTCGATTTCCGGGGCGATCTGCCTCAGCCGATCCACGACGGCCGGGCCAATGCCGTCATCACCACGGTCTCGATTGCCGATGTCAATGACAAGGGGAATCATCAGCGCCGCTCGATGTTGACCTTGAGGAAGTGCGTGGCGCATGAAATACAGGGGTCGTGATTGCGTACGGCGTCCTCGCAGTAGCGTGCCAATGCCGGATCTTCCTCGTCGAGGTGGTTGCGAATGACCCTTGCCAGATCTTCCTCGATCACGAGCTGATTCTGCGACGTTGGTGGCACAATCTGCGCCTTCGCGATGTTGCCGCTGCCGTCGACGTTGTAGTGGTGGAACAGCAGTCCGCGCGGTGCTTCGGTTGCCCAGCATGCTCGTGTGTCCGCACATGTCACCGGAACACTTGCCTCTGCGGGCAACGTCGTATCCTCGATGATTCGAATGGCCTCTTCGAAGGCGTACAAAACCTCCAGGGCGCGCACGATGATGCTTTTGTAGGGATTACGCGTGCCGCCTTCAATGCCGGCTTCAGCCGCAAGGCTTCTGCAGGTGGGTGTGAGTTGCTCGAAGTTGAGCGCGATCCGGGCCAGGGGTCCGGTAAGGTAGTTGCCGCCGTCTGCAAGCACGGCCTGTAACGCGTTGCTGTACGACGCCTGACGCTCCTCGAACTCGTCGTTGAATTCCTCCATAAGTATGTCCAGGCCGGACGTCGATCCAATGCGCCCGTGGTTCATCGGATATTCGCGATCATTACGCAGCGCCACCAGGACTGCATCGGTCTCGTAGTCGGGGAAGGGCAGGCCGGAAACCCAGCGCACGGTTTCCGCTGCCGCGTCACGTCCGGCCGTGAGATCCGGCAACATGGCCTCAAGCTGAGCGGCAGTGGGCAGCTTGTAGAAGCCGCCAACCCTGACGTTGATGGGATGTATCTCCCGCCCGCCGATCAGCGCGACCAGGGCGTTCCCGGTCTTCTTCATGGCGAGACCGCGCTTGACGGCATCGGGCGCCAGACGGGCCAGCTCAATGGCATCAGCGTGTCCGAAGAAGTCGGGCGCGTGCAGCATGTGGATGTGCAGCGCGTGACTTTCGATCCACTCGCCGCAGTAGAGCAGTCGGCGTAAAGCCGCCAGCGCCGGCGGCATGCTGACGCCTGAACCCTGCTCCAGGGCATGCACCGCGGTCATCTGATACGCCACCGGGCAGATGCCGCAGATGCGTGCCGTGATATCCGGCGCCTCGCGGTGACTGCGACCCTCGAGCAGCGCCTCGAAATAGCGGGGCGGCTCGAAGATCGCAAGCTGCACGTCGCGCACGTCTGCGCCGTCAATGACCACCTTCAGGGACGATTCACCCTCGACCCTGGCCAGCTGATTGACCTCAATCGTTCTCGTTTTCATGTGCCAAGCTCGCTTCACGGAATGCCGGCGCCCAGGCGTTGAAATTGCGCAGCAGTCGTACCGCTTCCTGCTGCGCCACGCCTTCAGTGCGCCAGTGTTGCCGGAGACTGTCTACGTTCGCCTCCTCTTTCGGGCCGAAGCAGCCATAGCAGCCTCGGTCGTAGCGGGGGCAGAGCGCGCCGCATCCACCCTGTGTGACGGGTCCAAGACAGGGTGTGCCGTGCGCCACGGTGATACAGACATTACCCGCCGCTTTACACTCCGCGCAGACGCTCGTTTGCGGAATCTGCGGCGAGCGCCCCATGAGGTGGCTTTTGACGACCTCGAGCAGCTGGTATTTGTCGACCGGACACCCGCGCAGCTCGTAGTCGACAGCAACGTGATCGGCAATGGCCGTTGAGGTCTCGAGACTGTCGATGAATTCCGGACGCGGGTAGACGATCCTTGCGTAATCCTCGACGCTGGCGAAATTGCGCAGGCTCTGAATCCCACCGCTCGTTGCGCATGCGCCAATGGTGACCAGCTTCCTGGATTGCTCACGAATCGTGCGGATACGTTCGGCGTCGTGTGCCGTTGTGATGGAGCCTTCCACCAGAGAGAGGTCGAAGGGACCGGGCAGCTCGAGACGGGTGGCTTCAGGAAAGTAGGCAATCTGCAGCTGCTCGGCCAGCACCAGAATCTCGTCCTCCAGATCCAGCAGGCTGAGCTGGCAGCCGTCACACGAGGCGAATTTCCAGACTGCCAGCGTGGGCCGATTTGTCGATTCAGCCATCTACAGCTCCCTGACCTGCAGGCGTTGACGGATCTTTTCCGCGCAGAATATCGGCCCCTGCTGGCAGATGAAATCCGCACCCCACTGACAATGCCCACATATCCCGATGGCGCAACGCATGTTGCGCTCCATCGAGAGGTACATGTCCTTGTGCTCGACGCCAAGATGCGCAAGCTCGCTCAGCGCGCGACGCATCATGATCTCCGGTCCACAGAGGTACGCCGTAGTGGCAGAGGGATCGAGAGGCAGGTTGGCCAGCATGGCCGTGACGAAGCCAACCGGGCCGTCCCAGGCCTCATTGGCGTGATCGACGGTCAGGTGCACATTGATGTCTTCATGCTCCTGCCATCGCTCGAGCTGGCTGCGAAACAACACGTCCGCCGGTGAACGGCTGCCGTAAACGAGATCGACGCGTTCGTACCGGCCGCGATGACGCATGATGTCGCGCACCGCTGCGCGGATTGGCGCCATGCCAATACCGCCGGCGATGAGCAGAACGTTGCGTTTGCGTGCCCGTTCCAGCGGCCAGCCCTGCCCGAAGGGACCGCGCACGCCGACGCGCTGGCCGGGCGTCAGCTCTGTCAGCGCGCGGGTCACCGCACCCGCCGCTTTGATCGTGTGGTGCACGTATCGCCGAGAAACTCCGCTGATCGATATCGGCGCCTCGCCGATGCCAAAGAGGTACAGCATGTTGAATTGACCCGCGTGCATTTGCCGTCGCATGGATTGGTCGGCGAGCTCGGGTATTTCCAGGTACAGAGTGACCGTGTCTGGGCTTTCCCTCCGCACGCGGCGCACGATGGCGGGCTGCGGCTGCCAGGCGGGGACGGCTGGCAAACTCTGCTCAGCCATTCCGTTCACCCTGTCCGTAGATATCCAGAAGCTGCAATCGTGTTGCCCCCAATCGATCGCTAACGACCCGATTGAGCCGCCGCATGATCTCGAAACCGAGCGCGTTGTCGTCGTTCAGCACGTCCATCACCCTGGATGCGTCGAAGGTGAAAAGCTCACAATCACTCAGCGTGCGTACGTCGAACACCCACTCCCGGGCATCGACCCAGGACCAGCCGACGATGTCGCCCGCTTCGACGGTCTGCAAAGTGATCGGTGGCTTGCCCGGAACGTGCGTTTCGATCGCAATGCGGCCGTTCAGCAGCGCGTAGAACCGGTCCGCCGTTGCCCCTTCCGCGGCGAGCGTTGCATGAGCAGGCGCAGTCTCGACGCGCCCGCAGGCAGCAAGCTTCTCCACCGCTGCAGGCGCAAGACCTTCGAAGAAACGATGCGACTTCAGCCGCTTTTTCAGATCAGCCTTCATTGACAACCTCCGCCGCGATGGCCGCAACTTCGGCCGTCAGATCTATGCCCACCGGGCACCAGGTGATACAGCGCCCGCAGCCGGTGCAGCCCGACGTGCCGAACTGTTCATGCCAGGTCGACAGCTTGTGCGTCAGCCACTGGCGGTAGCGGGAACGAATTGTGGCTCGGACCGTGCCGGCGTGGGTATAGCTGTGCCCTTGATTGAAGCAGGAGTCCCAGACCTGCCAGCGTTGTGCCGTCTGTGCCTCGAGGTCGGTCTGATCCTCCACATCCGAGCAGAAACAGGTGGGACAGACCGCCGTGCAGTTCCCGCAGGCGAGACAGCGACTGGCGACATCGTCCCAGTGCCGGGCGTCCGGGTTTTCGCTGAGGACGGTGCGAGCGTTGCCGGGCAGCCGGGTCTGGATTTCCGCCCGGGTGTTGTCGAGCTGCGCGGCAATCCGGCCAACGTGCTGCTCGTTTGCCTCGGACAGATTAAGTCCTTCGATCAGCTTTGCTGCGCGTTTGTTGTGAGGTGTCGCAACAAAGTAGTGTTCACCCTCGTCGAGAAGCTCGGTCAACGTCAGATCGAGGTATCCGCTCGGGCTGAAGTCGGGGCCGCTGTCTGTTGACGGACAGAAGCAGGTTTGCGCCGCGGATTGACAATGCACGCCGATGACGAAGTTGGCCGCCAGCTGTCGCGCGTAGTCCGGATCTGCGTCTGCGAAAACGCGTGCCTGGATCTCCAGTGCGCCGAGATCGCAGGCACGCACGCCGAGATAGGCCGCCGGTGGCGAATCAGGGGTGGCCCGGCTTGTCGCAATGAGATCCGGGTTCAGCTCGAAGAGGAGGCGTCGTGCCGGGAACAGATGCGGCTTCCAGGAATCAGCGCCGTGGTGAAAGGCAAAGTAGCGCGGATCGTCGCTGTGAGAGGTCCGATAGTGGCCGGCACTCTGGGCCGTGCGAACCCCCGCCGGCAGCTGCGTTGTCGAGCGGAGTTCGTCGATGCAGACGGCCCCGTCCCTGAGGGTCGGTCCAAGCACGCGAAAGCCGGACGCCTGCAGCGCGTCGAGCAATGCCTGCAACCTGCCTGCGGGCATGTGCCAATGTCCGTAGCTTTCCTCTGCCGGCGCCTGCGGGGCGTTCACTTTCCCTCTGCCTGCATACCCATTCTCACAGTGTACCGCGCCGACGGGCCGCAGTACGTATAAGTACAAACCGCAGTTCCATCGGCAATCGGGCGCTATGACCATGCCGCGCACTTGACATTCAGTGGGTGGGAAGGAAGCTGGCGTTGTGAATTCAGCTTGTACTCAAACGACACGGTCGAAATCAGCAGGATGGCTCGCGGCGCTGGCTGCTCTTTTCGCGGTAAGTCCGGCAGCGCATGG
>JAAUXY010085565.1_pt1 | contig 10942 bp, 11 predicted proteins | sample 7278121 | NCBI WGS metagenome assembly JAAUXY01 (sample SAMN14350117, study PRJNA611818) | marine sediment metagenome | isolation source: surface marine sediment (1.8m) | place: French Polynesia: Moorea | collected 2018-08
AGTAAATGCGAGAAGCGATGCATATGCCGTTGCCTCCCTACTCCTCGCTGTCCTCTTCAAACCCGACCAGCGCCAGCGCGCGGGCTTCGCGCCCCATCATCCGCGTGTGATGGACCAGCGCTTCCTCGCGGCCATGGGTGACCCACACCTCCGGCGCATCGACCTCCTCGATGGTGTTCACCAGTTCGTCCCAATCGGCATGGTCGGAGATGGCCAGCGGCAGCTCCACGCCGCGCTGGCGTGCACGTGCCCGCACCGTCATCCAGCCGGATGCCAGCACCACCACCGGGTCCGGCATGCGGCGTGACCAGCGGTCGGCGATGGCGGACGGCGGGCACACCACGACCTCGCCGGCCAGCGCCTCCTTGGCGCCCTTGTCGGTCGGCACCGGGCGCAGGTCACCCAATGCGACACCGTGCTCTTGGTAGAGCTCGCACAAGGCCTTCATCGCGCCGTGCAGATAGATCGGCTTGTCGTAGCCCGCCTGGCGCAGCAGCGCGATCACCCGCTGGCACTTGCCCAGTGCGTAGGTGCCAACCAGATGGCAGCGCTCCGGAAACAGCGCCAGGCTTTCCAGAAGCTTGCCGATTTCCTCGCCGTCGCTCGGATGACGGAACACCGGCAGCCCGAAGGTCGCTTCGGTGATGAACACGTCGCACCCGACCGGCTCGAACCCCGCACAGGTCGGGTCGGCGCGCCGCTTGTAGTCGCCCGACACCACCACCCGGCTGCCGCGATAAGTCAGCACCGCCTGCGCGCTGCCCAGCACGTGACCAGCCGGCGCCAGCGCCACGTCCACCTCGCCGATCCGGATCGTCTCGCCGAACCCGAGGTCCTGAAGCTGCTCTCCGGCCCGCTCGCGGTAGCGCGCCCGCATGATCGCCAGCGTTTCGCTCGTCGCCAACACGCGCTTGTGGTCCGGACGCGCGTGGTCGGCGTGGCCGTGGGTGACCACCGCCCGGTCCACCGCGCGCGTCGGGTCCACGTAGAACCCGCCAGGGGTCACGTAGAGGCCTTCCGGACGCACCTCCAACCAGGTGGAGGGATGTGAAGCTGCCGCCATTTGTCCCATCGCCAGTTCTGCCCTGCCGCAAAGATGGTTTTCCTCGGCCGAATGGTCTAGCGTCGCGGCGCTTCGGCGGTATGGGAACGCGGTGCGGCGCGCAAGCGCCAGGGCCGCGGCTGCCCCCGCAACTGTAGGCGGAGAGCCAGCGTCCGCACCAAGCCACTGGGAAACCGGGAAGGCAGCGGCGCCAAGGGCGACGACCCGCAAGCCAGGAAACCTGCTGCCGGAGCGCCCACACCTGGAGACCGGTCGGGGTGCACCGGCGGAGGACATGTCCAATGAGCGTACTCACCACCAGCAAGATCCCGGCGACCGTCATCACCGGATTCCTGGGCGCGGGCAAGACCAGCCTGCTGCGGCACCTGATCGAGCAGGCCAATGGCCGGCGTTATGCCCTGATCATCAACGAATTCGGCGATCTTGGCGTCGACCGGGAGCTGCTGAACGGCTGCGGCATCGAGAGCTTCGGCGAGGACGACGTGGTCGAACTGACCAACGGCTGCATTTGCTGCACGGTCGCTGACGACTTCCTGCCGACCATCGAGGCGCTGCTCGACCGCGCGGAGCCGCCCGACCACATCCTGATCGAAACCTCGGGATTGGCGTTGCCCAAGCCGCTGGTCCAAGCCTTCGCCTGGCCCGAGGTGCGCACCCGGGTCACGGTCGACGGCGTGATCGCGGTGATCGACGGTGAGGCCGTGGCGGACGGCCAGTTCGCCTCCGATCCAGAGGCCGTGCAGGCCGCCCGCGAGGCCGACCCGTCACTGGACCATGAGAGCCCGCTGGTCGAGCTGTTCGAGGAGCAGATCCAGTGCGCCGATCTGGTGGTGATGAACAAGCGCGACCGGCTGAACGAAACGGCGCGCGACCGCGCAACCCAGGCGCTCAACGGGCATCTGCGCCCGGCGGTCAAGGTGATCGAAGCCGCGCACGGCGTGGTCGACCCAGCCGTGCTGCTCGGCCTGGACGCCGCCGCCGAAACCGACTTGGACAGCCGCCCGTCGCACATCGACACCGTTGGCGCCCATGATCACGACGATTTTGAGAGCTTCGTGGTCGCCGTGCCGGAGCTTGCCGATCCGGCGCATGTTGAGGCCCGCATTCGCGCCATTGCGGCCAGCCATGACGTGCTGCGCGTGAAGGGCTTTCTGGCCGTCACGGGAAAACCGATGCGCCACGTGGTGCAGGCGGTCGGCGACCGGATTACCCGGTACTACGACCGGGCCTGGCGGTCCGACGAGCCGCGCCAGGGGAACCTGGTCGTAATCGGCGAGACCGGCCTCGACCAAGCCGCCATCGCCGCGACATTGAGCACCGCCGGGCCTGACCGATGACGTTCGAACTCCACCCTCAGCTCGCATCCGACACTTTGCCGGTCACTGACTGGCCGCTGTGTCGGGTGCTGCTGATGAACGACGCGACTTATCCCTGGCTGATTCTGGTGCCGCGGCGCCCGGACATGCGCGATCTGCATGACCTGGCCCTGTCGGACCAACTGACCCTGATCCAGGAGCTGTCCCGTGCGTCCAAGGGCCTGCAGGCGCTGACCAATTGCAACAAGACCAATGTCGCCGCGCTCGGTAACCAGACACCGCAGCTCCACGTGCATGTCATCGCCCGCTTCCAGACCGATCCGGCCTGGCCAGGTCCGGTCTGGGGCGTGAGCCCGCCGACCCCATACGATCCAGCCGGCGCCGAAGCCTTGATCACCCGCTTGACGCAGACCTTGGGTTCCGGCTTGGGTTGAACGCGCTTGGCAGCGCCAGTGCGCGCTGGGAAATCAGCCCGTCCTGAACCGGAGGTGGCCCGCGATGACGGTCGAGTTGTCGGCAGATCAGGCACGCCGCCTGGTATTGTCAGCCCAAGGGCTGGCCGACGAGCCACGCCGGCGGCTGCCGCCCAGCGGGCTGGTCGATCTGGTCCAGCGATTGGGCTTCGTGCAGGTCGACAGCATCAACACGCTTGCCCGCGCCCACGACCTGATCCTGTTTTCCCGCAATCAGACCTACCGCCCGGCCAAGCTGCGCCGCGCAGTCGAGCGTGACGGGGATCTGTTCGAGAACTGGACCCACGACGCCGCAATCATCCCGACCCGGTTCTACCCCTATTGGCATCACCGCTTCCGCCGCGAGGAGGTTCGCCTGGTCGAGCGCTGGCGCGATCGTCAGGGCCTGGAGTTCGAGCGCGAGCTGGACCGCGTCTTGAGCCACATCGCGGCGGAAGGCGCGATCATGAGCCGCGACCTGAAGAGGGCCGGTCAGGGAGAGTCCGGCGGCTGGTGGGCTTGGCACCCGAGCAAGACCGCACTGGAGTATCTGTGGCGCACCGGCCGCTTGGCGGTGGCCCGCCGTGACGGCTTCCAGAAGGTCTACGACCTGACCGAGCGGGTGATCCCCGAGAAGGTCCGCCGGGTCGAGCCGCCCGAGCACGAGGTCATCGACTGGTCCTGCCGTGCCGCACTTGATCGCCTCGGCTACGGCACACCGGGCGAGATCGCAGGATTCTGGGGGCTGATCACCCAGCAAGAGGCCAAGTCCTGGTGCGAACGGCATCTAGGCAAAGGGGTCGTGCAGGCGCAGATCGGCACCATCAACGGACAAGCGCCCCAACGCGTCTTTGCTGCCGCAGATCTCCGGGAGCGAGCCGAGCGCGCGGACGAAGCGCCCAACCGGATTCGCGTGCTCAGCCCCTTCGACCCGGTTCTGCGCGATCGCAAGCGTTTGGCCCGACTGTTCGGTTTCGACTACCGCATCGAGATCTTCGTCCCCGCCGCGCGCCGGAAGTACGGATACTATGTATTTCCGCTATTGGAAGGCGATCGCCTGGTCGGCCGCATCGACATGAAGGCCGACCGCGAGCGGGACCGGGTCGACGTCAAGGCGCTCTGGATGGAGCCCGGCGTGCGCCTGACCGCCACCCGGCAAGCCAAGCTGGAGGCCGAACTGGATCGCATCCGCCGCTTCGCCGACCTGGCCACAGTGCATTGGCATCATGGCTATGTGAAAGACACCGTCTGATTCAGGCTGGGCAGTCCCGTGCCGAGACCCACCTATAATCAGCCATGGCCCAGCGATCGAATTCCCCCGCTCCTGCCGAAGACCGCCTTGACGCGCCTCTCCTGCCGAACGCGTTCGCCGACTGGTTTGCCGCGCGCGGCTGGGCGCCCCATCCGCATCAGCTCGCCATGCTGGAGTCCGCGCAGGCTGGCAAACATGCCCTGCTGATCGCGCCCACCGGCGGCGGAAAGACCTTGTCCGGGTTCCTGGCCAGCCTGGTCGAGCTGGCCGATCTCGACGAACCTGAGCCGTTCCTGCACACGCTCTACGTCTCGCCGTTGAAGGCGCTGGCGGTCGACATCCACCGCAATCTCGAGACCCCGATCGCCGAGATGGGTCTCGCCATCCGGGCCGAGACCCGCACCGGCGACACACCGCAAGCCAAGCGCCAGCGCCAGCGCAGGACCCCACCGCACTTCCTGCTGACCACCCCGGAATCGCTGGCCCTGCTGCTGTCATATCCCGACGCCGACGCGATCTTCGGCAAGCTGCGCTGCGTGGTGATCGACGAACTGCACGCGCTGGCCGGCAACAAGCGCGGCGACCTGCTGGCGCTCGGCCTGGCCCGGCTGCAGCGCCTCGCCCCCCGGCTGCGCCGGGTCGGACTGTCGGCCACCGTGGCCTATCCCGAGGCATTGCGCGCCTGGCTGGCACCGGACGCCAAACCCGATCACGTCCGCCTGGTCCAGGGCGGCCAAGCGGCCGAGGCCGAGGTGGACATCCTGGTCACCCGCGAGGAGATGCCGTGGGCCGGCCATATGGCCGTGCACGCGCTGGGCGAGGTCTACGAAGCGATCAAGGCGTCCGGCACCACCATCGTGTTCGTCAACACCCGCGCCCAGGCCGAGATCGTGTTCCAGGAGCTGTGGCTGATGAACCAGGACAACCTGGCGATCGCCCTGCACCACGGCTCCCTGGAGCGCGAGCAGCGCCGCAAGGTCGAAGCAGCAATGGCGCGCGGCGCGCTGCGCGCGGTGGTTGCCACCTCCTCGCTCGACCTCGGCATCGATTGGGCGGCGGTCGATCTGGTGGTGCAGGTCGGCGCGCCCAAAGGCGCCAGCCGCCTGGTCCAGCGCATCGGACGCGCCAACCACCGTCTGGACGAGCCGAGCCGCGCGCTGCTGGTGCCTGCCAACCGGTTCGAGATGCTGGAGTGCCGGGCCGCTCTGGAAGCGGTGGCCGAGCACACGCTGGACGGCGAGATCCCGCGATCGGGGTCGCTCGACGTGCTGTGCCAGCACATTCTCGGCATGGCCTGCTCCACCCCGATCGACGAGGATGAGCTGTTCGAGGAAGTCACCTCCGCCGGCCCGTACGCCTCACTCGAGCCGCAAACCTTCTACGACGCCGTCCAGTTCGTGGCGGACGGCGGCTATGTACTGGACACGTACGATCGCTGGCACCGCATGGTCCGCAATGAGGATGGCCATTACAAGCCGGCCAATTCCCGCGTGGTGCAGCGCTACCGCATGAACATCGGCACCATCGTGGAAGCACCCACGCTGAAGGTCCGGCTGACCCGCGGGCGCGGCGCGGGCGCCTACCTTGGCGAGGTCGAGGAGTATTTCGTCAATGGCCTGGTGCCGGGCGACACCTTCGTGTTCGCCGGCCGCCTGCTGCGTTTCGACGGCATCCGCGAGCACGCAGTGATCGCCAGCCCGGCAGTCGGCGATGCGCCGAAGGTGCCGGCCTATGTCGGCGGCAGGTTGCCGCTGACCACCCACCTCGCCGACCGGGTCCGCGCCATGCTGGCCGACCCGTCGCGCTGGTCGGCCCTGCCGGACGCGGTCTCGCACTGGCTAAGGCTGCAGCAGTGGCGTTCGGTCCTGCCCCGCGCCGACGGCCTGCTGGTCGAGACCTTTCCGCGCGGCGACCGCTATTACCTGGTCGCCTATTGCTTCGAGGGCCGCAACGCGCATCAGACGCTCGGCATGCTGCTGACCCGGCGGCTGGAGCGCATGGGCTTCGGGCCGCTCGGCTTCGTCGCCACCGATTACGTGGTCGCCACCTGGTCGCTGCGCGAGCCTGGCAATCTGGATGCGCTGTTCGACGAGGACATGCTGGGCGACGATCTGGAAGCCTGGATGGACGAGTCCAGCCTGCTCAAGCGCACCTTCCGCAACGTCGCGGTGGTGGCCGGCCTGATCGAACGCAAGCAACCGGGCCACGAGAAGACCGGCCGCCAAGTCACCTTCAACGCCGATCTGATCTACAACGTGCTGCGCCGGCACCAGCCGAACCACATCCTGCTGCAAGCCACCCGGCAGGACGCGGCCACCGGCCTGACCGATATCCGCCGGATCGCCGGCATGCTGGGCCGGGTCAAGGGCAAGATCACCCACCGCTCGCTGGATCGGGTCAGCCCGCTTGCGGTGCCGGTCCTGCTGGAGGTGGGCAAGGAAAGCGTCTACGGCAGCGCGCTCGACGAGCTTCTATCGGATGTCGAGCGCGAACTGATCGAGGAGGCGACCGGCGACCCGGATGGCACCGGCCGCGCCCCGGCGCTGCCGTTGTAGACCCGGCTTTCACTCCCAGCGGTTCGCCGCGCCATCGAAGTCGTCGCGCTGCGGGTTCACCACACAGAACCGGTGGCCGCTTGGCGCCTCCATCACCACCCAGGTCTTGACCCGGTTGACTTCCGTGGCGCCGAGCTCCTTCAGTCGCGCCACCTCTGCCTCAAGATCGTCGGTCTCGATGTCGAGATGCACCCGACTGTCGTGGGTGACCTTCTGCAGCAGGATGCGCACTTGTCCGGATGGCGTTTCGACCTGTGCATAATTGCGGCCGTCGGGATCATCGAACACCTTGGTGTCACCGCCGAGCGCGCCGCCCCAGAAGCCGACGACCTTGCCCAGATCGTCCGTCTTGCAGTCGATCACCACCACGCCGAGCCGGCTCTTGTGCGCCATCACACCCTCCGCATTCGATTCATGATCGACGGATCAGACAGCGCTGACCGCGCGCGGCGCAACTGAGTTTTTGTATCGTCTCAGTTTCACTGACCTTACGCGAACTGTGGACACAAGGAGGCTTCAGACCCAGCCGCCGTTGCGCTAGCTTCGCGCCATGCCTGCTGCCAAGACCCCACACCGGATCGTCGTGAACGGCGTCGAGCTCGAGGCCGACCTGTCCGGCGCGCTCTACTGGCCCGGCCGCGACACGCTGATCGTGGCCGACCTTCATCTCGAGAAAGGCTCCGGCTTTGCCGTGCGCGGCGTTCCGCTGCCACCCTATGACAGCCTGGCCACGCTGCAAGCGCTGGACGCAGTCGTGCAGCGCCGGCCGGCCGGCCGGGTGATCTGCCTCGGCGACAGCTTCCACGACGGCGACGCGCCGGCCCGGCTGGGCGTCGAGGCGGCGGGCGTCCTGCGCGCCATCATGGCCGGGCGCGACTGGGTCTGGATCGCCGGCAATCACGACCCCGAGCCACCGGACCATTGGGGCGGGCAAGTGCTGGCCGATCTCGTCGACGGCCCGCTGGTGTTTCGCCACGAAGCGATCGCCGGCCCGCAGCCGGGAGAGGTCAGCGGCCACTTCCACCCCAAAGCCACGGTGAGGACCATCATCGGCAAGCGCGTCACCGGGCGCTGCTTTGTCAGCGACGGCACGCGGCTGATCCTGCCGGCCTTCGGCGCCTTCACCGGCGGCCTCAACGCACGAGACGCGGCGATCGCCGGACTGTTCCCGAACGGCTTTCAGGCACACTTCCTGGGCCAGCAGAAGATCTTCGCCATCACACACCGTCGCCTCAGCTCCGACCCGGAGCCGGCGTGGCGGGTGGCCGAATGACCGGCGAGTGGGTGCAGCCGGTCACGCTGACCGGCCGCCATGTCGAACTGCAGCCGCTGACCGACGCGCACCTTCCCCAGTTGCGTGAGGCAGCGCGCGACCCGCGCCTGTGGGCCGGCCAGTTCTCCTTTCCGCCCAGCGATGACCAGGCCTTTCAGGCCTATGTGGACTCCACCTTCGCGGGCCGCGATGCCGGCAGCATGTGTCCGTTCGCCGTCATCCGCCGCTCGGACGGAGCGGTGATCGGCTCGACCCGCTACCTCAACATCGTGCCTGCCGACCGGCGCCTGGAGATCGGCAGCACCTGGTACGTGGTCGAGGCCTGGGGCACCGCGGTGAACCCGGAGTGCAAGCTCCTGCTGCTCAGCCATGCCTTCGAGACCTTGCAAGGCAATCGGGTCGAGCTGCGCACCGACCGGCTCAACGAGCGATCCCAGGCCGCAATCCTGAAGCTGGGTGCAATCCGCGAGGGCGTACTGCGTCGGCACATGCTGGTGCACGGCGGCCGGATGCGCGACACCGTGGTGTTCGCGATCATCCGCCCCGAATGGCCGCGGGTGAAGGCGCGCCTCAAGGCGCGGCTCGCGTCCTATGCTTGAGGGGTTTCGCAGCTAGGTCGGCACCACCTCGTCCGACGGCTCGCGGTAGAGCTTGGCGAAGGTGGTGTTGTCCGCATCGCCCAGACCGTCGAGCAGCAGCTTGCGGTGCAACTCTGCCACCAGGCCGGTCACCGGCATCGGCGCGCCGACCGTCTTGGACAGATCATGGATCATCTCCAGATCCTTCATCATGATCGCCAGGCGCCCCTGTATCGACCAGTCCGAGTGCGCCATCTTGGCCATGAACTCCTGAAGCAGGGCCGAGTCCGCGCGGCCGCCGGCCAGCGCGTCCGGGATCCGGGCGGCATCGACCCCGGCCCGCTGCGCCAGCCCGCACGCTTCGGCCAGCACCGCGAACCCGCACGCCACCAGCACCTGGTTGATCATCTTGGTGGTCTGGCCGGCGCCGACGCCGCCCATCAGCGTGCAGCGTCCGGCGAGTGCGTCCATCACCGGCGCGATCTTTTCGAAGTCCTCTTCTGCACCGCCGCACATCACCGTCATCGATCCGGTCAACGCCTTGGGCGCGCCACCCGAGATCGGCGCATCGACCCAGCGCATGCCGCACGTCTCCTGCAAGCGCGCGGCCATCGCCTTGGCGTGATTGGCGTCGATGGTCGACATGTCGACCAGCACCTTGTTAGCCGTACCCGCCACGGCCCCGCCGCCCGGGCCGACCACAAACTCCACGACCCCAGCCCCGTCGGTGACGCAGGTGATGACGATGTCGCAGCCATGCGCAAGCACCGCCGGGTCGGTCGCCTCGGTACCGCCGTCGGCCAAGACCGGAGCCAGCTTGTCCTTGTTGCGGTCCCACAGGTGCACGTCGAACCCGCTGGCGATCAGGCGTTTCATGATCGCACCGCCGAGAATGCCGGCTCCGGCGCAGCCGACGCTGATGTTTGATGCGGTCATGAACGCTCCTCCCCATTGATCTCCAAACCATAGGGGAGCAGGCGGCGCGACAAACGCCAAGCCGGAAAATCAAAGGCCAGCGTCATTTTCAGACGCTGGCCTTCCGTGTCACCTCCGGACCAGGCCGCAACCCAATCCGTTCCCCGACACTTGCTCCCGCGCCCCTTAGGCGACGGGAAGTAACTGACGGGGCGAGAGGTCCGCCCCGTCGAAACCGAATCACTTCGGCAGGATCACCTTGTCGACCACGTGGATCACGCCGTTGCTGGTCTCGATGTCAGCAGTCACGACCTTCGACATCTCGCTCTTGTTGTCCTTCGGCGAATTGTCGACGAACACGCCGTTATCAGAGGAAGCGTTGACGAACACGCTGCTGCCCTGGGCGGTCTTCGCGTACGTCTGCTTGCCGGCGAGATCGCTGCTCATCACCTTGCCCGGAACGACATGGTAGGTGAGGATCGCGACCAACTTGTCCTTGTTCTCAGGCTTCAGTAAATCTTCGACGGTACCGGCCGGCAGGGCGGCGAACGCGTCATCGGTCGGCGCAAAAACGGTAAACGGCCCATCACCCTTCAAGGTATCGACAAGGCCGGCCGCCTGGACCGCCGCAACGAGCGTGTTGAAGCTACCGGCGCCAACTGCCGTGTCCACGATATCCTTGTCCGCCGCACGTACGGGCAACGCGACTGCAGCCGCCATCACGGCAGCCGCCACAAAACCAGTCAGTCCTTTGATCGAAAACATCGGATTCCTCCAAGTGAGACAAGATGCTGTTGCATGAAGAGAAGTTTGCTTTCCCCCTGCCGAGGCAGCCGATGCATTCGGTCAACATCACCACCTACGAAATGCTCTTACGCTGGCATAACCCGAAAGGATCACATCGGCGTGCGGATTCTTGTATGCGGTGATCTGTACGCACAGAACGGGCGTACCACGGACAACAAGACTGAGGCTCATAAACATGAATGCAATGTCGCCGGCTGTGGTTTGGTTCCGGCTCGACCTACGGCTGACGGACAACGGCGCGCTTCTGGCGGCGCTCGAGCGCGGTGAGCCCATACTTCCCCTGTTTATTCTGGACGACGTTAACCCGGGATCTTGGGCCCCCGGCGATGCATCGCGTTGGTGGCTGCACCATTCGCTGGCGGCGTTGGACCAGGCACTCGCCGCGCGCGGCAGCGCATTGATCCTGCGCCGCGGCAATCCGCTCGGCATCTTGAGTGAATTGATCGAAGACGTTGGAGCCGGCGCGGTCTATTGGAACCGCTGCTACGAGCCATGGGCTCAACACCGCGACACCGAGATCAAGGCGGCCCTCAAGGATCGCGGCCTGACCGTACAGAGTTTCGACGGCCACCTGCTGCGCGAGCCGTGGACCATCAAGACTGGAGCCGGAAAGCCCTACACGGTCTTTACGCCGTTTTGGAAAGCGCTGCAGGCCAGCGGCGACCCACCGAGGCCGAAGCCCGCACCGGACGCAATTCCGAGCCCAAAGCGTATGCCGGCCAGCGACAGCC
>JAAUXY010027331.1_pt1 | contig 10939 bp, 6 predicted proteins | sample 7278121 | NCBI WGS metagenome assembly JAAUXY01 (sample SAMN14350117, study PRJNA611818) | marine sediment metagenome | isolation source: surface marine sediment (1.8m) | place: French Polynesia: Moorea | collected 2018-08
ATTCCATATTCTGCTGCCACAGTTCGAGGCCGCCGAACTGGCTGAATTGCAGACTTAGACCTGGTCTGGGCGCGGCCGACGCGCGCCGTTTACGCTTTGGTGAGGCGCGTGGCGCAGACTGTTCGGCCAACGTTTCAAGACCGAGAGGCACGCGGCCATGTCTTCGATTTCCGGCGTTTCGGCAAGCGCAGCGGTGCAGAGCGCGCAGCTCGCCGCCCAGACCCAGCGGATCGTGGAAATCCTCAAGCAGGTCCAGGAGGCCGAGCAGGCCTTGCTGCAGACGGTCGTGTCCTCCACCACGCTTGGCCGTAACCTCGACGTTTCGGTCTGACCTCTCTCCCGTAGCCGCGGCGCGGGCCGCGGCGCCTGGTTCCCGTATCGCTCTAACCGTGCTTCCCGGCCTCTACCAATGGTCAGGGCGGCCGGTCATTCGACCGCGCCGACATGGACACGGGCGTCGGATTCCCCTTGAATGACACTCAAATGGGTCCGAGCAACGGCCGGATCGGTAAAACCAACGGTTTGGCTGGGCCCGATGGGAGTGAATACACCATGAATCCGACGAATCCCGCCGCAGCCCGGGCCGGCCGGCCAGCCGACACCGAGAGCCCCGATCAGCCGCTGACCACCGCCACGGCCAAGCCGAACAATCTTGAGCCGTTCTGGATGCCCTACACGTGGAATCGGCATTTCAAGGCGCATCCGCGGATGGTGACCCGCGCCGACGGCATGTACTACTACAAGCCGGATGGCAGCGAGCTCTTGGATGGGACGGCCGGGCTGTGGTGTTGCAATGCCGGGCACAACCAGCCGCGCATTCGAGAGGCGGTCAAGGCGCAGTTGGACCAGATGGACTTCGGGCCGACCTTCCAGGCCGGCCATCCCTTGGTGTTCGAGGCGGCGGCACGGCTGACCGCGATGCTGCCCGATCAGTTCGGCCAGGTGTTCTTCGCCAATTCCGGGTCCGAAGCGGTCGATACGGCGCTCAAAATCGCGCTGGCCTACCACCGGGTGCGGGGCGAGGGGGCGCGCACTCGACTGATCGGCCGCGAGCGCGGCTATCACGGCTCCGGGTTCGGCGGCATCTCGGTCGGCGGCATCGTGAAGAACCGAATGTACTTCGGCGGGCTGCTGGGCGGCTGCGACCACATTCCCCATACCCATGACCTGGCGCGCAACGCGTTTTCACGCGGCCAGCCCGAGCATGGGGCGGAGTTTGCAGATGAGCTGGAGCGCCTGGTCCAATTGCACGATGCCTCGACCATCGCGGCGGTGATCGTGGAGCCGGTGGCCGGTTCGACCGGGGTGCTGGTCCCGCCCAAAGGCTACCTGGAGCGGTTGCGCGAGATCTGCGACAAGCATGGGTTGCTTCTGATCTTCGACGAAGTGATCACCGGGTTCGGCCGGCTCGGCACCAGCTTTGCGCTCGAGCGGTTCGGCGTCGTGCCCGATATCGTGACCGTGGCCAAAGGCCTGACCAACGGCGTGGTGCCGATGGGGGCGGTGTTCACCCAGAAGAGAATCTACGACGCGTTCATGAACTCGAGCGAGGGCGCGATCGAGCTGTTTCACGGCTATACCTATTCCGGCCATCCGCTGGCCGCCGCGGCCGCGATCGCCTCGCTGGACGTGTACAACGAACAGGATCTGTTCAAGCGGGCGGCTTCGCTGGAATCCTATTGGGAGGAGGCGGTGCACTCGCTCAAGGGGGCGCGCCACGTCATCGATCTGCGGAACATGGGGCTGATCGCCGGCATCGAGCTGGAGCCGCGGCCCGGCGAGCCGACCAAACGGGCCTATGAAGCGTTCCTGAAATGCTGGGAAGCTGGGGTGATGGTGCGGGTCACCGGCGACATCATCGCGCTGTCGCCGCCGCTGATCATAGACCGGCCTCAGATCGACCGGATCTTTGAGACAATTCGACGCACGCTCGCGGATGTCGACTAACCGGAAGGCTGCGACCCGACGTGTACCGTGTCAATTATGTAACAGTCTGGACTTGGTATGGCGATGACTCGGTCATTGCAGAGTCGAATATTTTACTAAATGGTTTCTCTGCGATAGAATCTTTGTTCTGAAGTAATGTTAATCTTTGACACCGGGGAAGAATTCACCGGTTTCGAGGTCGGCATGTGGATTCTCCAGAGTGGCGTTTGTGATTTCCCCGAACGACTGCACCCGGTCAGCGCCAAGTTGCTGGACTATTTTCTGAGCGGAGACATAAGTGCGCCGCTATTTCAACGCTTCTTCTCATTGCCGAACTCCGATTACATCGCCCTGGCGGCATGCATCGTAAAGAACGTGAGTTTGGCAGGCTGAACCTCAGGCATCAGCAGCTCTAGACCCCAGGAATGACGAGCCCGCAGCCCACTGCCGTGCCGGGACCGAATTGACCGGCGCGCGATCCGAGTGACCACATGACCGAATCGCTCTCCCCCATCGATGCGATCTGGCTGTTGCTGGCAACCGTGCTGGTGATCGCGATGCAGGCCGGGTTCACCTGCCTGGAGAGCGGGCTGGTGCGGGCCAAGAACAGCATCAATGTGGCGCTGAAGAACCTGGTCGATTTCTGTATTTCCGGTGCGCTGTTCTGGGCCTTCGGGTTTGCCATCATGTTTGGCGCGGTGACCGGCGAGCTGGTTGGCGAAAGCGCGCTGTTCCTGTCGGCGCCCGGAGCACCGTCCGTGCTCCTGTTCTTTTTGTTCCAAATGGCGTTGTGCGGCGTGGCGACCACCATTGTCTCGGGCGCGGTGGCCGAGCGCATGCGGTTCCACGCCTATGTGCTGATCACCGCGATCACAGCCGCCGTGATCTACCCGGTGTTCGGCCTGTGGGCCTGGGGCGGGGGTTGGCTGGACCGCCTCGGTTTCGTCGACGTTGCCGGCGCCACGGTGGTCCACTCGGTGGGCGGCTGGGTGGCGCTGGCCGCGGTTCTGCTGATCGGACCGCGCCTCGGCCGGTTCAGCGGTGGCGGGCGCGCGCCGGACGGGCACTACCCGCCGATCGCCGTGCTCGGCGTGTTCCTGTTGTGGATCGGTTGGTTCGGCTTCAATGGGGGCAGCATCGGAACGTTTGACGAGACGGTCCCGCTGATTCTCTTGAACACCAACGTGGCAGCCGCGCTGGGTGGGGGGGCCGCCGTGTTCATCGGCTTCCTCGGCACTGGGCGTTGGAACCTGTTCTACCTGGTGAACGGCGTGATTGCCGGATTGGTGTCGATCGCGGCGGCCTGCACGGTGGTCACGCCGGCTGCAGCGGCGGCGATCGGCGGGCTGGGCGGCGCCATTGCTGTGATCAGCGGTTGGTGGCTGGAGCGTCTGCGGATCGACGATCCTGTCGGCGCTATTCCGGCGCATTTGTGCGCGGGAATCTGGGGAACGCTGGCTGTGGCGCTGTTTGGCGACCCGGCGCTCTGGGGCTCGGGGCATGATCGGTTCACCCAGCTCGGCGTCCAGCTGGTCGGCGTGCTGGCGGCGGGCGCCTACTGCTTCGGCGTCGGCTATGTGCTGCTGCGCCTGGCCGCTTCCTGGCTGCCGCTGCGGGTGACGAGGGAAGTCGAGAAGGTGGGCCTGAACGTCGGCGAACACGGCGCCAGCACCGATACCCTGCGCCTGCTGACCGAAATGCAGGAACAACGCTCGAAACGGGATTTCAGCGACCCGGTGAATATCGAACCGGAGACCGAGGCTGGGCAGTTCGCGGCGCAGTACAACATGGTGCTGGCGCAAATGAATGCAGAGCGCGCGGTGCGCGAGCAGGCCATGCGGGAACTCCACGAATCCAAAGCAATTGCGGAAGAAGCGAGCCGAACCAAGACCCGGTTCCTGGCCAATGTCAGCCATGAGCTGCGCACGCCGCTGAACGCGATCGTCGGCTTTACCGAGCTGCTGCAGCGGGAAACCCATGGCCCGCTCGGGAACCCGCGCTATCTGGACTACATCTCCGACATTGCCAGAAGCGGGCAGCATTTGGCCCGGTTGATCGAGGAATTGCTGGATTGGGCGAGGCTGGACAGCGGCCAACAGGAGCTTAAACAAGACACGGTCGACGTCGGTGAGGCGATCGACGAGGTGCTGCGCCTGATGCACGAGGAGGCCAGTCAGAAGCAAGTGCGTCTGGAACGGGTTGACGAGATCCCTTCGATCGCGCTGCGCGCCGACCCGCGCGCGCTCCGGCAAATCCTGCTTAGCCTGGTCGACAACGCGATCAAGTTCACGCCCGACGGCGGCTCGGTGGAGGTGCGGGCGCGCATCGAGTCCGGCGGAGATTATGCGATCACGGTCGCCGATACCGGGTGCGGGATCGCCGAAGCCGACCTGCAGCGGGTCATGGAGCCGTTCGCGCAAGTCGACGGTGCGTCCCGCGTCAAGCCAGATGGCGTGGGCCTGGGCTTGCCGTTGTCGCGCTCGCTGATGGACTTGCACCAGGGCACCCTGGTCATCGAAAGCGAGGTCGGACGGGGCACGGCCGTGACCGTCGGGTTCCCCAGGAGCAGGACGGTTCAGCCCGAACCTTCCCACGGTCTCGGCCCGGCGGCTCTGCAGGGCACGGCCATGGGCGACTGAGCGAGACTTCGAATACCGTGACCCCGCGGCCCGCGCGCGGGTCAGGTCAGCAGCGTCCCGAATTTCGCGAGATATAGTTCAGCAGGCGGTCGATCCGCGCCCGGCTATCCAACCGGCTGAGCGGGCCGCGGAAGTCGAGCCCGAACTTGGGGACCCGGGTTGGCCGGGCCAAGCTGATCCGCAACTGCAAGGTCTCGGCCCACAAGTCGAGCAAACGGATGTCGCTAACCAAGGCCATCCGGCCATCCGGCCCGATCATTTCCAGATCGCGAAAGCCGAGTTTTCCGCCCGGTTTGATGACGATGGCACCGCTCAGGCGGTCGAAAGTGGTGTCGCCGTCGAACAGGTGCGAGCGCACGATCGATGCCGCGTCAACGTAGCGGCACCCCCGCTCGATGGCCTGGCCGAGGTTCTTGAGGCCCAGTCCGGCCACCTCGATATTCTGTCCGTCGAGCGCGATCTCAGCCTCGAGACCGGCAAGCAGTTCCCGATCGTGCTGGCCAGAGGTCTTGAAATTGGCCTGAAATCCGGTCTTTCCGCCCACAATGCCAATCCGGCCGAGCTGGATCCCTCGGAATTCGATCACCAGCGCGTTCAATCGCGCGAGCACCATGGCGTGGCCAAGGTCGAACTCCTCGCCCGAGGCTTCCACGGTGATGGACGGGACCTTGCCCTGGGTGTCCAGGGTTCCGGTCGCTGCAATGCGACCGCCGAGAAAACCGGTCTGAAGTTCGTCAACCTTCAGAACCCCCTCATTCAAGGAAGCCTCCAGCACCGGATTCGGGAACAGCAGCTTGCCGACCGTGATGCTGGGGGCGCGGAACTTGACCTCCGCGTCGAAGCCCTGCAGGGCGCTGAAGTCGAGCGGGGAGCCGGCAGGGGTAGCGGCGGCGACCTGGGCGGCGGCGACTTGGACGACTCCCGGTCGGGTCGAGGCGACGGCCGTGCGCTGTGACCAATCCCGCATGGCTTGTCGGATCGGCTGCGCCAGCTCCGCGCGCGGCGGCAGCACAAGATCGAGCAGCATGTCGTCGGCGCCGTTCAGGTCGACGGTGACCTTGGGGCGCGGCGTAGTCAGATCGATCGTGCTGGTGCCGCGCAGACTGATCGGGCCGACCTCCGCCTTGATGCCGCGCAATTCTACCCGGTTGGCCGTTCCGCTGAACTTGGTGCGAACGGCAATCCGTCCGAAGGGACTCACCGCCGGCCGGTAATCCGGTGCCATCAACCGCAAGACATCAAGGCCATTGGTGATCGAGGCGTTCATGCTCAGATCAAAGCGCGGGGCCTTGGCCGACGTATCAAGCGCGCCGTCGATTTCGATCAAGCCCTTGTTCAGCTCGACCCGGCTGTCAATTCGAACGTTTTCATCCGGGCCGGCGGCCTCGATCGAGATGGCCATCGGGCCGATCGCGCGAGCCGTCTCCACGCTGGCCTCCGATGACCCGAGGACCTTGACCCACCGCCCAAGATCGCCAATCCGCGCCTTGATCGAGGTGTCCAGCTTTCCATTCCCTTGCCCGCGACCCACGGCGCGGCTGCGGACGTCAACCGGGCTGTCGAGCAAGCGCAGCCGGCCATCAAAGTCGAGCCTGCCTTCGGGTCCCCCGCCGTTGATGCGACCCTTCAGCGGCACCGGACCGAAGGCAGCAAGACGTTCGCGCAGACCGAGCCAGTCGAGAAGGCGTTTGAGCTCCGGAAGCAGCAGGGGAACGACTGCGCCGGCGCCATCGACCTGTCCGTCAAAGGCCAGATCGTATTTCGGCTTCGGGGCCAGATAGTCGGTGATGGTCCCCGTCAGCTCGACCGCGCCGCCGAACACCTGAGAGCGTCCGGAGAATTCAAGTGAGCTCGCATCCCCGCTGATCGAGGCGGTCATGGCGACCGGTCCGTTGGCCTGGTTGCCCAAAGCGCGCGCGGTTTCGGGGGCCGCCAGCTTCAACAGAGGGGCCAGGGCGGGGTAGCGAGCCGTCAGGTCGACCACCAGACCGATCTTGCTCGGCGTGGTGTAGAGGCGTCCGTCCAACCGGTTGCGACCGGCCAGGGCGTCGAGTTCAACATCGAAAGCGAAGTCGGCCGGGACGCCGCGAACCGAACCGCGCGCCGCGAACGGTCCAAGATCGTCGGGCGGCACAGGCGGAACGACTTGGCTCAGCGCGAACAATCGCGCCGGATCAGAGACCTTGATATCGAACAGCCCCTCAAAGCGCTGTTGCGCTCCGGCGGGCTGTAGGCGCCCTGACAGCCGCCCCGATGCGCCGGCCAGGTCATCGACCTTGGCCGAGTGCAGCTGCCACAGCTCGCCACGCTTTTCCGCCTTGAGCGCGAGCCCGGTCGCTGCGGTGCCCCGAATCACAGCGTTGTCAACCGAGAGGTCGAGGGCCAACTGGAGCGGCTCAGACGCCTCTTTCGCGTCTGTTGGTGGAGCGCCTGATCCAGAAGGGGCTGCGGCTGCCTGGTACGGTGATCCCGAGTTCCGGCTCTGCGCGCCGAGCAGACGGTCGAAATCAAGCTTGTCGACGGTTCCGGAAATCTCGATGCGCGGACTGCCCGACGGGAGTTCCGCGACCGACACATCGCCCGTCCAATGACTGTCGTCCAGATCCGCTTTGGCTGCGGCCAGGCTGACTTTGCCCGGTGTCAGTTCGACCTCGCTTTGCAGCGCAATGCGATCGAAACCGTCCAGTCGCAGCGCGTCGAGTTCCAGGCCCAGCCACTGGGCAAGCCGCATGGGCTCCCGCGTTTCCATCTCGATTGCGCCACGGAAATCGGCAGGGTCGCTGAGTGACGTTGCCCGACCGGAGAGCCGCAAGCTGGTGGCGCCGGGCAGCTGTGCCTGTCCGTCCACCAGTTCCACCTGGTCATCTGACCAAACAAGCGCGGCAGACAGGTTGCGCAGCGTCTCGGAGCGAAGCGTTGCCTGGTCCGCGCCGATCACAAGCTGAATTGTGCGCGGCGTGGTGCAGTTCGATGTCGCCGTCGGATCGCTTGGAGACGGCGGTCGAGCCGCGGCGCGGTCCTTGGGCGGTGGAGCCGTGTCGCCGGCCTGGGATGCATGGTCGCCCTTGGCATCTTGTTTTGCGCCCGCGAGCTGGGTTCGCCACCAGTCCAGGTCCACCCTTTCGAAATTCAGGGTGGCCGTGGACCGGCAGGCGTCGGCCAGTTGCATGGTCGCTGATCCGGTCGCACGGCTTCCGTCCACGTCCACCGTCAGCTCCCGGAGGCGGATCTCCGCGTCGGCGACTGAGAAGTTGGCCTGGGCCGAGAGGGTCTTGCTGGCCGTGCTCGTCTGCTCAGCGGGGTCGGTGACCGGCTCGGCCGCCCCCAGGAGTGCGGCGAGGTTGGCCGAGCTCAGCTCGACCTGGCCTTCAAAAAGCCTGGCGTCCGCATCCAGACCGCCGCGCAGGCGCGCAATGGTTTCGCTCGTCGGGGCGCGCACGGCCAGGCTGAACGGCAGGGATTGCCCGGGCCGGTTCTCGCTTGCGGACCGATCAAACGCGGCGACAAAGTCGATCGGAGTACCGGACACGTGGAACGATCCGGTCGATGATAGGGTGCTGGCGCCTTCGGATCCGGTGATGACCGCATTGAGCTCGCTCACATGGAGGGCATCGACCGGCTCGGAAAGCCAGCGGATCTGACCGTCTTCGACGACCACCTGCATCGCATCAAGAGCGATGTCCGACGGGAACAGCGCGTCGGGTTCGGCCGCGTCCGGCGCCGATCCCGGTCGCTGAGCCGATGATGGGTCCGATTGCTCTGGGGGTCGTTGGTTTGCCGGCGCGGCGAATGCCACCTCCAGCTCGGGTTGGCGCAGGACGACGCGTTTGACTTCGATTCCGCCTCTCATGAGCGCTGCCAGGGACAGCTCGATGTGCAACTGCTTGGTATGCAGCCGCCAAGCGCTTGGGTCGCCTTCAGGGCCCCCGGCGCCCACGTCGCGGGCGGTCATCATTGGCGAGGGGACAAGCGAAACGGTGACGGGCCCGGCGATCCGGACCGGCTGACCAAGCGCCTTAGAGGCTTCCAGCTCAGCGGTGCGCTGCAGAAATTCCAGATTGACGAACCACGGCACCAGCGCCACGGCCGCGCCAAGGACGGCCACAAGCAGACCGAGGGAAATGAGGGTTCGCCTGAGGCGCTTCATCGCCTGCCGCGCCTCCCATCAGCTTGCGAGCATCTCGAGCCGAGGCACAGGACGCTCAAGCCCATCAATACCCGCTGCCGCTTCCTCGATCGCTGCGGCAATTTGGAGCACATACCCGTCGCGGCTGCGCGGCCCGACGATCTGAAGCCCCATCGGGGTGCCGGTTGGGTCCAGCCCGAACGGTATCACGGCGACCGGATGTCCGGTCAGGCTGAAAGCATAGGTGATGGCAAACCAGCGATAATAGGTCTCCAGTTCGACGCCGTTCACTTCTTTGAGATAGAGCTGCTCGACGGGAAATGGCGGCACCGTCGTGGCGGGGCACAGCAGGACGTCATAGTCAGTCAGAAAGCGCTCCAACCGGCGGCACATTTCAGTCTGCGCCAGAGTCGCCTCCACCGCGTCACCCATGGTGCGACTGAGGCCGATCTCGACATTCGCCCTCACGTTGGGGCCCAAAGTATCCGGTTCCGCTTCGTAGACTTCCTTGAAATCGGCCAGGAACAACTCGGCGCGAATGGTATCGAAAGTCCGATGCATCGATTTCATGTCGGGATGATCGGCCCGACACCGCGCGAACACGGGCGCGAGCTTCTCCATCTTTTCGACGAACGCGCTGCCAATCCTCGAATCGATCGGGCATTCCTCAAGATCCGGTGAATAGGCCACCTTCAACGTGCTCAGGTCCAACCCGTTCAAACGCGCCGGCGGAAGCTCGGCTCCCCAGGCCGCCAGCGGATCGAGGCGTTCAAAGGCGCAGGCAGGGGCCAATGCGCTGGCCAGGTCGGGGATGGAGCGCGCCATCACGCCCTGGATGATGGTTGGAGACCAGCCGAACCGACGGTCAGGATCGGACACCAGGCCGGGCGAAGTGCGGAATGCCGAGACGCCGCAAAACGAGGCGGGGATTCTGAGCGATCCGCCATGGTCCGATCCAGTGGCAAGGGGCGCCATTCCGGTGGCCAGCGCGACGGCCGAGCCACCGGAGGAGCCGCCGCAGGTGCGTTGCAGGTCAAATGGATTGCGAGTCGCGCCGAACACGTCGTTGGTCGTGTTTGCTCCGGCCCCAAACTCGGGCACATTGGTCTTGCCGAGCACGATCGCGCCGGCAGACTTCAAGCGAGCAACGATCGGCGCGTCTTGATTCGGCACATGGTCGGCGTGGCGTGGCGAGCCATAGGTGGTGCGCAGCCCGGCGGTGTCATTGGTATCCTTTACGGCCAGGGGCACACCGTGCAGCGGTGGCAGCATCTCGCCGCTCATCACCGCCGATTCGGCCTTCTTGGCTTCGGTGTGCGCGGTTTCAAACGCTGGCGTCACCAGCGCGTTCACCGTCGGGTTGACCGCCTCGACCCGGGCAATACAGGAGTCCAGAAGTTCGACCGGCGAAATTCCTTTCGTACCGATCAAGTGCCGCAGTTCGATCGCCGAGAGATCACACAATTCGCCCATTGCGCTCGCCGCCCAGTTTAATTCGCGCCCTGTGGATTACTTTCCATGCAAACCGCACCGCGCAGCCTGGTCAAGAGGGGGCCGGTCGTTTGATTGGTTCTCTCCGGCGTGGCCGCGTGAATCGAATCGCCCGGCGCTGCAGACAGTCATGCCACCCGGTCGTTGAACGCGCCCTGAACGTTGCTTCCGCTCCGGATCAGCGCGCGGACGTGCTGCGGCCGGCGACCGTGTTTCAAGGCGTCTGCGATGTCGTCGGAGTCAAGGGAAGCGCCTGGTGCCGGCGGCAGGACTTGAACCCGCAACCTACCGCTTACAAGGCGGTTGCTCTACCAGTTGAGCTACGCCGGCCCGCTCATCGCGGCTGCACGATAGTGCTCGCTTGGCTGAGCGACAAGCGGGCAGCCAAGGTGCGGCCGCTCCGGGTGCTCACCGGGGCCGTTTCGCGCATGTGATTCAAATGTCACATAGTGCGTAGATATCACGAATCCACAGGATTGGGCGTTGATGGGCGGGTGACGGGGTCATTAATGTGCGCCGTGTTGATGGCTAAGGAGCGGGAGGGGGACGGCCACGAATGCAGTCCCGGCGCTTCTGAGGAAGTTGGAGGTAAAGATCAATGCGCAAGGCACTACTCGGAACTACGGCGCTCGTGGCGGGCAGCGTGGTCGGTGCGGCGGCGACCCCTTCGGAAGCGGCGGATCCGATCAGCCTTTCATTGGGTGGCTACTATCAGGTGTTTGTCGTTGGCCGTGCCCAGGACCGGGTCAACGGTCAA
>JAAUXY010098155.1_pt1 | contig 10936 bp, 14 predicted proteins | sample 7278121 | NCBI WGS metagenome assembly JAAUXY01 (sample SAMN14350117, study PRJNA611818) | marine sediment metagenome | isolation source: surface marine sediment (1.8m) | place: French Polynesia: Moorea | collected 2018-08
AAACGCAGCGGCGCCCGCCGGAGTGTCGGCGGGCGCCTTTACAGCACTCAGTTCAAACCCGGGTGATCCGGGTCTTCGGGGTTACCGGACGACGGTCACACCGCGGCGGTTCTGGGCCCAGGCTTCAGGCGTGGAACGCGGGTCTTCCGGACGCTCCTTGCCGTAGCTGATGGTTTCCACCCGGCCCGGCGCGACGCCAAGCGAAACAAGGAAATCCTTGACCGATTGCGCGCGGCGCTCACCGAGAGCCAAGTTGTACTCACGCGTGCCACGCTCGTCGCAATGTCCTTCGATGATCACGCTGACCGACGGGTACTTCTGCAACAGCGACGCATGTTGACGGAGCGTGGCCTGCGACTCGGCGGTCAAGTCAAACTTGTCGAACGCAAAGAAAACTCGGTCGCCGGCCTGCTGAGCCTCCTGAACAAACTGCTGCTCCGGGGTCAAGGCTGCGGCCTGTTGTTGCGTCGGCTGAGCCGCGGTCGACGGTTGCGCAGTGGCGCCGGTCGTGAGTTCTGCCACTTCCTCTGCATCCGACCCACACGCTGCAAGGAAGACAGAGACCGCGAGAATGCCGAGAATCCTGCGTGGCATGGAATGGGACTCCGATCTGAATCGTTTGGTTTGGGGAGCTCTAAGTGCTGACGTGAAACGCCTGTCGCTCATATACCCTTGCGCTAAGGTGAACACAATCTCTTTATTATCCAAAAGCTGAGGGCAACTGCCGGATTCTTGCTGATGTGGCCGTCACTTGCTGCATTGCACACTAAATCCTTGGAGCTACGGGATCAGTGGGGACCAGGCCGGATCGGAGGCATCGAGCGGGGTCACGATCTCGCGCAGGTTGTAACCGGTGAGATCGACGCTGTAGAGGCGCACAGATCCGCCTTGCCCGGTCGGGCCGTTCGGGGCTTGCCGATAGAACATCAGAACCCGGCCATTCGGCGCCCAAGTGGGCCCTTCGTCCAGGAAACTCTCGGTCAGCACGCGTTCGCCCGAGCCATCTGGGCGCATCACGCCGATGTAGAACTTGCCGCCGGTGAACTTGGTGAACGCGATCAGGTCGCCGCGCGGAGACCAGACCGGGGTTGCGTACCGGCCCTTGCCGAAACTGATGCGGCGCACATCGGTCCCATCAATGCCCATCACGTAGAGTTGCTGCGAACCGCCGCGGTCGGAATTGAACACAATGAATTGCGACTCCGGGTCCATGGAGGGCGAAGTATCGATGGCCGGATGATTGGTGAGCTGGCGGATTTCGCGGGTGCGGAGGTCCATCATGAAAACCTCCGAGTTGCCCTGGTCAGCCAAGCTCATGATCACCCGCTTGCCGTCCGGAGAGAACCGCGGCGCAAAGGTCATGCCCGGAAAATCGCCCAGAATCTCGCGCTGTCCGGTGTCGATGTTGAACAGGTAAACCCTTGGCTTGTCGTTGAAATACGACAGGTAGGTGATCTCCTGTGTGGTCGGCGAGAAGCGTGGGGTCAGCACCAGCGCCGAGCCGTCGGTCAAAAACCGATGGTTGGCACCGTCCTGGTCCATGATGGCCAAGCGCTTCAGCCGCCGCGTCTGCGGACCCGACTCGGCGACGTAAACGATGCGCGTGTCGAAGTAACCGTTCTCACCGGTCATCCGCTTGTAGATCGAATCGGAGATGATATGGGCGACTCGGCGCCAGTTCTGCGGGACGGTGAAGTACTTGCGTCCGGCGATCTGCCGGCCTTGAAACACGTCCCAAAGCCGGAACTCGACCCTGAGCCGGCCGTCCGCCTCGATCTGCACCATTCCGCTGACCAGGGCTTGCGCGTTGATCACCTTCCAGTCGGCGAATCGCGGCTGCAGCTGCAGATCCTCCGGGGTCTGCAGGAACGCGCGCGGATCGATCGCCCGGAACAGGCCCGAGCGCTCCAGGTTGGCCGAAATGACGCCAGCCATCTCGCGGCCGATCTGCGCGGCCTGCGGCGTCTCGGCGTGGAAGCTGGTGATCGCCACCGGGAATGGATCCTGGGCGCCGCGTTCGACCACGATGTACGGCACGTCTTGGGCGCGCGCCGTGTGAGCGGCAAAGAAGGAAATGAGGAGAAGCACGCAAAGCTTCAGGGTGATCGACGTCGCTGCCTCTCTTGGCATCGTTCGAACCACGGTTCCCATCATCTGCTCGGTGTCCTGGGCTGTGCTGACTGGGGTGGGCGGCTGGTCACAGAAGGTTCATCCCCGTGGGGCTGAATTTCATGACGAAGCCGTTGCGGAAGAGTGGAAATTTCTGACGCGGAATGGGCAGCGGTTCGGAGCGCCAGATAGCGCGCTGCGCGCTTTCCACGAACGACTGGAAGGTCGGATTGGCCAAGCTGTGGCTGGATTTCAGGCGCTCCACGCTCACCACCGCGCCGCTCTCGGTGACGCGAATGCGCAGCTCGACCCACATCTCGCGCACACCCTTGGCGCCGAAGTTGGCGTTCCACCGCTCCTCGACGTGGCGGCGGATCGCGTCCTCCTCACTGATGGTCAGGCTTGACCCGATGGGCGCGTTGGACGCGGCCACGCGGGTGCTCGATTGGGCCTGGCGCTGATCCTTGGGCAGGCTGTCCAAGAGCTCGTCCATCGAGTTCAGGAAGTCATCCTCCTTCTTTTCCGGCTCTGGTTGAGGCTGCGGCGTCTTGGCCAACTTCTCTTCCAGATCGCGCAGGAAGGTGTCTTCCGGCTCCGGCTGCGGTTCCTGCTTGGGCTCGGCCTTCGCCACCTCGACCTTGCGCTTGGGCTTAGGTTTGGGCGGTGGCGGCGGTGGTGTCGCAACCTTCTCAGGCTCCGGCTCCGGCTCCGGAGCCGGCTCGGGTTTCGGCTCGGGCGGGGCCAGCGCGACCTGCGGCTCGGGCTCCGGCTCGGGCGGTGGAGGCGGTGGAGGCGGTGGAGGTGGCGGCGGCGGCTTGGCCGCCTGTGGTTCCGGCGGCGGCGGCGGCTTCTGCTTCGGCTCCGGCGGTGGAGCCTCCGGAATCTCCGGCGCCTCGGCCGGCGCTTGGGTGCGCTCGGCGATCTCCATTTCCGGCACCAGGGTGATCGGAATGATCTCGACCTCGCGATGCACCAGATCGGGCAGGCCGAACACCACGACCGCCATAACGGTCGCGTGCATTGCGACAGACCCTATCAGCGCGCGGCGCATCGGTGCGGCCTACTCCTTCTCGGTCGTGGTCGGACCGCCAGGCGCGGAAACCAGCGCCAACTGGCGATAGCCGGCGCTGGTCAGCAATCCCATGACCTCCAGCACACGGCCGTAGTTGATCGTGCGATCGCCGCGGATGTAGATCCGCAAGTCGCGATTCTCTTCGGAAATTTCGGCCAGAATGGGGACCAGGCTGTTGATCTGCACTTCGCGTTCCTGAATCCACAGGCGGCCCTGCCTATCGACGCTGATCTCCAGCGGCTCGTCCGGCTTGCTGAGCGCGGGCGCGGCGGTCTCCGGCAAGTTGACCTCGATGCCGACGGTGAGCAGCGGTGCGGTGACCATGAACACGATCAGCAGCACCAGCATGACATCCACGAACGGCGTCACGTTGATTTCCGCCATTTGCCGGTAGCGGCCGCGTCCGCCGAATGGATTGCGGCTTGGTCCGCCGACCAGGGTTCCGGCCATGACCTAGTTCCTCTCTTCCATCTGGCGCGACAGGATCGCCGAGAACTCACCGGCGAACGCCTCCAGCCGTCCGGCATAGCGGCCGAGATCGGTCGACAGCTTGTTGTAGGCGACCACCGCCGGGATCGCCGCCACCAGCCCCAGGGCGGTGGCGAACAAGGCCTCGGCAATGCCCGGCGCGACCACGGCCAGGTTGGTGTTCTTGGTCGCGCCGATCGCCAGGAAGCTGTTCATGATGCCGTACACGGTGCCGAACAGACCGACGAACGGAGCAGTCGAGCCGACCGAGGCGAGAAACGACATGAACCGTTCGAGCTGTTCCATCTCACGGCCAAGGGTGACCTGCATGACCCGATCGATGCGCTCGCTGATGGTCGCGTGCATGCCGGCCGCAGCGCCGCGGCTGGAATCGGTCGAGCGATGCCACTCGCGCATGGCGGCGGCGAACACCGCGGACATCGGATCGGATGGCCGCTTGGCAATGCGGTCGTACAGATCCTCCAGGGAACCGCCGGACCAGAACTGCTCCTCGAACTTCCTGGCCATGCGGTTCAGGCGGCGCAGCCGCACCACCTTGTCGAAAATGATCGCCCAGCACCAAATCGACAGCAGCACCAACAGGGCCATGACGGCTTTGACCACCGGATCGGCCAGCAGAAACAAGCCGAACAGGCTGAAATCGGTGGCCGCGCCGAGTGCGGCGGCTTCAACGCCGGTTTGCGGATCCATCTGTTCTCAATCTCTCCACCATTAATCCCTGCGCGCGTCGGTCGGGGCCAGCTTCGCACACGCCTGCCGGACCGCCTGAGGCAGCCGAACCGGACGCCCCTTGGCGTTGACCACGGCCAGACGGATCAGCAGATCCGCCACCGTCTCCTCACGATCCTGTTCATCGGTCGCCCGATTGATCCGTTGTCTTAGGTCCATGCTCGCGCCGCTCACCGCGGCGGTCCTGGTGCGCACCATCAGCGCGTCGTCCAATCGCGCAGGCCTGAGGAAATCGACTTCGGCGCGGCGCACCGCAAATCCGGCGCCCTCGCGCGCGATCAGCTCGGGCTGCGCAACTCCGAGCAGGCGAAGCATCTCCGTCCGCGCTCGCTCGGCGAAGTGTAGATATCGTGCGTGATACACGATACCGCCAGCATCCGTGTCCTCATAATACACCCTGAGCGGAAAGCAATGGATATCGCCATCCCAATGTCCGCTCCCTGTCAATGTGGCCTGCCGCTCAGCCATCGCCTGCCGACAGCATATCCAGCTGCGGTTCGGGCCGGCGCGGCGCGGCCAAACCCAGCTGTTTGAAGCCCTTGTCCGCCAGCATGCGCCCGCGCGGCGTGCGCATGACCAGACCCTGCTGAATCAGAAACGGCTCGACCACGTCCTCCAGCATGTCGCGCGGCTCGGACAGGGCGGCGGCCAGCGTCTCCACGCCGACTGGTCCACCGCCGTAATTGTCTGCAATGCACGTGAGATAGCGACGGTCCATGGAATCGAGACCGAGCGTGTCCACCTCCAACCGCTGCAGCGCCGCATCGGCCGCGGCCCGATCGACCGTGGCCAAGCGCTGCACGGTGGCGAAATCGCGCACCCGGCGCAGCAGGCGGCCGGCCACCCGGGGCGTGCCGCGCGCGCGGCGCGCGATCTCCATGGCGCCGTCGTCGCTGAGATCGAAGCCCAGCACCTTCGCGCCCCGGGACACCACGGCCTTCAGGTCCTCGGGCGCGTAAAACTCCAAGCGCAGCGGAATGCCGAACCGATCGCGCAGCGGCGTGGTGATGAGGCCCATGCGGGTGGTCGCGCCGACCAGCGTGAACGGCGGCAGGTCGATGCGCACCGAGCGCGCCGCCGGCCCCTCGCCGATGATCAAGTCGAGCTGGAAGTCCTCCATGGCGGGATAGAGGATCTCCTCGACCGCAGGGTTCAGGCGATGGATCTCGTCGATGAACAGCACGTCGCGGGGCTGCAGGTTGGTCAGGATCGCGGCCAGATCGCCCGCTTTGGCGATCACCGGGCCGGCGGTCGCGCGAAACCCGACGCCAAGCTCGCGGGCGACGATCTGGGCCAGCGTGGTCTTGCCCAGACCGGGCGGGCCGAACAGCAGCACGTGGTCCATCGCCTCGCCGCGCCCGCGCGCCGCCTCTACGAACACCTGCAGATTGGCGCACACGCTGCGCTGGCCGATGAACTCGTCGAGCACCTGAGGGCGGAGTTGCGCTTCGGGCGCATCCTCGGCGCGCGCGGCCGGATCGACCATGCGGCCGTCGGCGTCTTCGGCGACATCAAGCGCGCTCATGCGTTACCTCCGGGGCCGAGGTCCTGTAGGCCGGCGCGGATCAGGCTGGCCAGATCGGCCTCCTCGCCCAGCCGCTGCGCCGCAGCGCCGACGGCGCCCAGCGCTTCGGCGTGGCCATAGCCGAGATTGACCCGCGCGGAAACCGCATCCGATGCCGCACCCCCGGCAAAACCGGGCGCCACGATCGGGGTAGCCGCCGGAACCGGCTGGCCGGTCGCGGCTGGGCCTTGGCGCGCGGCCGCGCCGAGCGCGATCTGACCCGCTTTGTCCTTCAGCTCGGCGGCAATCCGGCCGGCCAGCTTCGGCCCGACGCCATCGGCCCGGCTCAGTGCCGCGCGGTCCTGGGCGGCGATCGCCTGGATCAGCTGGTCCGGGTTGAGCACCGAGAGGATCGCGAGCGCCACCTTGGCACCGACACCCTGAACCGTGCACAACAGGCGGAACCACTCCCGCTCGTCGGCGCTGAGGAAGCCGAACAGGTGGATGTGGTCCTCGCGCACGTGGGTCTCGACCGCCAGGCTGGCGCGCTCGCCGACGGCCAACTGCGAAAGCACCCGGGACGGGCAATAGACCAGGTAGCCGACGCCGTTGACGTCGAGCACGACCCAATCCGGGCCGATATCGTCGATCAGACCGGTCAGCTTGGCGATCATCTGGGCGCCCCCGCCGCGTGCCCCTCGGCCGCCGGCGCGTCGGGCTGCCAGCGGCGCCGGGTCGCCGCATAGTGGCTGTGACAGATCGCCACCGCCAACGCGTCGGCCGCATCCGGCCCGACGATCTCCGCGCCGGGCAGCAGCATGCGCACCATCATCTGGATCTGCGCCTTGTCGGCGTGGCCGGCGCCGACCACGGACTTCTTGATCTTGTTCGCCGAGTACTCGCCCACCGGGATGCCGGCCAGCGCCGGACTGAGCAGCACAACGCCGCGCGCTTGGCCAAGCTTCAGAGTGGAGTCCGGGTTCTTGTTCACGAAGGTCTCCTCGACCGCCGCCTCGTCCGGGCGCCAACGCGCGATCACCTCGTTGAGGCCGGCGAACAGGCTGGCCAGACGGCCGGCCATCGGCAGGGCCGCCTCCGGCGTCACAACACCGCAGGCGAGATGGGCCAGGTTGTGGCCGCGCAGCTCGATCACGCCCCAACCGGTGGCGCGCAGGCCGGGATCCAATCCGAGCACTCTCATGGCCGGCCTCCCGCAAAGGGGTGGCGCATCGGCGAGACTCCTATCCGGTCAGACGCTCCATCTCGGCGTCGTCGATCTCGAAATTGGCGTGCACGGTCTGCACGTCGTCGCTGTCGTCCAGGGTGTCCAGAAGCTTCAACAGGGTCTCGGCGGGCTGGGCCGCAATCTGGACCGTGTTGGTCGGCCGCCAAGCCAGCTTGGCGCGTTCGGGATCGCCGAACTTCTCGCCGAGGGCTTCGGCCACCGCGTGCAGATCATCGGGCGCGCAATAGACCGTGTGTGCGCTGGTGTCGCTCTCGATGTCGCTGGCGCCGGCCTCGATCGCGGCCTCGAAGACCGTGTCGGCATCGCTCGCTGCGGCCGGGAACACGATCTCGCCCAGCCGTTCGAACATGAAGGCCACGCTGTTGGTCTCACCGAGCGAGCCGCCGAACTTGGAGAACGCCGCACGCACTTCCGAAGTGGTGCGGTTGCGGTTGTCGGTGAGCGCCTCGACGATCATGGCAACACCGCCGGGGCCGTAACCCTCGTACCGCACCTCCTCAAAGGCTGCCCCGTCATCGCCGCCGCCGCCCTTCTTCACGGCGCGCTCGATGTTGTCCTTCGGCATATTCTCCTTGCGCGCCGCCGCAATGGCGCTGCGCAGGCGCGGATTGGCGGCCGGGTCCGGGCCGCCGAGCTTGGCCGCGATCGCGATCTCCCGGCCGAGCCGGGAGAAGATCTTGGCGCGCTTTTTGTCCTGCGCGCCCTTGCGGTACATGATGTTCTTAAATTGTGAATGGCCGGCCATGGCCCAGCGCACTCCCGTCTCAACGCGCTAGCTTTGCTAGATATGGGATATTTGGGAAGAAGTTATCCCAGATGGGGTGCCAGCATGCACGACTTCACACGATTTCCCTAGGCTTGGTTTGTGGCAGAATTGCGGGCACGCGCCGAGGATGCGGCATCGCGCCGCTTCCGGCTGTGACTTCGATGCACCAGGGAACCGGTGCCGTCCAAAGCAGGATCATAACGCTTGTGAACTGTTGATTCGCGGTGTTATTTCTTCGGCTTATGAGTCTTATCCACAGCGATAAGACGGGCCGGAACCCATCACTCGGAGCGGGAAGGGGATTTCGCGGATGTCAGGCGAACGCAGCGGGGATTCAGGGACCGGCAAGGCTACCGAACAGCAGCCGCGCGCGACCGCGCGACCGGTCAAGGTCGAGGTGATTCGACCGCCGAACAAGTTGAAGCAGAAGGTCACGGGAACCCCGGAGCTGGACCAGGAGACCTTGGCCAAGATCGAGCGGCGCGTGGCCCAACTGCGGGCGGACTATCCGAACTGGGCGATCAAGGACATCGAACGGGCCGAACAAGCGATCGCCGCACTGCACGCGGACGCCGGCGACGTGGCGGATACGCTGCGTGAGATCTACAAGGTGTCGCACGAGATCCGCGGCCAGGGCGGCAGCTTCGGCTACGATTTGATGACCCGGTTCGGCCACTCGCTGTGCCGGCTGACCGACGACCGCGACAACATCAATCAGCAAGCGATCGACGTGCTGCGCGCGCACATCAACGCGATGCGCGCGGTGATCGTGAACCAGGTGACCGACGAAGCCGATCCGGTCGGCCGCGAGATCGCCGAAAACCTGGAGAAACTGGTCGAACGTTTCGAAGGCTGAACGCCCGTCCCGGCAGCAACGGCCGCCCCGATCTGCTACACTTCGCGACCATCAAAAACCGCCGAACGACCGATCGCGCGCGTCTCGAATGCGTTCGTGGCGGCGTTGCCGTCGGCTGCAGCATCTTGACGACCCAAATGTCGCTGGCAGCCGACGGCCAGAAGATCGCACGGGCTCGCCAATGCCGCGTCTCGAGGCAATGAAATCCGGTTCGGCTACATCGAGGAGGAAACGCCGTGACCACTTACATCGTGCTAGCCAACTGGACCGAACAGGGCATCCGGAACGTCAAGGATTCGCCAAAACGTCTGGATGCGGCCAAGAAGGCGCTGCAGGAGGTGGGCGGCGAGTTCAAATCGGTGTTCATGACCTTGGGCGACTTCGATCTGATCGGCGTCTACGAGGCACCGGACGACGCGGTGGCGGCGCGATTTACGCTGCAGCTGGCCCGGCTCGGGAACATCCGAACCCGCACGCTGAAGGCATTTCCCGAATCCGCCTATCGGGAGATCATCGGCTCACTGCGATAGCGGACCGTCTTGATGCGCTAATCGGCAGCCGCCGCGGGCGGGACGAGGTGCGCAAGACCGGTTTCCTGCAACAGGCCGCCGATGCGCAGCGGTGCGATGCGACGCGCCAGACCGGTCGCATCGTCGAGCTCGGCGAACACCGCGCACAGGGTGGCCTCGCCATCGGCCGGGGCCAGCCGGTCGGTCGGCATCTTGCGGGTGAAGCGCGCGATCGGGTTCTTCTTGCTCATTCCGATCACCGAATCATAGTCGCCGCACATGCCGAGATCGCTCTGGTAGGCGGTGCCGCCGGGAAGGACCATCGTGTCGGCGGTCGGCACATGCGTATGGGTGCCGACCACCAGGCTGACCCGGCCGTCCAGGTGGTGGCCCATGGCCATCTTCTCGCTGGTCGCCTCGGCGTGGACGTCGACCACGATGGCGTCCACGGTGCCGCCCAGGCGATGCGGCTCGAGCAGCTTGTCGACGCAGGCGAACGGATCGTCCAGCGGATCCATGAACAAGCGCCCCATCACATTCAGCAGCAGCAGCTTGCGACCGGCACGGTTGGTGACGACCACGGCGCCGCGGCCGGGCGTCCCGTCCGGGAAGTTGGCCGGGCGGATCAGGTTTGGAATGTTGCCGATGGCCGGGATGATCTCGCGCTGATCCCAAACATGGTTGCCGGTGCTGATCGCGTCGACGCCGACAGCGAACAGCTCTTCGCAGATCTTCGCAGTGATGCCGAAGCCGTGCGCCGCGTTCTCACCGTTGACCAGCAGGAAATCGAGCTCCAGCTCGGTTCGCAGCTTGGCGGCGTGGTCCAGCACCACCTGCCGGCCGGAGCGCCCAACCAGATCGCCACAGAAAAGAATGCGCATGCCTTGGCTCAATCCTCGGGGGTTAGGCTCGCCGCCCGCTCAAAATGGATCAATTCCTGCTCGGTGGCCAACGCGTCAAGCGGCTCATCGCTCGCGGTGCGCGGAACCGCCTCCACCTGTTGGGCCGCAAAGGCCACACCGAGAGCATAGACATGGCCCGCGGCACGGAGTTTGGCCAGTGTCCGGTCATAGAAGCCGCCGCCATAGCCTAGCCGAAAGCCCCGGCGGTCGAAGGCCAGCAGCGGAACCAGCAGCGCGTCAGGGGTTACCTCCGGGGCGGTTTCCGGCGGGGTCATGATGGCGAAGCTGCCCTCGACCAAAGCGTCCCCCGGCCGCCACATCCGGAACACGAGGGGCTGGGCCGGCCCGGCGACCACCGGCAAGCCGATCGTGTGGCCACGCTCGCTCAGCACGCTCAGCAGCGGGCGCGGGTCGATCTCGCCTCGTGTCGGCCAATAGCCCGTCACGCAAGCGGTGGTCGGCTGCGTCCATTCGGCCAGCACAACCTCGGCCAACGACCGGGCCGCCGCCGCGCGATCGGCGATGGCATCGCGCACCGCCCGGGCGGAGCGCCGGGCAGCGGCCTTGTCGGATGCATCGGCGGCAGGACTCATCCCGGAGATCATCAGGACAACCTGGTGGGAAACGCTGGAGGGTGCCGCCACGGCCGTTGGCCCAGGATACCCACTGAAGGCCTGCAACGCAGGTGGGCGCCGTAGTGATGCAACCAGGGCTGCACCAGGGACAGCTCCCGTTCAGTGGTCAATGGCCCCCG
>JAAUXY010141500.1_pt1 | contig 10936 bp, 7 predicted proteins | sample 7278121 | NCBI WGS metagenome assembly JAAUXY01 (sample SAMN14350117, study PRJNA611818) | marine sediment metagenome | isolation source: surface marine sediment (1.8m) | place: French Polynesia: Moorea | collected 2018-08
GGAGTTTATCGTAAAATATTAAATGCTGATAAGGTGACTGTGAGAAAGATAATTTTAAATCAACAACGAGAAGATTTTGGACAAGGTCGCACCTTGAGAGTAGATGGGTGGATACTCTCGGAAACTGAAACTCGATTGTGCGCCTTATCAGTTTTGATGGCGAGGTATTCATCATAATCATAGGTAATTACTCAGAGATTCCGCACCGGCATCAACGCAACTTTCAGAATATGCAAACACAATTTCATTCAACCGCTCCGCCTGGTGAGAAATCCGGGCTAGCCTGGATGGAATTGGGATTCACGAATTCCCCTATTGACCGCTTTAATGAAAATTACGCGATTGCATATCCAATACAGCTAACCAGGCAGTAAGGTCTTCTAGACGGCCAGCCACAAGGTGCAGAACGCCGCTTTCCTGCTGCAGGGTGCCGGTTACAGCCAGTAGTTGAGCCTTTAGCAGAGCCTGTCTTTGGGCCTGCGCATGCCGTGGCCAGACCACCACATTCACCGTGCCACTTTCGTCTTCCAGGGTAACGAAGATCACACCCGAGGCGGAACTTGGCCGTTGTCGAACTAGGACTAGGCCGGCGGCCTTGGAAATGACACCGTTGCCCAACGACCAGAGCTCACTGGCCTTGCGGATGCCGCGCGCCGCCAAACGGTCACGTATTAACGCCAGAGGATGTTGGCCCAAAGTGAGGCCAAGGCTAGCATAATCGGCGGTGATGGTTTCACCTTTGCTTGGGCGACGCAGGAGAGGCTCCGCTTCAGGAATGTGAGGGACACCGAACAAGGGCAGGGAACCATCTGCTCCGCTAATCTGCCACCAGGCCCGGTGGCGATGCCCCGCCAGGCCCTTCAAGGCGTCGGCCGCGGCTAGACTTTCTAGATCTTTCATGTTCAGTCCAGCGCGTATACGAAGGTCTCGTACGTCTGCGAACGGGGCCTCTTCGCGAGCCTTGGTTAATGCCTGAATACCAGCTTTCGAAAGACCCTTGATCATATGCAGCCCGAGCCGTATCGCGGGTTTGTGAGCTAGGAAGGCTTGATCGCCCCAACTTCCTTTTCCCGAAGGTGGGGAAGATTTTGTGGTGCCGAATTCCAAAGTGCAATCGTTGTCACTGTATTGTACATCTACGGGCAGAATCTCGACTCCATGGCGCTGGGCATCTCGGACCAGCTGGGCAGGTGCATAAAAGCCCATGGGTTGACTATTCAGTAGGGCGCAGGTAAAGGCCGCTGGGTGATAGCGCTTCAACCAGGCCGAGACATAGGCCAGTAGGGCAAAACTAGCGGAATGGGATTCAGGAAAGCCATAGTCACCAAAGCCTTTGATCTGACTGAAAATTTGTTGAGCAAACTTCTCCGTGTAACCCCGAGCCCGCATACCCTGCATGAGTTTAAGTTCGAATTTTTCTAATCCGCCGCGGCGTTTCCACGCTGCCATGCTACGCCTAAGTTGATCGGCCTCTCCGGCACTGAAGCCAGCAGCCACCATGGCTAATTGCATCACTTGTTCTTGAAAAATCGGTACGCCTAGAGTGCGCTCGAGCACTAAACGCACGGCTTCGCTGGGATAGGTGATCGGCTGTTTACCGCTGCGGCGGGCAAGGTAGGGATGTACCATGTCTCCCTGAATGGGGCCGGGACGGACGATAGCGATCTGGATTACTAGATCGTAGTAACAGCGTGGCTTGAGTCTCGGCAGCATGGACATTTGAGCGCGGGACTCGATTTGGAAGACGCCCACCGTATCGGCCTTGCACAGCATATCATAGATCGCAGGGTCCTCTGCCGGTATATCGGCCATGCTTAGAGATTTTCCTTGATAGACACTGACATGGTTCAGAGCCTTACGGATGGCGCTGAGCATCCCCAGAGCAAGCACATCGATCTTGAGCAAACCCAAGGCCTCGAGATCGTTTTTTTCCCATTGAATAACAGTGCGCTCGGGCATAGCGGCATTTTCTATCGGTACCAGCTGAGACAGCGTTCTTGCCGAAATTACGAATCCTCCCACATGCTGGGACAAGTGGCGTGGAAAGCCGATCAAGTTCTCGACCAGCACCGCGAGGCGTTGAATGAGGGGATTTTCCGGTGTGAAACCCACGCTCTTTAGTTGTTCGGAGCGCAGGTGTTTGCCATCCCACCAATGGATGGACTTAGCCAAGCGGTCCACCTGATCTAGAGACAGTCCCAATGCCTTACCTACGTCTCGAATGGCACTGCGAGGTTGGTAGGTGATTACAGCGGCGGCTAGGGCAGCGTGCTCGCGATCATATTTTTCGTAGACGTACTGAATAACCTCTTCACGGCGTTCGTGTTCGAAATCTACATCGATGTCTGGTGGTTCGTTGCGTTCTCGGGAAATAAATCGCTCGAACAGCAGATTCATCCGTCCTGGATCGACTTCGGTGATTCCCAAGCTATAACATACGGCTGAATTAGCCGCGGAACCTCGACCTTGGCAGAGAATGCCTCGTCCTCGGGCGAATTGCACCAGGTCATAAACGGTAAGAAAATAGGGTTCGTAGGCCAGTTCATGGATCAAAGCGAGCTCGTGTTCGATTAATTCCCGTACCCGGTGCGGCGCTCCGTTGGGCCAGCGGTGATGCATGCCTTCCTTGACGAGCTGGCGAATCCAGGAGCGTGGTGTATGGCCCTGCGGCACCAGCTCGCTTGGGTACTCGTAGTGCAATACGTCCAATGAAAAATGGCATTGACGGGCGATCTCGATGGTTTCGGCCAACAATCTCGCTGGATACAGATGTTTTAAGCGATTGCGCGGGCGCAGATGACGTTCACCGTTGGGATGCAGGACATGGCCAAGTTTCGCCAGCGGTTTGCCCAGGCGGATGGCAGTTAGGGTATCTTGCAAAGATTTACGGGCACGGATATGCATGTGTACATCCCCGCAGGCACACAAAGGCAAACCACACGATTTACCCAGCATCTCGAGTTGTTGCAGGCGCTGTCGATCAGTACCGCTTAGCAGCAACTCTACGGCGATCCAGGTTTGTTGCGGAAACAAGGTGGCCAGCCAAGCCACGTCCGATTCATCCGGTTCGGCCTCGGGTAACCACAAAGCGATGCAACCCTCGGGGCAATGGACCTCAAGCTGTTTGCGTTCAAGCCGGTATTTCCCTTTTTTCGCATTGCGTCGGGCGAGCGAGATCAGGGCAGCGAGCCGACCGTAGTTGGCACGGTTAGTGGCCAGCAGCACACAACGCAGTCCGTCTTCCAAACGAAACTCACTGCCTATAATCAGTGGTAATCCCTGGACTTTGGCTTCTACATGAGCGCGTACCACACCGGCTAAGGAGCATTCATCGGTGAGCGCCAGTGCTGCATACCCCAATTCTGCGGCCCGTGCGACCAATTCCTCCGGGTGGGAAGCCCCACGCAGAAAGGTGAAATTGCTAACACAATGCAGCTCGGCGTAATCTGGATCCGATGAACCATTCATCGAAGGGACGCACTATCGATGTCATCAACAACCTGCACTATGCTGGAGGTCAATTGCGCTAGGTCCTGTTCGCAGATGATATAGGGCGGCATCACATAAACCAATTTACCAAAGGGCCTGATCCATACACCTTGGTCTACGAATTGCTTCTGTATGACGGCCATATTCACTGCCTGGGTAAGCTCCACCACGCCGATCCCGCCCAACACACGGACATCTGCGACCTGTTTAAAACCGGCACAGGGTGCCAGACCCTCGTTAAGCTGGCGTTCTATATCTTTGATGCGCGTTTTCCATGGGCTCTCTAATAACAGCTCGATGCTGGCCAGGGCAATCGAACAGGCGAGAGGATTGCCCATAAAGGTGGGTCCGTGCATAAATACTTTGCTATTGCCACAAGAAATCCCATCGCTGATTTTACGGGTTGTCAAAGTGGCGGCCAAACTCATATAGCCTCCCGTCAGCGCCTTGCCTAGACACATAATGTCGGGGGCGATGCCGGCGTGTTCACAGGCGAACCGGGTGCCGGTACGACCAAATCCAGTGGCGACCTCGTCCAGGATCAACAATACCTGGTATTCATCGCAGAAATTGCGCACCCGTCGCAAGTAGTGCGGAGAGTAAAAACGCATGCCACCGGCACCCTGAACAATAGGTTCCATGATCACCGCTGCGATATTCTGGTGATGATCGCGCAGCAGGGTGTGGAAACCGACGATATCTCCCTCGTCCCAAGGATCGTGGTAACCACAACACGGGGCATCGGCGAAGTAATGCTTGGTTAAGATCCCCGCGAACAGCTTATGCATGCCGGTGACGGGATCGCAAGCCGCCATGGCTCCGAAGGTGTCTCCATGATAACCCGAGCGAATCGTCAGCAGTTTGTGTTTCTGTGCTTTTCCTTGGCCATGCCAGTATTGGATAGCCATCTTGATGGCTACTTCCACAGAAACCGACCCGGAATCGCTGAAAAATACCTTTTGTAAAGGCTCCGGGGTCAGCTCCACCAGCTTCATGGCTAACTCCACGGCGGGTTTGTGGGTTAGCCCGCCGAACATGACATGGGCTAGGGTATCGATCTGCGCGTGGGCGGCGGCATTTAACCGGGGGTGATTATAGCCGTGGATGGCCGCCCACCAGGATGACATGCCATCGATGAGTTCCCGGCCGTCGGCAAGCTTCAAACGCACCCCCGAGGCCGAGACCACAGGATAGACCGGATGCGGGTTGACCATAGAGGTGTAAGGGTGCCAAACGTGTTCCCGGTCAGCTTGTAGCAAGGTGGTTTGGGCGGATCCGTCCATTGTAGGGCTGATTGATTGAATTCGGCGGTTCGTTGTCTCAATCAACGAAATGATTTTCGGCAGAAAAAGGTGAGATCGTTCTGAATGAAGTCCAGCAGCGTCTTGGCGCTAGGCGACTTTTGCAGGGTCAGTGCGTCTTTGAGTATCCTTTCCGCCGCGAAGGCGTCTTGGTTAAGGATTTTTTGTATCGCGACGTGTTCCAGACACCGGACCTGGTTTTCAATCTGCACCAACCGGCTTAGATCCATGCCACAGCGTTGACAGGTATCGCCGTCCTTATAACGAGCCTTGCAGTTAGGGCAACGTTCCATGATTCAACGGGCATTTACGATTCAAGATAATAGACTAGGTCGGTAAGTTCATCCATGGCCTTTTTAAGCGCATCGCTGTCTCCAGTTTGGAGGGCATCTTTGGTCATTTCGATCAAATCTACAAGGTCCTCTCGGTCCTCTTCACCAGCCTTCTCCATCAGGTGTTCTGCTTTTTCTATTAAGGCGTTGGCTTGGGCGTTTTCTCGTTGGGGCTGCGGCTCGGCCAGATCGTTAGTCTCCTCGAATAGGCTGTCAACACGTTCTTTAGCAAGTTCCAATTCCTCGTTCTCGAAACGTGAAATAGCGTTGTCAATACGGATACTTCTTTCCAGGCCGGTGTCTTTTTCTTGAGAGCTGACTTTCAATATCCCGTTGAGGTCTAGGCTGAAGGTGGTTACGATGGGGTTGCCTCGGGGTGCGTTCTTCAATCCTTCGATCAAGAAGCGCCCGATTTCGGTATTATTGAGCGCGTCTTCATCTTCGCCTTGGTATACCATCACCTCGACAGCCTCCTGGCCGTCAAATACGGTGGAGAAGACCTCGCTTTTGGTCACTGGTATCGGAGTGTTTTTGCGAATTAATGGAACGAATTTATAGGGATAGAGTTCCCCCTTGTATTCGCTTAAGGCGCTGGTGCCGAAGGTATAGGGAGTGACATCTACTAGCACGCTGCCCACCTTTTCTCCGGCGATGATGGCGGCCTGAATGGCAGCTCCGGTGGCGACGCACAGGTCGGGGTCGATTTCGCTGCGAGGCTGCAGCCGCAGATCCTTCTCCAGTCGCCTGGCAATGACTGGTGTGCGTGTGGAACCACCCACCAGCAGCACCTCTTGCAGATCGGACACAGTCATCTTGGCTCCGTCCAGTGCCGTATGAATTGCTTGCAAGGTTTCATCGATATACTCGTGGATCATGTCCTCGTAGTGTTGGCGGGCGAGCTCCAGTGACAGATGGACCGGGACGCCCGCTTTTTCCAGCAGGTATTCTTCCTCGATCTGAGTATAGGGTCGGTCAGACAGCGCGATTTTGGCCGCCTCTGCCGCTTGGTTGATGCGGGCCATCGCTTGCCTGGAATCGGAGACATCCATATCGTTGGTTTCTATCAGGTGATCCTTAATATGTTGGACAATCTTGTGGTCAAAATCATCCCCCCCGAGTTGATTGTTCCCATGGCTGGCTAGGACTTCGACTACGTCCTTTTCCATACGTACCACAGAGACATCGAAGGTCCCGCCACCCAGATCATAGACCAGGACATTTTTGGGTTCCGGATGTTCACTGTCATAAGCTAAGGAGGCCGCCGTCGGTTCGTTAATAATACGTACCACTTCCAAGCCAGCAATAGTCCCTGCTTCACGAGTTGCCTGACGCTGAGCATCAGAAAAATAGGCAGGTACCGTAATCACTGCTTTGTGAACGGTTTCCCCCAGATGCTGCTCTGCGATTTCCTTGAGACGCCTCAAGATGATGGCAGAGATCTCCTGGGGCGTAACTTCCTGCGTCCCCAGTTTGATGCGGGTATCGCTGCCCATTAGACGCTTTACAGAGCGGATAGTACGTTCCGGATAGAGGGCGTATTGGTTGCGAGCCGCTTCACCCACCAACAGACTATCGTCTTCGGAGAGTCCGACGACGGAGGGAAGCAGTTTATTGTCGTTCTGGATGTTAAGCACGTGGGGCTGCCCGTCACGAATGATCGCAACTTCAGAATTGGTGGTCCCCAAGTCGATGCCGATAATGACTTCTGTCATGATGATGTCTCTGTTTTATTGACGATGACTTCTGCGGTTCGCAAAATGTCGTTATTACGCCTGAAGCCTTTAGTGAGTTCGGCGATGACCTCGCCGTTTTCCCGCTCTGGGTGATGCTCAACCGCATGTACGCGCATGGTATGAGGATCCACCATGGTTCCCAGAGCTTGGATGGGCTCGACTTGATAGCGAGTGAGTAAATCATCCAGGCGACGTAGGGTAATCTTTTGACCCTCAGCCATGCTTTGTAGGAATTGCTCGTTGCGACGGCTGGTGCGTGCTAGTAGGTTTGGTCGGTATTGTTCCATGCTACGGATGCCCGCTGTGATGCGGTCTCGCACTTCGATGATATTCAACAACAGTTCCCGTTCGGTATTTGTGCGAATTTTCTCCTTATTGTCAATACAGCGTTCTAGATCTGTTTCTAATTTGCGTTTGTGATCTTCTAGGGTGGAGAATAATTCACGGAATTGGTCTAAGGCGCTTTTAAATTGGCGTGATTCTAGGCGAACCTCGTTTCGTAATGCCGCCAGTTCGCTAAACAGGGTGAAAAGATCAACAGCTTCTGTTGGCTGATCATGGTTCTGCGTAACCTCTTTGGCATTTTCCAGATAGTCACGAAACCGTTGCAGCAACTGCTCTTTGCGATCGTCCTCCATAGCCGAATTTCATTCTTATGTTTATTCGCTTTTCGACTTTGTTATAGCGGCTTTTTTTAAGCCGATCAACAGCAGCTCTTGAAAGGTCTGCATGTTTGGGCGCAGCCCCGCGGAAGGTTGCGGCATGCCCTGTCTTAGTAGGTCCTCTGTAGTGGGCAAATCTGTGTTGAACAATTCATATTGTAGACGCAATTTCTGAGTCCGCAGTGTATCATAAGCCTTGCGTACGGCTTGGAATCGTTGCGCATCCTTTTCTGGGGGACAATCCCGTATGGCCTGCAAATAGGCTTGATGAATGGTATCATCCCCAGCATCACGGGGGACATCAAGGATCAAATAGGGGTCGCGCATCGCCATTTAAAATAGGTCCAGCTGCTCGGTATCCGTGTCACGTTCTCGAGTATTGTCCCTCGCTTTGGGATTTTTCGGCTTTTTCCTCATCCCCCCTCTGCGACTTCTGGGCTTACCTGCTTGGGAAAGCATTATTCTCATCATGGCTTTATCCGGATCCTCCCCATTGGCCATCGCTTCGAATAACTCACGTATATTCTCATCGCCGAACTCTTGGCGTATGATGTCTAACTCCGGTATACCCGTGGCTTCTAACAAATCTAAAAGACCCTTAGTTCCGAGCTCTTCAAAAAGCTCATCTATCGCTTCCGCTGGGTGTTCGTCGAAAGGTGGTCCGTGGGGGGTTGGTGATTTAGGCTTGCCAAAGCGGTGAGTACTTTCCAGCAATTCTATTATTCGGTGGGTGGTGCGCATATCGCCTTCTTCTTGCGCCAGTTCGATCGCATTTTCCAATGCCTTAAAATCAGAGAAATGTAGATGAGGCTGTGCTTCGCAGCGATGAAAAACAAACAGTGGACGCTCCGGCCAACGTTCCAGGGCGGCTCTGGCATAGCGCAAGCGTAGATCAGACTCCTTAAAACGTTTAAATGTCTCGCAGATCAGACCCATTTCGCTCTCGGTGTAGGGAACCTTGGCGGCCTGCTTGAGTGGATCTTGCAGCGTTCGAAGTGCCTGCCGTGCCTTGTTTTCTTCGTTCTCTGGCAGTTTTTGTAAGGTATGTATCAGCTCAATCACTTGCTGGCGGTCTCTGCTCACCTTGGGAAGCTGGGCCTGGCGCAAGATGTGAGCCCCGTTGCGTTGGAGTCGTGCAACTTCCATTAACAACAGGAATCGACCCGACAGAGAATAATCCATCTGGGCCATGGCGACTTGGAGTCGCTTGCGTCCAAGTGCAACATTGTGGGGGAGCTCCATAATGCCGCGGATTAATTCGACCCGTATTCGGGCCTGTTCGCTTGTATCCCACTGCACTGCCTGTTCCAGTTCTTTGAGAGCCAGAGCAGGTTTGTGTTGTTTGATCTGTTTGCAGGCGTGGGCCATATGGGCATCGAACAGGATTTTGCGTACCCTGGAATTGATAGGATCGATTTCCAAGACCCTTTCAGCATAGTAAACGGCTTTTTTAAAGGCGTTACTGGCGAGCGAAGTTTCTACAATAGCTAGAAAGACTTCGGGGTTCTGTGGATAACGCGCCAGTGCCTGCTCCTGAATGCGCCGAGCCTCTTTGAATCGTTTGTCCTCTCGGTAGAGCCGGATGAGACGCAGATAGGTAGGCAGATCATCCGGGTCGTCTTGCAGACTTTTTTGTAGCACTTCAAGTAAAAGCTCCTGATCGAAATCGAACCTTTCAAGCAAATCGGCGATTCTTCTCTGAATTAGCGCGGCTCTAAGCAGGTTTTGCTTCTCCGAGGCATCGAATTCATGGTAAAAGGCCTTAAGGGCTTCATTCCAGGTGTGATAAAGGTTGTAAGGATCTCTGCGCAGCCCTTCCTGCATTAGCGCCAATACACGGGATTTATGGAACAGAGAGGGGCTGCCAAATTCACGATCGTGCAGGTCCATGCCGTCTGGATGATGCACCAACACTCGCAAGGCGGTCTGGCGGGCATAGTCGGCGCCCAAATTTTGTTGTTGCTTGATCAAAAAGCGAAGCAGAAATCGTTCGCCACTACTGGATTGATGCAGGGAAATGAGTGCCTGAAGAAACTCGAGATGGCTTTGTGGCCAGCCTTTGAGGGCTAAGATGTAGCCTCTTTCCGCCTGATCCAGTGGTTTCAATCGATTTAGAAACTCCTCTCCCTCATAACTTGCCGCTAAGGTTGTCTGCGCTAGGGTTGCAAAAGGTGAACGTCGATCGATGTGTACCAGAATCTTGGAGGCTTGTTCCGGGTTGGTTGGCAATTCAACCAACAGCTTAAGGAGTGTGCGCAGGTCTCGATAGGGCGAGCGGTAGGCAATCTTTGTTAGAATAGCGTTTAATTCCGTCTCGTCACCATTGCAATAGGCTTGTAAGGCTTCCATGGCTGTTGCGTAGTCGCTCACCACAGGATCATCATCGGGTAGTTGCTCCAATACACTATGCTGCCCGCAAAGCGCTAAGGCAGCCAAGTGGGTACGAAACAGAACGGCATCTACTCCTAATGCCTGTGGATCTTCCCGAAATAGTTGCATCGCTTGATCAGTCAACCCGGATTGCAGCATCCATAATAAGTAATGGACGTTCAGTAGAGGTTGATTGCAGGTCTGTGCTCGATTCTGCCAGATCGCTACAGCCTCTCTAAACATGCCTTTGGCGGCCAGCTCCCAGGCGCGCCCTTCATAGGCCCGGGCTAAATGGTCGAGCCAGTCTTGGCGTTGCTCTCGTTTCAGCAGCTCCTTATAAGCGGAAATAGCTGACTTATAGTGTTCCTCCTGGAGGGCTTTGAGTGCATTAGCTGCTTGAAATTCAGGTGAGTGCTTGGGTTGCCCTTGTTTTTTACCGTATTTGCGTTTTCTGGCCATTGTGTAACGACAGTAATTTCGCACCCAGATCGCGAACTTGTGGAGGTAGCGCATGCTTTAGAAATAGGTTGAGGCCATATTGAGTCCATCCACGGCCGATTTATAGCATGGTAGATTACCCATGTTTTACGATAGTGAGCTCCGGGTTGTCGAAGGTTTATAAGCTAGATTGTATAAAGTCTAATACAGCATAGGCGATTCCATATTAATTCTCAACCGGCTAATCCAATCGTTATTCCGCGGGCATTAATTCAATTAATACCTTACGATGGCGTTAAATCCACATAGAAATATATCCATGACGAATGGGTTTTCGGGAACCGATCATTTTGCTTTACATTTCAGCAGGGAGATTAACAAGGCAAGGGATGCATTTTTCAAGACTGTCAGAGGCCAGGGGTGAGGCGGATAAAAAGAAATGTCCGAAGGACATTTCTCCCGCCCGAACGAGTTCGCCGTGGAGGGCGAACCCTGGACTTGTGAGTGCGAAATAAGGATAAATCGATGAGAAAGCGCAGCTTACATGGGAGTCAATGAGTATCTCGAACCAATTGATAACGCCGTATCGTGCCAGCTGAGGGGTTTTAAAA
>JAAUXY010104228.1_pt1 | contig 10933 bp, 9 predicted proteins | sample 7278121 | NCBI WGS metagenome assembly JAAUXY01 (sample SAMN14350117, study PRJNA611818) | marine sediment metagenome | isolation source: surface marine sediment (1.8m) | place: French Polynesia: Moorea | collected 2018-08
CCTGGATACCAGCAACTTCATGGCGATGGCCGGCAGCGGCGACAGTGATGCCCCTCGCCAGAAACTCGAAACACGCACCCACGGCCTCGCCAACCGCCCCCAGAATGCTTCCTGGGCCTGGCGCAACCTGCCGGTGCCGGTGATTGCCGCGCTACACGGTTTAGCGTTTGGCGGCGGCATGCAGGTCGCCCTTGGTGCTGACCTGCGCTATGCGGCCCCCGGCACCCGGTTCTCGATCATGGAGATCAAGTGGGGGCTGGTGCCGGATATGGCGGGCATGCCGGTACTGCGCGAATTGACGCGCGGCGACCAGCTGCGCGAGCTGGTGTACACCGGTCGGATTTTCGAGGCCGAGGAAGCCCTGGCCCTGGGCCTGGTGACTCGTGTCAGCGACGACCCGCTGGCAGAGGCGCTGGAGACTGCGCGCTACATCGCCGGGCGCAACCCGGACGCCATCCGCGCTGACAAGCGTCTACTCAACAGCCTCTACGATGAAACCACCGAGGAATTGCTGTTGTCCGAATCCCGGGAGCAGGACGGCATTATCGGCAAACCCAACCAGATTGAAGCGGTGATGGCCGAGATGGAAAAGCGCCCGGCCAAATTCGGCTGAGAGCATACCTGATGCTGCTACACCACTACCCGATGTCGCCTTTCTCGGAAAAGGTCCGGCTGATGTTCGGATATACCGGCACCTCCTGGCAGGGCGTGATTTCGCCGGAGATGCCGCCGCGTCCCAATCTCGACCCGATTCTCGCGGGCTACCGGCGCATCCCGGTGGCCCAGGACGGCGCAGATTTCTACTGCGACACGCGGCTGATCAGTGCCGAGCTGGCATTCCGCTGCGGGCGGCCGGAACTGGACCCTGCCAACTGCGACGAGGCTGGGCTGGGCCTCGAGGCGGGGCTGGAAAAAGAAGTGTTCTGGGCCTGTGTGACCTCCCTGCCTCCCAGCGTGGTGCTCAAGCAGCTGGTGCGCAATATCTCCCTGATCGGCGCCTACCGTTTCATCAAGGATCGCGCCGGGGTGGCGCGTAAGGCCACCTCCAAAGCCCCGCCACCCAAAGAGGCGAAGATCCTGTTTCGGCGCCACCTTGAAGCTCTTGACCAGATCCTCGCCGAAGGCGGCGACTTCCTGGGTGGCGCTGCGCCCAGCCACCTCGATTTTGCCGCCTACCACACCCTCTGGTTCCAGCGCGTCGTGGGTGAGCGGCCTGAGCCCCAGGGTGTGCCGGCGGTGCTCGCCTGGTATGCGCGCATGGGCGCGTTTGGTCACGGGGAGCACCGTGAAATCTCCGGCCAGGAAGCCTTCGCTGCGATCAACAACAGCGAGCCGCTGGCAGTATCCGCCGAGCGGGCAGGGCATGCGCGGGTGGGCGACCAGGTTGCCATCGGCCCCGACGACTACGCGCTGGATGCGACTGAGGGTGTGCTGGTGGGTGCTGATGAACAGCGCTGGATTCTGGCGCGGGATACCGAGCATGGCACGGTGCACGTGCATTTCCCCACTGAGGGCTTTTTACTCCGCTAAGGGCTTTTTACTCCGCTAAGGGCTTTTTGTCGCGCTAGCTGTACTGCTGGCCGGCGGTGGTCATGAAGTAGGCTTCCGCCGGGGTGCTGGCGCGGCCCAGGATGCGGTTACGGGCTGGGAAGCGGCGGTATTGGCGAATCACCTCGTGGCGCTCTCTCAGCACCGCCGTCAGCTCTTCTTCTCCGACCTCCTGTGACAGCGTAATGGCCAGGTCGTGGTCAGCCAGCTGTTCCGATTGCGACAGGCAGGCAATGATCGCCAGCTGCTCGTTGTCGGGCCGGTCGACATAGTCGTCTGCAGTGGCCCAGGTGCGGGCCATATACACCGCTTCATCAGTTGAATCCCAGGTTTCATCGCCGGGCGAGCACTGCCAGCCGCGAAACCTGTCGCTCCAGCTGTGATCTGCCTGGTCGACCTGCTGACACCAGAAGGCGAGTCGTTCGCTGCTCGTCACTAACGCGCCCGCTTTTCCAGCTTGCGGGCGGCCGCCTCTACCCGCTGGCAAGCCTGCTCTAGCCGGTCCGGCGCGGAGGGGGAGAGCGGTTGCATGCTTTGCCAGATGGGTTCCACCACCGAGCTGACCCGTTCAGGCATGTGGTCGAAGGCGTCGTTCAGGAACAGGGTGCGGCTTAAGTACTCGAGCCCGCCAAAGAACAGGTCCCGCAGGGCGGAGACGTTCACGTCCTCTCGCACCTCGCCGCGCTGCCGCGCTTCCTGCACCGTGGTATCGAAAACCCAGGCGTAGCTGAGATTGAGCTTGTGCAGCACCGAGCCGCGAATCTGGGTATACCCCTTGAGATCGATATTCATGTAGGCCTGGATCATGCGCATGAACAGGGCATTGTCCCGTGACATCACGGTGAGGTGGTTCTCCGCCAGTAGTTGCAGCCGCGTGCGAGAGTCGAGCTGTTCGCGCAGGATGACCGAGGCATTGTCACGGAGTTCTTCATAGATCCCCTCGAGAATCGCGCGCATCAGTTCGTTCTTGGAGCTGAAGTAATTGAACAGCGTGCCTTCGGAAATGCCGGCGCGCGCCGCGATCTTGCGGGTGGTGACGCTGTGGAAGCCTTCTTCCGCGAACAGGTGGATGGCGGCCTCGAGAATATCGGCCTCGCGCTGGGCGGTGCGGGATAGGGGGCGTTGTGCCGCGGCGTCATTCATCGGGCTATTCTCAGGGTTGGTCTCAGAGTTGGTCTCAGTGCTGGTTTCAATACTGGAAGCCGTGCTGTTCCCGCTATTGAGTGATGCTCAATCCTATACTAGTATTGCTCAGCTCTGCAAACAGGAGGTAGTTGTGAGCGCAGACAAGATTCGTATCGGCGGTGCATCGGGTTTCTGGGGCGACGCCCCGTCGGCAACCCGGCAACTCATCTCGCAGTCCCGCCTGGACTGCCTGGTGTACGACTACCTGGCAGAGATCACCATGTCGATCATGGCCCGGGCGCGCGCCGGTGACGACAGCAAGGGTTACGCGACAGATTTCGCCAATGCGGCCATGGCGCCCAATCTCGAGGCGATAGCCGAGCAGGGCATCAAAGTTATCAGCAACGCCGGCGGCGTGAATCCCGAGGCCTGCGCAGAGGCACTGCGCTTCATCATTTCGGGCCAGGGCCTGGATCTCAAGGTCGCGGTGGTCAGCGGTGACGACCTGACCGGCTCGGCCGCCGAGTTCACTGGCGCTAAAGAAATGTTTACCGGCGAGTCGTTCCCGGACCCGGAAGCCATTGCCAGCATCAACGCCTACCTGGGGGCCTTCCCCATTGCCCAGGCCCTGGATCTGGGGGCTGACATCGTCATTACCGGTCGCTGCGTGGACAGCGCGGTCACGCTGGGTGCCTGTATCCACGCTTTTGGCTGGGCCCGTGACGACTATGACAAGCTGGCCCAGGGCAGCCTGGCCGGCCATATTCTCGAGTGCGGCACCCAGGCTACCGGCGGTAACTTTACCGACTGGGAAGCGGTAGCCCATGACCTGCAGGAAGCGGGCTATCCGATCGCCGAGCTGGAAGCGGACGGTACCTGCACCATTACCAAGCCCCCGGGCACCGGCGGCCTGGTGTCGGTGGGCACCGTGGCGGAGCAGATGCTCTACGAGATTGGCGACCCCCAGGCCTACACCCTGCCCGACGTGGTCTGCGACTTCTCCGAGGTAACCATGGAGCAGGTGGGCGAAAACCGGGTGCGGGTGCTGGGCGCTCGCGGTCACGGTGCGCCGAACAGCTACAAGGTGAGTGCCACCTGGGCCGATGGTTACCGGGCGGGTCACGTGTGGACCATGTACGGCCGCGATGCCGAGACCAAGGCCCAGCACTTTGCCCGCAGCGTGTTTCACCGCGCCGGCGCGGCCCTGGAGCAGCAGGGTCTGCCGCCCTTCAGTGAAACCAGCGTGGAAGTGATCGGCGCCGAAACGCATTTCGGCGCCGCGCGCCAGGCGCGCGGAGTGCGCGAGGTGGATGTAAAGCTCGCCGTCAAACATCCGAGCGCTGCGGGTATCGGCATGTTCCTCAAGGAAATGACCGGTATGGCGTTGACGGCGCCGCCGGGCCTCACCGGCTTTGCCGGCGCCCGCGCCAAGCCCTCGCCGGTGGTGCGCCTGTTCTCCATGCTGGTGCCCAAGGGTGAGCTGTCGATCACGGTGGAGGTGGACGGCCAGCGCGAGGTCTGTGACGAAGACTACGGCGGTGATGCGAAGCTCGCCGCGCCGCACCCCATTCCCCGCACCGAGGAAGGTCCCCAGGTAAACGTGCCGCTGGAGGCCCTGGCTTATGGTCGCAGTGGCGACAAGGGCAACTACGCCAATATTGGCATCATTGCCCGGCGCCCTGAGTTTGTGCCCTACATCGCGGCCTCGCTGACCGAGGATCGCGTCGCCGGCTACTTTGCCCACTTCCTGGCCTCGCCTGAGGGCAGCGTCAATCGCTATTACCTGCCGGGTAGCCACGCCTTTAACTTCCTGTTGCGCGACGTGCTGGGGGGTGGCGGGGTCGCCAGCCTCAGGGTCGACCCGCAGGGCAAGGGTTATGCCCAGCTATTGCTGGCGGAACCGGTGCCGATTCCCCACGACCTCGCCCAGCAGTTCCAGCTGATCTGAACAAGCTTCCATTGAGAGGATTGCCATGAGCACATTGCCGCCCCCGTTTCACAGCCGGGTGAACCCCGCTTCCGACGACTTTGCGAAGAACCGTGAGGACATGCTGGGCCTGGTGAGTCAGCTAGACGACGTGCTGGGCCGCGCCGCGGCGCTGTCTGACAAGGCGCTGCCGCGGTTCCAGAAGCGCGGCCAGCTCCTGCCGCGGGAGCGCCTGAGTCGCCTGCTGGACCCGGGTTCACCGTTCCTGGAGCTGAACAATATGGCGGGCTTCCTGGTGGAAGACGAGGATCGCGATACCTCGATTCCCGGCGCCACCGGCATTAACGGCATCGGCTTTATCGCCGGCACCCGCTGCATGATTGTGGTGGACGATTCCGGCATCAATGCCGGCGCCATGACCACCTTCTCCAGCAAGAAGATCATTCGCTCCATGGAGGTGGCGCTGGACAAGAAGCTGCCCTTTGTTCACCTGGTGGAGAGTGCCGGCGCCGACCTTTTCAAGTACCAGGTGGAGATGTGGATGTCGGCGGGCGGCGTATTCGCGCGGCTGGCGCGCCTGTCGGCGGCGGGCCTGCCAGTGATCACCGTGCTGCACGGCCTGTCGGTGGCCGGTGGCGCCTACATGCCCGGCATGTCGGACTACGTGATTGGTGTGAAGAACAACGGCATGGCGGCGCTGGCGGGCCCGGCGCTGCTCAAGGCGGCTACTGGTGAAGTGGCGGACCAGGCCACGCTGGGCGGCTCGGAGATGCACGCCAGCACCTCGGGCCTGGTGGAATACCTGGCCGAAGACGATGCCCACGCGCTGGCCATGTGCCGGGATGTGGTAGGGCGTCTGGACTGGAACCGCCACTGCCCGGTACCGGCACCGCGAGACTTCGAGGAGCCGGTGTATTCACCGGATGAACTGGTGGGTGCGGTACCGGTGGACTATCGCCAGCCCTACGACGCCCGCGAAGTGGTCGCGCGCATTGTCGACGGCTCCAGCTTCACCGACTTCAAGCCCGGCTACGGGGTGTCCATGGTGTGCCTGCAGGCCAGTATCTACGGCATGCCGGTGGGTATTCTCTGCAACAACGGGCCCATCGACCCGAACGGGGCGGCCAAGGCGGCCCAGTTCATCCAGCTCTGCGACCAGGCGGGCACGCCGCTGGTGTTCCTGCAGAACATCACCGGTTACATGGTGGGCACCGAGTACGAGCAGGCCGGCATGATCAAGCACGGCGCCAAGATGATTCAGGCAGTCACCAACACCCGGGTGCCGCGGCTGACGCTGATGATTGGCGCCAGTTTCGGCGCCGGCAACTACGGTATGTGCGGGCAGGGCTACGACCCTGATTTCGTGTTCAGCTGGCCCAATATCCAGATCGGTGTGATGGGCGGCGAGCAGGCTGCCAAGACCATGTCACAAGTGTTCCGCGACAGTGCAGCACGCAAAGGGAATGAAGTGGATGAAGCCATGTTGGAGGAACAGGAGGCAAAGGTGGTAGCCCACTATGATCGCCAGTCCGACGCCTTCTACACCTCCGGGCGTATGCTCGATGACGGGCTGATCGACCCGCGGGATTCGCGCCGGGTGTTGGGCATGGCCCTGCAAACCTGTTGGGAAGCGAAGCACCGCACCACCTATCCGAACAGCTTCGGCGTCGGCCGCATGTAAGGGAGCCAGACATGTTACCCACCGTAGAATTTCTCGACCTCGAGCGCGACGGCGACACGCTGACCATCTGGTTCAACCGACCTGAAGTAAAGAACGCCTTATCTGACGCGATGAGCAATGAGCTGGCGGCCGTGCTTGAAGCGCTGCCGGAAGAGCGCGATATCCGCTTTGTGATACTGCGCGGTCGCGGCGGTGCCTTCTGCTCCGGCGGCGATCTGAAAATGTTCAAAACCGTGTTCCAGGGCAGCTCGACCCGCGAAGACATTGTCGGCTTCAATGCGGGCTTCGGCCGCATGTGCCACGCCATCTATGGATTGCCGCAGCTGTTCATCGTACTGATCGAGGGCTTCGCCATGGCCGGGGGGCTGGGTATTTCCTGCCTGGCGGATGTGGTGGTCACTACCGCTGATGCGAAGTACGGCCTCAGCGAGGTGACCCTGGGCATTCCACCGGCGCAGATTACCCCGGTAGTGATCAAGCGTATCGGCGCGTCGGAAGCCCGGCGTCTGTTGCTGACTGCCCAGCGCTTTGACGGTACCGAAGCCCATCGCCTCGGTTTTGCGCACTTCCTGGTGGAGGACGCTGCAGGCCTGGATGCCAGGGCTGCCGAACTGATCAAGGCAGCACGTCGTGGCGCTCCGGGTGCCATCGCCCTGACCAAGCAGATCATCGGTGCCACCGAGACGCTGCATGGCGACGACATTGTGCAGTTTGCCGCCGAGCGTTTTGCCGATGCCATGCTCGGCGATGAAGGCCGCGAGGGCATGGCGGCCTTCTCGGAGAAACGATTGCCGAGCTGGGCAGCAGAGGGGGATAGCGCATGAGTGGCTTCGACAGCGTACTGGTCGCCAACCGGGGGGAAATCGCCTGCCGGGTGATACGCAGCGCCCAGGCCCACGGCTACCGCACCATTGCCGTCTACTCGGAGGCCGACGCTGATGCACCCCATGTGCAGATGGCCGACCAGGCGGTGTTGATCGGCCCGCCGCCGGTGAAAGAGAGCTACCTGGACGCCGGCCGCATTCTCGAAGCGGCGGCGCGCACCGGTGCCCAGGCGATCCACCCGGGTTACGGCTTCCTGTCGGAAAACGCCGATTTCGCCCGCGCCTGCGGTGAAGCCGGCCTGGTGTTTATCGGGCCGTCGGCCGAGGCCATTGACGCCATGGGTAACAAGGCGGAATCAAAACGCCGCATGCTGGACGCGGAAGTGCCCTGCATTCCCGGCTACCAGGATACCGACCAGTCGGATAAGACCCTGATCGCCGCTGCTGCGGATATCGGTTTTCCCATCATGGTGAAGGCAGCCGCCGGTGGCGGCGGGCGCGGCATGCGCCTGGTGCACGACGCCGCCGAACTGCCCGATGCCCTGGCTTCAGCGCGTTCGGAGGCAGAGAGCGCCTTTGGCTCTGGTGAGCTGATCCTGGAGAAAGCCGTACTGCAGCCGCGACATGTGGAGCTCCAGGTTTTCGGCGACCAGCACGGCAATGTCATACACCTCGGTGAGCGGGACTGCTCGGTACAGCGCCGCCACCAGAAAGTGGTCGAGGAATCTCCCTGCGCGGTGATGACCGATGAGCTGCGTGCCGCCATGGGCGAGGCCGCGGTCAATGCAGCGAAGAGCATCGACTATGTCGGTGCCGGCACCGTGGAATTTTTGCTGGATGCCGACAACAACTTCTATTTCCTGGAAATGAACACGCGCCTGCAGGTGGAGCACCCGGTGACCGAGCTCGTCACCGACCTGGACCTGGTGGCGTTGCAGCTCGATGTGGCCCAGGGTCTGCCACTGCCCCTGTCGCAGGAGGAGGTCACGCTGACCGGTCACGCCATCGAGGTGCGCCTCTACGCCGAGGATTCCCAGAACGACTTCCTGCCGGCCTCTGGTCCGGCGCTGCTGTGGCGGCCGCCGTCGGGGGAAGGCGTGCGCGTCGACCACGGCCTGTTGCAGGGCCAGGAAGTGTCGCCTTTCTACGACCCGATGGTGGCCAAAATCATCACCTGGGGTCCCGACCGCGAGGTGGCACGCCGGCGCCTCCTGCGCGCTCTGGAAAATACTGCGTTGTTCGGCTTCGAGACCAACCGCGCCTTCCTGGTCGACGTGCTTGCCAACCAGTGCTTTGCACAAGGCGGTGCCACCACCGCGTTTATCGCCGAGCAGTTTCCCGACGGCTACAGCAATCCCGTACCCGGCGAGGCGCTGCCGCTGGTGGCGGCATGCCTGCACTACCTGCAAGGGCTGGAAGGTTCCGAGCAGGGCATGGTCGCACCGTCGCTGGCCCTTAGCGGCTGGAGTGGCTCCCAGGGACTGTCCAGCCACGTGCGCTACGAGATTGATGAGCAGGCACTGGATATTCACGTGGGCCAACTTGGCACTGATCGCTACCGCGTCAGCCTGGGTGAGGCTGAGCACGAGATCGCGTGGCTGCATGAGCTCGGTGACGGCAGCGCCCGTATCGCGCTGGACGGAGTGCAATACAACCTGGCGTTCTGCTTCCCGGCGCGCGGCGAGGTGGCGCTACAACTCGGCGGTCATGCCGCCCAGTTCACCAACCAGCTTGCCTTCACCGCAGCAGACATGGCTGGCGCCGGCAGCGGCACCGTCACCGCACCCATGCACGGCAACCTGCTGGATGTGATGGTGGCTGTAGGTGACACGGTCACCGTGGGCGATGGCCTGCTGGTAATGGAAGCCATGAAGATGGAGCACCGGCTGGTGGCCGAGGTGGCTGGCGAGGTCGTGGCCATTCACGCCAACACCGGTGAGCAGGTGTCCGCCGGCGCGGTATTGCTGGAGATTGCCGAGGCAGGTTAAGAAAAGCCTTCGGGCGACTGTCCTGCTAATTTGGCAAGGGAGCACAGCAGATGAGTGAATTTGTCGTTGAAGTATTTGCAGGGCTGCTCCTGGCGCTGGCAACGATAGCGCTGTGGCGTCGGTTTCCCGCTCTGGAGACCGTCGTCGCGGCCTTGCTGCTCGTCTGTGCCGCGCTTTTTTACCCGGCTTTGGGTGTGCTTATGGGTGTGCCCCTGTCCTCTATGCCGCTCGCCCTCAGCGCTGTGCTCGTCTTCCTGGTATTGGCATGGCTTGGCCATGCAGGGTCACTCTGGTTCCTGGCTATCGGCTGGTGGGCGCACGGGCTCTGGGACCTGGTAATTCCGGTGATGGAAGCTGTAGATCATATGCCGCATTGGTACGCGGGTTTGTGCATTGGCTTCGATATCGCCATCGGTTCCTACTTTGTCTTGCGGGCCCTCGGAACGCTGGATGCCCCGACATCAATGGGTGCCGCCACCTAGAGGTAGACATCAACAGGCTTCTTCTCGAAGCAACAAACTTCTACAAGGGAGACGCGACATATGCGGTTCACGGAACAACACAATGCACTGCGCAACACGGTAGCCCGCTTTGTGCAGGACGAGCTGAACCCTCACGTCGAAGCGTGGGAGGCGGCAGGCGAGCTGCCCAGCCACGAAATCATGAAGAAGGCCGGCGACCTGGGCCTTTTGGGCATAGACAAGCCGGAGAGCTACGGGGGCCTGGGCCTCGATTTTTCCTACCAGGCGGTGTTCTCCGAAGAACTGGGCGGTGCCGACCATGGCAGCTCGCCGCTGCTACTGGGTGTGCACACCATGATGTCGACCCCGGCGCTGGCGCGCTACGGCAGTGATGAACTGCGCGAAGAATTCCTGGCGCCAGCGATCGCCGGCGACAGCGTTTCCAGTATCGCTGTGAGTGAGCCCCACGCCGGCTCCGACGTGGCGGCGATCAAGACCACCGCCAAAAAAGATGGCGACGACTACGTCATCAACGGCACCAAGATGTGGATTACCAATTCCACCCAGGCGGACTTCTTCTGCCTGCTGGCCAACACCGGGGAAGGCCCGATCCACAAGAACAAATCGCTGATCATTGTGCCCAGCGATACGCCAGGGGTCAGCGTGGCGCCCAAGCTCGACAAGCTGGGCCTGCGCGCCTCGGACACCGCCCAGGTGTTCTTCGAGGATGTGCGGGTGCCCCAGCGCAACCGCATCGGCGAGGAGGGCATGGGCTTCGTCTACCAGATGAGGCAGTTCCAGGAAGAGCGTATGTACTGCGCCCTGGTACTGCTGAAGAACATGGACAACTGCATCCAGAAGACCATCGAGTACACTCGCGAGCGCACTGCCTTCGGTAAACCGCTGCTCGACAACCAGGTCATCCAGTTCCGTCTCGCCGAGTTGCAGACCGAGGTGGAAGCCGTCCGTGCCCTGACCTACGCTGCAGTTGAGCAGCACGTCGCCGGTGAGGACATGACCATGAAAGCCTCCATGGTGAAACTCAAGGCCGGCCGCCTGGCAGTGGAAGTCGCCAACAGCTGCCTGCAGTACTGGGGCGGCATGGGCTTCATGTGGGATAACTATTGCGCGCGGGCGCTGCGCGACAACCGCGTCAGCTGCATCGGCGGCGGCTCGGACGAAACCATGCTCAGTATCATCGCCAAGCACATGGGTACTCTTCACCAGGATCGTGCTGCCTGACTGGCCCTTAGGGGGGCTCGACGACGTGACCAGAATCAATGAGGCCGCCGCAAAGTTTGACGGCGGAGTATTGGCACTCAGGGAGTACCTGCTGAACTTCGAGGAAGCGGAGGTGGGCCGGGCCGTCAGCTCGCTAC
>JAAUXY010123376.1_pt1 | contig 10922 bp, 7 predicted proteins | sample 7278121 | NCBI WGS metagenome assembly JAAUXY01 (sample SAMN14350117, study PRJNA611818) | marine sediment metagenome | isolation source: surface marine sediment (1.8m) | place: French Polynesia: Moorea | collected 2018-08
CATCAGGCCGCCCGCCTCCAGAAGCCCGGTCAGCACGCGCCAGCCGGCGATCGGCTCGGCCAGGTGATGCAAGACCCCGACGCTTTCGATCAGGTGGAAACGGCGCTCCAGAGCGCCCAGCGCCAGCAGGTCGGCCTGCGCGAAGCTGACGTTGGCGATCTCCAATTCGGCCGCCCGCCGCGCGGCGAAGGCCAGCGAGCGCCGGCTCAGGTCGACCGCCAAGACCTCGCAATCGGCGAAGCGGGTCGCGACGTCCACGGCGTGCTTCCCGGTGCCGCAGCCGGCCACGAGAACGTTGGTTTTTCCAGCAACTTGAGTCTGTTCCTTGAGATGCGGAAAGAGCTCCCGAAGCACGCTGCCGAGCGGCTTCGGCTCCTTGCGCCGGCAGGACAGCCAGCGCGGATAGGGATGTGTCTCGTATTGGGCGCGCACCGCCGCGGTGACCTCGCCCACGATGGGCGTCAGGCTGGGCAGGTCGCGCGCGATCTCCGCTTCGCGCAGCGGCTCCACCAAGTGCCGCCGCACCAGAACGTCGGCGGGCGGCGCCACGCCGGCCAGGCTTTCCCTCAGCGCCTCCGCTCCCTGGAGCTCGCTCAGGGGCCGGTACATGGCCAGGACCAGCAAGCCGTCGTCCAGCCGCGCGCGCTCGCGGGCCGCGGCCGCGAGCCCGGCGACGGCCACCGTCTCCTCCGGTGTTTCCTCGTAAACGAAGTCGACGAGCAGGCACTGGCAGGCCAAGGCGGCCAACAAGCCTTCCTGCCCCTGCGGCATCGCCGGACCGTCGCCGGTTACGGCGCGCAGATAAACCCGGCGCAGCCGCGTGAGGAGCCGCTCGAATTCGGCATCGGCGATCACGGCCTGACGCAGCAAGGCCTGCAGCAGGGCATGACCGGACAGCCCGGCGGCGGCCTCGAGCAAGGCCCGATCGTCGACCCCGTCGGCAAGCGCGAGTGCCCGCGACACCGCTGCATCCAGCTTCAGCAGCGAGACCGCCGCGGGAGCCAGCAGCTGATGCTCGATCCCGGAGTCGGCGAAACAAACCAGCAGCGCTTCGGCGACCGCCGGGCTCGCCTGGGAAAAGCGGATGTCGCGCAACGCGTCGGCCACGCCCCGGCGATAGCCCGCGTTCGACGGATCATGCCGCATCGCCTGCAGCGCGTGGCCGAGGCTTTCCTGGTTGTGTCCCGTCAGCGCCAAGGCGGCGGCCAGGTTGGCATGGGCCGAGGCGTAAACCGGGTCGGCCTTGACCGCCCGCCGATAGGCGGAGACCGCCTCGTCCAGCTGACCCGCCGCCTTAAGCGCCACGCCCATGTTGTTGAGCGCAGGCGGAAATTCCGGTGCCAGGCGCAAGGCGCGCCGATAGCCCTGGATGGCCTCGGCCAGGCGCCCCTGGCGGTGCGCCGCCACCGCGCCCTGCATGGCCTGCATCACCTGGGCTTGCAGCGCCGGGCCGGCGGCGCCCGCCGGGCTTCTCGGTCCCTTGCCGCCTGCGCGTGCCACCACCGCCTCTCCCCGCTCCGCCTTCGGCTCCATTTGCGGCCGGATTCTAGCGGATCTTCAAGGATTAACCTTAACCCCTTGAGTGCTTGGCGATTCCGGGGCTAATGCCCTATCCTGGTGTCGGGGGGTACCAAAGAGGCAGGAGGCCCAACGTGGGGAAGCTGGTTTATGCATCCCTGTTCCTGCTGCTTGTCGGGGCTTGCAATCCACCTTTCGGCAATCCCATGGCAGGCTTCAGGCCCACCGAAGCAGAACGCGTGCGCGCGGGTTGGTACCACAACTCCACGCTCGCCCTGACCCCCCGCTATTGCTATCGCACCCTGGCGCGCGTCGACTGTTTCGACCGGCCGCAGCGGGGTGAAGCGGAGCGTCAGGTCGGCGGCTTTAATGAACTGGCCCAATAGCCACTCCCGATTAAGCCTCACCGCGGTCTTCATCGTCCTGATCGCCGGGTCACCTCCCATGAGCGAGGCCCTGGCCCAAGAGCAGCCCATCTTGGATTGGGGCCAGGGGCTCAAGTGGTACGAGAGAGCGGCCAACGAAGGCAACGTCGAGGCGCAGTATCGCCTGGGCCTGTTCCACGAGCGCGGCGTCAACGCGCCCCAGGATTTCAAGGCCGCGCGGAACTGGTACTACCAGGCTGCGCAGCAGGGCCACGGCGCGGCGCAGTTCCGGCTCGCGGCCCTGCTCCAGGTGGGCCAGGGCGGGGCGGCCAACGCCGAGGCCGCGGCGCTGTGGTATCGCCAGGCCGCGCGGCAGGGCATCGCCCAGGCGAGCCACAATTTGGCGGTCATGCTGGAGCGTGGCCTCGGGATCCCGACCGACCCGGCCGAGGCGGCCCAGCACTACGACGCGGCCGCGCGTGGCGGCATCGGACCGGCGGCGATGAATCTGGCCATGCTCTTCCTCGACGGCAGGGGCGTCGAGCAGGACTCCGTCACCGCCTTGGCCTGGCTGATGTTCGCCGCCGACCGGGGCGTCGCCGGCGCGGTCGTCGTCCGCGACGACCTGGTCGATAAACTGAGCGAAAACGACCGGCGCGAAGCCTTGGCGCGCCTGGAGGCGATCCGCGGCGGCTGACGCTCACCGCCACTTCGACTAGACGGAACGAGTAGTCTTTGCTTTCAGCGGCGCCGAGGCGCAATCTCGTCGCTCTCACGCACAGCGGCGAAGCGGCCATGAGCAGCTTCAAGGACTACGACAGCGCCAGCCGGCACTACGATGTGACGCGGATTCCGATCGGCATCGAGATCATCACCGGCTGCCTGGCACGGCATTCGCGTCCCCTCGACGAGCTGGTGCTGCTCGATGCCGGCTGCGGCACGGGGGCCTACTCAGCGGCGCTCGTGGATCTGGTGGGTCGCATCGACGCCATCGATCTGAGCCCGGGAATGCTGAAGGCCGCCCGCGACAAGCTCGCCAAGCAGGCCGCGGCCGGCCGTATCGTGTTCCATCAGGGCTCGATCACCGACTTGCCCTTCGACGCGGACAGCTTCGATGCCGTGATGACCAACCAAGTCGTCCACCACCTGGGCGACCACGCCGAGGGACGCTTCGACGCGCTGCGTGGCGTTATCGGCGAGTTCGCACGCGTGCTGCGGCGCGGCGGCACGCTGCTCATCAACTACTGTTCCCAGGACCAGCTGCGCCGCGGCTATTGGTACCACGCCCTCATCCCCGAAGCCGCCGATGTCTTTCGAAGCCGCTTCGCCCCCTGCGAGCTCGTGGAAGCGATTTTGCGGGATACCGGCTTCGCGCCGGAGGGCCGCCTGGTGCCGATCGACGAGGTCTGTCAGGGCGAGGCCTATCTCGACGGGACCGGCCCGCTCCGCGAGTCCTGGCGTGACGGCGACTCGGTCTGGTCCGAGGCCAGCGCCGAGGAGCTCACGCGCGCGCTGGATCGGGTTCGGGAACTGCAGACAGCCGGCGGCCTCGACGCCTTCGTCGCCGAGCACGACGCCGAGCGGCCCAAGGTGGGCCAGATCACCATCCTGCACGCGCGGCTGGCGGGCTAATCACCCGGGAGCAGCACGGCGGCGCCGCGCAGCCGGCCCTCGCGCAGGCGCGCCAAGGCCTCGTTCGCCGCGCTCAGAGGCAGGGGCTCGACGCTGGTCACGACAGGCACCTTGGGTGCCAGCTGCAGGAACTCCTCGCCGTCGCGCCGCGTCAGGTTGGCGACCGAGACCAAGCGCCGCTCGCGCCACAGGATCTCGTAGGCAAAGCTTGGAATGTCGCTCATGTGGATGCCGGCGCAGACCACCGTGCCGCCCGGCGCCACGGCGCGCAAAGCGACCGGCACCAGGTCGCCGACCGGCGCGAAGATGATCGCCGCGTCGAGCGGCTCGGGCGCGGCCTCGCTCGAATCCCCGGCCCACACGGCGCCGAGCTCGCGCGCGAAGCACTTGGCGTCCTCGTCGCCGGGCCGGGTGAAGGCGAAGACCCGACGGCCCTCGTGCCGGGCCACCTGAACGACGATGTGCGCCGCTGCGCCGAAGCCGTAGAGGCCGAGCCGTTCCGCCTCGCCCGCCATCCTGAGCGAGCGGTAGCCGATCAGGCCGGCGCAGAGCAGAGGCGCCGCCTCGGCGGCGCCGGTGTCGCCGGCGATGGGGAAGCAGTAGCGCTGGTCCGCGAGGGTGTAGTCGGCATAGCCGCCGTCGAGCGTATAGCCGGTGAAGGCGGCCTTCTCGCAGAGGTTCTCGCGCCCGGCGCGGCAGAAGCGGCAGGTGCCGCAGGTCCAGCCGAGCCAGGGAATGCCGACGCGCTCGCCGCCGCGGAAGCGCTCGACCTCGCGGCCGACCTCGGCCACCTCGCCGACGATCTCGTGCCCCGGGATCAGCGGCAGCTTGGGCTCCGTCAGGTCACCGTCGACCACGTGGAGATCGGTGCGGCAGACGCCGCAGGCCTGGACCCGCACGAGCACCTGCTGCGGGCCCGGTTCGGGCCGCGGCAGTTCCCTGGGCTGCAGCTGTTCGTGCGGGCGCTCCAGGACCATCGCCCGCATGCGCTCAGGCGCCATGAGCGGCGTCTCCCCATCGCAGGCCGTCAGAGTCGCCGCTGCCCGGCACCGCGGCCTTGACGCAGGTCACATGGCGAGCCGACGGAGGCCGTCTACTGGATGTGCGGGGTCGCGGTCCGGCTTACGGCGTGATCAGGCCTTCGGAGCGCAGGGCGTCGGTAAACTCGGCGCGGGTCATGCCGGAACGGACCTTGGGATGGTAGAGCAGCTGGAGCACGTCGAATGCCTCTTTGCGCTCGTCCTCGGTCATCGGCTTGTCGTCGTAGGCGAGGTCCCGGGTGTGCTGCAGCCCCGCGGAAAGCAGCATACCGCGCAGCAGACAGTCCTTGAGCTTGTCCTTCTTCAGGTCCTTGCGGGCCATGATCTTGCCGGCGGTGATCACGCCCTGGTCCAGATTGCCCCTGACGACGGGGCGGGCGAAGCAGCCGGTGCGCTTGGCGTGCGAGGCGTAGGCGCCCTGGCCGTGTTCCTTCTGTTCCGTATCCAGGGCAAGGCTGTAGAAATCCTCTCTCACGCCCAAAGCGAAATTGAACTTGTCCAGCTGGTTCCCGCTTCCCTGCGCCTTGGGCGGCGGCATCAGGTGGACCTGGCGGTTGCCGAGGATCTGGCGCTCGTTCATCTCCTTGACGAGCTGCTTCATGAAGATCTTGCCGTTGGAGAAGTAGAAGTCGAGCACCATGTCCGACTCCCACCTCTGCAGGCGCGTCTCGTTCTCAGTGCCTTCCGGGAAAAGATACTTCTTGATCGTGGCCTCGCTCACCTTCGGCCAGCTTGCCGACCCCGCCGCGCCGATGTTGATAGCCGCACTGGCGAGAAGGAAGCTGCCGAGTAGGAGGCCGACGCGAAGGGGAGAGGCCAGGGACATGCTTTGGGATCCGTGCGTTGCTTTTCTTAAGTATCTTAGTCAAGGTCTCGAATATCTATAAACATGATACACGAGAACCGTGCCCGTGTCAAAATAGTGATCACGGGATTTACGGAATTAGGGTTAAAAATCGAAACCTTAACCTTACTTCACTAGTCGGTGGAAAACACGGTCTGCTCGGCGGAGAGCGCGGCCTGCGCCGCCGCGAGGCGCGCGATCGGCACCCTAAAGGGCGAGCAGGATACGTAGTCGAGCCCCGCCGTGTGGCAAAATCTCACCGATTGCGGATCGCCGCCGTGCTCGCCGCAAATCCCGATCTTCAAGTCAGGCCTGGTGCGCCGGCCGCGCTCGGCGCCGATCGTAACCAGTTCGCCCACACCGTCGACGTCGATCGTGATGAAGGGATCGTGCTTGAGAATCCCGCGTTGCTCATAGGTTCCGAGAAAGTTCCCGGAGTCGTCGCGCGACAATCCGAATGACATCTGCGTCAGATCGTTGGTCCCGAAACTGAAGAACTGGGCGGACTCGGCGATCTTGCCGGCGCGCAGGCAGGCGCGCGGCAGCTCGATCATCGTACCGACCAGGTAGCGCAGTTCGACGCCTTCCGCGGTCATGATCTCCTGCGCCACGCGGTCCACCAGATTCTTCAGAGTCTCCAGTTCCACGCTCAACGAAACAAGGGGGATCATGACCTCCGGCTCGACCGCTTTGCCGCTCTCCTTCTGCACCTCGGCGGCGGCTTCGAAGATGGCACGGGCCTGCATCTCGTAGATCTCGGGATAGGTAATGCCGAGCCGGCAGCCGCGGTGCCCAAGCATGGGATTGACCTCGGCCAGCTTCAGAGCCCGAGAGCGCACCCGCTCGACCGGCACGCCAGACATCGCCGCGACGTCCGCCAGTTCGGCATCGCCATGGGGCAGGAACTCGTGCAGGGGTGGATCGAGCAGCCGAATCGTCACCGGTTTCTCACCCATCATGCGAAACAGCTCGGCGAAGTCCTTGCGCTGCATGGGCAGGATCTGATCGAGCGCATTGCGCCGCAATTCGCTGTTGTCCGCCAGGATCATCTCCCGTACCGCGACGATCCGCTCCGCGTCGAAGAACATGTGCTCGGTGCGGCACAGCCCGATGCCCTCGGCACCGAACTCAAGCGCCGTGCGGCAGTCTTCCGGGGTGTCGGCGTTGGCGCGGACGCCCAGCGTTCGTATCTCGTCGGCCCAGGTCATCAAGGTGCCGAAGTCGCCCGAGAGCTCCGGTTTTAGCGTCGGCACCTCGCCGAGCATGACCTCGCCCGTGCCGCCATCGATGGTGATCATGTCGCCGTCTTGGAGCTCCAGGTCGCGCACCCGCATCACCTTGGACTTGTGGTCGATGCGCAGTTCCGCGGCGCCGGCGACGCAAGGCCGGCCCATGCCCCGTGCCACCACGGCGGCGTGGCTCGTCATGCCGCCGCGTGCCGTCACGATGCCCTTGGCGGCATGCATGCCGTGAATGTCTTCGGGCGAGGTCTCGACCCGGCAGAGGATGACCGCGGCGCCGTCCGCCGCACGAGCCTCTGCCTCGTCGGCGCTGAAAGCGACCTGACCCGACGCGGCGCCGGGCGAGGCCGGCAGGCCGCGGGCGATGATCTGGCGATCCGCCTTGGGGTCGAGCGTGGGGTGTAGCAGCTGATCGAGCGAGGCGGGGTCGATGCGTTGCACCGCCTCTGCCTTGCTGATCAGGCCCTCCTTCTCCATATCGACGGCGATCTTGAGCGCCGCCAGCGCCGTGCGCTTGCCGGTGCGCGTCTGCAGAATGAAGAGCTCGCCGTTCTGCACCGTGAACTCGAGGTCCTGCATGTCGCGGTAGTGTTGTTCGAGCTTGTTTCGAACGCCTACCAAGCGCTCGAAGACATCGGGCATCACTTCTTCCATGGCCGGCATATCGGCATGGTTCGACATCTTGCCCTTGATGGTGATGTTCTGCGGCGTGCGGATACCGGCGACGACGTCCTCGCCCTGGGCATTGACCAGATACTCGCCGTAGAACGAATTCTCGCCGGTCGAGGGATTGCGGGTGAAGGCGACGCCGGTGGCGCAGTCCTCACCCATGTTGCCGAAGACCATGGCCTGGACGTTGACCGCCGTGCCCCAGTGATCGGGAACGTGGTGCAGCCTGCGATAGGTGATCGCGCGCTGGTTCATCCAGGAGCCGAATACCGCACCGATCGAGGCCCAGACCTGTTCCATCGGGCTCTGCGGGAACTCCCCGCCGGTTTCCTCGGCGATCTTCGCCTTGTAGCCCTGGATGATCATCTGCCAACCCTCGGCGGATATCTCGGTGTCCAGGCTGACCCCCATATCCTCCTTGTGCAGCTCGAGAATCTCTTCGAAATGATGGTGGTCCACGCCCATCACGACGTCGCCGAACATCTGGATGAAGCGGCGGTAGCTGTCATAGGCGAAGCGTTCGTCGCCGGAATGGCGAGCCAATCCCACGACGGTCTCGTCGTTTAGTCCCAGGTTGAGCACGGTATCCATCATGCCCGGCATCGAGGCGCGCGCGCCCGAGCGCACCGACATGAGCAGCGGGTTGTCCGCCTCGCCGAAGCGGGCGCCGACGGCCTCCTCGATTTTCTTGAGGGACTGATCGACCTGCTCGGACAGATCATCGGGATAGCGCCGGCCATGCTCGTAGTAATAGTCGCAGACTTCGGTGGAGATCGTGAATCCGGGCGGCACGGGCAGGCCCAGGGCGGACATCTCGGCGAGGTTGGCCCCCTTGCCGCCCAGGAGCCCCTTCATGTCGGCCCCGCCATCCGCCGACCCGCCGCCGAACCAGTAGACCCATTTGGTCATGGGTATCTCCCCATTGCTATCCCTCGATCCTCGAGAAATCCGCCACCTGACCCAACGTCGCCCCGATCCGGCTCAGCAGGCGCAGACGGTTCTCGCGCAGCCTAACGTCTTCCGTGTTGACCGTCACCTCATCGAAGAACTGGTCGATCGGCTGCCTAAGGCTGGCCAGGGCTGCCATGGCGCCCGTGAAGTCCTCTGCCTGCAGCGCGGGGCCGGCGGCCTGCTTGGCCTGGTTCAGGGCGGAGATCAGATCCCGCTCCTCGTCCTGGGCCAGGCGATCCGCGCTGGGCTCGCCATTGTAGGCGGTCTTGTCCTTCTTTTCCTCGATGCGCACGATGTTGGCGGCGCGCCGGTAAGCGACCAGCAGGTTCGCGCCGTCGTCGCTGTCGAGGAAGGCTTCCAGCGCCCGGACGCGATCGAGGAGGCGCACGACGTCGTCCTCGCCACCGAGCGCGAAGACCGCCGAGATCAGGTCGTGACGCACGCCCTTTTCCCGCAAAGCCACCTTAAGCCGGTCGGCTAGAAAGTCGAGCAGCGAGGCCGCGACCGGCTCCTCGCCGAGACCGCGGTAGCCGCGCTGCGCCATCTGGAAGGCGGTCATCAGCGGCAGGCGCAGACGGTTCTCCACGATCAGGCGGATGACGCCCAGCCCGGCGCGCCTCAGCGCATAGGGGTCCTTCGATCCGGTCGGCTTCTCGTCGATCAGCCAAAAGCCGACGAGCGTATCGATCTTGTCGGCCAGAGCGACCGCAACCGAGACCGGCGCACTCGGGCAGCGGTCGTGCGGCCCGAGCGGCGAGTAGTGATCGGCGATCGCCTCGGCCACCTCCTCTTGCTCACCGTCGTGGCGCGCGTAGTAGCGGCCCATCACGCCTTGCAGCTCGGGGAACTCACCCACCATGCCAGTGGTCAAGTCGGCCTTGGCAAGCCGCGCCGCCGAGCGCACACGATCGACGTCGGCGCCGGTCACGTGCCGGGCGATCTCCGCCGCGAGCGCCTGCACCCGGTCGACCTTTTCGTCGAGCGTGCCGAGCTTGGCGTGGAACACGATCTCTTGGAGGTCCGGCGCGCGGCTGGCGAGTGAGACCTTGCGATCCTGATCCCAGAAGAATTGGGCGTCGGCCAAGCGTGCGCGGAGCACGCGCTCGTTGCCAGCGACGATCGTCGCGCCGCGGTCGGCCGTCTCGGTGTTCGCCACCAGGATGAAGCGCCGGGCCAGCTCGCCCGCCGGGTCCAAGGTCGAGAAGTACTTCTGGTGATGGCGCATCGAGGTCGTGAGCACCTCGGGCGGCAGGTCCATGAAGGCTTGATCGATCGTGCCCATCAGAACCACGGGCCATTCCACCAGACCGGCGACCTCCTCGAGAAGTTCCGGGTCCTCTTTCAGGGCCAGCCCCTCGGCACCGGCCAGCTCTTGCGCCTCGTTGGCGATGAAGCGCATCCGCTCCTCACGGTCCAGGATCACCTTCGCGGCGCGCAGTTTCTCCCGATAGTCTGCGAAGCCGGTGACGTCGAAGGAGTCGGGCGCGAGAAAGCGATGCCCCTGCGTGCGGCATCCGAAAGTCAGCTGCTGCTGTTCGCCCGGAATTCTACCGGGGTCGCCCAGGGGCAGGGCGCCGGCCAGCACTTGGCCATCGAACAACGCGATGATCGACCACAAGGGCCGGACCCAGCGTTGCCGCGTGGCGCCCCACCGCATCGACTTCGGCCACGGCAGGGCTTGGCTGGCCGCGACAATGATCTCGGGCAGTATCGCTCTCGTCGGCTGCCCCGCCACGTGCCGCACAGCGAAGTAGAAGCTGCCCTTGCCTGTCTCGCGCAGCTCGGCCTCGTCGACCGAGGCGAGGCTATTGGCCCGCAGAAAGCCCTCGATCGCCTTCTCGGGCGCGCCAACCTTCGGGCCCTTCTTCTCCTCAGTGATGTCCGGCTGCTTGTCCGGCAGTCCGTTCACGACGAGGGCCAAGCGCCGCGGCGTCACGTAGCTGCGGGCATCGGCGTAGGCCAACCCGGCCGCCTTCAACTTTTCGGTGACGAGCCTTCGCAAATCCTCGGCCGCGCGCGCCTGCATGCGCGCCGGGATCTCCTCTGACAACAGTTCCAGCAGCAGCTCAGGCATGGCCGCCGGCCAACTGCGTCGCGAGCCAGGCTTCGCAGCAGCCCTTCGTCATGGCGCGCACGCGGCCGATGTAGGCCTGGCGCTCGGTGACCGAGATCACGCCACGGGCATCCAGGAGATTGAAGATGTGGCTGGCCTTCATGCATTGGTCGTAGGCGGGCAACGGCAGCGCCGCGTCCTGGTCCAAGAGGTGCCGGCATTCGGCTTCGGCGTCCGCGAAATGGCGGAACAGACGCTCGGTGGTGGCGTGCTCGAAATTGAAGGCCGAGAACTCCCGCTCGGCCTGCAGAAAGACGTCGCCGTAGCTCTTGCCGCCGGCGTCCTTCGGCACGCCGTCCCAATCCAGGTCGTAGACGTTCTCGACCCCCTGCACGTACATCGCCAGGCGCTCGAGCCCGTAGGTCAGCTCGACCGAGACCGGATCGCAGTCGATGCCGCCGACCTGCTGAAAGTAGGTGAACTGGGTCACCTCCATGCCGTCGCACCAGACCTCCCAGCCGAGGCCCCAGGCGCCGAGAGTCGGGCTCTCCCAGTCGTCCTCGACGAAGCGGATGTCGTGCGCCATGGGATCGATGCCGATCTCGCGCA
>JAAUXY010086255.1_pt1 | contig 10917 bp, 9 predicted proteins | sample 7278121 | NCBI WGS metagenome assembly JAAUXY01 (sample SAMN14350117, study PRJNA611818) | marine sediment metagenome | isolation source: surface marine sediment (1.8m) | place: French Polynesia: Moorea | collected 2018-08
AGGCGCAGGCCGCCCACGACGTCGTGGTCGGAGCGTTCGCCACACTCTCGCCTTCGGTCACGCTGAACGGGCACTCACGAGTCGGTCACGGTTGCTTCCTCGGCACGGCGGCGTCGGTCGGCGTGGGAGTGAGCCTTGGCGCCTGGACGCGGATGGCTGCGGGCGCCCGTGCCGAGACCAGTTGCGGGGACGGGTGGCTGCTGGTCGGCAATCCGGCCACGGGTCGCAGACGGTACGAACCTCCGGCGGGCGCCAACGCCTTGGATGAGACGATCGGCGGACCCCCTCCGCCACGGCAGTCACCGGATGGTTCCCGACGCTGAGCCGAAGCAAGTGGTCCTGGCCGGTGATCGCAGCGGCACGCGCCGTCGATCCCCGGTGCGGTGCGTGCGGGGCCCGTCACGGCCGCATGGGACCGTCGTCCTCACTCTCCTGTTGCGGCGAATCGTCGGTGCCGGTGAACGGTGCCATGGTCGCGTGACCATCGCCGGCGATCCCCCGCCGTTGCACCACCGCTGCGAGCGTCCTCAGGATGATCGAGATGTCCAGCCGGAGTGACCTCGAGTCGACGTACTCGACATCGAGCTCCAACCGATCATCCCAACTGACGAGGTTGCGGCCGCCGACCTGCGCCAGACCCGTCAGTCCGGGTCGGACCTCGTGCCGGCGGGCCTGCCGCTCGGAGTAGCGCGGAATGTACTCGGTGAGCAGCGGTCGAGGCCCGACGAGGCTCATCTCGCCACGTAACACGTTCACCAGCTCCGGCAACTCGTCGAGCGACGTTGAGCGGAGCGCGCGGCCGAAGCCGGTCAATCGCTCCTCGTCCGAGCCAGCCCCGTCGCGCATCGTGCGGAACTTGACGATGGTGAAGGCTCGCCCGAACCGACCGGCACGCACCTGACGGAACAGGACCGGAGAACCCAGCTGCACCCGCACCGCGAGCGCAACCAGAGCCAGCACTGGCGAGAGGACGACGAGCCCAGCGGTGGCGCCGAGGATGTCGGTCGCCCGTTTGACCATTTCGTAACCGAGAGCGGGACGCCCGCCCCCGACCAGATCGGTCACAACGTCTCGACTGCGTTGCCGACCACCCGGTGGCGCGCATCGAAGACGTACTTCGCGTGACGCGAGACCATCTCGTAGTCGACGTCGTCGTGATCGGTGACCACCAGGACGACATCTGCAGACTCGACTTCATCGACCGACAATGCGACTCTGGGCGCAACGAGGTCGATCGGGTGCTCGCCGACGTGGCCGTCGACCACCGCGACCTCGGCCCCGAGTGACCTCAGCGCCTCGATGATCCCGACCGCCGGGGTCTCCCGCGCGTCATTGGAGTTCTTCTTGTAGGCGAGACCCAGCACGAGGATCCGCGACCCGTTGACCGACTTCCGGCGATCGTTCAGGCCACCCTGCACGCGGCGGACGACGTATCCCGGCATCCCGTTGTTGATGTCGTTGGCGATCTCGACGAACCGGGAAGCGGTACCGAGCTGGCGCTCGATCTTCCACGACAGATAGCTCGGGTCGATCGGCAGGCAATGTCCGCCCACCCCCGGCCCGGGCCAGAACGCGTCGTATCCGAACGGCTTGCTGCTCGCCGCGTCGATGACCTCCCAGATGTCGATGTCGAGCCCCCGCGCATGGATGGCCAACTCGTTCACGAGCGCGATGTTCACGTGGCGGTAGGTGTTCTCCAACAGCTTGGTCAGCTCAGCGGCGCGGGTGGTCGAGACCGGCACGGTCACGTCGACGAGGCGGTCGTAGAACGAGCGGACGACCGCGAGCGACTCGGAGTTGATGCCCGACACGACCTTGGGGGTCCGCACGAAGTCCCAGACCTGGTTGCCGGGATCGATCCGCTCGGGGGAGAAGCCGATGTGGAAGTCGACGCCGGCCTTCAGCCCGGTCCGCTCCTCGAGCCCCGGAACGACCACCTCGTCGGTGGTCCCGGGATACGTCGTCGACTCCAGGACCACGGTTGCGCCCTCGGTGAGATGTTCGGCGAGCGACGCCACTGAGTCGGTGATGAAGGTGATGTCGGGAACACCGTCGGCCAGCGGTGTCGGCACCGTGATGACTGCGAGGTCGAATCCGGCGAGGTCGGCGGTCGACGACGTCGGCAGGTACCGCTGCGTTGCGAGCGCTTGCTCGATGGTCTCGTCGGAGACATCGTCGACGTGCGATCGACCGCCCGCCAGACCGGCGATCTTGTCGGTGTCCAGATCGAGGCCGACGACGTCGAATCCGACCTCGACCGCGCGCATCGCGAGCGGGAGGCCCACGTAGCCCTGGCCGACGACAGCGATGCGTTGGTGAGCGTTCTGGCTCATGGACATCTCCCCACGCCGTCGATCAGGTGTTGCGCACCGTCGACAGTGCGGGGCGTTTGGCGATCTCGGCGTACTGCTCCACCGGCGGGACCCGCCCTCCGGTGATCCCGTCGGTCGGATCCAACGGGGGGACGTCGACGTGGGTGATCAGCTTGTGGATACGCCGTTCGCCCGTCTCGTCGACCGAGACCAGGTCTTCGTGGAGCTTCTCGTTCGGGCGGAGGCCGGTGAACACGATCTCGATCGGTGGGGTGTGCTCGTTGGCGTAGCGCTCGGCGACCTCGAGGATGCGAATCGGTTCGCCCATGTCGAGGATCATCACCTCGCCGGGCTCGCCGATCGCGCCCGAGTAGATCGTCAGACGGGACGCCTCCTCGATCGTCATGAAGTAGCGGGTCACCTCGGGATCGGTCACGGTGATCGGGCCGCCGCTGGCCGCCTGCGCCTCGAACGCCTTCAGGACCGAGCCGTTCGAGCCGAGGACGTTCCCGAAGCGCACCGACACACAGTCGGCGCCACCGTGTGCGCCGGCGTGGGCGGTGAGTCGTTCGGTGATGCGCTTCGTCCAGCCGAGCACGCTGGTCGGGTTCGCGGCCTTGTCCGTGCTGACGTTGACGAACCGCACCGTGCCATGCCGTCGTGCGGCTTCGAGCAGGTTGAGGGTCCCGATCACGTTGGTCTTCCATCCCTCGGCGGGATACATCTCGAGCAGCGGAAGGTGCTTCAGCGCTGCGGCGTGGAACACGACCTCGGGACGGCGTTCGTCGAAGATCTGGTCAATGCACGGTGCATCGCGGATGTCGGCGAGGATCAGGTTCGGGTCGTCGAGCATGGCTCGGCCATGGATCGACAGCTGGGTGGCGTGCAGACCGCTCTCGTCACGGTCGAGCAGCATCAGCTCGGCCGGTTCGAAGCGGACGAGCTGGCGGGCCAGTTCGCTGCCGATCGATCCGCCGGCACCGGTCACGAGCACCCGGCGACCGGTGATGTACCCGGCGACTGCGTCGGGGTCGATGTCTGCGGGGTGTCGGCCGAGGAGATCGACCTCGCTCACGGGTCGGATGTCGCCGACGTTCATCGGTCCGAACAGTTGGTCGACGGGTGGGAGCACCAACACTCGGAGTCCGGCGGCTTCGGACACCTCGGTCACGTGCCGGATGAAGGGGCTGGTCGCACTGGGGATGGCGATCAGCACCCCACCTGCGTTGTGCTTCGCTGCGACGGCGGGCAGGTCGTGGACCGTTCCCTCGACGCGGATCCCGGACAGTCGCAGGTTGCGCTTCATCCGGTCGTCGTCGACGATCGCGACCGGGACCCATGAGGCGTCGGGGGTGGTCCGCAGCATGCGCACGGTCTGCTCACCACCGTCACCGGCACCGATCACGACGAGCTTCTCGACGTGATCGCCGCTCGGCCGCCGCTGGTGCTCTGCGTACAACCGCCACATCGATCGCGCCGCAACCTGCCCGAGCATGCTGAACCCGGTCGCCAACATCGGCACCGACCGCGGGATGCCAGCGCGCGTCCAGAACGACACGCTGAGCACCAGGCCCACGGCGAAGGCGGTTGCCGCTACCACGAGCATTTCGTCGAAGGTGCCGAGCCGCCACTGACGACGGTACAGGCCAGCGATGTACCCAACGACACCCTGCAGCGCGACGGCCAGTGCCACCGGCGCCAACATGTTCCACCCGACTTCGGAGACGTCGTAGTCGTACCGCAGCCAGATCCCGACGGGGATCCCGAGAATCCAGAACAGACTGTCGACCGTGAAGAGCACGAACGGGAGTCTGCGCCGCGCAACCTCGCCAAGATGAGTGGTCACCGCAACCGACGTCCTTGTTCGCTCCTGCTGCCGGGGTCCGAATGATATCCGGGCCACCCGGGTCGACCGACGCATCTCATTCGTCAGTTCGGACGGGTGAGTCGTCCCGGGAAGCCTGCTGGACCCCGGCGACCGGCGACTGACCACTCCGACCACGCGCGGCGACACCCGCCACCGCATGGAAGTCGCTCTCGTCGAACCACCTCGGACGATCCTCCAGCGCCATCTCGCCGGACGTGACGCGATCGATCACGCGCACGAGCTCGCCGCGACGGCGGGCGAGATCGGCGAGGCTGTCGCTCTCTTCCCTGCTGTAGCCCCGTTTGCGCCAGAGCAGGCCGTAGAGCGTCGGCGTCCGCGACCACACGAGTTGGCGCAACCGGGCGCGCATCGTGGCGCCGCTGCTGACCAACCCACTCTGCCCGCCGACGTGGACGAGCGTAGGGATCGTCCGGAACACCATCGGCCGATCGGGGCTCTGGAGCAAGAGGTTGGCGACCTTTGCGGTGTCGTACACGCGGCACTTGAACCCTCGTCGCTCCAGCTCGGCACGTGCGTCGAGCGACAGGGTGTCCCACGTGGACTGCTCGAGCCTGATGTCCCACCGATCGAGCACGCCCCTGAGTTCGTCCGTGCGATACGCCGCGGCGTAGGTACACCCGATGAAGTCGCCCCGTTCGGTGCGCAAGAAACGCCCGTCGGCGATCTCGAAGTCGTCGGGCATGATGGTGTCGCGCTGACGGTGCCAGATCGGCAGACAGGAACAGGTCGCCGCCTCATCATCGGTCGGAAGCAGCTCACCGAATGACATCGGGCCACTGGCGAGGACGTCGGAGTCCATGAAACAGAAGTACGGGCTGGTCTCGTCGACGAGCAGCCGGTCGAGCACCTCACCGTGATCGAGCGTCTCGTCGGTCGACTCGATCCTGAGGTGCACCCGATCGCCGGAGCCGCCGGCGGAAGCGAGGCTGTGCTGTTCGGCGCGGGTGCAGCCGTTGGAGACGAGCGTGAAATCGAAGTCGGTGTACTCCAGGAGCGTCTCGAAGTAGGGCAGGAGCCGGCCGACGGTCCCGCGCACGTAGACGATGTTGATCCGCGGGGTCATCCGCGCCCCGACCCCGGCGCCTGGGGCGGACGGTGGACGAAACCTTCTCTCACCGGGTGGCTGGACGGAACGGTCGAATCCACGGCCCACGGCTCAGGCTCGCAGGGGATCCTCTGTGTCTCGACCATCATCGCCTCTCGACCACCACATCGTTGGGCGGATTCGGATACGCCGTGCACGGCTCGGCCAACATTCAGCCAGCGTGTGACCGTACTTCGTGGCAGCGCGACGCACAACTTCGTGTCAACGATCCACCCCGGCAGCTGGGCCCCGCAGTTCGATTCGATGTCCGCAAGCTGGCCGTCGCCAGCCTCTCTCACCGCTCATCGCGACATCAGTGCGAGCGGAACGCCGAGTCCGACCTGGGCTCGAACCGTCGCGATCCGGCGTCCCGGTTGGACCGCCGCCTTGGGGACGCCAACGAGTTCCTCGCCGAGCCGATCGAAGGCAGCGTCGAGATCGTTCACGTTGATCACGAATCCCCAGAACGTCGCCGGACCGGGCGGCACCTCGGGTCGGTGCACCAGCTCGACGATCAGTCCGCGGTGACCGATGCGGTGGAACCCCTGGCGCACCTCGCCGAGCTCGCGGACCCGTCTCAGCTCACACCCCGTGGCCTCACCGATCGCCTGCGAGGTGCGCTCGAGGTCGTCGGTCGTCACGACCACGTGGTCGAGTTCGAACGCGCCGAGGTCGTGCGGGACGGGAGACACCAGGCCGGGCACAACTCGCTCGGTCGAGAGGCCGTCGATCGATCGAATCCCCGGGTCGACACCGCTCAGCGCCCACCCGATGACGCCCTCACCGTCCAACCCGGGCTCCACGATCCGCAGCGAGGTCCCTGCGAGCGGGATGACGCCCTCATCGGTGACCGTGAGCCCGATCGACCGCCAGGCGTCGAAACGTCCCGCCACCGTCAGCCATTCGACGCGCACGTCGCCGCCTTCGATCACCCCGACTCCTGACTCCAGGCATCGAGCTGCCACGTGAAGAACGACAGCACGTCGGCGCCTTCGATCACCCTGACTCCTGACTCCAGGCATCGAGCTGCCACGTGAAGAACGACAGCACGTCGGCGCCTTCGATCACCCCGACTCCTGACTCCAGGCATCGAGCTGCCACGTGACGAACGACAGTACGTCGGCGCCCTCATCGGCCCTCTTGTGCACCGGCTTGCCGACGCCGTGGCCGGCGCGGCCTTCCTGGTGGAGCAGGACCACGCCGCCGTCCGCCGTCGCCGCCTGGAGCAAGGCCGCCATCTTGCGGGCGTGGAGCGGATCGACCCTCGAGTCGCCTTCGGCCGTCCAGAGGAACGTCGCCGGGTAGTCCGTCCCGTCGACGACGTGGTGGTACGGCGAGTAAGCGTGGAGCCACCCGAACTCCTCGGCGACGTCGGGATCGCCGTACTCGTCGGTCCAGAGGCGGGCGATCAGGAACTGCGGGAAGCGGATCATGTCGAGCAACGGGACGCCGCAGGACACGGCCCGGCACAGGTCGGGGCGCTGCGTCAACGCCACCCCGACGAGGAGCCCGCCGTGCGAGCGCCCGTCGATCGCCAGCCGCTCCCGGGTGGTGCGCCCGGACTCGACGAGCCAGTCGGCTGCAGCGTGGAAGTCGTCGAAGACGTTCTGCTTGTTCGCCCGGCGGCCGGCGTCGTGCCACTCCTCGCCGTGCTCGAGGCCACCCCGCAGGCCGGCCACTGCGTACAGGCCGCCCCGCTCACACCAGGCGGTGACCGCCGCCGACCACATCGGCGGCATCGCGATGGCGAATCCGCCATAGCCGTTGAGGATCGTCGGCGTGTCGGGGCCGGGCACGACGTCGGACCGGTGGATGAGGAACATGCCGATCTCGGTGCCGTCGGCCGACATGTAGGACGTCTGGGTCACGGTCATCTCCGGGACGCCGGGGGTGGCGACCGTCGGCGTGTTCGTCTCGGCGAGCGAGAACAGGCGGTTGGGAGCCTCGAAGCCGGAGGTGACTGCAACCGCGTCCCCCGACCGGCGGTCGGCCGACAGCGACACGACCGAGACGATGCCGAGCCCGTCGGCGACCCCGAGCAGCTCGCCCCGCGGCGACCATCGTTCGACACGGTCGACCGCCCGCTCGGTGGCGACGACGAGCACCTCGGTGCCGGCGATGGTCGGCGGGCCGACCACGACGGGCCGCTCGTCGACGACGGTCGTCCACTCGGCGGGCTGGTCGAGCGGTGCGGAGACGATCCGGCCCCGTGGGGCATCGAGCGTGGTCGTGCCGAGGAGGTTCGAGCCGGAGCCGTCGAAGGTGAAGCTCGACGTCGCATCGACGCCGGCGATCACGTCGTGCCATTCGCCCGAGGACCGGTCCAACAGGTGGACGTCGTGGCGGCTCCATCCGACCATCGCGTGGACGAGCACGTGGGCGCCGTCGGGCGACACGTCGACGCTCGGCCAGGTCTCGGGGGTCACGTGCTGGTCCCAGACGACCGGATCCTCGACCCACTCCCCGCCCAGCCGGTGATGGTGGACCGTGCGGTGGTACTCGTCGCCCTCGGGGTAGCGGGTGTAGAAGAAGCCCGAGCCGTCCGGTTCCCACGAGAGGGAGCAGGCGCGCGTGTGGGGGATCTCCTCGTCGAGCAGCACGGGCCCGCGGGTGTCCAGCGTCGGGCGGACGTCGAGCACCCACAGCGTCGAGTCCTCGGTCCCGCCCTCGCTGATGCCGAAGGCGACGAGGGCGCCGTCGTCGGACGGTTCGAACCAGTCGATCGCCACGGTGGAGTCGGCCGATCCGGCGGCGGGGTCGAAGAGTACGGTCGGTTCGGCGTCGACGTCGGCGGTCGCCCGCAGCGCGAGCACGAACTGGTCGTCGCCGGCGAGCCGCTCGTAGGAGAAGACGCGCTCGCCGCGCACGACCGCACCCATCACGACGGGCAGCCCCATCAACGCGACGAGACGCTCGTGCCACCGCTCCCGGTCGGGGCGGGCATCGAGCGTCTCTCGGGTGTGTTGGTTCTGGTCGGCGACCCACCGGACGACCTCGGGGTCGTCGCCGTTCTCGAGCCAGCGGTAAGGATCGTCGATCGTGACGCCGTGCAGCGTGTCGGTCACCACCTCGACACGGGTCGGCGGCGGCGACGTCATCGGCGGGCGGTCAGCCGCGGCCCATGTTGGGGCGCTTGCCGTGATTCGCCTTGTTGCGCCGCATCCGCGCCTTGCGCTTCTTGGTCTTCTTCGACATAGGGCCGTCCAGGCTACGGGGGCGGCGGACCGGCCCCAACTGGGCGGGCCGCCGAGGAGCCGGTCAGGCGGCTTGTTGGGTCCAGGCGACGAGGTCGTCGGCGGTCAGCGTGTTGATCACCCGGTCGAGCGGGACGCCGCACTCGGCGGCGCGGTCGCACCCGTGGGGCTGCCATTCGAGCTGGCCGGTGGCGTGGGCGTCGGAGTCGATCGCGAACCAGCAGCCGTGGTCCATCGCACGGCGCAGCAGCTCGCGGGGAGGGTCGAGACGCTCGGGGCGGCAGTTGATCTCGACGGCGGTGTTGAACTGGGCGCAGGCGGCGAAGACGTAGTCGGCGTCGAACTCGCTCGGCGGGCGCCGGCCGATCATCCGACCGGTGCAGTGGCCGAGGATGTCGACGTGCGGCGAGGCGACTGCCATCACCATCCGCTCGGTCATCTGTTGGCGGTCCATCCGCAGCTTGGAGTGCACGCTGGCGACGACGACGTCGAGCCGCTCGAGCATCTCGTCGGACAGATCGAGCGAGCCGTCGACGAGGATGTCGACCTCCATCCCACAGAGAATGCGGAAGTCGTGTCCGGCGTCGGCGATCACGGCGTTGACCTCGGCGATCTGGTCGAGCTGCTCCGCCAGGCGAACCTCGTCGAGCCCGTGGGCGACGGTCAGGCGGGCCGAGTGGTCGGTCTGCACCATGTACTCGTGGCCGATCGCCATCGCCGTCGTGGCCATCGCCTCGATCGGTGCGCCGCCGTCGCTCCAGGTCGAATGCAGGTGGCAGTCGCCCTTGAGGGCCTCCCGGTACCGCCGGCCTGCGTCCGTCATCTCGATCTGGGACTCGGCTTCGACCTTGGCGAGGTATGCGGGCTCCCGGCCCTCGACCGCATCGGTGATCACCGCAGCGGTCGCCTTGCCGATGCCGTCGATATCGGTCAGCGTGTCCGCCGCCACCCGGGCCTCGATCTCGCCGGGCGGCGTGTTCCGCACGATGTCGAGCGCTCGTACGAACGCCTTGGTCTTGAACCCGCTCTCGTGCGCCCGGTCGAGGCAGTGGATCACGCGCAGCAGCGCCTGTTCCGGCGTCATCGCTGCGATCGTACCGGTCTGCCCCGGTCTCGACCCGAGGGCGCGTCGGTAGCCTCGGGCGGCTCATGGAACGATTCGGCCTGGTCGGCCTGCCCAACGCCGGGAAGAGCTCGCTGTACAACGCCCTGACCGGCGGCGGGGCGCTGGCTGCGCCGTACCCGTTCGCCACGAAGGACCCGAACATCGGCGTCGCCAAGGTTCCCGACGACCGGCTCGACCGGCTCTCGGCGATGTCGGAGTCGCAGCAGACGATCCACGCCGCGGTCGAGGTCGTCGACATCGGCGGGCTGGTCGAGGGCGCCAGCCAGGGTGAGGGGCTCGGCAACCGGTTCCTCGCCAACATCCGCGAGGTCGACGCGATCGTCTTCGTGCTCAGGGCGTTCGAGAACGACGACATCACCGGCTCCCCCGATCCGCTCGAGCACCTGCGCGTCGTCGAGCTCGAGCTGGCGCTCGCCGATCTCGAGACCGTCGAGAAGCGGCTGCAGCAGACCCAGCGGGCGTCCAAGCTCGACAAGACGCTCGCCGACGACTCGGCCAACCTGCAGATCGCCTACGACGCACTCGCCGAGGGGCGGCCGCTCTATCGGGCGGGGCTCAGCGACGAGGTTCGCGAGGCGCTCGCCCCCTACTTCCTCCTGACCAACCGGCGCGTGCTGGCGGTCGTCAACGTCGCCGAAGACGACCTCGACGCAATCCCCGAGAAGGAGGCGCTCGTCGCCACCGAGCTCAACGAGGCCGGGGACAACGTCGAGGTGATCGGGATGTGCGTGCAGTTGGAGGCCGAGGCGGCGGCGATCGCCGACCCGGTCGAGCGGGCCGAGATCCTGGAGGGCTTCGGGCTCGGCGAGGGAGCGCTGTTCCGAATGGTGCGCAGCGCCTACCACCTCCTGGGCCTGCGCACGTTCTTCACCACCGGCGAGAAGGAGAGCCGCGCCTGGACCTTCTTCGCCGACTCGACCGCACCGATCTGCGCCGGCCGGATCCACACCGACTTCCAGCGCGGGTTCATCCGCGCCGAGGTGATCCAGTGGGACGAACTGCTCGAGCTCGGCTCGTGGCAACAGGGCAAGGCGGCGGGCAAGATCCGCGTCGAGGGCAAGGCCTACCTCCCCCAGGACGGCGACGTGATGGAGTTTCTGTTCAACGTCTGAGTGGTTCGCTCGCCGCGTCCTGCGGCTCACTCACGTCCGGCTCGTCGCTGGCGCTTCCCTCGCCGGTGCCTCACACGCCGGTGCCCATCGAGGAGCGGCCATCCTGGCCGCAACGTGCAGGTGGCAGCGCGGTTCGCTCGCCGCGTCCTGCGGCTCACTCACGTCCGGCTCGTCGCTGGCGCTTCCCTCGCCGGTGCCTCA
>JAAUXY010202907.1_pt1 | contig 10916 bp, 10 predicted proteins | sample 7278121 | NCBI WGS metagenome assembly JAAUXY01 (sample SAMN14350117, study PRJNA611818) | marine sediment metagenome | isolation source: surface marine sediment (1.8m) | place: French Polynesia: Moorea | collected 2018-08
GGCGTAAGCTGACAACTTAGGGCTCAAGCAGAAATAATTCCAGCACCGAGGGCGTGAAGGCGCGCCTCTCGCTAGGCGCGGGACCGAGGCATACCGGGGTCTGTCACAGGGATCGCAACACCGCGAGAGGCGATGCATCCGCGCCCGAATGCGGAATTTATTTCTGCGCGAGCCCTTAGGGACGAATGTACGCATTGCGCGTGCCGGAGTGCTGTCCAGGCGCGACGTAACGATCTGGCTATGGCCTGTCGGCCAGGATAGACTGAATATCAGAGCTGTGTGCGAGGCGCAGCGCGCTGCGTTGCGAAGGCGGCCCTCAGATTCGGCCACCGCGCGAAACGCAGAACGGAGAGCCTGGAACGCTCCGACATGGAGAGTCAGGATGGACAAGACGTCACCTTTGCCCATCTTTGTGAGATCTGCTCCCTTGATACTGCTGGCGCTGGCCTTACTTGCCGCTTCAGCCCAAGCTGAGGACTGGCCTCAATTCCGCGGAGCCCGGGGAGACGGCATCGCGGCCGAAACCGACCTTTCGCGTAGCTGGCCTGGAGATGGGCCACCAGAGCTCTGGCGGCGTCCTCTGGGCGAGGGGTTTTCCGCGCTCACGATCGCCGGGGATCAGCTCTTTGCCCTCTTTGCCGACGGCGATGACGAGGTGGTGGCCAGCTTTCGGATCGACGACGGAACCGAAGTCTGGCGACGGCGAGCCGGCGAGAAGTTTCTCGATCACTGGGGCAACGGACCGCGCGCGACACCGGCCGTCGATGGCGGCACGATCTTTGCCATGAACTCCAATGGCAACCTGTTGGCGCTGCGCGCGGAAGATGGAGAGTCGGTCTGGGAAGTCGATCTGACGGCGCGTTTCGGTAGTCCCAACCGCCCGGTTGAAGCCGGCGACGGAGCACCGCCAGGGCACGCCGGCGGAGCCCCATACTGGGGATACTGTAGCTCACCGTGGGTCGAAGGCGACCTTCTGATCGTCTATACCGGGGCTGGAAACGGCAACTCCCTCGTAGCCCTCGACAAAAACACCGGGGAGACCCGCTGGGGACGCCTCGACCACCACAGCTCCTATAGCTCGCCTTACGCGGCGACTCTCGCAGGCCAGCGGCAGATCGTTACCGCCATGGCCAATGAGATCGTATCGCTAACCCCCGACGGTGACCTGCTCTGGCGTCACCCCTGGGCACGATTCAACGTTTCCCAGCCGGTCCTCGTGCCCCCGGACAAGCTTTTTTTCTCCTCCTCTAATGACGTCGGTGGCCTCTTGCTTGCAGTCCGTGAGACCTCTGAAGGCCTGGCTGTCGAGGAGGTTTGGCGCGAACCGCGGATGCGCAACACCTGGCAATCTTCGATCGCCTACGGTGACGCTATCCTCGGTTTCGACAACGCCACCCTCAAAATGCTCTCAGCCGATGGCGAGGTTCTATGGGCCAAACGCGGTCTCGGCAAGGGCAGCCTGGTGCTCGCCGATGATTTGCTTTTCCTGCTCAGCGATCGTGGCGTCTTGACCGTCGCCGAATGGAGCCTTGAGGGCTTTCAACAGCTCAGCCAGAAGACGGTGCTGAGTGGCGCCACGATGACGGCGCCGGTGGTAGCTCAAGGCAAGCTCTTCTTGCGCGATCACCAAGAGATGGTTTGCCTTGATCTCCGACCAGGGCCTGATGCAGAGGTTTCACCGTGACCGAACTCGGGTCTCAGAGCACCCTGCGCCAAGGCATGCAATCCGCCTCGATCTACGACGTGCTGCGGCTGATCAGCCTAATCGGGATCCTGCTCTTAGGCATCCCTTCCTTCACAAAGGCTCAGGCTGCTGAGAGCGCGACCGCTGAGGAGGTCATCGCGCGCTGCGTCGAGGCCCTGGGCGGCGAGGCCGCGTGGCGGGCGATCGAGACCCTGGAGCTCACCGGCCGCCATACCAGCTTCAGCCACCCCGAGGAGTTTCTGCTCCGCCGCAAGCGCCCGAACCTCTATTTCTTCGATCACAATGAAACGAAGGCCCGCCGGGTGATCGCTTATGACGGTGAGACTGCTTGGTGGCAAACCGGATTGCCGGTCATCTCGACGGCGACCTGGCCGGTCGAAATGCCACGCATTTATCAGCCCGCCGTCGCGCTCGAGGCGGAGTTTTCGCCACCGATGATCGACCACCAGGCCAAGGGGCACGAGATTCGATGGATCGGCGAGACCCGTTTCGATGGAGAAACCTATCTCGAGCTCGAGATCCGACGTCGACAGAACCCCGGCGACGCCGAACGCTGGTTTCTCGATCCGGATAGCTTCCTGCCCGTCCTGAGCCTGACTCGGCGGGCCTACCATGGCTACCTCACCGAACAGCTGCGTCATTTCGACGACTACCGGGAAGTCTCCGGCGTACAGATTCCTCATCGGGTCGAAACCGAGCTTGGCAACGATTTCCTGCTGCTGGAAGTCAGCAGTGTACGGACCCATCTCGAGATCGATGACGCGATCTTCCAGCGTCCGCTACCGGCAGGCATGGGTCTCCTAAAGTCCCTCGCCGGCCGCTGGCAGGTCACCATCGAACACCTCGACGATCCGATCGTCCATCCGGAGAAGCGGAAGACCTGGAAACGGAGCGAAACGACCTCCGTCATTCACAGCCGCGCGGCCGGAAGCCTGCTCGAGGAGAAGATCGATATCTCCACCGACCGGCCGCGCCGGGCTCGACGAATGCTCTCCTACGACCGGTTTCGCGAGGTCTATCGCCTGGTCCACTTCGACACCTTCAGCCAGCACCTCAACGTGCTGGAAGGCAAGCTCGGCGAAGATGGACGTGTGGTGCTCACCAATCTGGAGACCGGCACCCCGATTCAGATCTTTCAGCAGACCCTGCACGCCCGAGAGATCCTTCACGACATCCGCCGCGACTCCTTCAAGCTCGACCGTGAGGTCTCGCCTGATGGCGGCGAGCATTGGGGGCCGGCGCTGCGCATGACCTATACGAGAATCGCCGAAGAGCCTTAGTGGCCTTAAATCAAGAGCACCACCACCTGGCTAGCGAAGGTCGCTAACACGCTGGCGACCGCACAGCTATGGCCGATTCGCTAGAGTCGACCAATGACTAACGCTGTGTCCGACAACACTCTACTCAGCAACTTCAGCTACGCTGCCCGTCCAGATCTGCCACAACCTTCGCTCGACAAAGGCGAGCGAGCCTGCATCGCATTAGCGCTGCGGCTAACGGCGGTCGTGGTAACTGACGATCGAGATGCCCGGAGAGTTGCTCGATCATTGGGTCTTGAGATATCCGGGACTCTCGGAGCTCTCTGCAACCTCGTCAATCATGGGCATCTGACCGTCGAAGCCGCGGACAAGCTTCTGACGAAGATGCTGTCGAAGGGCTACCGCAGCCCGGTCACAAGCATCAAAACGCTGCTCGGGGATTAGTCTCTCAGTCCTTTACGCTTCGGGCGACTCGGACCTCCTCTCGCGCCTCAGCCAGATCCGAAGACCCGATTCGCAGCGGGATCCGGAGCCTTTCGAACCGCTCCATCAACTCGAAGCGCGAGATTTCCAAGATCTCTGCAGCCCGTCCGAGGCTGATCTTCTCGTCCAGATAATCGCAGATGACCTGGCTGCTGACGGACTGTTCGTCGCCAGTCTCGTCCTCGAACCGGCTCAGCACCCAGATAGTAACGCCGCACAGGAGGCGATAATCCAATGCATCCAATAGGACTACTTGATCCTGGCCATAACTCCGCACCAGCGTTGGCTGCCCCTCCTGTACGGAAGTCATCACTTCGCGCGTCTTTCGGGCGAGCTTGGTTCTCGAGATCGTCTGAAGAGTCATGACAGAGCTACTCTACACACTTTACGCAAACTACGCGAGCCAGCGGTCCAAGTCACGACTTCAAAGGATGCAAACGCATCTACATCAAGAGCACCACTACCTGGCCGGCGAGGGTCGCTAACACGCTGGCAACCGCGTAGGAGGCGGCATAGCTGACGGTCGGCTCACTGGAGTCGGCGGTGGCTCGGATGGCGGCCAGGGCCGAAGACGAGGTCATGCCACCGCAGAGGCTGCCCCAGGCGTCGACCGGGCGCATTGCAAGATAGCGCCCGACTGCCAGCGCACCGAGCACCGGCACGACGGTGACCAGCAAGCCGCAGGCCAGGGTCTGCCAAACCAGACCCTGGATGCCCGCCAGCGGGCTGCCGCCGGCGGTGACACCGGTCTCGGCGATGAACAGCAGGATGCCGAGATCGCGCACCAGTTGACGAGCAGCGATCGGCACGTGTGCGGAAAAGGGGCCGATCCGCCGGAAGCGACCGAGCAGCACGCCGGTGATCAGCAACCCGCCGGCAGAGCCTAATCTGAGGTCAAAGCCCAGCCAGCCGAGGTGAAGCCGGCCGAGCAGCAGACCGAGCAGGATGCCGCCAGCGTAGATCGCGATGTCAGTCTCATACGATGAGCGCTCAAAACGCCCAAGCAGACGGGCGACGGCGCGCACATCATCGCGCTGGCCGGCGACCAGCACGACGTCGCCGCGCTCGAGAACCAGGTCGGCGACGGGCTCGATCTCTTCGTCTTGACGCTGAACGCTGGTGACCAAGCTGCGGTGCTGGCGAAATAGCTCGAGCTCCCGCAGGGTCTTGCCGGCCGCCGACGCGCGGGTGAGCTGAATCGCCCGCGGCGAAGGCATGCGACGTCGCAGGTCGTCGTCGTAGACCTCTGGCCCTACCAGCTGCTCGAAACGTTCCAGCTGCTTGAAACGGCCGCGGGCCATCACGTGATCGCCGAACGCCAGCACCGTGTCCCGATCGGGCACCGTGACCCGCCCGCCGCGATGCAAGCGGGTCACGATGCAGCCGGTGCGCCTGACCAGGTCGAGCTCCGCTAGCGGCTTGCCGATAACCGCCTTGCGTTCGACCGCGAACGCCCGCTGCAGTTTCGGGCTGTGGCGTTCGGCCCCCTCGGCCTCCTCGACGGTGGTGGTACCGGCTGCCAAGTCGTCACCCATCCAGCGCGGCAGGAACTGGGCCATCACGACCATGCCCACCAGCCCGGCGGGAAAGGTAATAGCGAACGCCACGGCCAATGTCGTGCGATCCGCCGCGACCTCAACCGCCGCCGCATAGGTGGGCGCGCTGGTCAGCGCCCCGGCCAGAAGCCCCGCGGTTGCCGACGGCCCGAGACCGAGTAGCCAGCCGCAGAGCAGGGCCAGAACCAGGGCCAACACTGTCACCAACGCACCGATGAAAGGAAAGTGCCACCCACGACCGCCTCGTAGACTGTCGACGAAGCGCGGCCCGGCTTCAAAACCCACTGAATAAATAAACAAGGCGAACCCGAAGCCGCCGACCGTGATCCGCGGATCGGTCGAGCTATAGAGCTGCTGGAAGCTCAGGCCCAGGGCACCGAGCGCGATCGCCACACCCATCGTGCCGCCGGCCGGCCCCAGTGACATTCCCCGCCAGCTGAGCCGCCCGAGCAGGAAGCCCAGGGTTACGACCAGCATCAGACCGGCGAGCGGAATCGAATTCAGGGTATTGATCAGAGAAGACACGGCCGCCATCCTACGGCACATCCCATGTAAACCGATCCTGACCGGCTGCCATTCACTCCATAGAGGCGTTCGCACCTCTATGCCAGAATGGATCCTGAAACATGAAAACCTGCTGCAAGAAGACTCGCCGTGAGATCACGGCGTGGCACGACCTCACCGAAAGGCAACGTCGGCGAGTACGCGAACATACGACGGATTGCGTGGATTGCCACACCGAGTTGGACGCCATGCTCGCCTTGCTCGGACAGCTGGAGGAGAGCCGCGAAGCCTATGGTGCGATGCGGTATACCGGGCCAAAGCCACGCCTTCACTCGCAGCGGCCGCTGACTCCTGCCCGTGGTATCAAAACGATTCCCAGCCGCGGATTCTGGCGCCCCCTACCGGTGGCATTGGCCGGCGGGCTATTCGCTATTTCTTTGGCGACATCATTCTTCTTCATCAGGCAGCCGCTTTTCATCAGTCAGCCGGAGCTGAAGCCAGAACCGGCGGCGAGCAATCACCATGAGAGCGCCTGGCAGGCTCCACCCAGGCCTCGAATGGTTCCACCGGGAGCGCCACTACCGTCGCTCGGGACCATCCGTCGAGAAGCGGGTGGGATGCGCATGCCGGCCGCGCCGAAACGTCCCAGCAGGCTCCAACTACGCTTGCCGAGCCGTCCCACATCGCCGACTCGCGCCGACGACGGAGATCTTCAACCAGGAGCCCTTGAGGCTCGCGAGAGCAACACCGAGCACGGCTATCAGCGAGGCCGCGGCTAGATTCCTCGGCGACTCTCGATGTTCGCTCCGACTCCTACCGAAGACTGGCAGCTTCTGAGCGATGCCGTTTCTGGCCTGGACGAGTTGTTCGAACGTCACAAGGATTACGTTTTTCGACTCGCCTGGGGCTTTTTAGGTGAGGCGCAGCAAGCCGAGGACGTCACCCAAGAAGTCTTTCTGCGCTTGGCCAAGGGCCGAAAACGCTTTCGCCGACGCGGCAAGCTCCGTACGCTGCTTTACCAGATCACCCTCAATACCTGTCGCGAAGTGAGGCGAAGGCAAGCTCGAGCCGGTCGCCTGGCCAATGAGCTGACCGAAATCACGGATGTCGCCGCGATGCCTCTGGACCCGAGACTCACCGACCTGACCCGCGCCCTGGATGGGCTCTCCGAGCGCCAGCGCGAAGCCGTGGTGCTGCGCTTCTACGAGGGCCTGGATACCCGCGAGACGGCCCAGGTCATGGGCTGTCGCGAGGGTTCGGTCAAGAGCCACCTACACCGGGCTCTCGGCGCCCTGCGCCTCGCCCTGACGACTCAGAAGGCCCAACCGGGCCCTTGGCGCCTGTCGCGCCACAACGATCCTTCGCCCATTCCTCAAACCTCAAGGAGTCAGAAAACATGAAGCACAAGAAAAAGTTTCTATTCGGTACCGCGATCGCGATCGTTATCCTCGGATCTGGCCTATTCACCACCGCCAGCGTCGGCCAGCCCGGGGGTGGTGAAGCTCAAGCGCGCCAATTCATCGACCTGATGGACAACTACCTGGGCATGTCGGATCGCTGGGTCTCAATGGTGTCCCAGCCGGATACCGCGATCTACCTGGCGGTCGAAGGCATCACCGAGGTTTTTGAGCAACGAGGCGAGAAGGCCAAGGCCATTCCTCACCTCCAGACCATCATCGACGAGAGCGCGGGCAATCAGTCGCTACGCAACATCGCCCGCTTCAAGCTTCGCGATCTCTACAACGAGACCGGTCGATCCGACAAAGCCATCGAGCAGTTGGAGCAGATCATCCGCGAAAACGCGGGGACTTCGCGCTGATAACTCTCCGCGCGAGATAGCATCGAGCTTCCTGTCAGGAGGCATCGATGGCATCACAGACTCGCAGTTTCTGGGGCTGGGGATACGCTGAGAAGTTCCCCGGCCGAGCCAAACGCCTGGCGCTGGCCGGGCAGCTTCGTCTCGCTCTGGGTTTTCAGGCCGGCCTGCCCAAGAAGCCGCCGCGTCTCGACGACATCGAGCTGCGACAACCCAGAGTTGACGTCCCCCCGGGTCTCGCGGCCTTTTCGTCCGCCGGCAAGCTGGAGCGCGTCAGCCACACCTACGGACGCTCCTACCGCGACATCGTGCGTGGCTTTCGGGGCGACTTCGCACCCGCGCCAGACTTCGTCTCCCGACCACGCACCGAAGACGATGTTGCCGCCGTCCTCGACTGGGCCGGCGACCGAGGCGTCGCCGTCGTGCCATTTGGTGGCGGCACCAGCGTCGTCGGAGGCGTCGAGACGGATGGCGAGGGCCATGCCGGCGTCGTCTCTCTGGATCTGAAAGCGCTCGATCGAGTGGCTGAGATCGACCTGGTGTCACGGGCCGCTCGTATTCAGGCCGGCGCCACCGGCCCGCTGATCGAGTCGCAGCTGGCGGAGCAAGGGTTGACCCTTCGCCACTTCCCACAGTCCTTCGAATTCTCCACCCTGGGTGGCTGGATCGCCACTCGGGCGGGGGGACATTTCGCCACCGTCTACACCCACATCGACGACCTGGTCGAGTCGATCCGATCGGTATCACCCGCCGGAGTCCTCGAGAGTCGACGCTTACCTGGATCGGGCGCCGGCCCGAGCCCGGATCGGCTGATCCTGGGATCCGAGGGCGCCCTCGGCGTGATCACCGAGGCCTGGATGCGAGTCCTGCCGCGTCCACGGTTCAAGTCTCGGGCGAGTGTGCTGTTCGACGATTTCGAACGCGCCATCGAGGCTGTCCGCGCCGTCGCACAGTCTGGCCTCCATCCATCGAATTGCCGGCTGCTCGACAGCCGCGAGGCGATGCTCAACCGGGTGGTGACCGACGGTTGTTGTGTGCTGATCCTCGGCTTCGAAGCGGCGGATCTATCGGTTCGAGATCGCCTGAACCAGGCGTTGCGATTGGCGACCGAGGCCGGCGGGCGCTGCCCGGACGGGGCGATTCACCGCGAACCTGGAGATGAAGGCCGCGGCGACGACGCCGCGAGCTCGTGGCGCCAGGCGTTCTTCGATGGGCCCTACCTCCAGACCAGCCTGGTCACCCTGGGCGTGATCGCCGACACCTTCGAGACCGCCTGCACCTGGGACCGCTTCCCGACCCTTCACCAGGCCGTGATCCGAAATGTCCGAGCAACGATGAAAGAGGTTTGTGGAGCGGGCTTTCTCAGCTGCCGATTCACTCACGTTTATCCCGACGGCCCCGCGCCCTACTACACCTTTCTTGCTCCCGGTCAGTCCGGCGGAGAGGTTGAGCAGTGGGCGGAGATCAAGCGGGTAGCGTCGGATACGCTGATCGAGCACGGAGCGACCATCACTCATCACCACGCCGTCGGCAGGACGCACCGGCCCTGGTACGAGCGCCAGGCTCCGGGACCTTTTCTAGACGTTCTGAAGTCCGCCAAGCGGACGCTGGATCCCAAGGGGATTTTGAATCCCGGAGTCCTGCTGCCGGACATGACCCACGCCTGAGGACCGGACGCGGGTTAGCTCGTTGCGTCCAGAAACGCTGGCTGGCCGGTCGCGCGGGTGGGCTGCGCGCGGCGCTGCGTGACTCGCTTGGCCTTCAGCGAGAAACCGTACGTCACAGTTCACCAACGGCTTACGACATAGCGCTTCGCCGGAGCGTTCAGACATCCTCGCCCGTGCTCGCTCCACCCGCGCGACCTCTGATTGGAGAGTACGTGTTTCTGGGTGCGATCTAATTAGCCCTCCGCGATGATTCCGCGATCCTGGAAGACGTAACCAGGATCGTTGAAGACGGCATCGATATCGGGATTGCAGGCTCGCTTGGTGAGCACTTCGGCGAGGACGTCGCGGTAGTCGATGGTCACCTTCATGTCCTGGTCTTCGTATAGCTCGCCCGGGGCCAGCCCCGGCCACTCGGTGATGACACGACCGCCAGCGACATGGCCGCCGAGGACGAACATCAAACCGCCGTGACCGTGATCGGTCCCGGCGGAACCGTTCTCGAAAGCGTTTCGCCCGAACTCCGACATTGCCACCAGGGTGACGTTGGTGTGGCTGTCGGCGAAGAGGTCCTTGTGGAACGCGGCGAGGCCAGCCGCGAGCTGGCCCATCACCACGGACATCTGTCCGTCGATCGGCCCCTGGAAGTCGTGAGTGTCCCAGCCGCCGAGATCAACGGCAGCGGCTTCGACGCCGACCTCGGCCTTGATCAGCGCGGCCACCGACTTCATGGCGACCCCGAACTCGCTCTCCGGATAGACCGCGCCACCCGCCGGACTGTAGCCGGCAAAGTCGATTTCCTCGAGCAATTCGATGGTACTGAAGGTGTTGCGCGCGGAGCTACCCAGTGGATCTGGGACGGCCGCATACATCGCTTCGATGGCAGCACGGCGCTCTGCGAACGTGTCAGGATTGCCGGCCATGCCGAAGGTCTCTAGATTGCCGATCGGCAGGGTTTGCGGCCCACCGGCCAGGGTGCGCTGTAGTCCGGCGCCGATACCGACGGCTCGCAAGATACCCGAGGTCTCCGTCGGCGCGGTGACCTGGAGGTGACGCCCGAGCCAGCCCGAGAGCAAGCTCGACGGCGGGTCGCCCATCCCCGTCTCCATGAAATGCATGGCGTCGAAATGCGAACGGTTGGTCGAGTCCAGACCGCAGGCGTGGACGATCGCCAGCGCCCCGTCCTGATAGGCGTCGAGAAGCGGCGTCAGAGCCGGCGGCAGGCCGAAGAAACCGTCGAGATCGGTGACCCGTTCAGTTCCGGTGGAGTCCGGCGGTGCGATCGCCAGGGTCGGCCGCAGCTGGTAATAAGCGGCTTCGCCGTGGGGCACACATAGGGTCAAGGCGTCGGCGCCGCCACGCAGGAAGAGCGAGACCACCACGTCTCGAGCGCCGTCGTCGGAATCGGCCAGGACTACACGAGGCAGCCAAGCAGGGGTGGCCGCCGCGGCGACGAAACCGGCGCTCCAGCCGAGGAAATTGCGTCGAGACAGTTCAGAGTACTCTTCGCAGCCCTTACAGTCTTTTGAGCTCATGGATGTTCTCCGATTTAACCATCAGTAGTTCTGAAATTCCGGTGACGCGAGGACGAGGCCCATCGCCTCGCGCACGGTGAGTCGATGCGCCGGCCGCGATTCGAGAAAGCCGATGACCGCGGCGCTGGTTTCGGGGGTCATGGTGCCGCCGAGCAGCAGCAGATCGAGGATGGCTCGCAGCTCTTCGGCGGACAGCGTCGGGTCGAGGAATGGGAGATCGATGTGGATCCCTGCCTCCTCGGCCAGCACCACCTGAGACGCAAAATTCCAGCGCGGCAGCACGAAACCCGACCAGTAGCCGGCCGAGTCGGGAAAACCGTTGGGTGGTGCCCAGGTGTACGGCAGCTGACCGGCACGATCGAGGGCCGCTAGAAGGACGAACGGATCTTCGACC
>JAAUXY010082604.1_pt1 | contig 10914 bp, 11 predicted proteins | sample 7278121 | NCBI WGS metagenome assembly JAAUXY01 (sample SAMN14350117, study PRJNA611818) | marine sediment metagenome | isolation source: surface marine sediment (1.8m) | place: French Polynesia: Moorea | collected 2018-08
ACGTTAGGGGGCATCGGACACTTCCCAGGCAATGCGGTGCGCTGCAGCGCCATCCTGCGCCCTTCGAGACGCGCCCTCTCGGGCGCTCCTCAGGGTGAGGAAGGCCTTTGATGGCATGAAGAACAGTCCTCATCCTGAGGAGCCCACGTCAGTGGGCGTCTCGAAGGACGCAGGCTGGTCATCCAGAGCATCCCTTGCAATTCATCCGGCCCGAGCAAGGCTCAAGCGCTTAGCCGGGCAAACTGTCAATCGGCTCCTACTCCCCACGCCCGCCCTTGCGCGCGTGCTTCGGGTCCTCCTCGCCGACCTTGGCCAGGTCCTGGTCGAAGACGATGCGCTCCTCGCCGGAGAGCGCGACGAAGCGCTTGCCCTTGGCGCGGCCGATCAGGGTCAGGCCGGCCTGGCGGGCGAGCTCGACGCCCCAGGCGGTGAAGCCCGAGCGGCTGACCAGGATCGGGATGCCCATCTGCACGGTCTTGATGACCATCTCCGAGGTGAGCCGCCCGGTGGTGTAGAAGATCTTGTCCGCCGGCGTCAGGCCCTCGAGGAACATGTAGCCGGCGATCTTGTCGACCGCGTTGTGGCGGCCGACGTCCTCCATGTAGACCAGCGGCCGGTCCTCTTCGCAGAGCACGCAGCCGTGGATCGCGCCGGCGCCGAGGTAGAGGCTGGGCGCCGCGTTGATCTTGCGCGACAGGCTGTAAAGCCAAGAAGTCTTGAGCACCGCGTCCTTCGGCAGCTCGGTCTCCTCGAACTTCTCCATCAGGTCGCCGAACACCGTGCCCTGGGCGCAGCCCGAGGTGCGCACCTTCTTCTTCAGCTTCTCCTCGTAGTCGGTCTCGCGCTCGGTGCGCACGACCACGACCTCGAGCTCCTCGTCGTAGTCGATGTCGGTGACCACGTCGTCGGGCCGCAGCATGTTCTGGTTGATCAAAAATCCCACCGCCAGGTAGTCGGGGAAGTCGCCGATCGTCATCATGGTGACGATCTCCTGGCCGTTCAGGAACAGGGTCAGCGGCCGTTCGACCACCACGCTGGTCTCGATCCGGGCACCCTCGTGGTCGAGCCCGCGCACCCGCTCGGTCAGGCGCGGGTCATCGGGATCGGGCGCGACCAGCAATTCCTTAAGGACCGCCGCGCCGGCCGCCTTGGGCCGGGCCCGGCGCAGCTCCTTGACCCCCGGGACCCCGGGTTTCGCCTTGCTTTCAACGCCGTCGGGCATGGTCTGGCCTCATGAGGCCAATATGCGCCCCCGTGCCGCCCCGAACAACCCGGGGCCGAGTTCAGCGGCTGCTGTGGAACTCCGGCTGGCGGAAGGACTGGGCCGCGGCGCGCACGTCGGCCAGCCGCTCGCTGGCGTAGGGCTTGTAGGCCATGTCCTCGAGCAGGATGTGGTGGGTCAGCCAGTTCTTCAGGTAGTCCAGAATCTCTTCCGCCAGGTGGCCGGCGAGCGCCGCCGGGTCGCCTTGCAGGGACTGGTTGAAGCCCTGCATGGTGAGCACGAAGGCCCGGTGCTCCTCCTGGTGCACGCCCAGGTGCGGGAAGCCGCAAGCGGTCATGACCTTCTCCTCGCGGCCAAAGTGCACCGGAGCGTAGCGATGCAGCCGCGTCAGGCAGGCGCGCACGCTCTGCGGCCGGGCTTCGGCACCGCTCAGCGCCGCGAGGTCGTTGATGATGTCGATCAGGCCCCGATGGTCGTCGTCGAGCTCGGGCACGCCGACGCTCATGCCTTGGGTCCAGCGCATCAGCACCATAGGGCTGCTCCTTCCGCGTGTTCGGTCGTGCTCTCTGGCGGAGCTGGACCGCAGGCCCCCGTGCCCCAAGAATTCCCACTGATTCGCCATCGATCATTGATATAGCTCAACCGCAGGAGCGCAGTTCGACTCCGACTGCGCCGGCACCAGGAACCAGAGGGGACTCAATCCATGACCTATCCGACTGCCATCGTTTGCGCCGCCGCTCTGATCGCGGGCGCCATCGTCTGGTCGGCCGAAGCCAAGGAAGACCGCGCGACCGGCCAGCAGATCCGCGCCGTCGCCGGCGGCCAGCTGATCTGGTGGCTGGAGACCGCCGGCTCGGGCACCCGGGTCGCCTTCTGCGGCCTGGCCGGGCGGGAGATCGAATGCCAGAGCAAGGTGCTTGCCGAAGCCGACTAGGCAGGCGAAAAACAAGGGGCTAGCGACGCTTGCCACGAAAGACCCTGCTCCTTGCAGCCGAACCAAGACGCCATGAGGCGCACATGCATCAAACCGCCTTCGCCCGAGCGGGCGCGCCGCCGCGCTGAAGCGGCACGACGACCGCAGCGGGCGGCGGCGGCCTAGAGCGGAGCACGCCGTGCGATGGAAGACTTCGGCGATGCCTTCGCGGCTGCCTTCAACCTGATCGCAACCCTCGATCCGGACCTAGCCGAGATCGTCGGATTGTCGCTGCAGGTCAGCCTGACCGCCGTGGCCCTCGCCGCCCTGATCGGCCTGCCGCTCGGCGCCGCGGTCGCGCTCTTCAAATTCCCCGGCCGGCGCCTGATCGTCGTGGTGTTGAACGCCCTCATGGGCCTGCCGCCGGTCGTTCTCGGGCTGATTGTCTACCTGCTGCTGTCGCGCGCCGGGCCCTTCGGCGTGCTCGGCCTGTTATTCACGCCGACCGCCATGATCATCGCCCAGTGCCTGCTGGTCACCCCGATCATCGCGGCCCTGGGCCGCCAGGTGGTCGAGGATCTCTGGGCCGAGTACGAGGAGCAGCTCCGCTCGCTCGGCTGCGGGCCGGGCCGCGCCGTGCCGGCGCTGCTGTGGGACGGCCGCTTCAGCCTGGTCACCTCGGTGCTGGCCGGCTTCGGGCGGGCCACCGCCGAGGTCGGCGCGGTGATGATCGTCGGCGGCAACATCGACCACGTGACGCGGGTCATGACCACGGCGATCGCCCTGGAGACCAGCAAGGGCGACCTGGCCCTGGCGCTCGGCCTCGGCCTCATCCTGATGCTGCTCTCGCTGCTGATCAACGGCGCGGCCTACCTGATCCGCGACGCCGCGCGGACCGCCGGGCGATGACCCCGACGATCCTGCCCGGTGGTCTGGAGTCGGTGAACTTCGACGTCGGCGGCCAGCGCCTGATCGACAACATCGACTTGGTGTTCGAGCCGGGCCCCCTAACCATCATCCTGGGCCCGAACGGCGCCGGCAAGAGCCTGACCCTGCGCCTCGCCCACGGCCTGCTGCAGCCGACCAGCGGCCGGGTCTTCTGGAACGGTGTCGCCAAGCCGCAGCAACACCAGGCGATGGTCTTCCAGCGCCCGGTGCTGCTGCGGCGCACCGCCGCAGGCAACATCGACTTCGCCCTGAAACTGAAGGGCCTGAAGCGCGACGAGCGGCTGCGCCGGCGGCAGAAGGTGATGGTGCTGACCGGGCTCGCCCACCTGGCCGAGCGCCAGGCGCGGGTGCTCTCCGTGGGCGAGCAGCAGCGCCTGGCCCTGGCCCGGGCCTGGGCCATTCGACCGGAGCTGCTGTTCCTCGACGAGCCGACCGCCAACCTCGATCCGACCGCGACCCGCGCGGTCGAAACCATCCTGACAGCGATCCAGGAAACCGGTACCAAAATCGTCATGACCACCCACGACCTGGCCCCGGCGCGCCGGTTGGCCGAGGAGGTGGTGTTCCTGCATCGCGGCAAGCTGGTGGAGCGGCTGCCCGCGGACGACTTCTTCTCGAACCCGAAGACGCCGCTGGCGCGGGCCTTCCTCAACGGAGAGCTGATCTGGTGAAAGCCCTGAGAGCCCTGACGGTCTGCGCGCTGACCGCCCTCGCCTTGGCGGCGCCGCGCCCGGGCGCGGCGGCGGAAGAGCGCTTTTTGACCCTGGCCTCGACCACCTCGACCGAGAACTCGGGCCTCTTCGCCCATCTGATCCCGCTGTTCGAGGCGCAGACCGGCATCCAAGTCCGTGTCGTCGCCGTCGGCACCGGGCAAGCCCTGCGCCTGGGGCGCAACGGCGACGCTGACGTGCTGCTGGTGCACCACAAGCCCTCCGAGGAGACCTTTGTCGCAGGGGGCTACGGCGTCGCCCGGCTCGACGTCATGTACAACGACTTTTTGATCGTCGGGCCGGCGGCGGACCCGGCGGGCATCCGCGCCGAGACCACGGCGTCCCGGGCGTTCCGCGCCATCGCCGAGAAGGAATCCCTGTTCGTCTCGCGCGGCGACGACAGCGGCACCCACAAGAAGGAAGTCGCCATGTGGCGCCGCGCCACGATCGACGTCGGCGCGGCCAGCGGCACCTGGTACCGCGAGACCGGCTCCGGCATGGGCGCCACCCTCAACACGGCGAGCGGAATCGGTGCCTACACCATGACCGACCGCGCGACCTGGGTGTTCTTCAAGAACAAGGGCGACCTGGAGGTGATGGTCGAAGGCGATCCGGTGCTGTTCAACCAGTACGGCGCGATCCTGGTCAACAAGGAGCGCCATCCCCACGTCAAGTCGGTGGAGGGCCACACCTTCATCGTCTGGCTGACCTCGGCGGACGGCCAGAACGCGATCGCCGACTACAAGGTCGATGGCAAGCAGCTCTTCTTCCCGAACGCGCGCGGCGGCCCCTCGTAAGGCGCCGCGCCGCATTCCCCTGACGCTGGCGCTGGGCTTTGCCGCAGCGCTGCTCTGCGCGCCCGCCGCGGCCGCCGAACGCCGGCAGTGCCAGGGCGAGCTGTTCTGCGTCAGCGGCATCGAGCAGGGGCGGAGCGTCGAGATCTGGGTCGAGAGCCTGACCGACGCGCGGCTCACCCTCGCCTTCCAGGTCGAGGCCCGGAACCTGAACGGCGACGCCGCGCCCAAGCGGCTGGTGCTCGACTCGGCCAAACGCCAACGCCTCTATCGCTTCGAAAAGCGCCGGCTCGGCGACTGGGACCTGGACTGGAGCTACAGCTACCACTTCGGAGTCCTCGGCGCGCGGCACGACGACAGCGTGGTCTACCGCCTGCCCTATCGCCGGGGCGCGAGCTACAAGGTGCTGCAAAGCCATAACGGCGGCTTCACGCACAAGGGCCACCTGCGCTACGCCGTCGACTGGGCCATGCCGGAGGGCAGCGACGTGCTGGCGGCGCGCGGCGGCGTCGTCGTCAGGCTGCGCGAGAGCTCCGACCGCGGCGGCACCGATCTCGGCGACCGCGGCCGCGAGAACTACATCTGGATCCGGCACGACGACGGCACCCTGGCCCAGTACCAGCACTTGCAGAAGAATGGCGTCCTGGTCGATCGGGGCGAGCGGGTCGAAGCCGGCCAGCTGATCGCCCGCTCCGGCAACACCGGCTACAGCACCGAGCCGCACCTGCATTTCCACGTCGCGACCCCGGCCCGGGGCCGCTACGCCTTCCAGACCATCCCGGTGCGATTCCTGGTGGGCGGCGGCGCGACGTCGAAGCTGCGCGTGGGCTGGCGCTACGTGGCGCCCTAGGCCTTGGCGCGCCGACTTCCGCTGATACCGGGGGTTCTCGCCGCCCTGTTCGCCTTCACGGCGCTCGCCGCGGAGGAGCCGCCGCTGCTGGCCGAAGAGGTCGCCGCCGGGCGCCTGCCGCCGCTCGCCGAACGCTTGCCCGTCGTGCCGCGCCGCGATGTGCCGGCGCGGCCCGACTGGAAGCCGGGACGTTACGGCGGCGAGCTCAGGACGCTGAGCCGCGGCGGACGCGACCCGCGCGATCTGGTGATCCTGGGCTACGCCCGGCTGGTCGCCTGGGAGCTCGACGACGCCGGGGCCTTCCGCCTGGTGCCCGACATCCTGGAATCGATCGAGGTCGAGGCGGGCCGAGCCTTCACCCTGCGGCTGCGACCCGGGCACCGCTGGTCGGACGGACATGCCTTCACGGCCGAGGATTTCCGCTTCTGGTGGCAGGACATCGCCAACGACCCGGAGCTGTCGCCGAACGGGCCGCCGCCGGAGCTCTTGGTCGACGGCGAGCCGCCGCGCTTCGAGGTGCTGGACGCGACGACTTTGCGCTTCACCTGGCCGGCGCCCAATTCGCGTTTCTTGCCGGCCCTGGCGGCGACGAGCCCGCGCTTCATCTACGCCCCGGCTCACTACCTGAAGCCCTTCCATCCGCGCCATGCCGCGCGCGCCGAGCTCGAAGCCGCCGCCGAGGCCGCCGGCCAGCGCAATTGGGCCGCGCGCTTTCAGCGGCTCGACCGGCCGTTCCGGTTCGACAATCCCGAGCGGCCGACGTTGCAGCCCTGGATCAACACCACGGCACCCCCGGCCGAGCGCTTCGTCGGTCGGCGCAATCCCTACTTCCACCGGGTCGACGGCGCGGGCCGGCAGCTGCCCTACATCGACCGGGTGATCGTCGCGCGCACCCAGGCCAAGCTGATCCCGGCCCAGGCCGCCGCCGGCGCGGCGGGCTTGCAGGCTCGCGGCCTGTCGCTCGCCGATTTCACCCTGCTCAAGCAAGCCGAGGCCGGCGGCAAGATCAAAGTGCGGCTGTGGCCGATCGGCCGTGGCGCGCAGCTCGCGCTTTACCCGAACCTGAACGCCGCCGACGCCGACTGGCGCGCCCTGTTGCGCCAGGCCGACTTCCGCCGCGCGCTGTCGCTGGCGGTCGACCGCGAGCAGATCAATCAGGTGATCTACCAGGGCCTCGCAAGGCCCGGCGGCAACGGCGTCCTGCCGGCAAGCCCGCTCTTCGCGCCGGGCTCGGACTGGGCGCGCTTCGACCCGAGCGAGGCGAACCGCCTGCTCGACGGCCTCGGTCTCGCCGCACGCGACGGCGACGGCATAAGGCTCATGGCCAGCGGCCGGCGCCTGGAATTGGTCGTCGAGACCGGCGAGACCGACCCCGCCGAAGTCGACATCCTGGAGCTGATCGCCGAGCAGTGGCGCGCCGTCGGGGTCGAGATGCTGATCCGCGCGACCGGCCGGCAGAACTTCCGCAACCGGGTGCAGAGCGGCCAGACCGCGATGAGCGTCTTCTATGGCCTGGCCAACGGCCTGGCGAGCGCGGACATGAGCCCGGCGGAGCTGGCGCCGACCAGCGACCGGCAGAACAACTGGCCGCTCTGGGGCCTGCATTTCCAGACCTCGGGGCGCGGCGGCGAGGCGCCCGACCTGCCAGAAGCCAGCCGACTGCTCGCGCTGTATCGGGACTGGTCGCGCGCCCCCGACGCCGCAGGACGCGGCAGCGCCTGGCGTGAGATGCTCGCCCTCCATGCCGACCAGGTCTTCACCATCGGCCTGATCGGCCAGGTACAGCAGCCCGTGGTCAGCGACGTGAAGCTGAGGAACCTACCGCAGCGGGCCCACTACCTCTACAACCCGGGCGCCTACTTCGGCATCTACCGGCCGGATACCTTTTGGATCGAATAGCGACCGCGCAAAAAATCAGCCCCGCGTTCTGGGGGGCGGCGGGGCTGAGTTGCCTTCCAAGGTTAGGCGAGGTGATATGGCCGCTAAGCCAATCTAACGCGTGCACTATTGCGCGGGGTTGTGACCGGCGTGTGACCCCGCCATGAAGGATTCTTGAGACCGCTGCGCACCGCCCTTCTCGGGGGCCATCTCGGGCAGGTCGCGCTCCATCTGCGCGGCCCGCCGGTCGCAGGACTCGGCGTGGCGGCGCAGGAATGATTCCTCCTCGGGATCGTCGACATAGTCCGCCTCCTGCCGCAGCGCGTCGGCCGTGTCGCGGATCGCCGAGATCAGGCGCAGGTAGTCCTCCAGTTCCATAACTCTGTTCCTAACGGCATTTTTTCATTGAGCCAGTATTCGCGACGTCCATGTCTTGCAAATGTCAGTGCGATGAAGATTTTAGGGACGATTATGATTAAGCAGTGGTAAAGATGCGCCGCGATCGGCCTGTTTTTCCCGTCCTAAGCGCGTTTGCCGGCGTCATCACCGCAGGAAATTTGGGGTCGTTTTCGCCGGGCCGCCGCCGCTATGATCCGGCCCCCTCGGCAGCCGCAAGCAAGCCAGTCCGACGCAAGCAGAACGCCGGGCGCACCGGCGCGAAAGGAGAGAGATTTCATGGAGATGCGCGGTAAGCAGCTGCTCGTCTGCAACTGCGAGGAGACCATGCCGCTCGACCCCGACAGGCTGGCGACGGCCTGCCGGGCGGCGGGCGGCGACGGCGAGCTCGAGCTCAACCGGCAGCTCTGCCGCGCCCAGCTCGGCAACTTTCAGCAGGCCGTCGTTAGCGGCCGGCCGCTGCTGGTCGCCTGCACCCAGGAAGCGCCGCTGTTCGGCGAGGTCGCCGAGGAGGACAACCCCGAGGCGGAACTGAGCTTCGCCAACATCCGCGAGACCGCCGGCTGGGCCGAGGACGGCGGCAGCCCCAACGCCACGGCCAAAGTCGCCGCGCTGCTGGCCGAGGCCGCGAGCGAGCCCGCGCCGACGCCTTCCGTGACTCTGGCCTCGCAAGGGGTTTGTCTGGTCTACGGTAAGGACGAGCGCGCCATCGAGGCGGCCCGGCAGATCGCCGGCCGGCTCGAGGTCACGGTGATGCTGACCGAGCCGGGCGACGTCCTGCCGCCGGCGATCATGGACGTGCCGATCTTCCGCGGCACCATCTTCCAGGCCAAGGGCCACCTGGGCGCCTTCGGCATCAACGTCAACGGCCACGCCGCGGCCCTGCCCTCCTCGCGGCTCTCGCTTTCGTTCGAGGCGCCCAAGGACAACGTCTTCTCCGAATGCGACCTGATCCTCGACCTGACCGGCGGCACGCCGCTGTTCGCCGCAAAGGAGCGGCGCGACGGCTACTACCGGCCGGACCCGGACAACCCGGCCGCCGTTCAGAAGGCGCTGTTCGAGCTTGCCGACATGGTCGGCGAGTTCGAGAAGCCGCGCTACGTGCTCTACGACCCGGAGATCTGCGCCCATTCGCGCAGCCGCCAGACCGGCTGCACGCGCTGCCTCGACGTCTGCCCGACCTCGGCGATCACCTCGGCCGGCGATACGGTGGCGATCGATCCCTACGTCTGCGGCGGCTGCGGCATGTGCGCCAGCGTCTGCCCCACGGGGGCGGCGACCTATCAGCTACCGGCCGGCGACAGCCTGTTCGAGCGCCTGCGCGGCCTGCTCACGGCCTACAACGAGGCCGGCGGCCGGACGCCGATTCTGCTGCTGCACGACCCGCGCCACGGCGCCGAGATGATCTCGATGATGGCGCGCGGCGGGCGCGGCCTGCCCGGCTGCGTGCTGCCCTTCGCGGTCAACGAGGTGACCCAGGTCGGCATCGACTTCCTGGCGGCGGCGCTGGCCTACGGCGCGGCCCAGATCGTCGTGCTGGTGGGCGCCGACAAGGCCGGCGAGCTGGAGGGCCTGGCCCAGCAGATCGGCCTGGCCGAGACCATCATGGAGGGCCTGGGCTTCGGCGGCGGCCGGATCCATCTGATCGACCAGGCCGACCCGGAGCAGGTCGAGGCCGCAATCTACGGGCTCAAGCTGCGCGATCCGGCGCCCGCCGGCAGCTTCCTGCCGATGGGCGGCAAGCGGACCCGGACCATGCTCGCTCTGCGCCACTTGCACGCCCAGGCGCCGCAGCCGATCGACGTGCTGCCGCTGCCGCCGGGCGCGCCCTTCGGCCGGATCCAGGTCGACACGGCGGGCTGCACGCTCTGCCTGGCCTGCGTCTCCGCCTGTCCGGCGGGCGCGCTGCTCGACGACGAGAACAAGCCCTGGCTCGGCTTCAACGAGGAAGCCTGCGTGCAGTGCGGCCTGTGCAAGAACACCTGCCCGGAGAGCGTGATCGGGCTGGAGCCGCGGCTCGACTTCACCAACGCGGCCAAGTCGGCGGTGACGCTCAACGAGGAGCCGCCGTTCCACTGCATCCGCTGCGGCAAGCCCTTCGGCGTGCAGCGCTCGATCGAGCGCATCGCCGATCAGCTCGCCGACAAGCATTCCATGTTCCAGGGCCGCGACCAGGTCGAACGAATCATGATGTGCGACGACTGCCGCGTCGTGGTCCAGTTCGAGGCGCCGGACGCGCCCTTCGCCGGACCGCCGCGGCCGGCGCCGCGCACCACAGACGACTACCTGCGCGAGCGCGAGATCGAGGAGGCGCGGGCCAAGCTGCTCGAGGAGCGCGCGCGCGGCGGCAACGGCAACGGCGAGGACAAGGAGCCGCCACGCGGCGAGTGAGGATCGGTGTCTGCACCGGATGGATCATCGCCAGGATCTGGACCCTGGGGCGCCCTGAGCCTGGTCCTGCTCGGCGCCGCCCTGGGCGCGGTCCTGTTCGCCTATCTCGGATGGCTCGGGCTGGGGCTGCTCGGTCTCTCCGGCCTGCTCATCACCACGCGGCTCGAGCTTTACGGTGACAACGCCGCGGCGCAGTTCCCCAGCGTCATGGGCGTCAAGCACCAGGTCCGGCGGATCGAGGCGCAGCGCCGCTTGTCGCCCGAGGAAAAACAGGCCGCGGCGGCTCGGCAAAGCGCGCGCAGCCGCGCGATCTACCTCGTGAACACGGTCTGCCTGAGCCTGATCATGCTCGGCTTTTCCATGTTCTTCATTCGCCAGATGTAACCTCTGGCGCCATGACTCGACTCGATCCGCGCCTGCACGCCTTCAGGCCCGATCTGGCCGCCCAGAACTTGAGCGGCCGGGTCGAGTCGGCGCACTTCGTCGCCGGCACGCCCGCGCGGGTGCACCGCGGCGTCGCCGACCTTCGGCGTTCGCCGGCAGCGGACGCGCCGCTCGACAGCCAGCTCCTGTTCGGCGAAGAGGTGACCTGCTACGAGACCAAGGATGGCTGGGCCTGGGTGCAGAACCGCGCCGACGGCTATGTCGGCTACGTGGAAGCGGGCGCGCTGAGCGAGGATCTCGCGGCGCCGAGCCATCGGGTGGCGGTGCTGCGCAGCTTCCTCTACCCGGAGCCCGACCTTAAGGCGCCGACCCTCGACTGCCTGTCGATCACCAGTCCGGTCGCGGTCGTCGCCGAGCGCGACGGCTTC
>JAAUXY010002813.1_pt1 | contig 10913 bp, 7 predicted proteins | sample 7278121 | NCBI WGS metagenome assembly JAAUXY01 (sample SAMN14350117, study PRJNA611818) | marine sediment metagenome | isolation source: surface marine sediment (1.8m) | place: French Polynesia: Moorea | collected 2018-08
ATTGAAGGTTTGGTCCATATCAGTGAAATGAGTTATCAAAAACGAATCCTGAAAGCGGAAGAAATCGTCGCGCCCGGCGATCGTGTTTTTGTTCTGGTAAAGGATCTGGATTTTGCAAACCGGAAAATTGCCTTAAGTATTCGAGATGCAAAGGGGGACCCTTGGAGCGAGGTTCCCCAGAAATACAAGGTGGGTCAGGCCGTTGAAGGGGTTATCGAAAAGAAAGAGAAATTTGGTTATTTTATTTCCCTTTCACCCGGCGTTAGCGGTCTGCTTCCAAAATCTAAAATCAGTCAGTCACCGTATTCAAATGATATCGAAAAGCTAAAAGAAGGCAATTCCATTCCGGTAATAATCGCAGAGATTTCAGCTAAAGAACGCAAAATGACGCTGAAACCGGGGACATCCGGTGACGAACAGGATTGGCAACAGTTCACCGCAGAAAGTAACTCCTCTTTAGGCTCTTTAGGAGAAAAACTGCAGGCAGCACTGGGATCTAAAAAGAAAAAATAGAAAGTTCTTAATAATAAAAATGGACATGTAATTTTTGGCGATCCGGTATCATTTCATCTACCGTATGGCGTTGAGTAGCGGTCCTACCTGTTAAAATTTTCTCGTTTAATTTTTAATATAATTATATATTAAATCAGGTATTTAGCCCCAGAACAGCCCTCTACATGGGGGCAATCTTGACAGTCTCGAATATGGTGAATAGGTTAGCTAAAGTAAAATTACCTCTACCTTTGATATAAGGAGGCAACCCATGAATAAGGTCATCAAGTGGGGATTGATTGTTTGTGCCAGCCTTGTGGTGCTTGTTATCGGCGTGTTGTTAATAGCGCCGGCATTTATTGACATTCGTGATTACAAGCCCCAGCTGGAGAAAAAAGTAGCCGAGGCCACCGGTCGTCCCTTCTCGGTGGGCGATGATCTGAACTTGTCCCTTTTCCCCTGGGCCGGTATTTCCTTTTCTGATCTGCGTTTAGGGAATACGCCCGGATTTTCTGAAAAAGAGCTTGTCACGGTCAAATCATTTGAAGTGCGCGTAAAACTGCTCCCCCTGATTTCTAAAGATATCCAGGTGAAGCGATTTATTTTAAACGAGCCCAACATTACTCTGGTGAAAAACAAAAACGGGCAGGTTAACTGGGCCCAGCCAGATGGTGCCAAAGAAAAATCAGCGGCTGATAAAACAGCCAAGGCGTCTGAATCGGAAGCAGCAGAATCCGGACTGCCGATCAAGGATCTTACCGTTGGCGAGTTTTCAATTAAGAATGGATCGATTACCTGGATCGATCATACCGCCGATACCCGCAAAGAAATCACAGCCGTCAACTTAAAATTAAATGATGTTTCCCTTGAGCGTCCGGTAGGGCTTTCATTTTCAGCAAGCCTGGATAATCAGCCGTTGTCGATTGACGGCACGGTAGGTCCGGTCGGCAAAGATTTCAAGCAGGCAACAATTCCATTGGACCTTGATTTAAAAGCATTAACAGAGCTGGCGCTTAAGTTGAACGGCAACGTAAAGAATCCGGGTGCAAATCCCAGCTTCGATCTGGCCGTCGATATCAAGCCCTTTTCCCCGCGCAAACTGGTGGCGGCATTGGGTCAAGATTTTCCGGTCGCCACCACCGACCCCAAGGCCCTGGATCAAGTCGCACTTAAAGCAAATCTCAAAGGAAGTCAGACGAAGGTGGCCATAACCAACGGCATGCTAAATCTGGATGAATCGACGCTAGAATTTTCGCTGAACGCCTCTGATTTTTCAAGACCCAATCTGGCATTTGAGATGAATCTGGATCGGATTAACCTGGACCGTTATTTGCCACCGGGATCGGACAAGCCGGCCGCAACCGAGAAACCGGCTGAGAAAAAACCAACCGATTATAAGCCCCTGCGAAAACTGATTTTGGATGGCCAAATAAAAATCGGACAGCTCGTCGTCAGCAAGGCCAAAATCGAAGAAATGTTGGTGCATGTCATCGCTAAAAACGGGATCATCAATCTAAATCCGCTGAAACTCAACATGTACCAGGGAAAAGTATCGGGCATGGGCAAGCTCAATGTCCAGCAGGATACACCTCGCATGAATATGGATTTGGATGTGGCCAATATTCAAGCCGGCCCCCTGCTGAAGGATGTACTGGAAAAAGATATCCTGGAAGGAGTCGCCAATGCCGATGTCAATTTATCCATGTCCGGTGATCAACCGGCCTTAATAAAGAAAACCCTGAATGGCAGCGGGCAGGTTCGTTTCAATGATGGTGCCATTATCGGGATTGATCTGGCCGGAATGATCCGCAATGTGAAGGCTGCTTTTGGCCTGGCGCAGAAAACGGCTCAGCGACCGCGAACCGATTTTGCGGAATTGAACGCACCCTTTAGTATCAAACAGGGTCTTGTGCATACCCCTCAAACGAGCTTGAAATCTCCGCTTATTCGCGTGATAGCTGCCGGTGATGCCAATCTGGTTAATGAAACTTTGGACTTTCGTGTTGAACCCAAAGTGGTCGCAACGATCAAAGGCCAGGGAGATGCGGAGCAGCGTTCAGGACTCATGGTACCGGTTCTGGTATCGGGCACCTTTTCTGATCCCAAGTTCGCCCCGGACCTGGCAGGTGTAGCCAAAAAACAGCTGGAAAAAGCCATCCTCGGAACCGGCAAGGGCGACAAACCGTTGGACAAGGAAAGTCTCGAGGAGTCAGCAAAAGGGGTTTTAAAAAACCTGCTGGGCCAGTAAAAACAGGGATAACGCATCGTATTTTCCAAAGTCGAAAACCAGCATACCAGCCTGGTATAATGCCCCTAAAAAGGTGTCAGTGTTCAGGTGTCAGCATCAGAAAGAGCTGAGCTTCAACTTGATGAATTCTGACACCCGTATCTTTGAAAAAGAAGATTAATGAAATCGATCTGTGTTATACAAATTACCTGCATGACGGAAAATATAAGTTAAGGGTGCACGATGCTATCTTTTAAATTACGCTTTTATATAACAACAGCCGGTATTTTAATATTGATGCTGATCGGATGTGCGGGAATGGGCCAGCGGCTCGAACCGCCACGGGTAAAGCTCGCCACCATTCGGGTGCAGGAGTTCAATGTCCTTGAAACCGTCTTTGAGGTTCAGTTGCGGGTGTTTAATACTAACGAAACCGCTCTTATGGTCAGAGGCCTGGAGTGCGAACTTGAAATTAACGGTCAGCCGTTTGCCATCGGTGTCTCTGACGCCGATGTTGAAATACCGTCCTATGGAACGCAGCTGTTGCCGTTAAATGTTTATGCATCGGTTTTCGATATCATCAAGAGTCTGCAAGGATTGCAGAAGCACCAGGAACAATTAACCTATCAAATCAAGGGCAAAGTTCGCCTGGGCGCCGGCGCGCTCCCATCCGTGCTCCCCTTTAATTCCGAAGGTAACATATCTTTACCAGACCTGCCGCATCTAAAAAAGGGCAACCAATTTTCCGATTCTTTCTAAATTAGTCCCTTTCCTTTTTTTATTTGCTTAATTTCCCTTACGGATGTTAAATTCTTTCCGACAATTTATCTCTTTTGGCGATGATACAAGCGAGAATTTTAAAGTCCTTGAGGCCGACATATGAAACTTGGAATCATTGGCCTGCCGCGGTGCGGCAAATCCACCATCTTTGACGCCTTAACCAAAAACACCACAGGCACAGAGTATAAAGGCGAGGATCGTATAGCGGCCATCCGGGTACCGGACGACCGCCTTGAGACACTCAGCCAAATTTACAAGCCTCAAAAAACCACCTATGCCCAGGTGGAGTATTTCTTGCCCGGCTACAAAAAAGACAGCTCCAAAGACCGAAGTATCTGGAACTCCGTAAGGGATTGCGATGCGCTGCTGCATGTCGTTCGCAACCATGGGGCTTACGGATTTGAAAAACCAAGCCCGGTGCAAGATTTTATTAAACTCGATCAGGAGTTTATTCTGTCTGACCTTCTGGTGGCCGAGAAACGATTGGAACGCATTGAGCTGGATCGAAAACGCGGCAGTAGGATTGATAAGGAAGAACATGCCCTGATGGTTGACTGCCGCACAATCCTTGAAAATGAAACCCCTATTCGAAAAAGACCGGACCTTGCATCGGCTCACAAGCTCAAAGGATTCACATTTTTAAGTGCCAAACCCGTTCTGGTGGTGTTTAACAATGAAGATGATAACGATCGCTTGCCGGATGTCGACACCCTCACTTCCCTAGAAGCCTGTCTGGTGGTTCGCGGCAAGCTGGAAGCGGAACTCGCTCAAATGCCGCCCGAAGAAGCAGCCGAATTCCTGACGGAATTTAATATTCCCGCATCGGCCATGGATCGGGTCATCCAGCAATCTTATGCGCTTTTAGATTTGGTATCTTTTTTTACGGTAATCAGCAATGAAGTAAGAGCATGGACCATAAAAAAGAACACCCAGGCGATAGACGCTGCGGACGTCATACATTCCGACATGAAAAGAGGGTTTATCCGGGCCGAGGTGATTTCTTTTCAAGACTTGATGGCGGCCGGCAGTTATGCCGAAGCCAAAAAACGGGGAACCGTCAGATTGGAGGGTAAAACTTACGAGGTGCAGGATGGGGATGTCATTCAGTTCCGTTTCAACGTTTAGAATTGGCCTTTAAACGCTCATCTCTTGGCCGATGGCTGTGTTGTTCGTCGTTGAAAGCTGCTTGCGTACTACCTGTACGCTGCACAGTTTTCAACTTCCTCACGCCTTGCCCTCGACCAAGATCTAAAAGTTTAAAGAACGTTTCATATATTTCTTAAATTTTGTAACCGTCGTGTTTAAAAGTTTAAATCAACATAATAATTTACTATTATTGAAAGGGTTAGCAAATAAAGGGCCTTTTAAACACCTTAATTTATCAACTCAGGATGTGAAATCCCGCTTTAAGCGGGAGCCTTCAAGCATGATCTGGACTCATGAAACCACTTTAAATATTTTTTAAAAGATGGAGCGTAGCGACACCATCATTTTAGGCATTTTAGCTCACTTTAGTCATTTTAGGCACTTTTTGAGCTCAGTTTTGGAGTATGATCAGAAGATTTAAACCTACTTTTAATTAAATAGCTTTGGAGGAAAACTTGGTAGCCAATACCGTTTTAGAAATAATGGCCCAGGGAGCATGGAACGGGGGCAATCTGGTTGATAATTCCATTTTTGAAAATAAAGGGATGACATTTAAAGGTGGGATACCGGTCAACAATAAAACGATCGAGGAGCGCATTGGCGTTCGAACTCGAATCGTCGCTCCGCAAAATGAGCGTATTGGTGTTCTGGCCTTTAAAGATCTTTTGCAAACATCCGATCTCGAATACTCCCGGATCAAGCTGATTATCGGAGCCACCAATATCGGTGAAGATAAATTGGATCCCGGCCCGCTTGTACGGCACCCTTTCGAAATGGTGCAAAGCGATTGCCCGGATGCGCAGGTATTTGACCTGTATGCGGGCTGTCCGGGCTTTAACGCATCGGTAGAATTTGTGTTTATCATGTCGCTGGTCGGTATCCTGCAACCGGGGGATTTGTCGATCATTGTCGGCGCTGAAAATCCGCATCGGGCCGAAGTCTTCAAACCCGATGATACTGCCAATATTATATTTGGCGACGATGCAATTGCCACTGCGCTAATAACCAGGGGCAATGCAACCCCCGCTGAATCTAAGTGTCAAACCACAACCGTTCAGTTCAATGCCGGCGAAAATTATGCGCACAACATCGCATCCAGACTGGCCGAATTGACAGGCCCTCGTAAAATAGATGGCATCATTGTTGACAACCAGCTGGGCAAACTTGAATCCAGGGTCCCGGCGACAGCTGTCCGGGTGCAGCAAAAGCTCATTGAACAACTCCACCCTAAAGAAACGGCCGAAGGGATATTTAAAAACTTTCGCAAAGCACTCCGGTTTTATGACGAGCACGTCAATAGCTTTGCATTTGATATTATGACCCTAAACCCGCATCCGGACCAGGTTGCAGAGATCGCGACCGCCTATGCAGATTCAGGTAAATACGGCCGAATGGTATCCATTTACCTTGCCCCCAATCATGATGTCGTTCTAACGTTGCACGAAGGCGGAGAACGCGCAACTCAGAAACCCAGATGGGGCGTTATAGACAGTCTGACCCGCACCCACGGCTGTTTCGCCGACTACATTGAGGCGATGCCGTCAAAAGATGAAATTTTTGGCAAAATGAATGGCAAAGGCGTATTTCTGATCGCCACCCGGGGGGCCAAAAGACACTTGCATGAATTATTATCGGGCAACAACATAACTATTGACGACATTGATCTTCTTATAGAACATCAGGCCAATTTTGCCATGATTCCCCTTACCCTGGCGCAGGTGCTTCGTCGCGAAAAAGCGGATTTAGAAAATGTTGTCGCTGATATGATTGCCAATAAAATGGTGACCAATATACATGTCCGTGGGAATTGCTCTGTCGTTTGTATGCAAAGACTGCCCTATGATCTTGCCCGAGGTGCACTGGGCCCGGATAATATTCAGGGATTTTATGTGAATCAAAACCTCGAAAATTTAAAACAAGCCAAAACGATTTTATTCGACTCCATCGGGGCAGGTATGACCCGCAGTTCTTTTATTCAAAGAAAAAAATAAGGTAGCGTCAACTCCGGCAATTAAAATAACGTCTATTATGAATATTAGACTGAGATGATTATATTGTTCAGGTGAATGAATATATCACCGGGTTGTACAAATTTTAATCGAATTTAAAGTGATACCGAATGCCGCTCAAACGTAAAATCGTTTATCCGATTGTTATCTTTTTGTTGCTTATCTTAATAAGTGTCGGTCTGTTTTTTGCTTCCTCATATTTTCTCCCCGGCTTTCTGGAATCTAAAATCATTTCCATTCTAAAAAAAGATACCGGAATTGCCGAATTTACGTTAGATCTCCGCGAGCTGGATTTAGAGGGTGCGAACCTGGGATCATTGCGAGTCGGAAACGAACAAAATCCCGCTCTGGTTATTCGTTCGATTCATATCGATTATTCTCCCGGGGGAATTTCCCAAAAAATGATTCAGAAAGTTGTCGCCAGCGGGGTTGAACTTTATTTTGAATATAAAAACGGAAGAATCGGATTTCGCGGTTTTGATTTAGAAAAATTTTTAGCCCAACTCAAATCCAAGCAGACAAAGGACCGTAATGCTGCAGATCCATCCTCCCCGTCATTCCCACAACACATACAAGTCAACAACGGTATGCTTATTGGCATTGTAAATGAAAAAGCGTATCGAATCCCCTTTGAAATTGATATTGCCCCGGCGCAAGACGCTGTAAATACTTTAAACACGAACGTTCGCCTGTATCCACGCGGACAGACGGTGGATATATCGGCCCGGATCGATTTAGAGCGGAACCGGATCGCATCTCAATTGGGAATCAAAAAGCTGGATCTGCTGAGGTTCGCCGACGTATTTAAATCCATTAATGGGCTGAGCCTGGCGGGAGATGCCAGTTTAGAGGCCAAGGCTGAGATACAGCTCAGGCCCTTCAGGGTTTCAACGCTTAATGGCCGGATAAAAAGTACCACAATAGACATCCGCTACAATAACCTTCGATTCCAGAGCCATTCAGGCAACTCTGATAGTGAAAAACCATTCCTCCTAAATTTCAAAGGCACCGACCAGCACCGCTGGCAAGTTTCATTATCCGGCTTTAAGGCGGTAGCGCCTTTAACCGCCATGGTTTCGGATATGACCGCAACGGTTGAAACCAAAGAAGATCGCTACAAGGTCTCCGGAAATTTTAAGCTATCTCTTGATTCTTCAATCGACCTGAAAACTGCTTCTATTCCGCTACAGTTTACAAGGCCTTTCGACGTGCCGTTAAAATTCTCGGCCATTTATCCCCACGAGGGGCCATGGCGCTTTGACCTTACGAATGGGGATCGAAAGCCATCCGAACTCAGGGGTCCCGATTTTAAATACAAAAACCTTTATATCCGCACGAAATTACCGGGTGTGCATTTAAAGGGCAAAGGCATCGGCCGTGATATAGAAACGGCATACACCCTGCGTATGGCAGATGTTCGTATTAAATCTGAAGGTGTAAACATTTTATGCCCTCAATTCGTCTTAAAAGGCAAAACAGATTTCAACCGGAAAGAAACGGACAGCTTAATGTCAATCATGAATTTGGATTTGTCCGGCACGGCGATAGCACTGAACACCGGTAAAATTACTTTTAAAAATCTTTCAGTGGATGGCCAATTGCAGCGGGACGAAAAAGGAGCTCAGGTGGTTTCAGCAATGTTAGAGATGGCAAATAGCGATATTGAGGTCGCCCGGGGAGACTTACGGCTCAAACTGGCTAAAGGCACCATACCACTGAAATTTCCGCTTGGGAATTCAAAGCCAATTGGCAGCGTCTCGATATCCGCTGCCAAGTATCAAAACTTAAACCTGGGAGCCATTAAAATAGTCTTAAGTCAAACGCCATCCGGAATTTCTTTCAACGGAAAGCTTAACAACCAATTGATACCCCACCTGGCGGCAACATTTGAGGGAGAATCCGATTTTTGGGGTGCTACCGATTATGAAACCCGCGCCCGGTTTGAGCTTTTCTACCCGCCGTCTGCGCCTGAGATTGATTTAGGAAAATTCCTACCGGCAGCCAAAGGATTTACATTTGAAGGAAAATTGTCAGAACAGGGCAATTTAATTGTAGGCAAAGAAGGATTGCAGGCCGACGTAAAATCGAGCTTAAATAATGGTAAATTGCGCCACCGCAAAAATAAAATTGCCGTTGAGGGAATTCAGCTGGCCCTCTGGATTCCGGACCTGGTTAAAATGTACAGTGCTCCCGGTCAAAAATTGAAATTTGCTCGCGCATCCTTCGGGGCGATGAACATTGAAAATGGGGAAATCGATTTTCAAATCGAATCGACGCAATCCATCCTGGTCGAAAAGAGTCATTTTAACTGGTGTGACGGAAATGTAGACGCTCCGGCAATTCGCTTTAAATCCGGCACAGAAGACTACAATCTCATTTTGTACTGCGATCGCCTGAACCTGGCGAAGGTACTTGAACAGTTCGGTGCAGCCAGTGTGAGTGCCGATGGTGAGCTGAACGGCAGAATCCCTTTAAGATACCAGATGGGGAAGTTAAGCTTTAAAGACGGCTTCCTTTTTACAACACCCGGTGAGTCCGGAAAAATCCGCATGACGGACACAGAAATATTGACTGCCGGCATCCCTCCAGACACACCGCAATATGTTCAAATGGAGCTTGCCAGAAAAGCATTAGAAGATTATGATTATTCCTGGGCCAAGTTGAATCTGACAACAGAAGGAGAAGATCTGCTTTTAAACATGCAACTGGACGGGAAGCCGGCCAAATCACTGCCGTTTGTTTATCGAAAAGATATGGGCGGATTTGCCAAGGTTGAAGCCGGCATCGAAGGTTCGACATTTCAAGGGATCCGTTTGGATGTAAATTTCAGACTGCCGCTTAACAAAATTATGCAATACAAAGAGCTGATTCAAATGATTCAAAAAAGTGGGGAGTAAGCTAATGATAAAACCTAACTTAATATTACTCATTGCTCTATTCGTTTTAATCACGGCCGGCTGCACACAACACAAAGTCGAAGTAGCGCCGGTTGAAGTGAAGCCGATTCATATCACCATCGATGTAAATGTTAAGGTTGACCGTGCCCTGGATGATTTCTTCGGAGACATCGATGCGGCCGAAGAAAAGATAGAAGACGGCTCTGCAACCACCCAATAAGAAGACCTTAACGTTTCAAAGTGAAAACAAGGAGAGCTTTATATGAAACAGCAATCGTATACTAAAATACTTACAGTTGTACTCATAGGAATGTTTCTGACCGGTGTATCCGCATTGGCGGATGACATTAAAGCCCGAATGAAAAACCGGCTGCCGGTTATTAAAGAGCTTAAAGCCCAGGGCGTTGTGGGGGAGGACAACAAGGGCTATCTGCAATTCGTCGGCGGCAAACAGGCAAAACCAGATGTCGTCGCAGCTGAAAATAAAGATCGCCAAACCGTATATGCAGCGATCGCTAAACAGCAAGGCACCACGGCCGAATTGGTCGGACAGCGTCGCGCCCTGCAAATTGCCAAAAGAGCCAATAAAGGCGAATGGGTTCAGGATAAAAGCGGCAAATGGCTCCAAAAATAATAGGTTTCAGTGTTCAGGTGTCAGGTGTCAGCTTTTAGCAAATGAAGGTTAGACGATAGAAGGCATATAATTGTACATAGTGGATGAAGCATTCTATCTGACATCTGTTTTCTGTCACCCGTCATCTGTTTGCTGACACCCGAAACCTGACACCTGGAACCTTGTAGTGCTAATCATAAGCCTTTATTATTGGAAATACCTTCAGGGTGGAAAAAAAGGCAAGTTTGTGATGCCACTTAATTGATTCGGAATCGTGGGCTCTGGATATGGGATTTTTTGCATTGCGGGCAGCGGCCGGGACGGGTAAATCGCTTGCGGTCTACAAATACATATCCACAGGCCAGGCAGTTGGCAGGTGTAATCGTTACGTTTTTATTTTGAGCAGCAACCGAGCGCGCAATATGCGCCAAATGTTCAGAAACCTCTTTTTCAGAGATCCCCACTTCCCCGGAAAGCTCTCGGGCACTCAACTCTTCTTTACGCAACAGCGATATGATCTTCTGCCGAATGGTAGGCATGACCTTCAATTTTTTAGGTTTCAGGTGTCAGTGTTCAGGTGTCAGCGCTGCAAATTCTGACACCTGACACCCGAAACCTGGCACCTGTTTTATAAAGAAATCTCTTCTTTGAGCAAACAACACGCCACCCGATATTCGGGAACACCCCCGACCGTGTAACTTAAATTGTGAGGCTGAACCAGCTTATTCATAACGCATCCTTCAGGTATG
>JAAUXY010047773.1_pt1 | contig 10911 bp, 8 predicted proteins | sample 7278121 | NCBI WGS metagenome assembly JAAUXY01 (sample SAMN14350117, study PRJNA611818) | marine sediment metagenome | isolation source: surface marine sediment (1.8m) | place: French Polynesia: Moorea | collected 2018-08
CGCCGACATGCTGTTGACGTCGACCATAGTCCGTGTGGAGGCGCCGTTTCCGCTGCACCGGCCGGCGGCCACGACGGACGAGGACAGTCGCTTCGAGCTGACCTGGGTCGATCCGGTGCAAGAGGGCACGGACGGCACCGAGCTCTCCGACTACGACCTGGTCGGATCGATGCGCGACGGCACCGGCCTGTTCGCGCTCCAACAGGCGGAGCGTGTCGATATCGTTTACCTGCCTCCGCCCGGCAAGGGCCGCGATACCGGGCCTGCGGCGATCCTTGCTGCCGACCAGTACTGCAAGCGTCGGGGCGCAATGCTCGTCGTCGATCCGGCAACGGCATGGCAGACGGCGGACGATGCGGTCGCGGGTGTGCGCGAGCTCGGCTACGCGAGTCCCAACATCCTGAGCTATTTTCCGCGGCTGTGTAGCCGCGGCAATGACGGCCCCCCGCGTGTGGCCGGTGGTGCGCTCGCGGGTCTTTTGTGCAAGCTCGACGCGACGGCCGGGCCGTGGGAGGCCCTCGATCGCGACCTGCTGGGATTCAAGCGTCGGCTGCGACCCGCCGTCGATCTCGACCAGCGCGATACGCGTGCGCTTGCGCGCGCCGGTTTGAACGCTATCGTGAATGCAGAACACGGACGAGCGCGCGTTGTCGGCGCCGCTACGCTCAGCCGCGGCAGCGAGTCCAATCGCATGTTCCGCAGTCTCCCTGTACGGCGGACCTGCCTCGCCATTGTCTCGAGCGTCGATCTCGCAACGCGCTGGGCGGTGTTCGAGCAACCGGACCGCAAGCTGACTGCGCGCATACGCGCCCAGGTGCTCGCGTATCTTTCCGGCCTCGCCAATGTCGGCGCATTCGAGAACGATCGCTTCATGGTCGACTGCGATGCCGGACTGTGCGAGCGCGACGATCGCCTCGAGCATGGCGTGACGATTCTGCTTGTTTTCCAGCCGAAGGGCTCCCGCGTACCCATATCGTTTACGATCCACCAGACTGTCGCCGGCTGCCGGGTTACGAGCACGGCGTTCGCACCCGTCATCGAAGACTGCGCCTGAGCCGGCATGCGCCTCGACGCCTACTTCGAGCGCGTCGGTTTCGGTGGCCGTGTCGCGCCAACAATTGAAACGCTGTTCGAGGTGCAGCGCCGGCACGCGCTGACCGTTCCCTTCGAGAATCTCGACGTGCAGCTCGGCCGGTCGCTGACGACCGACGTGGGCGAAGCCTACGCAAAGATCGTGGAACGAGGGCGGGGCGGCTGGTGCTACGAGCAGAACGGTCTGCTCGGCTGGGCACTGGGCGAACTCGGCTTCGATGTCACGCGCGTCGCAGCCGCCGTGATGCAGCAGCAGCGCGGCGATATCGCGGACGCCAACCACCTCTGCCTGCTGGTTCGGACGCCGGACGATCCGGATACCGTCTATCTCGCCGATGTCGGTTTCGGCGGCAGCCTGCTCGAGCCCATCGAACTCGCCGCCGCCGATTTCGAGCATGCGCCGTTCCGTCTCGGCCTGCGTCAACTCGGTAGCGCGCGATGGCGCTACTACGAGGACGGCGGCGATGGCGAGTTCAGTTTCGACTTCACGGCCAGCGCGGGCGACGAGACCGTACTGAGTAACCGCTGCCGGTTCCTGCAGACCCATCCGGAGTCGAGTTTCGTTCTCAATCTCGTTGCACAGCTCCGTGTCGGCGACGAGCATCGGACACTGCGCGGACGCGTACTGACTGTCCTGACGCCGGACGGCAGCAGCACGAGGCAGCTGGACTCCGCGGACGAGCTGGTTACGACGCTGGCCGAGTTATTCGGGATCGATGTTCCCGAAGTGGCCGATCTCTGGCCGCGGATCGTTGCTCGGCACAGGGAGGTGTTCGGCGAAGAGTGAGCTTATGTAAATGCAGCAAGTCCCAAGGGCGAAAACGGTACAAAAGCCCCGCCATCGGCGGGGCTTTTTTGTGCCTGTGGGCAACCGGTGAATTCTGGCGCGGAGCGGGCCGATCGGGGTATTCTTCCCGGCCGTTCAAGATCCAGGAACCACCATGAAGCACTTTCCAGCGGCTGTCCTGGCCGCTTCCCTGCTGCTGTCCGCGTGTGCCGAGCGCGCCGAGGAAACGTCGCCGGCCACCGAAACGACCGTTGACGCATCCACCGCGCTGGCGGCGCTGTTCGACGAGCACTTCGAGCGCGGTCTCGAACTGAACCCGATGCGCGCAACGCGAATCGGCGACTATCGCTTCAACGATCGTATGGCGATCTCGAACAGCCCCGAGTACCGGGACGCCGAGCGTGCCATGGACGAGGAATTCCTGACGCGGCTTATCGAAATCGACCGCGATGCGCTGAGCTACCAGGAGCAGCTCAGCTACGACATGTTCAAGATCCTTCGCGAGCAGTCGCTCGAGAGCAACCTGTATCCGTCGCACCTGCAGCCGCTCAACCAGTTCTACTCGCTGACGAACTCGTTTGTCCGCCTGGGCAGTGGTGCGAGCGTGCACCCGTTCGAGACGGTCAAGGACTACGAAGACTTCCTGAGCCGCGTCGACGACTTCGTCGCCAACGTTGACTTCGCGATCGCCAACATGCGGGAGGGCATGAACGCGGGCGTCGTGCAGCCGCAGGTGCTGATGGCCAAGGTCGTGCCGCAGCTCGAATCGCAGATCGTCGACGACGTCGAGGCAAGCCTGTTCTGGCGGCCGATCGAGAACATGCCGGACGACTTCAGCGCCGCGGATCGCGACCGGCTCACAAACGCCTATCGCGAAACGATCTCGACGACGATCATCCCGACCTACGAGCGGCTGCTGAACTTCATCGGTGACGACTACCTGGCTGCCTCGCGTGAGACTTACGGTCTCGGCGACCTGCCGAACGGCGAGGACTGGTACCAGTTCCTCGTCAAGGTCCGCACGACCACCACAATGACGCCCGAGGAGATCCACCAGGTCGGTCTTGCCGAGGTCGCCCGCATCCACGAGGAGATGCGCGGCGTCATGGCGGAGGTAGGTTTCGAAGGCACGCTCGAGGAGTTCTTCGAGTTTGTGAATACCGACGAGCAGTTCTTCTTCGACGAACCCGATCAGCTCATCCAGGGCTATCGCGACATGTCCGATCACGTCGGCGGGCTCGCGAAGAAGCTCTTCGACGTCGAGCCGAAGACGGGTTTCGAAGTGCGCCGCGTCGAGCCGTTCCGCGAGCAGTCGGCATCCGGCGGTTCGTACCAGGCCGGCACGCCGGACGGCTCGCGCCCCGGCATCTTTTACGCCAACGCCTACAACATCAAGGCGCGGCCCAAGTGGGCGATGGAGTCGCTTTACCTGCACGAGGCAATTCCCGGTCACCATTTCCAGATCGCGCTGCAGCAGGAGAACGAGGACATTCCGCAGTTCCGCCGTTTCGCGCGTTTCACGGCCTACAGTGAAGGCTGGGGCTTGTACGCCGAGACGCTCGGCAAGGAGATCGGCGTTTACACGGATCCCTACCAGTACTTCGGCGCGCTGAACGCGGAGCTCTGGCGAGCCATTCGCCTGGTCGTCGACACCGGTATCCACGCCAAGGGCTGGTCGCGCCAGGACGTGCTCGACTACATGTACGCCAATTCGGCGGTCGCGCCGGCGCGGGCGATCTCGGAGGCCGAACGCTTCATGGCGATCCCGGGTCAGGCGCTGGCCTACAAGATCGGCCAGCTCAAGATCCGCGAGATCCGCGACAGCGCAGAGCAGCGGCTTGGCGAGAATTTCGACGTCGTGGCCTTTCACCGCGAGGTCCTGAAAGACGGCCCCATGCCGCTGTCGATGCTCGAATCGAAGCTCGATCGCTGGGTCGAGGCGCAGCTATAGGCCGGAGTTCACCGCAAAAGCAGTAAACTAGGCGTCCATGAAGCTGGACCGCTTTATCCGAGTCGCGATCGCGGTCGCGATTCTCGTCGTTTTCATCGTCGCGACGGGCGGACTGCTCTATGTGACCGACGCGGCGCTGCGCGTCTGGGATCGGCTCTCCGAGGGCCCGGCCTTCCTGCTGTACACGTATGTCGCGGTGATGGCGTTCATCGTCATCGCCGCGATCGTGCTGATCTGGCGGCTCGTCATCCGCCGCCGCATCGAACCGCCGCGACCCGAAGTCGTAAAGCCGTTGACGCGGGACGACATCGAGTCCCGCCTCCGTCACGCCGAATCGGCCGGCGTCGACGTCGAGTCGGCGCAGGAGGAATTGCAGGAGCTCGCCAGTCGGCGCGAAGCCGGCTCGATTCACCTGTGTTTCTTCGGTGAGGTCAGTACCGGCAAGAGCTCGCTCATCAAGGCGTTGGTGCCCGAGGCCGACGTCACAATCGACGTGGTCGGCGGCTCCACCGATGACATCCGCCACTACCGCTGGCGGAGCACCGAGGGCCAGGAGATCCTGCTGACCGACGTGCCGGGTACGGGCGGGCACGATGAGGGTTTCGACGAGCTGGCCCTCGAGGAAGCGCGCCGATCACACGTCGTATTGTTCGTCTGCGATTCGGACCTGACCCGCGCGGAAACCGACGCGGTGCGTGCGCTCATCGGGCTCGGCAAACCGCTCGTGCTCGTGATGAACAAGGCCGATCGCTTCAGCGTCGAGGAACAGGCAACGCTGATGCAGCGGCTGCTCGAACGCCTCGAGGGTATCGGCGGCGAAGTCGGCCGCGATCGGGTCGTGGCCGTGTCCGCGGGTGGGGAAGTCGACGTCATTGAACGCGCAGACGATGGCAGCGAGAGCGTATCGCGGCGCCAGCGGCCCGCGGACATTGGCGTGCTGGTCGTCGCGATCAACCGTCTGCTCGACGTTGCCGAGCCGCTCGACCTGCGCCGCGACCGGGCCGTCTTCGCGCTGGCCGCCGACAAGCTCGCGGAAGCCGAGGCGGTATACCGAGTGCAGCGTTCGGAGCAGATCATTCGCAACTCGACGCGCAAGGCGGTGGTCGGGTCGCTTGCGGCGATCAGCCCGGGTACGGACATCCTGATCCAGGGTTACATCGGCACGTCGATGACGCAGGAGCTGTGCAAGCTCTACGGCGCCGCGCCGCGGGATCTCGACATCGAGGAGTTCCTGAATCTCAGCCAGAGCCGCGTCGGGCGCGCCCTGCCGCTGACGCTCGCCGTGGCCGGCAATGGCCTCAAGGCGTTTCCCGGCATCGGTACCGTGGCGGGCGGTTTCGTACACGCGGTCGCGTATGGATTGATCTTCGACGCACTCGGGCGCAGCCTCGTGCTGACGCTTTCGAGGCACGGTGAGCTCGTGCCCGAAATTGCGGCGAAGGAGTTCGAGGAAGGCATCAGTGAGCATATTGAGGCGGGCGTTAAACGCATTGCCAAAATGGCCCTGGACGAAAAGATCGGCAAAGACTGACGCCGACGACCAGGACCACCTTACGCTCGCGCGAGAGTCCCTCCGCGAGCTCATCGACGATTCGCGCCTGCCCACGGGCGTTCGCGAGTCGCTGGCGCACGATTACGCCGCGGTGCAGGGAATGCTCGACAAGCTCGAGCACGGCCACATCCACCTGGCCGTCTTCGGCCGCGTCAGCACCGGCAAGTCCTCACTGCTTAATGCGCTGATCGGCGAGGAAGCGTTTTCCGTCAGCCCGCTGCACGGCGAGACGAAGCACTCGGAGATGCAGGCCTGGAACGAGATCGAGACCGGCGGCGTGTTCCTGATCGATACGCCGGGCCTCGACGAGGCGGGCGGCGAGGAGCGCGAGCATCTCGCGAAGGAAGTCACCGAGCGTTCGGACCTGGTCATCTTCGTCGTCGACGGCGACATGACCGAGTCGGAACTTGATTCGTTGCGCACGCTGCTCGCGCAGGGACGCCCGGTCATCGTCGCACTCAACAAGTGCGACCTGTTTACCGCGGACGAGCGCGACCGGCTACTTGACGCGCTTCGCTCACGCACCGACGGGCTCGTCGATCCGGCCCATATCATCCCGGTCGCGGCGCAGCCGCGGCCGCAGGCCGTGATCGAGGTCGATACCGACGGCAACGAGGTAGCGACCGAACGCGCCCGGCCGCCGGATATCGAGGCGCTGCGGCTCCGGCTCTGGGAGATCCTCGATGCCGAAGGCAAGACACTCGCCGCGCTGAATGCGAGCCTGTTCGCGTCCGACCTGAGTGACCAGGTGGGCCGGCGGATACTCGCGGCGCGCAGCGAGATCGGCGATAAGCTGGTGCGAACGTACTGCATCGGCAAGGGAATCGCCGTGGCCTTCAACCCGGTGCCCGTGGCCGACCTGTTTGCCGCGGCTTTCATCGACGTCGGCATGGTCGTGCACCTGTCGCGTGTCTACGACCTGCCGCTGTCGCAGCGGGAGGCCGGTTCGCTCGTAGGCGTCATCGCCGCGGAGTCGGCGGCCCTCACGGCAACGGTCTGGGCCATCCACCTGGGATCGAGCGCGCTCAAGGTTGGCACCGCCGGACTGTCGACGGTCGCCACCGCGGCGGCGCAGGGCGCCGTTGCGTACTACTCCACCCTGGTGGTCGGCCGCGTCGCCGCAGAGTACCTGTCGCGGGGCAAGTCCTGGGGCGAGTCGGGACCCAAGAAGGTTGTCCAGCGGATTCTCGACAGCCTCGATCGCGATACGGTGCTGAGCGATGCGCGACGCGAAATCCAGGCGCGGCTGAAAAAGGCGGAGACCTGAGTGGATCGCGAGACTCGCATGCGCCGCATACGCGACACGATCTGCGACATCCCGGAAGGTTCGGTGGCGAGCTACGGGCAGGTTGCCGAGATCGCCGGCATTCCGCGCGGTGCGCGGCAGGTTGGCTACACGCTTCGTAACCTGCCGGAGGGTCACGGCGTACCCTGGCACCGCGTCGTCCAGTCGGCGGGTACGATCGCATTCGATAAAGACAGTCGGCAGTTCAGGACACAGCGAGATCGGCTGCGCGATGAAGGCGTCAGGGTGACGGATGGTCGTGTCGACATGCGTCGCCACCGCTGGCAGCCTGTTCTCGACGAACTCCTCTGGAAGCCGAACCCGGCATGGGACGAAGAATGAAGAAAGCAAGATCCCGGTTGCTGCGCCTGTACACGAGCGAACGAGTGCTGCATTTTCGCCGAAAGCTCACCGAGTGGGGCCGCCGGCTAAGCGGCCGCCGGCACAAAGTGATGGTGTTCCTCGAACTGGACGACCCGTACTCCTATCTGCTGGGTCACTACCTGGCTGATTTCGTCACCGCTTTCGATATCCAGATCGACATTTGCCTGACCGAAGCCGTTGCCGGCGGTGTTCGACCCGAACCCGAACTCCATGCCGAGTACGCCCTGATGGACTGCCGACGACTAGCACGCGAGCTCGGCCTGCCGTTTCTGGACAAAGGCAGAAGCCCGGCAGTCGAACACCGTCGCGCGTTGCTCGATATGCTGGCCAGCCGCGAGAGCGAGCCTGCACCCGTCTACCTGCGCGAAGTCGTCGACACGCTGACGGCCTACTGGCGAGGCGACGCCGAGACCGTTGCGCGTCGCGCCGAGGGAGCGCGGGCTGGCGGCGGCGACGGGATGATCGAACGCAACCAGCGACTCCTGGAGAAGCTCGGCCACTACAACGTGGCAATGCTGCACTACGGCGGCGAGTGGTACTGGGGCATCGACAGGCTGCACTATCTCGTGGAGCGCCTCGATGCATTGGGGCTGCGCCGCGCGCCGACGCCCGAGCTCAAGGCCATTCGCCAGGCGATGCAGCTCGACCTGCCCGTGCAGCCGCCCGCCGCGGCGAAGTCGCTGCCGCCGCTCGAGTTCTTCTACTCGTTCCGGAGCCCGTACTCCTACCTCGCGATATCGCGCATGTTTGCGATCGCCGACGCGTTCGGTGTCGAGCTGAAGATTCGCCCGGTTTTGCCAATGGTCATGCGCGGCCTGCCGGTGCCCAAAGCCAAGCTGCGCTACATCCTGCTCGACGCCAGCCGGGAAGCGCGTCGTCTCGGTATCGACTTCGGCAATGCGGTCGATCCACTGGGCAAGGGCATCGAGCGGCTGCTGGCGACACTGCGCTACGCCGCGAGCCAGAAGCGCGAACGCGAGTGCCTGCTGGCCGGCGGCCGAGCCGTCTGGGCAAAGGGAATCGACGTGGCGAGCGACGTCGGTTTGCGCAAGGTGACGGCGCGGGCGGGCCTTTTCTGGCCGGACGTCTGTGCCGCGCTCGAGGACGACAGCTGGCGCCGCGATGCGGAGAACAATCGGGCCGACATGATGGCTTCCGGCAGCTGGGGCGTGCCGACCCTTCGGATCGGCGACTGGGTATGCTGGGGGCAGGACCGGGACTGGCTGGTCGCGCGGCATCTCGAGAAACTCTGTGAGACGGAGGAGGGGATTCTGGTATGACGACGGTGATTTTCTCGCATGGCCAGGAGAGCGGGCCGTGGGGTACCAAGATCCGGGCAATGGCGGAGCTCGTTCGCTCATTGGGCTGCGAGGCCGACAGTATCGACTACCAGGGCATCGCCGACCCCACCGAGCGCGTCGAGAAACTCGTCGCCGAGGCAAAGGGCATCGACGACTCACTGATCCTGGTGGGATCGAGCATGGGAGGCCACGTGGCCACGGCGGCGGCCGATACGCTCGGCGCGGCCGGCCTGTTCGTGCTGGCGCCGGCTTACTACATGCCAGGCTACGAGTCACTGACGCCGGAACCACCCGACATGCCCATCAGCATCGTCCACGGCTGGCACGACGACGTGGTTCCCGTGGAGAACAGCATCAGGTTCGCCCGGCAATGTGCCGCGACTCTGCACCTGATCGACGGCGACCACCGTTTGACGGACAATATCGACGAGATCAACGAATACCTCGGGAGATTCGTTGCGAAATACGGCGGCTGAGCACCGTCGGGGGGGTGACCATGCGATTCCTTACCATGTTGGTGGCAGCCTGCGCCCTGGCGCTTGCGGCCTGCAGCAGTGACAGCGAGGACACGGTCGGCAAGGAGATCGCCGACGACTACAATGAGGCAATGGACAAGGCGGCCGACATCGAGAACCAGCTCGAGGACAAGAAGGCCGATATCGACGCTGCCCTCGAGGAAGCCGAATCCGGCGACGAAGACTGAAGACTGAATGAACCCCGCCGGACTCATTGCGACGCCGCTCTACTGGCTCGCAGGCAAGATTTTCGCCATCTGGGCGCGCCCGGTCGTGCAGCCCGAGGTTCCGGCTGCGCTACTCACCAATCCCGATGCGGCAGTCTGTTACGTGCTTGAAACGGGCGGTCTCGCAGACCTGCTCGCGCTGGAGCGTGCCTGTGCGAAGCACGGCCTGCCGTCGCCGACCAGCTCACTGACCTACGGCAAGGCCAGGGAGTCCCGGCGGGTTGTTGCACTGCGGCATCTCGAGGGATTCTGGGCACGGCGGCGATCGCGCTTCGGATCGCGGCGTCTGAAGCGGCTGATCGAGGCCGCGGGCGGCGACAACGAGCAGGAACTGTTGCTCATACCGGTAGCCATCTACTGGGGACGTTCCCCCGAGAAAGACCGTTCGCTCATGAAGCTCATGTTCTCGGAGAACTGGGAGGTCGCGGGGCGCACGCGCAAGTTTTTCGTCACGCTGCTGCAGGGCCGCAACACGCTGTTGCGATACTCGGACGCGCTGCCTATCAGCTCCATCCTGAGCGACAACGTCGAAGGCGAGATGGCGTTTCGCAAGGCGCTCAGGATTCTTCGCGTGCATTTCCGGCAGCGCCGCGCCGCCACGGTCGGGCCGGACCTGTCGCACCGGCGAACGCTGGTAGAGCAGGTATTGATGGAGCCGCCGGTCCTCAGGGCCATCGAGGCCGAGGCCGAGAAACACGCCGGCAATGTCGAGAAAGCGCGCAACACGGCGCGACGCTATGCGCTCGAAATTGCGGCCGACATTTCCTATCCCACGATCCGCGTCGTCGAGCGATTCCTGAAGTGGCTCTGGCACCGCATCTACGACGGCATCGAGCTCAATCACATCGAGCGCGTTCACGACGTTGCGCGCGGTCACGAGGTCATTTACGTCCCCTGTCATCGAAGCCACTTCGACTACCTGCTGCTGGGGTACATCGTCTACGAGCAGGGCCTGCACATCCCGCACGTGGCCGCCGGTATCAACCTCAACCTGCCGATCGTCGGGCCGATATTGCGGCGTGGCGGTGCGTTCTTCCTGCGCCGAACGTTCAAAGGCAACCGCCTGTACGCCGCTGTGTTCGATGCTTACCTGCACAAGATCATGTCGCGCGGTCATTCGATCGAGTATTTCATCGAGGGCGGCCGCAGCCGCACGGGTCGGCTGTTGACGCCGAAGGGCGGCATGCTGGCGATGACCGTCAACTCCTATATCCGCAAGCCGAAGCGGCCGGTCGTGTTCGTGCCGATCTACTTCGGCTACGAGAAGCTCATCGAGGGTGACAGCTTCATCTCCGAGCTTGGTGGCGCAGAGAAACAAAAGGAGTCGCTGTTCGGGCTGATCAGTTCGGTCAACGGCCTGCGTGAGAACTTCGGCAAGGTGTACGTGAACATCGCCAAGCCGGTCGAGCTCGAGCCAATGCTCGACGAGCTGAAGCCCGAGTGGCGGGAACTTCCGGTCGACGACGGCGAGCGTCCCGACTGGCTGAACTCGGTGATCGACCAGCTCGGCAGCAAGATCATGCAGGAGATCAACTCGGCGGCCGCGGTCACGCCGATCAGCCTGCTGGCCTATTGCCTGCTGGCGACACCGAAGCAGAAAATCGGTCTCGACGAGCTGCGCCGGCAGCTGCAGCTCAGCATGGATCTTCTGAAACGCTTTCGATACTCGGAGTCGGTCACGGTGCCGGACATGACGCCGGACGAGATCATCGCGCACGGTGAGAAACTCGACGTCATCAGCCGCACGACACACCCGATGGGAGAGGTCGTGCACATGTCAGAGAACACCGCCGTTCTGATGACCTACTTCCGCAACA
>JAAUXY010155037.1_pt1 | contig 10911 bp, 7 predicted proteins | sample 7278121 | NCBI WGS metagenome assembly JAAUXY01 (sample SAMN14350117, study PRJNA611818) | marine sediment metagenome | isolation source: surface marine sediment (1.8m) | place: French Polynesia: Moorea | collected 2018-08
ATGCCGAATCTGTATCCACCGACCGGCTTTCGCGACAAGAGCAATCTGGAACAACTGGATTTCCTGGTCCAACACGCTGCACCGTGGTTGGTCGCGTTTTTCGCGTCGTGGGAGACCGCACGCCGCCAGAAGCAGGTGGAGACACTTTGCCTGAGCTACGAGGATTGCAGACAGGACTGGGCGAAAGCACTTGGCGAGATTCTCGACTTCTACGACATCGATCTTGACCCTGCGGTCATCGACGATGCGCTTGCGAGCATCGCAAGCTCACGCGGTAGCAGGACCAGGATGAACGTAGGTGTTCAGGGCAGAGGCTCTGCGGAACTCAACGAACAGCAGATGGGTCGCCTGCGGGAGCTCGCGGCCCTTTACTCGGATCTCGATTTCACGCGTGTCGGAATCTGAACCGGCCGTCGGCTCTTTGGCAGCCAGAAATCACCTTGCCTCGATGAGCTGAATTGCCTGATCCATACGCGCAAGCGTCCGTTCTCGCCCTACGAGCCACACCGTCGCGTCTATCGGTGGTGAGACCGGACCGCCTGTCACCGCAACCCGGATCGGCTGCCCCAGCTTGCCCATGCCGATCCCGGCTTCCGCAGCCACTGTCTCGATAGCACCAGCGATGCGTTGCCTGCTCCACTCAGGCAATGCCGCAAGCGCGTCGCGAGCGGCCTTCAGCGGCTCCAGAATAACCGGCCGCAGGTTCTTTTTCCGGGCCTTCGGCTCGATTTCCTTGAAGTCCTGGTAGCAGTAACGCGCGTTCGCGGCCATGTGCAGGAGCGTCTCGGCACGTTCGTGGAATACGTCCGCGACTGCCGCGGGATCGGGGCCGTCGTCGGGGTCGAGGCCGGCTTTCTCCAGGTAAGGCAGCAGCGCCTCGCCTAGTTTCGGAGCCGGCGTGGCAATGATGTGCTGCTGGTTCAACCACAGCAGTTTTTCGGGATTGAAGCTCGAAGCCGATTGATTCACGTCCGCTATGTCGAACAGCTCGATCATTTCGCGAACGCTGAATACTTCCTGGTCACCGTGTGACCACCCGAGGCGCACGAGATAGTTGAGCATCGCATCGGGTAAATAGCCCTGCTCGCTGTACTCGCGAATGTCGACGGCTCCATGGCGCTTGGAGAGCTTGGCGCCATCGGGGCCGAGAATCATCGGAAGGTGCGCATAGACGGGAGGCTCGGCGTCCAGCGCCGCCAACATGTTCATTTGCCGCGGCGTGTTGTTCAGGTGATCATCACCCCGAATGACATGGGTTATGTCCATGTCGTAGTCGTCGATGATTACCGTGAAGTTATAGGTCGGCACGCCGTCCGAACGCGCAATGATCAGATCATCGAGCTGCGCGTTCTCGAAGACTACGGTGCCTCGCACCGAGTCATTGACGACAACCTCGCCGTCGAGGGGATTCTTGAAACGCACGACCGGGCTCACGCCCTCGACCGGTTCGGTTCTGTTCCTGCAGCGACCGTCATAGCGAACCCGCTCCCCGGCCGCCATCTGTCGCTCGCGCAGCTCGTCGATCTCTTCCTTGCTGCAGTAACAGTGGTAGGCCTTGCCGTCAGCCAGCCATTGATTGATGACTTCCTCGTAGCGGTCGAACCGCTGCGACTGGTAATACGGCCCCTCGTCGGAATTGAGACCCAGCCAGTCCATGCCCTCGAAGATTGCGTCAACATTCTCCTTCGTCGATCGCTCCTTGTCCGTATCCTCGATCCGGAGAATGAACGTACCACCATGACGCTTCGCAAACAGCCAGCTGAACAGCGCCGTGCGAACACTGCCGAGGTGCAGGACGCCGGTCGGACTTGGCGCAAATCGGGTACGTACTTTCATGGAATTCTGGTCGTGAGAAAATTGGCGGCGGCAGTTTAACAGATCACTTCCCGCCGCAATGGACATTCCGGGCTGCCGTTGTCCCGAAATAACGACACGCAAGAAGAAACGTTATGTCAATCACTTGCAGCACATGCTTCAGAACGACTCCAGAATTATGTCTCCGATTCGCGACATATTGGCCGCAATTTCGGCCGGTAAGGATCATCGAACCTCAACTTGCCGACCCGTAAATGCTTGTTTAACATCCGCGTTTTCCTGGCTGGCACGGCTCTTGCTTCGTTAGCAACGTGACCTGATCCACAGTTTTCAGGATGCACACTGACTTCGCTTGGCAATTGCATTGTTGATGCTTCGGTATTGGGCAATACTTAAGCACTGACAAGGGCAAACCCATTGAAAGGTGGGGACGCAAAGCTTCCGGTCTACGGGATACACCTAGGACAGCGGGGCTGCCAGTGAGGAATTCGGCATTCGCCGGATTCATCTTATCGGCTACCTCTGCACCTCCTTAAGCGTTCCGACCGGGCACAAACGGACGGACAGACAATAGAGATTATGAAACAGGCACTGATTGGATTTGTAACGAAGGTAGCAGCGCTGGTGGCTTTGACGGCGCTCGCAGGATGTCTCAGCTCGGGCGGTGAAGGAGACACCGGCGGAATCACAGGGCAGCCTGCTCCAGACGAAAACGGCGCACCAACGATCTCCGGCAATCCGGCGGCCGCAGTCCAGCTTGGTGAGACCTATTCGTTTACGCCTACAGCCTCCGACCCCGACGGCGACAGCCTGACGTTCAGCATTCAGAACAAGCCTTCGTGGGCTGACTTCGACACCGCTACCGGTCGTATATCCGGCACCCCTACACTCGGTGATGTTGGACTGCACTCGAATATTCGCGTGACTGTGAGCGATGGACAGGCGAATGCATCCATGGCTGCATTCGCCATCGACGTGACGCAGGTGGGTACAGTATCGACGACGTTAAGCTGGTCGGCGCCCTCGCTGAACGAGGACGGCAGCAGCCTCACCGATCTGGCGGGCTACAAGATTTACTACGGCACGTCGTCGCGGAACTACACCAACCAGATCCGCATCGACAACCCGAGCGTGACGACCTATGTCGTCGAGAATCTCTCGCCCGCCACTTACTATTTTGCCGCGACCGCTTTCAATTCGGCCGGCGAGGAAAGCCGGCAGTCGGCCGAAGCCGTCCGGACCCTGAATTAGGTCGCCATGCCGTCACATCGGTCGGTTCACTGGACGGTCGCCTCCCTGGTGGCCGTGTCGGGGTGTGCTGTGCACGCCGACGAGCTTCACATTTATCCCGGGGACGACTTCGAGAACGCCGTCGAGGGACTCTCTCCCGGCGATACGCTAATCGTGCACGAAGGCACTTACAGTGGTTCCGGGCGCATCAGTGTCACAGTCGACGGCACGGCCACTGACCCCGTCGTCATTCGCGCTGCCGAGGGCGAGCAGCGACCGCTGATTACCCGCCCCCCCGGAGCCTCCGCCCAGAACACCATCAATATCGAGGGCGCACACTACCTGACGGTCAGGGGGCTGGAAATCACCAGCAACGGCGGCGACGGTATCAATATGTCGGGCAACCCCTCCTTTATCGTTCTCGAGGACCTGGTGATCCACGACATCTCGGTCGGCATTAACTTCCGCAGCGACATGCACAACATCACCGTTCGCGGCAATCACATCTACTCGACCAACGACACCGGTGAGGGTATGTACGTCGGGTGCAATAACGCTACTTGCGTGGTTCGCGATTCGATCATCGAGAACAACTGGGTACACGATACTTTTGCTGCCTCGCAAGGCGACGGCATAGAGATCAAGAAAGGTTCGCATTCGAACATCGTTCGCAACAACGTGATTCACGATACCAACTACCCGTGCATTCTGCTGTACGGCACGGAGGGCAACCCGCGAAACCTGGTCGAAGGCAATGTCATGTGGAATTGCGGCGATTCCGGAATCCAGGCCGCAGCGGACTCGATCATTCGCAACAACATCATTCTCGACAGCCCCAGGAACGGTTTCAATTCCCAGTCCCACCAGGGCGTCATTCCGGCCAACCTCGAGTTCGTACACAACACGATTATCGGCGGAAGCCCGTGTCTGCGCATCAATGAGTGGGATAGTCGCCCCGGCCTCGTGTTTGCGAACAATGCCGTTTACTGCAGTTCCGCGAACTACAGCGTCGCGGGGCTCGGTGGCGTGACGGTCGCGGGCAACATATTCGAGCCCGCGGCAGGCGCGTTCCCGTCATCCGGATTCGTCGTCGGCCGCTCCGAGGCGCAGGATTTCGTCGACGCTGGTGACCGGCAGGTCTATCCAACTTCGGACTCCGCCGTGCTTAGCGCCGGAGACGCGAACTACACCACGGCGATCGACTTCAATGGTACACAACGTCTGGCCGGTATCGACGTCGGCGCCTATACCTGGACCGGCATCCAGAATCCCGGCTGGCGGGTCGCTCCGGGATTCAAGGACAGCGCGTCAGCGCCGTCGCTGACTCTGTCGGCCGATCCGGTTGTGGTGAACATCCAGGAGATGAGCACCCTGACCTGGTCAACTGCGAACGCAGATGTGTGCCAGGCATCCGGCGACTGGTCGGGCAACAAGGCAACGAGCGGGAGCGAAGCCGTCGGGCCATTGACCGCCGATTCGACCTTCACCCTGAGCTGTTCAGGTCCCGGCGGTTCGATCGATCAAAGTGCCTCTGTCTCCGTGCAGGCGGCGGCGCCCGGACCGCCGCCCGCCGACGACGACGACGACGAGGCTCCGCAGACTTCGGGTGGCGGCAACGCGCTCTGGCTGTTGTTGCTCGCGATGCTACGAAACGTGCGCCACCGGGCAAAGCGATCGTAATTCCGGCCGGGCGGATATCAGAGCGAAAAGGTAAAGATGCCGCGTCCTGCTGCAACCGCGACATATTGCCTGCCGTCGATCGCGTAAGTCATCGGTGCGGCAAGAATCCGGCCGCCGACGTTTGCGCTCCACAGACGCTCGCCGGTCTCTCCGTCCAGCGCGATCAGCAGGTGCGCATCGCCCCAGAACACGAGCCCTGATGCCGTAGCAAAAGCGCCGCCGGTACGGGCATTGAGGTAATCCGTGGGATTCTCGTGCTCCCAGACCAGTTTCGGCTCCAGCGGGTCGATTGCGCGCAACACGGTGTAATGACGGCCGCCCGGCAGTTTTGTCGATGAGCCGGCCAGGAACAGTTCGCCCTGACTGAATTCCTGTTCCGTTGAGAAGAACACCGCCGGGCTTTCCAGCACCGGCACGTACAGCAGGTTCGCCGTCGGGTCGAACGCTGGCGGCCACCAGTTGGCTCCGCCCGTGGCGCCCGGGTAAACCGTCGTGCCGGTGGGCTTGGGCGCGGCGTCCGGATTTCGAATCGGCCTGCCGTCGGCATCGAGGCCGAGTGCCCAGGTCTGCCGGGTGATTTCCATGGCGCCGAGGAACCGGCCGGTCCTGGCATCCAGCAGGTAGTAGAAGCCGTTCTTCGTCGCGATCATCACGACCTTTGTCGGCTGCCCCTCGATGAGCACATCGGCGATGACCGGCACGCTGTTGGCATCGTAGTCGTGCACGTCGGCCGGCGTGAACTGGAAGTACCACTCGAGCTGCCCCGTATCCGCATCCAGCGCGACCACAGAGTTCGTGTAGAGATTGTCGCCCCTGCGATCAGCGTCGTTGAAATCGGGGCCCGGGTTACCAACACCCCAGAACGTCAGATTGGTCTCCGCATCGTAGGACCCCGTCATCCAGGTCGGCCCGCCGCCCATCTTCCACGAGTCACCCGCCCAGGAGTCCGAGCCGGGCTCACCCGGCGACGGGATCGTGTTGAACCGCCACAACCGGTCGCCGCTTTCGATGTCGTAAGCGTCAACGAAGCCGCGGATGCCGAACTCTCCGCCGGCCACGCCGACCACAACGCTGTCCTTGATGACGATCGGGGCCGCGGTATTGCTGTATCCGTCGCTGTGCCGTGCCGTCTCGACATCCCATTTGACCTTGCCGGTTGCGATGTCGAGCGCCACCAAGTGAGCATCAAGGGTACCGAAGAACACGTGTGAACCACCGATCGCCGCGCCCCTGTTGACGGGTCCGCAGCACAGCCGCAGGTCACCGGGCAGCTTCCTGTCGTGCCGCCAGAGTACGCGGCCGTTCTCTGCATTCAGCGCCACGACGCTTCCCGGCGGCTCGGTCGTGAACATGACACCGTCGACGACAAGCGGCGTGGACTCGACGTCGTGATCCTGGGCACTGCCCTGGTAGACCCAGGCGAGCTTAAGTTCCGAGACGTTGCTCTTGTCGATCTGGTCCAGGCTCGTGTATCGACTACCGTCTACAGGGCCGGAGTAAGACAGCCAGTTTCCGGGTTCCGATTCGCGGTCGAGGATGCGCTCAAACGCAATCGGCTCGATGGACTCGAGGATCGATGCAGCTGCCGGGCTGACACCGGCACTGTCGCGCGACCGCTGACGAATATGCGTGACAATCTGCCAGACAGCTTTCTCATCCAGAGCCAGCGGCGGCATCGCTGTTCCGTCGATGCCATAGATCGTGTTTCTGAATATAGCCCAGTCGCTATCGCCGCTGGTGAACTTGCCGTCGAACAAAGCGATCGCGACGTTTTCGTGGTATTCCGTATGACAGGAAGCGCAGTGTTGCTGGTACAGCTCAGCTCCTTCGGTAGCGTCGGCGGCGCTGCGACGGGGATTCCTGATAACGGCGTATGGATTGGGGTTCGACGCGAGTTCGGCAAGGTATATCGGGCTCCCGGGCATCATCATGCGTAGCAGCCAGAACAGCTCGACGTCGGGTAACTGGCCAGTCAGCTTGTGTCCAATGATCTGCGCCCGCCAGCGTGCATCGGGATGCACCCATGCCACGGTTGCTGCGGCCAGGACTGAAATCAGTGCCACCGACAGCAGAGAAACCCATAAGAGCGATTTCCGAGACTTCTTCAATCGTCTATCCAGATGTGGCAACGCGAATATACCAGTTCCGTTTCAGGCAGCTATGCGGGCAAATACGTAATATCGATCGAGGTTTTGCTAGACTTGCGCCTCGCAGATTTCTTGAAACCTCCTACTGCGCGCAGCAGCGCACGGACCAAAAGTGGATACCATGTCTCCTGCCAATTCCGGCGTGCTCGCGAACGAGGACGATCGACAAACTGACCGGGCCGCCGACAGCAGCAAGGAGCCGGCTGTCACGATCGGTATCCCGGTATTCAATGGCGAGACGACGATTGGGCAATCTATCGATTCGATACTGAACCAGACTCACCATAATGTCTGCGTGTGGATCTCGGACAACGCCTCAACGGACGGTACAAGACAAGAGTGCCTGGACAGGGCCCGGGAAGATGGGCGCGTCAACTACGCTCGCCAGGAACACAACATCGGCGTTTTCGGCAATTACAATGCCGCGTTCCGGAATTGTGAGTCCCGGTACTTCAAGTGGCAGTCCAGCAGCGATTGGTGCGAGCCTGGCTTCATACGGGCCTGTGTCGACGTGCTGGATGCGGATGAAGGTGTGGTGCTGGCCTGCCCCGAAGTGCTGCTCGTCCGGGAATCAGGCGATCCAGAGCCCTATGCGGACGACTTCGGCCTTGCGATGGACGACCCTGCGGACCGCTTCCGTTACCTGCTGCAAAACATCAGGCTGTGTAATCTTTTCAATGGCGTAATGCGTACTGACGCGCTGCGGACATCGATACTCAATCGAAATTTCCTGGGGTCCGATGTCGTTCTGCTGGCCGAGCTGGCGCTCAAGGGAAAGTTCGTCCTGATTCCGCAGCGGCTGTGGTACCGACGCATGACTGCCGCGACTTCGTCCGTGATGAAGTCGGGGGAAGAGCGCGCCGAGTTTTTCTCGGGGCTGCCGAAGGACTACGAATCTCGCGTAATGTGGAAAACCATCGCGTCGCTGTTCGAAGTCGTGGCGCGCTCCGACGTCGGCGCGTCGGCCAAGATCCGGTGCTATTCCTACCTGCTAAAAGTGGCTCGCTGGCAACGCCGGCAGTTATGGCGCGAACTGTTCGGCAGGCGTTGAGGAATCAGTGCCCGACTAGCCTGTCTCCCGAACCTGTTCGCCGAGGTATTCCTCGAGCCATGTCTCGCTCCGGAAGTGCTTGTACTGGTCGGCGCGGAGGCTATCGGCGAGGCGCCCGGAGGGCAAGACGACATCGTCGTAGGTAATTACCTCGTCCTGCGGTATCGCGCGTTTCAGGCGACAGCCCGCCACGATGCCCTGCGGCAGATAACGCTTCTCACTCATCTCGTCGGCATTCACCGCCTCACCGTACGTCATGTACATGCCGTAGTCATCGAGTACTTCACCGTTCGCGAGGTCGCGTTTTGCGACCGCGCATACCTCGACAACCGGACCGCCGAGCGGCGGGGCAAGCTCATCGTCGAAGAGCGCAACGCGTGCGATCGAGCTCGGCGTTTCGAAATGAACGAGGTGATACGGAATCCAGAACGGGTACAGCGGACCCTCGCCCATCTTGTACAGATTGAGGTAGTGGCGCTGCTTGGGATCGTCGTGTTCGGCCAGGCAATAAACCTTGATACCGGGAGGACCTACCGTGTAGTCCACGACGCCGCCGAACTCGCGTAACTCGTCCAGGTCCCAGAGCTTGTGGACATCCATAATGTTGTCCGGGGCTTCGATCCCTCGAGACATGCCCCGAGACTGGACCCGGAAGCCTGTCGCGTTCGCGACGATGGACTGTTCAAAGCTGATTTTCGATCCGTCGGCGAAAGAAGTCACCATGGCGGCGTTTTGCCCCCAGCGCTCGGCCCATTCCTGCTGCGTCGTCGGATTCCTGTAGCGATCCTGGAGGCCCTTTACGTTACCGATCAATCGCGGCTTGAGGCCCAGGCCCCTGACCCAGCGAACCAGGTTCATCTGTACACCGGGCTCGTCGCCATCGCACGCAGAAAGAATCACGCCATGCTTCTTCGCGTAGACGCGCAGGATAGGACCTATGGTCGCGTCAAGTTCGGCGTTCATGAGCACGACCGACTTGCCGTGTTCGAATGCATCCAGAACCACTGTCGCGCCAAACTCGACCGATCCCGTCACGTCGATGAGTATGTCTATATGCTCAGAGCGGCAGAGCAGGAACGGATCTTCCGTCACGACGGCCTTGCCCTTTTCTATCGCCGCGTCAAAAGTACTTTGCGATTCGGCAACGACGACGTCTTCCACACCGGAATAGGTGTAGACGTGCTGTGCTCTTTCGATATTGCGGTTCTGCACGGCGGTCATCTGCATGCCGGGCGTGCTGTTGACGATCTGGTTGGTCAGACCCTGGCCCATAAAGCCGGCGCCTATCATACCGACCCGGACGGGACGGTTCTGGTCAGCTCTCTGCTTCAGCGCGTTGTCCACAATAATCATGATTTTGCTCCTGATCGGCGAAAGTGCCGAATCGACGTCAGCGATTTGCGCCTGACATTATAAGCTCATTCGGCGTTTCAGCTCGGGTTCGTATTCGTCCAGAAGCTGCCACTTGCTGTCCTTTTCGGACATTTCCTGGACAGGCAGGGGCCATTCCAGCCCGAGACGCGGATCGTTGTACATGAGTCCACCCTCATCATCGGGAGAGTAGAACTCCCCTACCTGGTAACTGGTCTCCGTGTCATCCCTCAGGACCTGGTAGCCGTGCGCGAACCTCTCCGGAACATACAGTGCCCGGTGATTTTCCTCGGTCAATTCGACCGCGATGTGTTCGAGATACGTCGGGCTCTCGGGCCTGAGATCGACAATTATGTCAACAATCGCGCCTCGCGTGCACCGCACGAGTTTCGTCTCAGCCTTCGGCGGAAACTGGAAGTGCATACCGCGGAGAGTCCCCCTGGTCTTGTTGTAAGCGATGTTGCCCTGCGCAATCGTCGGCTTGAGTCCGTGCTCCTCGAACTCGTGTTGGCAAAATGCCCTGGCGAAAAAGCCGCGATTGTCGCCGAGCCGATTGACATCGATGATGAAGGCGCCACCAAGCTTGGTTTCCGTAAAGATCATAGTCGTGATTGTCCTAGTCCGTAAAAACAGGCGTTGTCGCTATTGCTGATCCGGTACGCGTTCGAGCCAGATCTCTCGCCAATAGTGATAAATGCTCCTGGGACAGAATCGACGGCATTCGCTCCAGTCGGACGAACACCACGATCCCTCCAGGATGATGCAGGGGTTCTTCATCGGCAGCATCTTTCCAGTGCCCTCGTCGATTATCTTTTCGACGCGGCTTTGCACTCGCATTGTCTTGCCGCAGAACCGTACCATTTCGGCGTCGAAACGCATGCCGCGATTGCGGCCGCTCTTGTCGAGCGTCTCGCGAATCTCCTCGAAGCCCTTCACTCTCACGAGTTCACCCACCTTGAGGTCCAGCGTGCCCGACGGTGTCGCGGTCAGCGTTCCTGTTTTATACGGCCACGGCTGCTTGCCACGGGCACGTTGTATTGCGTCATACATCGAGACCCACAGGCGGTGAGCAATGCCGCTGGATACGATCTTGGCGTAAACGCTCAGGAAGGCCACCTTGAGAATTCGTCCGACGCCGACCTTGTTGGTCGTCAGGTCGCGCCAGTACTGCCCCATGCTCCAGGGTGAGAGAGGACGTGTGAACTCGGGCAGGCGGGTCGCCTGGCAGGAATACACCGTTTCTTCCGCGTCACCGGCGGTTGCGGAAATCACGGTGCTCTGCATCAGCCTGGCCTCCGCACGTTCGATTTCCTCTTGCGATTCGCCCGTCGCTCCGTTTCCGACTGCGCTGCCACTTGCCGGCTCGAGCCAGGCCTCTTTCCAGAAATTCAGGCAAGCAGCTTCGCAGCCGCCATGAGCGGACCCGTCGCAACGTTCGCCTTCGAGATGCACGGTATTCGTCAGACTTCGCCCGCCCGTCTTCGTGGCCGTGTCGCACGTCTTGTCCGCACGGGCGGCAACACGAAACGTCTTGCCACACGCGTGTAACATTTCCGGCATAAAAGGCATCTTGTCGAGGCTGTTGTCCTGGTCAAGCGTCTCGAGGATCGCCGCAGG
>JAAUXY010063774.1_pt1 | contig 10906 bp, 11 predicted proteins | sample 7278121 | NCBI WGS metagenome assembly JAAUXY01 (sample SAMN14350117, study PRJNA611818) | marine sediment metagenome | isolation source: surface marine sediment (1.8m) | place: French Polynesia: Moorea | collected 2018-08
CGTAGGCTTGATCCTTCCCGTGATCGGCGCTGCGATCGCGATGACACTGATCTTCGCGGCGGGCGGCGCGGTCTTGATGCTGCTTGTCGGCTTCGGCATGTCCGTGCTGCCCTTCCTCGGCATCGTCATCGGCGTGATCGCCTTTGTGATCGGCGTCTACGTCTACATCGGCTTTTGGGTCGTGATCCCCACCGTGGTCGTCGAGCGGCCGGGGATCGTGGCGAGTCTGAGCCGCAGCTGGGACCTGGTGAAGGGCTACCGCCTGAGCATTTTCGCGGTTCTGTTCCTCGTCGGAATCATACAAGTGGTCTTGAGCGTGATCATCGCCCTTCCGGCGATGGGATCATCGGGCGGCCTGGGCTGGCTGCTGGTCAATTGGATCGTGAGCGCCTTCGTCTACGCGCTCTACGCGGTGATCGCGACCGTCGGCTACCACGATCTGCGGGCCGCGAAGGAAGGCATCGGCATCAACGAGATCGCGGCGGTGTTCGACTGAGCTTGGGCCCCGCCTCGCGGCCCTACCTCGAGCGGTCGTGCTTGTCGCGACGGCGTACGCCGAGCAGCATCTTGGCCTCGAGGTGCCCGCGCAGGGCGGAATAGAAGGCCTCCAGGAAGCGGCGCGAATCGACCGGCTCGGCCGAGCGCCAGCCGATCTTGCGCTGGATCCGCTCGCACACGGCCTTGCGCATGGCATAAGCGTTGGGCCCCTTCTCCCGCAGCACCTTCTCCAGAGTCTGCAACTCGTAAATGCCGTAGGCCTCGAGCTGCTTGGTCGAGAACTGCAGGCCGGCGCCGCTCGAGCGCAGACCCGGACGCTGGCTGAGGCCTCCGCCAATCAGCGCCCGGGCCTGCGCTCGAGCGGCACGGGCCTGCAGTTCTCGACCAAGCAGCTCGAAGCCTACGGCATCTACGAGTTGCAGACTCTGGAAAAGGTGCTGCGCGAGAAGGGGCCGAACGCTTATGCCATGCGCAAGGCCGTGTGCGAGCGGATCCAGCGCAAGATCGGCTGGCGCTCGGCCGAGCCGGTCGATTCGCGCCGTTTCCTGGAGGCCTTCTACTCCGCCCTGCGCGCGCACCTCGAGGCCAACATGTTGCTCGGCGTGCGCCGCAAGGACAAATTCGACCGGCCGAGCGAGCCGCGCAAGTAGACGGCGTTCGGCTATTGGTTAGTCGAAGACCGCTGCAATCTCGTTGATGCCGATGCCTTCCTTGGCGGCCCGCAGGTCGTGGTAACCCACGGTCGCGACCACCGCATAGAGGGCGTAAACAAAGGCGCTCACGGCCCAGCTGATCATCAACCACGGCAGGCCGAGCGAAGACGCAGTGCCGAGAAGACCTACGATGAAACCCGCAATTCCCTGCACGATCCCGACGACGAAAAGGATCGCGAAGATGCTCCAGCGGTAGCCCTTTACCAGCTCCCAGCTGCGCCCCAGACTCGCCAGGATCGGCGGCCGCTCGACGACAACGACTGGGATCACGAGCCAGAAACCGATATAGACATAGACTCCCACAGCGAACGCGATCAAAAGGACGATGATGCCCAGAAACGGGATTGCGGCCATCCCGAGCCCGACGATCAGCGCAATGACCATCCCACCCGCCGCGAAGATCAGAACAACGACGATCGAGGCGCCGACCACCGGCAGGATCAGGCCCAGGCCCCGGCCGATGCAGTCGCCCAGGCTGGCACGCCGGCCTCTGAGCTCCTGGAAGGTGCCGTAGGTCAGTGCCGCGGTGAGCAGAAACGTCAGGGCGAACTCGATGAGGAGGGTTACGAGGCCGCCCGTCGTCAGGTTCTCCGAGACTTCCCCCTCGACCGTCATGACCTGGGTCCCTGTCAGCAAGGTGAAGATGGGGGTGGGCGCGGTGATCAGCAGTGCCAAGATGCCGAACGGCACGATGTTGCTAAAGAGGATCGAGAATCCCTTGCCGAGCACGCCGCCGATTCGGAACTCGGCGCGCATCCCTCCCGTTGCCATGTCGTTTTCCCCCGCACGACTTTCTGACTTCCCGGGATTCTGCCCGATCAGATACGTTTCGCCCACCGGAATTTTATTTCTTCTACTATCGCGTGTAGAACGGCGGCGAGGGCCCTAGCGGAAGCGCTGCTGGCCCTTGCGGCAGAAGACGCCCTTGGCCTCGGCGTAGCGGTTGACCTTGTCGAGCGTGAGCAGCTCGACCCGCTCGCAGCCGTAAGCCCAGCGGATCGCCAGGGCCACGTTGTTCCAGCCGCTGGGCGCGCCGCCCTGGGTGCGGACCTCGTAGATGCCGCGCGTGCCGGGCTTTCGGTTCACCGAGTAGGAGACGCCGTCGATGCGGGTCTGATAGACGCCCAGGAGCCCCGTGCTGCCTTCCGCGGCCTGGGGCGGGCGCTTGTCGGAACAACCCGCGGCGATGAGCAAGGCGAGCGGCAGGAGCCACGGGGCCCGTGCCCAAGCCAAAATCCCGACGTCTCCTCCCCGCAAGCCTTCCTCCCTGTCCAGGCCGTCCGATCGGTTCCCCGTTCACGATCATTTTACGAACCCTTTTGCGGCCGCGCACGTTCTTGGTGACATAGTCGGCTTATGCGGGGCGCCGTGGGGCTCGGCCGAAACGAGATGGAGCGGATGGCAGGCCAGATGCAGCGGTTCGGGGACAGCCGGAGGCGCGAGGAGTTCGAGTCGATGACCCGGCCTCATCTGGACGCCTTGTACCGCACGGCCTTGCGCATGACGGGGCATCGGCAGGCCGCCGAAGACTTGGTCCAGGAAGCTTGTCTGCGGGCCTACAAAGGCTTCCACGGCTTCCTGCCGGGCTCGAACTACAAGGCCTGGCTGTTCCGGATCATGACCAACGCCGGCATCGACGAGGCCAAGCGCCGCCGGCGGCTCACCCTGGTCCCGCTGGACCCCCTTTCGCCCGAGGGCGAGCACCTGGGCGAAGCGGACCGGCGCGCGGCGAACCCCGCCGACCCCGAGACCAGCCTGCACAACAAGTCTTTCCGCGACGATGCGCTCAGGGCGACGGCGCAACTGGCGCCGGACGTGCGCTTGGTCGTGATCTTGGCCGTCTTCGAGGAGTTCACCTACGCCGAGATCGCCGAGACCCTCGGCTGCCCCTTGGGCACGGTGCGCTCGCGCTTGAGCCGCGGCCGGCAGCAGCTGCAGGCCATGCTTCGGCGCTATCGCGGCGCGGAGGATCCCCACCCGGACCGCTCCCTCGAGCCGCGCCCCCACGGCGACGGCGAATCGCCCGCGGCGGAGTGGATCGAATGAGACACGACATGGACTGCGCACAGGTACGTGACACGCTCTTCGCGTTCTTGGACGCGGAAAGCGCACCGGATGAACGCGAAGCGGTGCGCGAGCACTTACGGCGCTGTCGGGACTGCCGGCGGCAGGCGGACGAGTTGACCGGGCTCGAGGCCCGGCTGCGGCGGGAACTCGGCGCCGAAGCGGCGCCACCCGGCCTCTGGACCCGGATCTCGGCACGCCTGGACGATGTGGACCGAGGCGAAGCGGTCCCGTCGGCGTCCGCGCTGCGGCGGCGCCGTTGGCTGCCTTCCGGCATCGCTGCCGGCGCCATGGCGCTCGCCGTCATCGTCGCGCTGGTCCTGCCGTCCGTGACGCTCCAGACGGCCGAGCTGCCGGTCGTGGTCGAGCCGGTCAACGACTTCATCACTTACAAGCTGAGCGAGCGCGAGCCGGACATCAGCAGCGCCGATCCGGCCGAGCTCGATGCCTGGCTGGCCGGCCGGATCGACTTTCCGTTCCCCGTGCCGGCGCATCGGCCGGCCGGCTTCGCGCTTACCGGCAGCCGCCTCTGCTCATTCCTCAATCGGCGACTGACGGCGCTCATGTACCAGAAGGACGGCGCGCAACTCTCGCTCTACGTCATGGCCGCCGACCGGCTCGAGCTGCCGGAGGCGCGCTGGGTACCTGCCGCGGGCCGCCAGTTGTCGCGGCATAGCGTCCAGGGTCACGCCAGTCTGGTCTGGTACGAGGGCGGCCTGGTCTACGCCCTCGTGTCGGACTTGCCGGAGGCCGAGCTGCTGCGCTTCGTCGCAGAGCTGCGCGCCGCGCCGGGAGAACCAGGGCGTTCGGGACTGAGAGCGAGCTGATCAACCGAAACCGATCATGGGAGTGCGCGACATGGAGTCAGACGAACCCCTCTGCCTGAGCCGGCGTCAGGCGCTCTTCGCCGGGGCGGGCGGCGCTACCTTGATACGCAGAAGGACGAGGACAAGGGCAAGTTCCGCACCCCGCCGCTGCGCGAGCTCGCCTACACGGCGCCCTACATGCACAACGGCGCCTTCTTCACGCTCGAGGAGGTGGTCGATTTCTACGACCGCGGCGGCGACCAGGACCCCTTCGGGACCAAGAGCGAGAAGATCAAGCCGCTCGGGCTAAGCGAGGCGGAGCGGACGGCCTTGCTGGCCTTCCTTGAGAGCCTGAGCGGCGATGAGATCATCGTCGAGCCGCCGAAGCTGCCCAAGTACGAGGTGCTCAAGTTCCCCATGGTCGAGCAATAGTGAGCGGCTGAGACCGACGTTACGCGCGCGGCGCCGCATCGGCCGTGCGCTCACGGGGCATCGAAGCCGACCGTGCGGACCTTCTTCAGGATGGGCCCCGACAGCAAGGGGATGATGAAGGCCGGAATTTGGACGATGGCCAGGAAGGCGATGACGCTCGGCGGCGCGCTGCCGGCCAGGGCCGCGATCATCACGCCTGTGTTGCGATAGCCGGCCAGCAGACCCACGGTCAACGATCCCTGGAAGCCCGATTTCACGAACAGGAAAGCGCCCAAGAGCTGCAGCAAAGGATTGAGCACGAAGCCGCAGGCGACGGCCAGCATCACGTACTGGGGATTGGCCCAGGCCATCTCCGCCACGCCGTCCATCAGGGCGATGGCCAGCAGGGTCAGGGTGACGACCGACATGACGTCGACGCAGCTCCGGCACTGGCGCTCGTAGCGCGCCGGCGCCTTGACCTGGCGCAGCGCCATGCCGAGCGCGAAGCCGGTGCCGATGATCAAGACCAGGCGCGCCATCAGCTCGAACATGCTGATCTGCAGCTGCGGACCGACCAGCCAGTGGGCCAGGACCGTGATCGTCAGCGGGGCCAGCAGATGGGCGATCAGGGCGACCACCAGCGCCAGCAGGGAATCGAGGCCCAAGAGGAAGGCAATCGCCGGCGCGGCCAGGAGCGGCGGCGAGAGGGCCGCCAGAACCAGTCCGTCGGCGATGCCGGCTGGGAGGCCGTAGGGAACCAAGACGACCTTGGCCTCCAGAGCCACGAAGATCGGCGACAGCACCAAGAGGGCGAACAGCAGCCCCGCGATGGGCAGGGCCTGCTTACGGTAGTTGGTGAGACGAGACAGGTCTGCCCGGAGCAGACCGAAGACCAGCGTGGCGACCAGCAGGGGGGCCAGGTATGGCCTGAGCTCGGCGGCGATCTCCGGCACGCCCAGCCCGAGGAGCACGCCGCCGAAGACCACGAAACGGCCAAATTGGCGGAGCCCCGAGGAATCATCGCCCTCGTGGACGCCGGCGACCGACGCCTCGGGGATCAACTTCCGGGCGATCTCGTTCTCGGAGAGCTCGCTGCGGGCTTGATTCCAGACCTTCTCGCTGGTCGCCGCGGCGGACGGCTCCGGAACCGACCCCGCGGATGGTGCGCCGGCGGCGAAGGCCGGCTCCGTGGGCGAGCCGTCCGGTCGGTTGCTGGGTCGGTTCATTCTGGGACTCCCCCCGAGATTCTGCCGAATTGGCCGGCCGTAGTGCCTCTGCAGTGTCGCCGATGAGAATTAAGATCCCATTATGCCGCCTGTCCTAGCCCGCCTCGGCCCAAGCCCTCGCCTGGGGCCGGATTCGCGGTCCCGCGGTTAAGCCGTCCTTAATCGTGTGAGCGGTAGACTTTTCGCGGAAATCCGGGGGGCGCCGCCGCCCTGCTCGCGCGCTGCGTGCAGTCGGCAAAGAAGGCCTCGGACGGGTCCCTGTACCTGCCCCGGAATCCGTGACGTTGTCGGAAACGCAGATCGCGGTAGTCGGCGGAAATGGGCTCGATCTCATCTACAGCCTTCGCCAATGAGTTGCAGGCCGAGGCGCCGGAGTCGGTCGCCGGGAGCGAGGTCGGCTTGGCTTTGTTCGACGCGCGCTTGTGCCTCACGGCCTGGAACGAACTCTATTTCGACCTGCTCGATCTGCCCGAGGACTTCGCGCAGAGGGGGCGGGCCTACGAAGATTTTCTCCGCTACATGGCCGCCCGCGAGCACTCCAGCCTGGGGCAGACGGAGCGGCAGACGGCGCGTCTGGTCGACCAAGCCAAGAACGCGCAGCCGCACCAAGCCGAGTGGCAGCGCGGCGACGACGCGATCGTACAGACCCTGGTCGCGCCCCTGTACGGCGGCGGCGTCATCTCCGTCTGTGTCACGGAGTCCAGCGAGGAATCCCTTAACCGTTTCTTACGTCAGCATGCGGCGGTCTCGGTGCGTGCCGAGGTCCTGGACGCGCTCGACTGCATGGCCGACGGCTTCGCCCTGTTCGACCACGAAGACCGCTTGATGTTCTGCAATCACAAATATCGGGAGTATCACCCCTTAATCGCGCACAGACTGCTGCCGGGCGCCAAGTACAAGAGCCTGCTGAGAGATGCCTTTGCGCTGGGACAGTATTCGGGTGAGTACGAATCCGCCGAGAGCATCATCAGGCTGCGCAAGGACACCATCAAAGGCCGCCGCGAAAGCTTCGAGATCCAACTCAGCGACGGCCGCTGGCTGCACTGCAGCGAGACGGGAACCAGTGACGGCAACACCGTCAGCATCCGCTCCGACATCAGCGAGCTGAAGCGCCGCGAGTCGCAGCTGACCCGGCTGAGCGAAGCCTTGAAGATGCAGAACCAGCATTTCGACACGGCCCTGAACAACATGGTTCAGGGCTTGTGCCTGTTCGACGACGAGCAGCGCCTCATCGTCTGCAACCATCGTTACTTGGAGATGTACGGCTTCTCTCCGGAGATCGTGAAACCCGGCATCCAGCTCCGTGAGATCATGGAGTACAGCATCTCGCTCGGGAACTATCGCTCGGAAGAGGCCGGGCGGGCTCTGGCCGACCGCCCGGTCCAGGCCGCGATGCACGAGCAGTCGAAGCTGCAGCAGAGGCTCAGGGACGGGCGTATCATCGAGGTCCTGCACCAGCCGATGCCGGGCGTCGGCTCGGTCGCGACCTACGAGGACATTACGGCACGCGCCAAGGCCGAGTCGGCCTTGAAGGAGCACGCCGAGGAGCTCGAGCGCAAGAACCGGGAGCTGCAGGACTTCGCCTACGTCGCCTCCCACGACCTGCAGGAGCCACTGCGCAAGATCCAAGCCTTCAGCGACCGGCTGATCCGGAAATGCGGCGACGAGGTCAGCGACGACGGCCGCATGTACATCGATCGGATCCAGAATTCGGCGGCGCGGATGCACGCGCTGATCCTCGACCTACTCTCATATTCGCGTGTGTCGACGCGAACTGAACCTTTCGAGCCGACCAATCTCAATCAGATCCTGAAAGACGTCCTCTCGGACCTGGAAATCCGCGTGGCCGAGACCAATGCCGTGGTCGAGGTCGCCGACCTTCCGACGATCGAGGCCGCCGCAATTCAGATGCGTCAGCTATTCCAGAATCTCATCGCCAATGCCGTCAAGTTCCAGCGAGAGAATGTGACGCCGCGGGTGGAGATCAAGTGCGAAATGCTCGAGCCTACGGCGGAAGCTGTTGACCAGGGCCAGGATTGGCCGACCTGCAAGATCACGGTGGAAGACAACGGCATCGGTTTCGAAGAGAAGTACGCAGAGCAGATCTTCGGCATCTTCCAACGGCTGCATGGCCGCAGCTCTTACGAAGGCACCGGAATTGGACTCGCCACCTGCCGCAGGATTGTCGAGCGTCACGGCGGCACCATCGCAGCGCAGGGCCGCCCCGGAGAAGGGGCGACCTTTGTGATCACACTGCCGTCCAAGCACTAGAGAAGAGGGTACGGACGTGAACGACAGCAAATCAAATGTTTCGATCCTGATCGCCGACGACGATCCGGACGATCGCATGCTCCTGGAGGATGCCTTTCGCGAGAACGGGTTCACCAACGAGCTGCATTTCGTGGAGGACGGCGAGCAGCTCCTGGCCTTCCTGCGCCGCGAGGGGAAGTGGGCTGAGCATGCGGGCGAGCCTTATCCGGGCTTGGTGCTGTTGGACCTCAACATGCCAAAGATGGATGGCCGCGAAGCGCTCAAGCATATGAAGGCGGACGAGCGCTTCCAGACCATCCCCGTGGTCGTGCTGACCACGTCGAAGGCCGAAGAAGACATCCTGCGCACCTACGTGACCGGGGTGAACTCCTTCATGACCAAGCCGGTCACCTTCGAAGGCCTGATGGAGGTCGTTCGCATCCTGGCCAACTACTGGATCCAGAACGTGCAACTGCCGCCGCAGTGCACCCAGCGGCCCTAGAGCCCCGGGCTGCGCTCGACCGGTGAACGGCGAGGCTCCAATGTCTAGCGGCAATCAAGTCCGGTGCCTGCTGGTCGAGGACGACGAGGACGATTTTCTCCTCCTTGATGACCTGTTCACCGACTCCAGACTGCTTCGTTGGGATCTCACGTGGGTCAAGACCTTCGACGAAGCGAGGTCGAAGCTGGCCGATGAATCCTTCGACGTCGGTCTGATCGACTATCGAGTGGGTGCGGAAACCGGGCTCCAGTTCATCCGCGGCGAGGTGCAGGGCGGTTGCCGGGTACCTTTGATCCTGCTCACCGGCTTGGCCAATCATGAGGTCGACGTCGAGGCCTCGGAGGCCGGGGCGGCCGACTTCCTGGACAAGGGCAGCGTCACGGCGGAGTTGCTGGAGCGCACCATACGCTTCGCCATCTCGCAGGCGAAGGATCGCTCGGATCTGTCCGAGCGAAGCGCACTGCTGAGCGCCACGCTGGAACACACCGGTGCCGGTATTGCCACCTTGGACGCCGAAACGCGACTGGTGAACTTCAACCGGCAATTGGTCGACTTGCTCGAAATTCGGGGCCTCGAGGACCACGATGTTGATGGAGAGGCGGTTTCGGAGACCACCAAACGGCAGGTCGGCGAAGCGCTCTCCCAGAAGGTCGATTTCGACCGGCTCAGAGTCCACGGCAGCCAGGAGCTGACCACGGCCGGGGAGCGGACGATCGAGGTGCGGTACAACGTCGCGCCGGACGGGCTTCACGTCCTCGTCTGCCTCGACATCACGGAGCGCAAACGGGCCGAAACCGAGCTGATCCGGTCGAAGGAAGCGTCGGATTCCGCCAACCGGGCCAAGTCGGAGTTCCTGGCGAACATAAGCCACGAGCTGCGCACGCCGCTCAACGCGATCATCGGTTTCTCCGAAGTGATCAAGAACGAGCTGCAGGGGCCGCTGGGCGACGAGAGCTATCGCACCTTTGCCCAGGACATCCACAACAGCGGTGTCCACCTGCTGAGCGTGATCAATGCGATCCTGGATCTCTCGAAAATCGAGGCCGGCAAGGCCGAAGTCGTCGAGTCAAGCATCTCACTGCAAGAGCTTGTCGAATTCGGCGTCAGACAGATGGCCGAGATCGCCGAGGAGAAGGGCCTTCAGTTGGAAACCTCCGTCCAACCGCATTTGACCCTGGTCTTGGCGGACGAGCGCATGCTGCGGCAGGCGGTGCTCAATCTCCTGTCGAACGCCATCAAGTTCACCCCGTCGGGCGGCAAGGTCACCATTTCGGCCGCGCAATGCGACGACGGCCAGATCGAGCTCTGCGTGCAGGACAGCGGCATCGGCATTGCCGCCGAGGATCTGGAGGTCTGCATGGCGCCCTTCGGTCAGGCGGACAGCTCGCTCGACCGGCAGTACGAGGGCACGGGACTCGGGCTGCCCCTGGTCCGTTGGTACGCCGAGCTGCACGGTGGATCCTTCGTTCTGGAGAGCGAGCCGGGCGTCGGCACGACGGCGCGTTTCCGGCTGCCGCCCGAAAAGCTGGTTGAGCCGGCGAGGGCTGCGGCCGGCTGAAGCCTGCCCCCGGCCGGTCTAGCGGCTGTCTCTGAAACCTGACGGGAACTGAGCGGGCGCGATCGGCCCGCCCGGCGGCGCTGTCAGATCGCCGCGCCCTTCTGCTGCAGGAGCTCGCGGGCCGAGCCGATCGAGCTGATCAGCATGATTTCGGACGGCGTGAACTTGACCCCGAAGGTCGTCTCCAAGGTCAGGACGAGCTCGATGTGGCGCATACTGTCCCAGTTCTTGGCGGTATTCGGACCGGTTTCGTCCGTCACCTCCTCGACCGGCATGCCCAGAACTCGAGCCACAATCTCTTCGATGGGTGGCATTTTCTTTCCCTCTCCTCAGTCGTCAGCCAGCGGGCCGAGACGAGTTATCCGAACACCTGGTTCCGCACGTCGGCGGGCCAGCGATCATCCTCGAAGCCGTGCTGCGCGAATGCCGCCAGGACCCAACGCTCGACGCCAAGCCCGATGCAGGCGGTGAAAGCCGGCGCGCCGTCGGCGGCCTTGATGTCGAAGCGCTCGCCGAAGAAGTTGCCGTGCAGGTTGACCGATCCGCAGGCGATCCGTCGCGGCGTGCCATCCTCCTTGACGCCGATCGGGATCATGATCTCGTTCTTCACCTCCTGGGCTTGCTGCCAAAAGGTCTTGGCCGCTGAGACGGTCGCGAAAAAGGGATCGGCTGCGGTCTCGACCTGGCAATCGAGATCGAAGCGCTCCGCCAGCTCGGCGATCAACGGCAGGGCGCGCTCGCGGCAGGATCTGACGTGCTCTTCCGTGCCGACGAAGACGATCTCGCGGACGCTGAACTCCCAGAGCCGGTCGAGGCCTGCGACGTTGCGCGACTCGAAGCGGAAGACCTTGCCGTTCCAGGACAGCACCCGGCCCTCC
>JAAUXY010093026.1_pt1 | contig 10900 bp, 8 predicted proteins | sample 7278121 | NCBI WGS metagenome assembly JAAUXY01 (sample SAMN14350117, study PRJNA611818) | marine sediment metagenome | isolation source: surface marine sediment (1.8m) | place: French Polynesia: Moorea | collected 2018-08
ACCGACAGATTTTTGATTTGCAGGGGGTCAATAACGGCCGTGGTGTTTGCAGTGGCGATTTGAATTAAACACACCTTTTCTTTGAAATGATACATGGAGTCGGCTTCGAGATCCACACCGATAATTCGTTGCTTTTCCAACCGGCTTGCAAATTTTTGCAGAGCAGGCAGGTTATTGATTATTAAATAGCTATGCGCTTTGCGTCTCGGCATTTTTTTCTTGACCCGTTAGAGCGTTTCGCCTAAGTGTGAAAATCTTATTCCGATTATTTTAATTGCTGATTTAATTCAGTTATTGGCAATTGACTTTAAAGAGTTTAATTTTATTTTTTAATTTGTCCATTAGCATTTGCTTAAATCCGTAAGTTTGATATTCTTCAATCTATTAACAATTTAACTATTTTATCAGTTATTCTAAACTTATCAAGGTGCCAAGATAATGGTAAACATAACACTTCCTGACGGCAACTTAAAGACTTTTGAAAATGCCCCGACGGGCATGGAGCTTGCTGAAAGCATTTCAGCCGACTTTGCGCGCAATTGTGTGGCCATGGAATTAGATGAAGAACTGGTCGATTTAAGCACCTCGATCACTGAAGACACCCGGGTGCGCTTGATCACCCAGAAAGACCCCGAAGCGCTGCATGTTTTACGTCACAGTGCCGCGCATGTAATGGCCCAGGCTATTTTAAGGCTCTTTAAGGATGCCAAGCTGACGATCGGTCCGGCCATTGAAGATGGCTTTTATTATGACATCGATATGGAACCGGTTTCAGAAGATGATTTTGCCAGAATTGAAGCTGAAATAAAAAAAATTATTAAGTCCAAACTGCCCATTTACCGTAAAGAGGTGTCGAAGGCCGAAGCGCTGGAGTTTTACAAAGATGAGCCTTACAAGCAGGAAATGATTTCGGAAATGGAAGATGGTACGATTTCCTTTTATCAGCAGGGTGAATTCACTGATTTATGTCGCGGTCCACATTTGCCGCATACCGGTTATGTTAAGGCAATTAAGCTGACAAAAGTCTCGGGCGCCTACTGGCGCGCTGATCCCACCAAAGCGCAGCTGCAACGAATTTACGGGACCGCTTTTTTTTCAAAAAAAGAGCTGAATGCACACCTGAAATTTTTGGAAGAAGCCAAAAAAAGGAATCATCGCAAAATCGGACAGGCGCTGGATCTGTTCAGTTTTCACGAAGAAGCACCGGGCATGCCTTTTTTTCATCCCAAAGGGATGGTGGTCTGGAATACGCTGCTGGATTACTGGCGGGCTGAGCATCGCGCCGCCGGCTATGTCGAGACCAAAACGCCGATTATGCTCAACCGGGCATTGTGGGAAAAAAGCGGCCACTGGGAAAACTACCGCGAAAACATGTATACATCGTCTATCGACGAGAACGATTATGCCATTAAACCGATGAATTGCCCCGGCGGCATGCTTATTTACGGCCGCAAGCCTCATTCGTATAAAGATCTGCCGCTACGGGCTGCCGAAGTCGGCCTGGTCCATCGCCACGAACTCAGCGGGGTACTGTCGGGCCTCTTTCGGGTCAGGGCCTTTCATCAGGACGATGCCCATCTTTATATGATGCCGGAGCATATTAAAGATGAAATTTTAGGCGTGCTGCGACTATCAGAGCGAATGTACAGTACGTTCGGGCTCGGCTTTCATCTGGAATTATCGACTCGCCCCGAAAAATCCATCGGTAACGATGAACAGTGGGAGCACGCCACCAAAGGTCTGGAAGCGGGGCTCAAGGAATATGGTAAGGAATACCTATTGAATGAAGGCGACGGCGCTTTTTACGGCCCCAAGATTGATTTACATATCAAGGATGCGCTTGGGCGTACCTGGCAGTGCGGAACCATCCAGCTGGATATGGCGCTGCCGGAGAGATTTAATCTGACGTTTATCGGCAAGGACAACGAGCGCCACCGGCCACTGATGATTCACCGTACCGTTTTCGGTTCCATCGAGCGTTTTCTCGGGATTCTAATTGAACATTTTGCCGGCAAGTTCCCCTTATGGCTGGCACCGGTTCAGGCGGCGATTCTGCCGATTAATGATGACCTGATACCTTATGCCAATGAGGTAAAGAACGAGCTCGAAAAAACCGAACTGCGGGTTGAAGTGGATGACCGTGCCGAAAGCCTGAACAAGAAAGTTCGCGAAGCCCAGCTGAATCAAATTCCGCTCATTCTGACCATCGGGGACAAAGAAAAGGGCGCCGGCACGCTTGCGGTGCGTACCCTGGATGGCCACGTCAAATACGGTGTTTCCCACGAATTGTTTCTGAATACGGTAGGTGAACATATTCGCAAGCGGGAGTTGGCGTTGGATCTGTTCAAAGAATAAAGCAATAAACGCAGTATACATAATAATTAGGAATTAAGAGAATTTTAATTAATCCTTTTCCGTGATCTCTGTGCGCTCTGTGGTATAATGATAGTTGACTTTGATAGGAGATCAACAGGTATACGATGACGAAAAACGCCGGGGTGACGACCCACAAGATCCAGTGGTGTGATTTGCGTTGTAAATGGGCAGATGCGGCCAAACTTGAAGCCTTGGATGGCAGCTGTCATACCTTTCAATCTCTGTGGTGCCGGAAATTGAAAAAGCATGTAACCAAAAATTCACCCTGCGAAGTTTTATTCGGTCAACGCCGGCCAACCACTAAATTTTAATTCAGGTATTCGCTATTTGTTTTTGGTTATCGGGTGCAGGACGCTATTGCAAGTGCATCTGGCTACTGGCTTCTGGTCACTGGCTCCTGGCCAGCAGCAAGAAGCAAGAAACCAGCAGCCTGAGAAATGACATGAGACTACCGGACCTGCCTTATGGCTAATACCGTTCATTTAAAACTTAAAAATTTTCTTCTATACTGGCTTCCATTGATCCTTTACTGCCTGGCAATATACATCCAATCCGGCCTCCCGGACTCCAAACACATTCCTGATATTCGTTTTCTGGACAAACTCCTGCACGTTGGGGCGTACGGTTTGCTGGGCATCCTGTTTTTCAGAGCCTATGAGACCCTGCCCCTGAGAAATAATAAAAACCTGCTGATATTACTCAGTATTGGATCGGCAACCCTTTATGGGATCAGCGATGAGATCCACCAGTATTTTGTTCCTTTTAGATATGCCGACATCCTGGATGCGGTAGCCAATACCATCGGCAGCATATTCGGGGTGTACGTTTATTATCGATGGAAAGCCGCTAAAAAAACAACGTAGCCTCCAAACCGTATTCGACAGCTGACCGGATTGACAAAATTCTTGATTTTATGTAAAAAGGATAGCTTGAATTTCCTCCTACGGGTAAAAAAATGCCCGCTGGATGGGTTGTTTTGCTTCCGACTCGATTTATGAGCTTGCCATTGAAACTGAATAAAGGAGTAGCGCCCTATGCCTTCCGAAAACAGCATTTTAATCAACGGCAATCCATTTTCATTTGCACCCGGGGAAACCATCCTGGATGTGGCGCATCGAAACAGCATTGATATTCCCACCCTCTGCCACCTGAAAGGAGCGACCCCCACCGGGGCCTGCCGCATGTGTGTGGTGGAAGTTGAAGGCGCCCGCAGTCTGGTGGCTTCCTGCGCCGCCCCGGCCGCTCCCAATATGATTGTTCAGACCGAAACCCCCAAGGTCGTTGAGGCCCGACGCATGGTCCTTCAGCTGCTATTGTCCTCCGGCAACCACAACTGCGCCGTTTGCGGCAGCGCTGCAGACAACTGGACTGAATTTCAACTTAAAGTACAACAGGCCGAAAACGGCACTGAACTGTGTCCGGTCTGGGGTGATTGTCGCTTGCAGGATCTGGCATTTCGCTATCAGGTTACCGGTGAACGTTTTGAAGCCACCGAAACGCGCTATGAGATGGAGACCGCCAATACGTTTATTATGCGCGATTTTTCGCGCTGCATTCAGTGCGGGCGATGTGTGCAGGCCTGCAATGAAGTGCAGGTCAACCAGGCCATCCATTTCGGATTTCGCGGGGCTGCCACTAAAATAATCGCCGCCGGAGATCGACCTTACAGCAATTCGGACTGTGTATTTTGCGGAGAATGCGTGCAGGCATGCCCGGTGGGCGCCCTGGTCGAAAAAGATACCCGTTTTGAAGCCCGTCCCTGGGAGACCCGCAAGGTACGCACCACCTGCACATATTGTGGGGTGGGTTGCCAGCTTTATCTGCATGTTAAAGACAACCAGGTGGTGAAAATATCCGGGGTGGAGGACGTGGCGCCGAATTTCGGAAGCCTCTGTGTCAAGGGCCGCTTTGGATTTGACTTTATCCATTCACCCGACCGGGTGAAGACCCCGCTGATTAAAGAAAACGGATCCTTCCGCGAGGCCTCATGGGATGAGGCGCTGGATCTGGTGGCCCGTAAACTGGGAGACATCAAGGCGGAACACGGGCCTGACAGCATCGGGATGCTGACCTCCGCGCGAATCAGCAATGAAGAAAATTACCTTGCGCAGAAATTTGCCCGGGCGGTGGTGGGCACCAACAATGTGGATCATTGCGCGCGGCTCTGACATTCTTCCACCGTGGCCGGTCTGGCCGCAGCTTTCGGAAGTGGTGCAATGACCAATACGGTCGCCGATATCGAACAGGCCGACGTGATTATAATTACCGGTTCCAACACCACCGAAAATCATCCGGTGTTGTCCAGCGTTGTCAAACGGGCGGTGATGGCCAGAGGAGCAAAGCTCATCGTTGTCGATCCGCGGCGCATCCGCATTACCCGGTATGCGCATAAATGGCTGCGCCAGAACCTGGGCACCGATGTGGCCTGGTTGAACGGCCTAATGCACGTGATCATTAAAGAAGGCCTGCATGACAAGGAATTTATTGAGAACCGCACCGAAGGTTTTGAAGAGCTGCAAAAAACCGTAGAGAAATTTACACCGGACATGGTGGAACAAATCACCGGTATTCCGGCACAGGATATCATCGATGCAGCCCGGCTTTATGCGAATGCCGAACGCGGCAGCATATTGTACTGTATGGGGATCACCCAGCACATCACCGGGACCGATAACGTCAAATCGCTGGCCAACCTGGCTATGCTGTGCGGCCATATGGGAATCGAAGGCGGGGGTGTCAATCCGTTGCGCGGTCAGAACAACGTCCAGGGCGCCTGTGATATGGGCGGGCTGCCGGATGTGTACTCCGGTTATCAGAAAATTATCGATCCCGATGCACGCCAGAAGATGGCCGAGGCCTGGAACGTAGACCAGCTTTCGGATCAGCCCGGCATGAAAGCCACCCAGATGATACCGGCGGCCCACGATGGCACCCTAAAAGCCCTTTATGTCATCGGTGAAAATCCAATGGTATCCGATCCGGATGTCAACCACGCTGAAAAAAGCCTGAAAAATCTGGATTTTCTGATCGTCCAGGACATCTTCCTGACTGAAACGGCCGAGCTGGCCGATGTGGTATTGCCCACGGCCTGTTATGCAGAAAAAGACGGCACCTTTGTGAATACCGAGCGCCGCGTGCAGCGGATTCGTAAGGCGGTTGATCAGCCCGGCGAAGCCAGAGATGATTGGGAAATCCTTTGTGAGATCGCCACGCGGATGGGATATTCAATGACCTACGAAAACAGCCAGCAAATATTTGAGGAAATTTCCAGGGTGACGCCGTCTTATGCGGGCATCAGTTATGACCGCATCGAATATGAAGGCCTTCACTGGCCCTGTCCGACCAGCGAGCACCCTGGAACACCGATTTTGCATCGTGAGCAGTTTACCCGCGGCAAGGGGCTGTTTCACGCCATTGATTACATTGAACCGGCCGAGATGATCGATGATGAGTATCCGCTGTATCTAACCACCGGTCGCCTGCTTTACCAGTACCATACCGGAACCATGACCATGAAAACCGGCGGTCTCAATGCCATCGCACCCGAAGCGTTTGTGGAAATTTCACCACAGGATGCCCGTAAATTAAAGGTAGAGGAGGGTGCGCTGGTCAATATCGCTTCCCGCCGGGGGGATATACAGGCCCGCATCAAAATTTCGCGCAAAGCGGTCAACGGTACCGTATTTATCCCCTTTCATTTTGCCGCCGCTGCGGCCAATCGGCTCACCAATGCGGCCCTGGATCCGATTTCAGGGATTCCGGAATTAAAAGTCTGCGCGGTCAAGGTGTCAAAGGCAGCGTAGATGCCGGCTATTTGGTATCAGTTATTGGTTATTAGTAAAAGAATAACTCTTGTACTGGTCAAGCCCGTGTGGACAACGATGCCAATAACGAATAACCATTAGCAAAAGGCCGGTTTACAATTGGTTAAAAATTTGACACAAGAATTTCATAGAGGTTGTCAAAAAAACGTTCCGTTACACGACCGTTTTTTTGTTACTACCACTTATGCCGCCATTCCTTATTCCGGAACATCAAAATGAAAAGCGGTATAAGCTAAAAGACGTACTTTAATCGCATAAGAAAACCCGGCCTTATTAAGGCCGGGTTTTTTATAGCGAAAATTAAGCTTGGAGTTGCCTTTTTATTCCTCCAGCTCCTTGGACGGTAGCACATCCACATCTGCCAGGTCCGGTCCCAGATATTCGCGCTCATTTTCACCCAGAATACCCAGGGAAAGGCAGATCAGGGTCCACAGGTGCACCGAGTGATAACCGCCTTCAAAATGCTCGCTGAGATCATGAATCTGAGCATGGCAGTTGTGGCACGGGGTAATACAGTATGTGGCACCGGTGGACATAATCTGGTCGAATTTTAATTTACCAAAAGCGCGGCGCTGATCGGGGAGCCCATTTTGCAGAAATCCGCCGCCCCCGCCGCAGCAGTAGTTATTGGAGCGGTTGGGGGTCATGTCGATAAAATTTTCTTCGCCCACCACGGCTTTGACCACATAGCGCATATCTTCGGCCACGGGGTCGCCCATGGTCTTGCGGACCAGCTGGCACGGGTCCTGGCAGGTAAATTTGACCTGGCGCTCCTTATTCCAGTCGGAGTTGACCTTCAGTCTACCTTCCCGGATCCACCTGGCGTATAAACGAATGATGCTTTCAATCTCGAATTTGTGCTCGATGTTGAATTTTTTCAGTCCAACCTGGACTGCGAAAAGTTCGTGCCCTCACTCCGTATTGAGCCAGTACTTACAGCCCAGGTCATCGACGGCTTTGGCTTTGGTGCGCACGATTTTTTCCCAGTTTTCAAGATCAGCCATAAACATGCAGTAATTTTCGGCGGCCCAGCCTTTGGTGCCGTAAGTCCAATCCGCGCCGACCAGATGCATGATTTTCCACAGGGGCACCATTTCATCGGGCTCGGTCACCGGCTCGCGGGAATTCTGGTTTAAAAAATACTTGGCCCCCTCTTTATTGATCGGTGCCTTCAGATCCGCAAAACCTTCCTGGGTTTGTTGAATTTCTTCGAGCACGTCTTCAACCACAAACTGAAAATCTTCTTCGCTGGCGCCCATTGCGCTGCAGGTATCGTTTCGCAGAGCCATGTCGCAGGAGCCTAAGATACCTTTGGGCCGTTCTTCCCGGGGCCGGCTCTTTCTGACATTAAACACCAGCTGCGGGATATCGATTTTCATCGGGCAGACATAAATGCACCGCATGCAAAGGGTGCAGCACCAGGCCCATTCTGAGCTTAAGATCTCCTCATCCATTCCCAGAGCGGCCATGCGCAAAAATTTCCGGGGATCCATGTCTTCCAGCCCGGTGGCCGGGCATCCGGAAGAGCAGGCCCCGCAAGTCAGACACAGATTGAGATTTCCGCCTTCCGGCAGAATTTCTTTGACCTGGTCGATAAACTTGCTTTTTTTCTTACCGCCAAGTTTGATTGCCTCTTCAGCCATGCGTTAAATTCCTCCGTATAGTTTTTGCTGTACCGTGTAACTATGACATTGTATCACAAAATTAAGGTGCAAGCGGTTTTTATTTCAAAAAATCGGTGATCTGTCAAGAGTCACGGGGGCTGAATTGCATTTAATTATTTAAATCCATTTTTTCCGTTTTTTCAGATTTAGGGCAACAAGACCGTTGAGCCGATGGTTTTGCGGGTTTCCAGATCCTGATGGGCGCGGGCCGCCTCGGACAACGGATAGGTCTGCTTGACCTCGATTTTGACAGCCCCGCTCTGCACAACCTCGATCAAATCCCGCGCATGCGCAAGCAAGGCATCGCGCTCGGCGGTATAGGTCATCAACGACGGCCGGGTTAAAAATAAAGAGCCTTTGGCAGCCAAAAGCCCGGGGTCAAACGCCGGCACCGAACCCGACGCCTGGCCAAAGCTGACCATCATACCCATCGGCCGCAGGCAATCCAGCGATTTCATGAACGTGGCCTGGCCGACCGAATCGTAAACCACATCCACGCCTCTGCCATCCGTGATTTCCCGTGTTCGGTCGGCGAAATCTTCTTCATTGTAGAGAATTGGATGGTGGCAACCATGGGTCTTTGCCAGCTCCGCTTTTTCCGCAGAACCGACCGTTCCAATGACCGTCGCCCCTAAATGGTTGGCCCACTGGCAGACAATCAAACCAACCCCGCCGGCGGCGGCATGAATTAAAATGCGGTCACCGTCTTTAACCGGGTAACAGCCGTATAACAGATAGCGTGCGGTCATTCCCTGCAGCATCATGGCAGCACCCTGCTGCGAGGTAATTGCATCCGGAAGCTTGATCAGGCGATGGGCGGGAATCAGTCGAACCTCGGCATACGCGCCGGGCGGCAACCCCGCGTACGCCACTCGATCTCCCACGGCAACCTCGGTCACACCTTCGCCAATGGCCTCAACCATACCGGCGCCCTCCATGCCCGGGATGGCCGGCAGGGATGGTAAGGGATAAAGACCGGTGCGGTGATAGACATCGATAAAATTGAGTCCCACGGCTTCATGTCGAACCAGTGCTTCTCCAGCTGCGGGCGCACCCGGATCAAAATCCTCCCAGCGCATGACATCGATTCCTCCGGTTTCATGTATTCTAATCGCTTTTGACATGGTGGGTTCCTCCTTCCTTATGTTTTGCGAAATCAATTCTAAATTAAGCAATTGATTATAGTTTAGATCTTTTTATCATCGATTCAAGCCATTAGCGATTATAAAATAAGCGGATCACCCAAAATGGGTTTGCCGGTTGCGCCGGTTAAGCCTGTTAGGTCCGTTCAAAAGGAAAAATGTCTGATTTTAGTTCAGCGGCAAACGGGCTAAACTCAGCTTTATTCACCGATTATCTTCTTTATTTTGAACCTTCTTCAGTTTCAAGCTAATCAATTTTTCAGGCAAATGAAATAAGATATGCAATCGCAAACAAAAATTCTCATTTGCCCCCTTGTTTCAGGCGTGCCTGGTCATGCTCTATTGAGAATAGATAGCCCCAGCGACCACATCGGTTTCATTTTCAGCTATAAGGTCGATGTTTGGGGGTGTACCTCCCCAACGTTTTGGTAATTTTTGCTCATTTGATTCCTTTTTTTAGCCACCAATTGACGAGAATTTTCACGAAGATTTTATTCGCCACGAATTACCACGAATTTTTACGAATATATTAATAAATTTATATTAAAACCTTACTAATATATGAAGCTTCTCAAAAAAATACCTAATGCACGCATCTTCTTTGAAACCTTTTTGTCTTTTTATTTGACACCTTCCTCCATTTTGTTTAGGGTACCTATTTTTAAATAAACCGGCGTTGATAGTTTATCCCAGACAAGTATCTTAACCATGGCAACCAGCGAATGAGTCTAATGAGGTTAAAAATAGGGTTCGTTTTTATTTCCTTGTTGAGTCTCTTGGTGCTCGTAAAATCAGCTGCGGCTACCAGTGAGAAAGCGTTTACCACCCCCATCAGCAACCCTCTCTCAAAACAGACGATTGCGGCAACAAATCATCTCGCTAAAAAGGCTCAGAGCACCCATGATTTAACCCACGCTCCCCACAGCCATGCGGGGCATGAAAATTTGGGGGAAGTCATGCCGCTGTGGAGCTGTATCCCTTTTGCCTGCATGCTGCTTTCGATAGCCCTTTTTCCGCTATTGGCACCTGAGTTCTGGCATCAACACTTTGCCAAAGTCTCCGCCTTCTGGGCAGCAACGCTGGCGGTGCCTTTTTTAATTGCACTCAAAGGCGTTGCCCTTTATGAGATTCTTCACATCCTGATTGCCGACTATGTCCCGTTTATCATTCTTCTGTGGTCACTTTATACCGTATCCGGCGGGATACTTCTTCGCGGCTCGCTGCGGGGCACACCCATAGTTAACGTCATTATTTTGTTGATCGGAACAATATTGGCTTCCTGGATGGGCACAACCGGAGCTGCCATGCTGTTGATCCGTCCATTTTTACGGGCCAACAATTATCGCAAAAATAGGACTTTCATGGTGGTTTTCTTCATCTTTTTGGTAGCCAATGTTGGCGGCTCCCTGACCCCCCTTGGCGACCCTCCGTTGTTTCTGGGATTCCTCCATGGTGTCAGCTTCTTCTGGACATTCAAACTGCTTCCCCCCATGTTCTTTGTCACCCTGATTCTCCTGGTAGTCTATTTTATGCTTGATCTGTATTACTACAAAAAAGAAGGGGTAACGCCGCCTGTTGAAGAAGGCGTCAAGGAACCGTTGAAACTGGAGGGAACACATAATTTCCTTTTTTTGCTTGGTATCATCGGAGCCGTATTATTGAGCGGCATCGTCGATTGGGGTGAAATCAACACCCTTGGCGTTCACCGTGCCGTTCAGGATTGGATACGAGATGCGCTTTTGATTTTGATGGGCTTTTTGTCGTTATTCACGACCCGGATCCGAATCCGTGAAGACAATGATTTTACATGGTTTCCGATCAAAGAGGTCGCTTACCTGTTTATCGGTATTTTTATTACCATGATTCCCTGCCTGCTGATCCTAAAGGCAGGATC
>JAAUXY010041317.1_pt1 | contig 10899 bp, 6 predicted proteins | sample 7278121 | NCBI WGS metagenome assembly JAAUXY01 (sample SAMN14350117, study PRJNA611818) | marine sediment metagenome | isolation source: surface marine sediment (1.8m) | place: French Polynesia: Moorea | collected 2018-08
ATGGCTGGCATTGGCGACGAAGTCGCCACGCAGGCGCTCCGCCCGGCGGATCGCCGTCAGCTCGTGCAGGCTGAGGACCGCAGCCTCCTCGCCGGCACCGTCGAGCGGGATCAGCCGCGCCTGGAAGGAGCGTTCGATCGCGCCGGGCAACTGAAACTCGACGCCCTCAACGGTCTCGCCCCAGCAGGCGCGCTCCGCCGCCTCTACGACCCCGGGGTGGCGCAGGATCTCGACCAGACCGCGGCCCTCCCTGCGTTGGCCGAAAAGCGCCTCGGCCGCGGTGTTGAGGCGCAGCAGGCGGGTCTCGGCGTTGAGCAGGATCATCGGATCGGGCAGGGCCGAGAGCACGGCCTCGCTGCTGGCCAGCTTCGCGTGCAGGGCCGCCTCGCGCTGACGCAGCCTCTCGTCGGCCTCGGCGACCGCAGGTTCCAGCGGTGGCCCGATCCGCGTCGACAGGGCCTCGTCATCGGAGAGGTCTTGCGTACCGCTCTCCGCCAGGTGACGGATCCTCTGCAGCAAGCGCTCCAGGCGACGCAGCTGCCAGGCGGCGACCGGCGCGCTGGCCAGCAGGATTGCGGCGACGGCGGCCAGGGCCGCGACCCAGCCGACCTGACCGGCGGCCAGCAGGATCGCCAGGGCCAGCACGCCGGGTGCCGCGACGACCAAAGTCGCCTGAATCCTCTGACTGAAGGCGCCGGAGCGTCTCACCATGGTTTGCGCCTGGCCTCTGTCGAGCGGCCGTCCCTGGGGTCCGGCCACAAAGCCGCCCTTCCGTTCAGACTAGTCGCCCCTTCGCACTTCGGGCAACATCCCCGGGCGGCTATTCCGCGCCGACGGCCTCATAGGCGGCGATTGCGGCGGCTGTCACCATCTCGTTGACGGTCGCTCCGGTGGTGACGATCTGGGCCGGCTTGGACAGCCCGATCAGCAGGGGGCCGATCACCGTGCCGCCGCCCAGGAGCTGCAGCAGCTTGCCGGAAATGTTGGCCGAGTGCAGCGCCGGCATGACCAGGACGTTGGCCGGGCCGGTCAGCCGGCAGAAGGGATAAAGGTTGGTCATCAAGGTGTGGTCCAGGGCAACGTTGGCCTGCATCTCACCGTCGTACTCGAAATCGACGTCGCGTCCGTCCAGGACCTGCACGGCTTCGCGGATGCGCTGCGCCTTCTCGCGCATGGGATTGCCGAAGTTGGAGAAGGACAGCAGCGCGACCCGGGGCTCGTGGCCCATGGCACGGGCCTGTTCCGCGCTCTGGATCGCGATGTCGGCGAGCTGCTCGGGGGTCGGCAGCTCGTGGACCGAGGTATCCGCGAGAAAGACCGTCCGATTGCGCTGGGCGAAGATGGTCAGGCCGAAGGCCCGGTGCCCGGGCTTGGGATCGATGACCCGGCGCAGGTCGTCGAAGGACACGCCGAAGCTGCGGGTCAGGCCTGTGACCATGCCGTCGGCGTCGCCCTTGGCAACCATGCAGGCGGCGAAGACGTTGCGGTTCTGGTTCACCATGCGCTGGCAGTCGCGGTAGAGCTTGCCCTTGCGTTGCAGGCGCGCGTAGAGGAACTGGGTGTAGGCCTCGTTGCGCTCGGACAGCCGCGCGTTGTGGATCTCCAGGTTGTCGATGGCGACGCCCATGGCCTGGGCCGCCTCGGCGACCTTCTCCTCGCGGGCGATCAGGACCGCCTGGCCGTAGCCGGCGTTCTGGTAGGCCAGCGCGGCGCGGATCGACTTCCGCTCCTCGCCCTCGGCGAAGACCATGCGCTTGGGATGCGCCTGGACCCGGTCGAAGATCAGCTGCAGCGAGGCGGCCGAGAGGTCGAGGCGAGCGGAGAGCTGCTTGCGGTAAACCTCAATGTCGGCCGGCGGCTTGCGCGCGACCCCGGTCGCCAGCGCCGCCTCGGCCACCGCCTTGGGCACGGCGACGATCAGGCGCGGATCGAAGGGCGCCGGGATGATGTAGTCCGGGCCGTAGCGCAGGCGCCGTCCGGCATAGGCCCGGTCAACCTCGTCCGGCACATCCTCGCGGGCCAGCTTGGCCAGGGCTTCGGCGGCGGCGATCTTCATCTCCATGTTGATGGTCGAGGCGCGGACATCGAGGGCGCCGCGGAAGATGTAGGGGAAGCCGAGCACGTTGTTGACCTGGTTCGGATAATCCGAGCGCCCTGTGGCGATGATCGCGTCGGACCGCACCTCCTTGACCGCTTCGGGTGCGATCTCCGGGTCGGGGTTGGCCATGGCGAAGATGATCGGCTTGTCGGCCATGGAACGCACCATGTCCTGGCTGACCGCGCCCTTGACCGAGAGCCCGAAGAAGACGTCGGCGCCCTCGAGGGCGTCGGCCAGGCTGCGCGCCTCGCTCGGCACGGCGTGGGCCGATTTCCACTGGTTCATGCCGGCCTCGCGGCCCCGGTAGATCACGCCCCGGGTGTCGCAGAGCAGGATGGCTTCGTTCGGCACGCCCATGGCCTTCAGGAGCTCGGCGCAGGCGATGCCGGCCGAGCCGGCACCGTTGATCACCATCCTGATGTCCTGGAGCTTGCGGCCGGTGAGCTGGACCGCGTTGATCAGCCCCGCCGCGGCGATGATCGCGGTGCCGTGCTGGTCGTCGTGGAACACCGGGATGTCCAGCAGCTCCTTCAGGCGCTGCTCGATGATGAAGCATTCCGGCGCCTTGATGTCCTCCAGGTTGATCCCGCCGAAGGCCGGGCCCAAGAAGCGCACGCAGTTGACGAACTCGTCGACGTCGCGGGTGTCGACCAGCAGGTCGATGCCGTCGACGTCGGCGAAGCGCTTGAAGAGCACCGACTTGCCCTCCATCACCGGCTTGGCCGCCAGCGCGCCCAGGTCGCCCAGGCCGAGGATCGCGGTGCCGTTTGAGATCACCGCGACCATGTTGCCCTTGGAGGTGTAGTCGTAGGCGAGGCTCGGGTCCTCGTGGATCTTCAGGCAGGGCGCCGCGACACCGGGCGAATAGGCCAGCGACAGGTCGTGCTGGGTCGTCAGGGCCTTGGTGGCGCGGATCTCGAGCTTCCCCGGCCGGCCGCTGGCGTGGAGGCGCAGCGCTTCCTCGTCCAGGGCGTGGAGATCCGGTTGGCTCTTTTTCTTGGAGGTTGCCTTCCCCTTCGGCGTCTGCCGCTTATCGTTCATCTTGGTCTTTCCAGCTGGCTATGCGGTGGGAAATCGTAGAGAGCGCCGCTCGGGGCGTCAAAGGCCCTGCAAGTCATGGGGGAAAGCCGCTTCGGCTATCCCGTCGGCCGGGGCGCTGTGCTAAGAAAGGCGCCGACCCCGGAAACCTCCGCGCCATCCACACCGGCAGGAAGCGAGCACAGCCGTCGCCGTGAACGATCAGCCGAGATCCTCCCCAAGCAAGGCCGCCGAATCTCCCGAGGAGGCGGCGGTGCGCGACGCCGGCGGCCTGCGCCAACGCCCGGCCCGACTGCGCCCCGACGGCGCGCGCCCGACGCCGATGATGGCCCAGTACCTGGAAATCAAGCGCGCCCATCCGGACAGCCTGCTGTTCTACCGCATGGGCGACTTCTACGAGCTCTTCTTCGAGGACGCCCGCCGGGCCGCCGCGGCGCTCGACATCGCGTTGACCAAGCGCGGTCAGCACCTGGGCGAGGACATCCCCATGTGCGGCGTCCCGGTGCACGCCGCCGAGGCCTATCTTTCCCGCCTGATCCGCCAGGGCTTCAAGGTCGCGATCTGCGAACAGATGGAGGATCCCGCAGCGGCCAAGAAGCGCGGCGGCAAGTCGGTGGTCCGCCGCGACGTCGTGCGCATCGTCACGCCGGGGACGATCACCGAGGACGAGCTGCTCGACGCCCGGGCGCACAACTACCTCGCAGCCCTGGCCTGCGTCGGCGGCGACTTCGCCCTGGCGTGGTTGGACATCTCGACCGGTGGCTTCCAGGTCCAGGCCCTGGCCCCGGCCGAGCTCGCCGCCCTGCTCGCCCGCCTACGGCCCAGCGAGCTGCTCTGTCCCGAGCCGCTGCTGCAGGATCAGCGGCTCTTCGAGGTCTTTGGGGAGTGGAAGGCGGCGCTGACGCCGCTGCCCTCGGCCCGCTTCGACAGTGACAACGCCCGGCGCCGGCTCGAGGCGCTCTACGGCGTCAAGGCGCTGGATGCCTTCGGCGACTTCGGCCGGCCGGCCGTCGCCGCCTGCGGCACCCTGGTCGACTACGTCGCCCTGACCCAGAAGGGCCGGCTGCCGCGGCTGTCGCCGCCCCGCCAGGTCACGCCCGGCGCGGTCATGGAGATCGACGCCGCGACCCAACGCAACCTGGAGCTGGTCGAGGCCCTGTCCGGCGGCCGCAAGGGCAGCCTGCTGGCGACCATCGACCGCAGCGTGACCGGTGCCGGCGCGCGGCTGCTGGCGGCGCGCCTTCTAGCGCCCCTGACCGATCCGGCCGCCATCGCCGAGCGTCAGGACCGGCTCGGCTATCTGCTCGACCAGGCGAACCTGCGCGCGGTGCTGCGGGACCACCTGCGCCGGGCGCCTGAGGTCGAGCGGGCGCTGTCGCGCCTGACCCTGGGACGCGGCGGCCCCCGCGACCTGGCGGCGCTGCGCGACGGGCTGCGCGAGGCCGGCGCCCTGCGCGCCGCCCTGGAGGCCGCCGAGCCGCCGCCGCCGGACTCCCTGATGGCGGTGGCCCGCGACCTCGGCTTTCACGAGACCCTGATCGCGCGCCTCGACCGGGCGCTGAGGGACGAGCTGCCGCTGCTGGCGCGAGACGGCGGCTTCATCCGGGCCGGCTACGCGCCGGACCTGGACGATTTGGTCGCCCTGCGCGACGAGAGCCGAAAGCTGATCGCCGGCCTGCAGGCGCGCTATGCCAAGGAGCTCGACATCGCCTCCCTGAAGATCCGGCACAACAACGTGCTCGGCTACTTCATCGAGGTGACCCAGGTCCAGGCCGGCAAGGTGCCCAAGGAGGGCGCCTTCATCCACCGCCAGACCATGGCCAGCGCCATGCGCTTCACCACGGTCGAACTGTCCGAGCTGGAGCGCAAGATCGCCTCGGCGGCGGAGCGCGCCCTGGCGCTGGAGCTCGAGCTCTTCGCCGACCTGGTGACCGAGGCCACGGCGCGGGCCGAGGAAACCGCCCTGGCCGCGCGCGCCCTGGCCGAGGTCGACCTCGCCGCGGGCCTGGCCGAGCTGGCCGAGGAGCGGCGCTGGACCCGGCCCCTGATCGAGGACTCCACGGCCTTCGAGATCGAGGGCGGCCGCCATCCGGTGGTCGAGGCGGCCCTGGAGGCGGCGGGCGAGCCGGGCTTTGTCGCCAACGACTGCCGCCTGGACCGGGAGCGCCGGCTCTGGCTGGTGACCGGCCCCAACATGGCGGGCAAGTCGACCTTCCTGCGCCAGAACGCGCTCATCGCGGTCCTGGCCCAGATCGGGTCCTACGTGCCCGCGGCGGCGGCGCGGATCGGCGCGGTCGACCGTCTGTTCAGCCGGGTCGGGGCGGCCGACGACCTGGCCCGGGGGCGCTCGACCTTCATGGTCGAGATGGTCGAGACCGCCGTGATCCTGAACCAGGCCGGCCCGCGGGCGCTGGTCATACTGGACGAGATCGGCCGCGGCACGGCGACCTTCGACGGCCTGTCGATCGCTTGGGCGGCGCTGGAGCACCTGCACGAGGTCAACCGCTGCCGGGCGCTCTTCGCCACTCACTATCACGAGCTGACCTCCTTAACCTCGAAACTGCCGGCACTGTCCTGCCACGCCATGCGGGTCAAGGAATGGCAGGGCGAGGTGGTCTTCCTGCACGAGGTCGCGGCCGGTGCCGCCGACCGCTCCTACGGCATTCACGTCGCCAAGCTGGCCGGCCTGCCGGCCGCCGCCGTGGCCCGCGCGGAAGAGGTCCTGGCCCAGCTCGAGCAGGGCGAGCAGGCCGGCAACCTGGCCCGCCTGGCCGAGGACCTGCCGCTCTTCTCCGCCGCAGCGGCGCCGGCCCCGGCCGCCGCGAAACCCTCCGAGGTCGAGGCCCGGCTCTCGGAGATCCAGCCCGACGAGCTGACCCCGCGCCAGGCCCTGGAGCTGCTCTACGAGCTCAAGGCGCTGCAGCGGGACTGAAACGCGCCGCTTGCCCGGGAGGCCCACCATGCCCCAACTGCCGTCACTGCCCGAGAAGGCCACCCTGCTCGACGTCTTCAAGCGCTTTCCGGCGAGCTCCCGGCCCCTGCTGCTCTACCACGAGGTGCTGATGCGCGGGCCCTCGCCCTTCACCGAAGGCGAGCGGGAGCTGATTGCGGCTGTCGTCTCGCGGCGCAACCGCTGCGGCTACTGCGAGGGCGTGCACGCGGCGACCGCGCGGGCCCTGGGCGAAGCGCCGGCGCGGGTCGCGGCGGTCCTCGGTGACCCTCTAGGCGCGCGGGAAAGCGCCGAGCTGCGGCCCGTGCTGGCCTACGTCGAAAAGCTGACGCAGGACGCCGCGAGCGTTTCCGAGGCCGACGCCGAGGCGGTGCTGGCCGCCGGCTGGCCCGAGCAGGCGCTTTTCGACGCGGTCGCGATCTGTGCGCTCTACAACCTGATGAACCGGCTGGTCAACGGCCTGGGCATCGAGGCCGATGCCGCCTACTTCGAGGCGGCGGCGGAGCGGCTCTCGACCGGCGGCTACGCCGCCATGGCCGAGGCCTTGCCCCAGGCCTGACTCGGCGTCAGGGCTTGCGGCCCGGCAGCGGAGGCCGCTCGCCCGCCGGGATCCCGCCTTCGGACTCCGGCAGCCGGGGCGCTGGCACCCGATAGCGCAGGGGCGCCCCATTGCGCCTCCAGCCCTCGACCACCACGGTCCAGGCCTCCGGGTCGGCGAGGTAGGCCTCCCGGTCGGACAGCGGGATCTGCGCGGTCACGCTGCGCGGCCCTTCCGGCGCTTCGGCCTTTCTGCGCGGGACGGCGATGACGAGCGAAGACATGAAGCCGACCCCGAAGGTCACCGGGGGTCGTTCCGGGGCCTGGGGAGCGCTCGGCTCCTGGCTGTTTTCCAGTTCGGCCGCCGTCACCTTGCGGCCTTGGCGGTCGACCAGGAAGACCCGCTCGACGTGCTGCGTCGGCGGCAGGTTCTCGACCTGGACCTCGACCGCCGACGGCGGGCTGCCGACAAGGCTCGCCAGGACCGTCGTCGAATGCGGCGCAGGCTTCCGGCTCGGCGCGCAGGCAAGCGGCGAGAGCAGGATGGCGATCAGGACGAGATGGACAAGGCTGCGCAAGGCCATGAGGACGTGTCCCCCCTCGGCCCGCCCGCCGGTCCAAGAACGCGGGGCCGGACCCATCTCTCTAGATTACAGCGATCGCCGCGATGGACCTAGCCCGCATTTCCCACCGTGGTCACGGTGAGAAATGCGGGCTAGCACTGAAACGCCGGGTCCAGGCCGCAACGGTCGGAGCCGGCCTGGCGACCGCTCGCTTTCGGATCTCACGGCGTGGGGGGCTGGCTCGCCCGGGTGGCCGGAATCTGGTAGGTGGTCCCTGGACGCCGCGGCGCCGGCACCCGGTAGGTCACCGGCAGGCCGCGGCGGTCCCGGCCCTTGACGACCACAGTCCAGTCGTCCGGCGCCGCGAGGTAGGCCTCCGGGTCGGGCAGGGGAATCTGCGTGGTCACGCTGCTGCGCGCTTCGGGTTCCTCGCTGCTTCCCAGCGGCACGCCGATGCCGACCGAGGAACGGACCCCGCCGCCGATTCCGACGCTGACCTGGGGCAGGACGTCTGGTCCCCGGTCGCCTTGCGGCGCGCGCCGCTCGAGCCGGCTCGCTTCGACCTCGGTACCGCGGCGGTCGACGAGGAAGACCCGTTCGATCCGCTGCGTGGGCGGCAGGTTCTCGATCTCGACCTCGACCGCCGTCGGAGGGTCGCCGACCAGGCCCGCCAGGACCATCGTCGCCGGCGGCGGCGGCTTCGAGCTGGATCCGCAGGCGCCCGCTCCGAACAGGACGGCGAGAAGGGCAATGCGGAGACCGTTGCGCGGCATCATCGGAGAAAACCCTTGTGTCCCGGCCGCTGCAGGCCTCGCCGGCGGCTTCGGCTGGGCGGCAGGGCGCAGGGCGATCCTTGCGGTGTCACAGTGACCGCTCGGGCCTCGATGTTGAAGGGTCAAATAAGGGGCATCCGGGGGGCGGCCGCGACCCGCACGGTCGTCCGGCCCTTCGGGCGCACCTCAGGGCCGCGGTGCTGGAAACTGGTAGGAGATGGTGCGGCCGCGGAGGTTTCTGGTGACGATGATCACGATCCAGCCCTCGGGCGACGCGCGGTAGCCTGCCGGATCCGGCAAGGGAATGCGAGCCGTCACGCTCCGGCTGTCCCGGGCCTTGCCGATGGCCAGCGGCGGACGCTCGGCCTCGACGGTGGTGCCATCCGGCCCGGCGAGGATGATCCGCTCGATCGGCCGCCCCTTAGGCACCGCCTCGACGAGGACACGCACCGCCGGCACCGGCGCCCCGACCAGGTCGGCAGAGACGGTCATCTCCGGCTCGCTTTCGGGTACGGCACAGGCGGCGGCGAGCAAGAGGGCGACGAAGAGCAGACCGCGACGCGGCATGGGGCGGCTCCCGCTTGTGATCGGGCGGCAGCCCGCCCGCACCGGGGACGCCGCCTGCCATTCGTGCAATACTGCCAGCCGGCCCCTTGCCTCGGGGTTGATGGAGATCAAATAACGGATATGGATTCGGGCCTGCTCAAAGAGCCGATCGAAGGCGCCATCGAAAAGCCGCGGGCGATCATCGATCGCCGCGCTCTCGCGGCGCGCCTGGAGGCGAGCTTCGCTGCGGAGCTCGCCGAGGGCGAGAAGCGGGCGCAGATCCTGGCCGCCGCCAAGGCCGCGCTCGACGACGGCCGGGCCGAGGTGCGGCGGCGCTTCGAGGCCGGCGCCGGTGGCAGCGCCACGGTCAAGGCCAACTGCTACCTCGCAGATCAGCTGATCCGGGTGCTTTACGACTACGTCACCGAGAAGGTCTACCCGCTGGCCAACCCCTCCGCGGGGGAACGGCTGACCCTGGTCGCCCTGGGCGGCTACGGGCGCGGCGAGCTGGCGCCCCATTCCGACATCGATCTCCTGTTCCTGCTGCCCTACAAGATGACTCCGCGCAGCGAGCAGGTGGTCGAGGAGCTGCTCTATTTCCTCTGGGACCTGGGCCTCAAGGTCGGCCAGGCCGTGCGCTCGGTCGACGAATGCATTCGCCTCGCCAAGTCCGACATGGTGATCCGCACCAGCCTGCTGGAGGCGCGCTGGCTCTGGGGCGAGCAGGCGCTCTATCGGGAGCTGCGCCAGCGCTACCGCCGCGAGGTCGAGGGCCGGGCGCCGGTCCGCTTCATCGAGTCCAAGCTGGGGGAGCGCGACGCCCGGCACAAGCGCCTGGGCGGCTCGCGCTACGCGCTGGAGCCCAACATCAAGGAGGGCAAGGGCGGCCTGCGCGACCTGCACACCCTGTTCTGGATCGCCAAGAACCTCTACCACGTCGACGACATCGGCCGCTTGGTCGAGCGCGGCCTCTTCACCCGCGCCGAGGCGCAGCGCTTCATCAAGGCGCAGAACTTCCTCTGGACCCTGCGCTGCCACCTTCACTACCTGGCCGGGCGCGCCGAGGAGCGCCTGACCTTCGACCTGCAGACGGCCATCGCCCCGCGCATGGGCTTCAGCGACCACGCCGGGCTCAGCGCCGTCGAGCGCTTCATGAAGCGCTACTTCCTGGTCGCCAAGGACGTCGGCTCCCTGACCCGGATCTTCTGCGCGGCGCTGGAGATGGAGCACGGCCGCGGCGCCCGCTTTCGCATCAAGGGCAAGGCCCTGATCGGCCGGCGCCGGCGGGTCGGCGGCTTCCCGGTCGAGGGCGACCGGATCGCCGTGAAGGGCCCGGAGGACTTCAAGGCCGAGCCGGTCAAGCTGCTGCGGCTGTTCCAGGTCGCCCAAGCCCACGACCTGGACGTCCATCCCAAAGCGCTGCGCTGGGTCACCCAGAACCTCAAGCTGATCGACCGCGCGCTGCGCGAGGACCCGCTGGCCAACCGGACCTTCCTGCAGATGCTGACCTCGGAGAAGGACCCCGAGACCACCCTGCGCCGGCTCAACGAGGCCGGCGTCTTCGGCCGCTTCGTGCCCGACTTCGGCCGGGTCGTGGCGCAGATGCAGTACAACATGTACCACCACTTCACGGTGGACGAGCACACCATCATGGCGATCGGCATCCTGCACGCCATCGAGCAGGGCCGCCTGAAGGAAGAGGCGCCGATCGCCAGCGAGGTGGTGCACAAGGCGCTGTCGCGCCGCGCGCTCTACGTCGCGGTCCTGCTGCACGACATCGCCAAGGGCCGCAACGGCGACCACTCCGAGCTCGGCGCCGACGTCGCCGAGACGCTTTGCCCGCGCCTCGGCCTCAGCGAGGAGGAGACCGAGACCGTCGCCTGGCTGGTGCGCTATCACCTCTCGATGAGCAACGTCGCCTTCAAGCGCGACCTGGACGATCCCAAGACCATCGAGGACTTCGCCCGCCTGATGCAGTCGGTCGAGCGCCTGCGCCTGCTGCTGGTCCTGACCGTGGCCGACATCCGCGCGGTCGGCCCGGGCACCTGGAACGCCTGGAAGGCGGCCCTGCTGCGCGACCTCTACTGGCGCACGGAGGAGGTGCTGACCGGCGGCGTCACCGGGGTCGGACGCAAGGCCCGGATCGACGCCGCCAAGCAGGCCCTGGTCGCCGCCTTGCCGGACTGGCCGAAGAAGGACATCGACGCCCACCTGCGGCGCGGCTACGCGCCCTACTGGCTGTCCTGCGACACCGAGACCCACGCCCGACACGCCCGCCTGGTCCGCGCCGCAGAGGTCGAGAAGCGGCCCCTGACCGTCGACTGGCGGATCGACCGCTACCGCGAGGTCACCGAGGTCACCATCTACACCGCCGACCACCCGGGCCTGTTCAGC
>JAAUXY010172516.1_pt1 | contig 10899 bp, 10 predicted proteins | sample 7278121 | NCBI WGS metagenome assembly JAAUXY01 (sample SAMN14350117, study PRJNA611818) | marine sediment metagenome | isolation source: surface marine sediment (1.8m) | place: French Polynesia: Moorea | collected 2018-08
AAGCAGGCGGCATTGGACGCAGTTGCCGACGGCTGAGCGGCCGCCGGGGCCGCTCGCGGGGATGCGCGGCTCAACGAAACGGGTGGGATGAGCGTCAAAATTCAGGCGCTCATCGACGCTGGCGTGGTTGGTGGCCTCTGCAACGCCCCGCAAGGCGCTTAAAACGATGCCTTGTGGTATTTCTCCGCAATTTTACGGTTTGCCGGAGCCGCAAAGGTGGCAGTTACGGAACTATTGGCTAGATTTAATGAAAGGCTGATAACCGATTGCACACAATGCCGTCACCGTTCGAAATACCGCTGGATGAATCCGTTCAAACGCTCAAGCGCGTCCTGCCGCTGATGAGCCAGCAACGCATACCTACCATTCCGCAGAATTACGCCGTGTGGTACGACTACGTCACCCGCACCAACGAGGATCTCTCTGAAGAGATCGAACGCCGCATCGAGGAAGGCCGGGACTTCGACCCGAGCTCGTGCCGGACGATCTACGAGAAGTACTTCATCTCCGAGCTGCAGACGGAAGTAGACGGTATCCAGGGTGCGGTTCGTGAAGCGGTCGAGTCGGTGCTCATGGAGCTCGATGGGCTGGGTGAAGACATCAACCACTTCTCCACGGTGCTCGACAGCTGCGGCGAATCGCTGCAACAGAATCCCACCAAAGAGGATCTCAACCGCCTTGTCGTCGAGCTGGTGCGGGAAACCGCCCGGACCAAGACGCGCAGCGAGGAAGTCGAGACATCGCTGCACAATATGGCGGATGAGTTGACGGAGCTCCGCGCTCAGGTTGACCGTCTCAGCAAAGACTCCCGCACGGACGCTTTGACCATGGTGGCCAACCGCCGCGCCTTCGACGAAGCGCTGCAGCGTCTGGCGCGCGAAGCAGCAGAGGGGGATACGCCGCTCTGTCTGATCCTGGCCGACATCGACCACTTCAAAGCGTTCAACGACACACATGGCCATCTCATCGGCGACCGCGTTCTGCGCTTTGTTGCCCAGGAGATGGAGCAATGTGTAAAAGGCCGCGATCTGCTTGCTCGTTACGGTGGTGAAGAATTTGCAGTGCTACTGCCCGCAACTCCATTGGACGGTGGCATGATGCTGGCGGAGAGCATCCGCGCCATCATCGAAGCGCAGCGGGTGAAAGGTGATCGCGAGGACGATCTGCGGGTCACCATCTCGCTCGGCGTCGCTCAGTATCAACCGGGTGAGGACCTCGCAACGTTCATCGAACGGGCGGACGCCTGTCTTTACACCTCGAAAGAGCGAGGCCGCAACCGCGCAACGGGCGAAAGTCAGCTCGTCCAGCACTGACGCCTCGCGCTCAATCGATTTCCAGTTAGAATGACTCCTCCATACAGTGGGGGTTAGCGGTTGTTTGTTCTTTACCGTCCGGGCAAAGACGTCTGGGCGTATGGCGTCGAACCTGCCCGGGTACGCTATCGCCTGCGTCTGGCGCGCTATCCGGCGCTGGCCGAAACGCTCCGCGAATGGCTGGTCGACAAAGACCCGGAAGCTACCTTCAGACTCCTCGACATTGGCGCCGGTTTCGGACGCACGTTTCTCTACATACAGCACGAGGGTATCGGTGATCGCTTCGAGATGAACGGCATCGACATCGACCCCGCGCGCAAATCCGACGTCTTTGCAGGCAATCCATGGAACGTGCAGCTCGGCGATGCGGAAGACGATCTGCCGTTCGACGATCACAGCCTCGACGTGGTGGTCTGTGAGCAGTTGCTCGAGCATCTCAACCACCCGGATACGGTCATCAGAAACGTGCATCGGGTGCTCAAGCCCGGCGGTCTTTTTGTGTGTGGCGTGCCGGTGTTTCCGGAGCCGATTGCGAAACTGCGCCGCTGGCAGGTGAAGCGATACGGTCTGCGTGGCTCTGAGCACGTTCAGACCTATTCCCTACGCTCCATCCGCGATGATCTGGCGGAGCTGTACGATGAGCAGGAAGCCCGCGGATTCCGCGTCATTTCGGGAGGGCTGCTGCGGCCGCTCGAGAATTACCGCTGGTGGTATCGCTTCAACCGCTGGATCGGCACCCTCATCCCGGGCCTCTGCATCGAGGTCCAGCTCATCGTTTCGCCGAAACCAACGCCGCAGGCTGAAGCAGGACCGTGAACGAGGCGCGGCTGCCGGCGAACGCAACGGATGCCGACGCGCCGCTGACCACGCGTGAACGCGTTTGTTATAGCGTCTTCAACGGCGCGGACTACCTGATCAAGAACGTGATCGGGAAGTACATGTTCTACTTCTACACGACTACGCTCGCCATTCCGCCGCTCTGGATAGCGATAGGCCAGCCGCTGGTGAAGCTGCTCGACGTGGTAACCGACCCGCTGGTCGGCGAGTGGTCAGATCGCACGAAGAGCAAAATGGGGAAACGCCGGCCCTGGATACTCGTCGGCTCGATCACGCTGGGTATCGTCTTCCCGTTGAGCTGGATGCCCACGTTTGTGATGTTCTGGGATCCGATGCCCACGGTGGTGAGCATCTTTGTCTACTTCCTGATCTTCAAGCTCCTGTACTACGTCACCCACACCATGGCGGTAGTGCCTTACTACGCGCTGGGGGCAGAGCTCTCGCGGGATTACGAGGAACGGACACGCATCGTCGGCTGGCGCCACTTCATAGGCGTGCCGATGACGGTGCTTGCCACTGTGCCTTTTGTGCTCGCAACCAATCCGGAGTACTTCCCGGACGAGATCACCGGTGTCGCCGTGGTGATGTGCGGCGTTGGGGTCATCATCATCGTGGCCGGGCTCGCCGCCACCTTCGGCACCCGCGAGCGCACGAGCGTTGAACCCGGTCAGCCACTGCCGCTCAAGCGCGCGCTTGGCATTACGCTTTCCAACCGGCCGTTCATGTTTCTGGTTGGCACCGTATTTTTTTACGGCATTGGCCAGTACTTCTCGGTCAGCTTTGCCGCCTATCTCATCACGTACATCATCTACGACGGCGACAAAGCAGGCTTTGCGACGCTCCTGATGTGGGCCACGGCAGGCGGGGCGCTCGTCAGCATGGGACTGAATCTGCTGGTCCGACGCCTGGGTGCAACCATCGAGAAAACGCGGCTCTTGAAGATCTTTCTGCTCTTGAGTCTCACAGTGCCGCTGACTGCGCTCATTGCCTTCCAGCCCGGCGAACCCTACTGGTATTTCCTCTTTCACGTGCTGGCCCTGCCGCTTGGCAACACGGCCATCGAAATTCTGCCGCTGTCCATCGTTGCCGACGTCTGTGACCTCGACGAGGTCAAAAGCGGGCGGCGGCGCGAAGGCGCATTCGTGGGCGTGTACAACTCCGCATTCAAAACCGGCTATCTCCTGGCGCCCACGCTCAGCATGGCGCTGCTGGCGTTCACGGGATTTGACGGCGCGCTCACCGTGCAGACAGAGGCCACCAAGGAGCTATTGCGCATCTGCATGGTTGTCGGCTGTGCGGTGACGTTCCTGCTTGCCTTTGTGCTCAGCCTCGGTGTGCGCCTGAGCCGGGCGCAGGTGGAGCAGGCACAAGCGCAGGTGAAAGCGGCCGTCTGAATGGCGGATGCGGTGCCGGAATTCCCGCCGCTCATCTTCGGCAACATGGCGCGGCGCAGACATACTCGTCGCGAGCGCGTGGCGGTTGTGCACGCCGCGCTGGATGCCGGTCTCAATACCATCGATACCGCGCCGCTTTACGACTTCGGCGCAGCTGAGCAGCAGCTGTCTGAGGCGCTCGCGGGCGTGCCGCGCGATCGCGTGCAGATATTCAGCAAGGTTGGCCTGCGCTGGGACGAAGCGGCTCGCGGCGAGGTGCTTTTCAAGCATGAGACAGGCGTGGTGCGGCGCGACAGCCGGCCGTCCTCGCTGCGCTGGCAGGTTGAGCAGAGCCTCGAGCGGCTCGGCACGGACCATCTCGACCTCGTGCAGATCCATCAGTTCGACTATGCAACGCCGCTTGGCGAATCCCTGGACGAGTTGGAACGGCTGCGCGACGCGGGCAAGGTGCGCGCGATCGGCATCTGCAACTTCACCCCGGCGGAGATCAGCCGGGCGTTTGCCTGCACGAAGATTGTGAGCCTGCAGATGCCTTACAACCTGCTGGATCGCTGGTCCGATGTCGATCACTGGCCGCTCTGCAATGCGCACGGCGTGGCAACGCTCGGCTATTCACCGCTGGCGGGTGGCGAGTTGATCCGCGGTGACGTTCCCGCAGATACGCAGCAGCTGGTGGCGCGAATCGCGGAGCGATCCGGTCTACCGATCAACGTCGTGGCGCTGGCCTGGGTGATGTCACAGCCGCAGGTAACCACCGCAATTGCCGGTGCAAGCACAGTGCTTCAGATACAGGAGCTTGCTGCGGCGAGACCGCTTGCTGAAGAGGATGCAGCGTCTCTGGGCAGGGCGTTTCGAGCGTCAGCAGAGCGGCGCGCGCTGGCGCAGGTGCGTGGATTGGGTAAATGGCGACGTCGGCTGAAGCTCTGGCTCAACCGGTTGGGTGGGCGCTGAGTCCTTCAGCTGATTTCCTGGATCTCGACGATGGGCAGCAGATCCAGTTCGTGGTCCTTCACAACCTTCCAGTGCCACTTTCCTCGTCGTGCTTTAAACCACCAGGCTGACGCGCGGCTGGTGAAGAGCTTCGGCGTACGGTCATAACGCGCGACGTAGGCGCCGTGTTCGCGCGTGGATTGCAGGGCATACACTGATCGCACAAGTGCCTCCCATTCAGGTGTCTGCCCTGGAAAAGTAGCAAATCGAGGTTCGCCCGATGTGGGGAAATGTTAACGTTTTGTGAACCCGGCAGGCGCGTCACGGAAGCGCCGCAAACGCGCGTCAGGCGGCGCTTTCCTTGAGGGTGCGGCGTTCGGCGGCGCCGCCGACCCTGATGAAAAAGGGCCCGATGCAGGCAACAGCCATGAGACCGGCGAGAATCAGAAACGCGGTGTTGTACGAGCCGGTGGCGTCATAGATGAATCCCGCCAGCGGTGAGGCGGCTAGCACAAACGGCAGTTCGACCCAGCGCAGCACCCCGGTGGCCATCGCAAAGCTCAGGCTGCCGACCGAGGTCGAGACCGCAAAGGTTCTGAGCGGCGACATGCCGGAATAACCGAAGCCGTACAATCCCGCCGCCACAACCGCCAGCTCGAACGTATTCGCCTGCGTGAAAACCAGCAGTGCCACGCCCTGGCAGACGAGCGCAAGCCAGATGCTGACCCGCGCGCCCAGGAAGTCGGAGAGAAGCCCGACCACCGGTTTGCCCAGTGCGGCAAAGAGCGCTGTCACAGAAAGCACCAGCGCAGCACTTTCCGTGCTGAGACCAATATCGAGCAGGTGGCCGAAGAGGTGCAGCATGACCGCGCTGAAGACACAGACCATGGAGCCGAAGATGAGACCGATGGCCCAGAATGCGGGGCTCTTGAGGAGCTCCTGCCACGTCCACTCGCGCAAATCGTGAGCCACCTCAACCTTGTCCTCTCCGAGCTTCGCGACGTAGCGAAGTCCGTCGCGGACCTCGCCAATCTCCTCCGGGCGGTCGCGGAGAAACAGGTACACCAGCGGCAGCAGCGTGACCGCGGTGGAAATGGCAAAGGCGTAGTAGCCGCTGCGCCAGCCGTAGGCGTCGACCAGCGCGGTGACCAGGGGTGGCATCATGATGCCGGCAAGCGACGCACCCATGACGGCGATGGCAATGGCGCGGCCGCGCCAGTGATCAAACCAGAAGATGACGCAGCGGTGCCAGGCCATGGTCCCCATGCAGCTCATGCCAACGCCCATGCCAACGCCGACAATCAGGTAGAACTGCCAGAGTGACTGAGACATGGCCAGGAAGACGTAGGAAAGCGACACGGTGGCAATGCCCACCATGATGACGAGGCGTGGCGAGTGGGTGTCGAGGAACTTGCCGAGCGCCGGTGAAATGATCGCGCCGATGACCGCAGCGCCGGAAAAGCCGAGGGAAATTTCCATCCGCCCGCCTTCGGACAGGGCCTCAGCCAGAGAGGGTAGAAAGACGCCGCGCGAGTACGAATAGAAGCCGGTGCCGAGAAAGCCGAGCAGGCCGCAGATTGCGACGACCACCCATCCGTAGAAAAAACCTTCTGTGCGCCTGATGGCTGCCTCGATCACATGTCAAACAACCATGTTACCACTTCGCTTGTCGCGGCGGTTGAATGATATACAAATACTATTGAATAGATATAAATAATCGATTTTATATATTCTAAGCGCCATGTCATCTTTACCCCATCGAAACTCACAGGAAACGGTCATGCAGATCAATATCGGCATCGCGGAAAACGACAGGCAGAAGGTGGCAGAAGGTTTGTCACGCCTGCTCGCGGACAGCTACACGCTGTATCTCAAAACACACAATTATCACTGGAACGTCACCGGGCCGCAGTTCGCCACTCTGCACACGCTCTTTGAAACGCACTACACGGAGCTGGCGCTCGCGGTAGATCTCATTGCCGAGCGTATACGTGCGCTGGGCTTCGAAGCGCCGGGCTCCTACCGGGCGTTCCGTGAGCTCAGCCAGATAGAGGAGGAGGACGACTCACCGTCAGCGCAGGAGATGATCCGGCGACTGGTGGTCGGCCAGGAAACCGTCGTGCGCACGGCGCGGGAGATTTTTCCCGCTGTGGACGCCTGTCATGACGAACCGACGGCTGACCTCCTCACGCAGCGGATGCAGATTCACGAGAAGAACGCGTGGATGCTGCGCAGCCTTCTGGAGGACGGCTGAGTCCTCAGCCCAGCCGCAGCTGCAGGCAGAAGGTGGTTGGGCCGTTGTCCGCGTTGAGGGTGATATCACCCTCAACCTGACGCAGCAGCGCCCGGGCGATGGTCAGCCCCAGGCCCGTACCGCCGCGCTCCCGGGCGGTCGTGAAGAACGGATCGAAAATCTGCTCACGATTGCTCGGCGAAATGCCGGCGCCATTGTCCTGCACGTAAACGTTGAGCGTCTCGTCGACGACGCTCGGCCAGACTGAGATTTCCGTGGCATCGTGCTGGAGGGCGTTTTCGAAGAGGGTCTCTAGCACGGCGCGGATCACCTCCTCGTCGCCGAGGCAGTGAACGTCGTCGAAGTGGCGCGGCAGCACGCGCAGATCGTGGAAACCTTCGGCCACGTCATGCACCACGGCCGCGAGGTCCACCCGGCTGAGTTGCCCCTGGCGAAGCTCAGCCCGGGTCAGCTCGGTGAGTCGCTCGGTCAGACGCTGCAGTCGCTCGGCATCGGCGGCAATGTTCTCGAAAAAGCGCACGCGCTGAGTTTCATCCATATCGGCGCCATGGTCCTCGAGCACCTCAATAGCCCCGCGGATGGAAGCGATGGGCGTTTTGAACTCGTGGGATACGTGCCGGGAAAAGTCCTGCAGGTAGTTGGCGCGCTGCTCGAGCGTCATGGCCATGTTTGTGATGGCCTCCTGCAGGCGGGCGACCTCGGTCGTTCTGGGTTTGACCGACTCGGGGCTCGACAGCGTTTCAGCGGCGCTGATCTCACCCGTGGTGATCATCTCCGCCTGGTTGGCAAGGCGCGATATCGGTCGTGCAATCAGACGGAAGGTGAGGATAGACATGATCAGCACGATCCCGACCAGCAGGAGAAAACCCTGCAGCAGCAGCCAGCGTTTGCCATAGAGCGCCTGCACAATGCTCGGTGGCGTGCGTGACAGGAGCACCGCGCCGATCAGGCGCTCGTGCAGCACGATGGGGCTGGCTACAAACACGCGGATGCTGGTATTTCGGCTGATGCTGTCGAGGGCGGTGACCTCGGTAACGTCGTCTTTGCGTCGTATGCGGCTCGTTGCCCGACCGTATAGCGCCATGGCCACTTCTTCGCCGTGCTCGATGGACTGACCCACGTCATTACCCGTGCTTGCGACGATCACGCCCCAGGGGTCGACGACTCTGATTCCGGCCAGCGTTACGAGCTGAGCATCTTTGAGCACGGGCTCGAGGCGCGCGCCAACGCGCCCGGCAAAGGGTTCCGCGTCCGGTCCGGGTAGACCGTCGGGAAACGGCTCCAGCGTGGGTGAGGACGCCAGATCCAGGGTCGGGGGCTGCGGCAGCCAGTCGCCGTCTCGCCACGTGGGTGCCGTTTCCGCCAACGGCCGACTGAGCGTATCCCAGTTCTGGGTGCCCTGTTCGAGCACGAGAGAGCGGTAAAACGCAGCAATGAAGGCGCCCTGGGCAATGAGCGCGGATTCCGTCTGTCGTACCAGAGCGCTTTCGTACAGGCGCATCAGCTGAATGCCTGCCACCGGCAGAAGCAGCACAACCAGGTTGATGCCGATCAGCACGCTGCGCAGCGACAGACGTGGGAAACGCGGCATCAGCGTTGCAGCCGGTAGCCTATGCCGTGCACCGTGCGGATGCCCGGAGCGCCAACCGCAATGAGCTTGTCGCGCAGCCGCCGTATGTGGCTGTCGATGGTTCGTTGGCTGACAATTCTACGCACGTCGTAGGCGTGTTCCATGAGCGCGTCGCGGCTGTAGACCTTGTCCGGCCGCTGGCACAACGTGCGCAGGAGGTGGAACTCCGTCTGCGTAAGCTTGATGGGTTTGTCCTGCCAGGTGACCTCGTATGTGTCGAGGTTGATGACATAGTCGTCAACGCTCACGACTTTGTCGACAGTGGTGGCGCTGTCGATGCGGCGCAGGTTGGCCTTGACGCGGGCGACCAGCTCGCGTGGGCTGAAGGGTTTGCCGATATAGTCGTCAGCGCCCATCTCCAGACCGAGAATGCGGTCGACCTCCTCGTCGCGGGAGGAAAGAATGAGTATCGGCACGGCGCAGATCTCGCGCAGGGCCTTGCACACCGCAAGGCCGTCCAGTTCCGGCATCAGCACGTCGAGCACAATGAGGTCGGGGTTGTGCAGACGGTGCTGCTCCAGCGCCTCGCGGCCGTCAGCGGCGGTGATCGTCGCCATGCCAGCTTGCTCCAGGGCAAAGCAGACCACCTCGCGGATGTGTGGGTCGTCGTCGACGACAAGAACGTTGTGCATGGGGAAATTGTAACCAAGCACGGCGCATTAAGTGCGGCGTGGGTGCCAATTGCACAGAAATTGCACGCAAATGCGCTTCTGCGGCACGGCTGATGTGCGCTTTTCCGTGCAACGGGTCGCCACACTGACTGGCATGATTCGAGCGTTACCGAACACGTCCCAGATTACCGCCTTCGCACTGTGGTGCGCGGCGTCGCTGCTGGCGCTCGACCCTCTGCAATGGCTGGTGGGCACCTGGTACCAGGCAGGTTACGAGGGCATCGGCTGGGTAGCGTGTCTGGCGGTGGCGGTACTGGCCGGATGTGCCATACGCGCGCCGGTGTCGCACGCTGCGACGCGGTCGGTGGCGCCAACCTACGTGCTTCTCACCCTGACGGCGGTCTTGCGCCTGGCTTCACAGCTTCTCGACGTGGACGTCATCGGGGCGCTGCTGCTGGCGGTAGACGTTTACGCGCTGGCCAGGCTTGCGCGACTGGACGAACGGAAATTTGCCGTTTCACCGCTGTGGCTGGCGGTGCTCTTCTGTTTCAGTCTGCCGGTGGAGCCCATGGTGCAACGAGTGATCGGCTTCGATCTGCAGCAGATCTCGGCGGTCCTCGCCTGCGGCATGCTGATGCCGTTCTTTCAGGACCTCGCGTGCGAAGGCATCAGGCTGCGGCTCGCCGATGTCGACGTGCTCGTGGACCTGCCCTGTTCCGGCGCGGAGATCGTTTCGATATCGGCGTTCGTGTTCAGCCTCATCAACAGTGTGCAAAGGCCCGACCTGAAATGGAGCCTCCTGAGCTCAGCCGCGTGCGTGGTCCTCGCGCTCATGGGCAACGGGTTGCGCATCGGGCTCCTTGCCGTTGGCATTGCTCACGCGGACGTCATCGGATTCAGCGTCATGGATCCGCTGCCGCATACGTTAATTGGACTTGTAGTTGTCGCCTTGACGAGCACCGCGCTCCTCGCGATGACCCGTTTTTACCCGACACGAGACGCCTCTGCTCCCGTTGCGAGTACCACCCATCCTCCCTCGACGCTCGAGCGTCCGCTCCCAGGGTTGGTGTTTGCGCTCAGTCTCGTGTTGTTCGCGCTGCTTGTCGGCGCGATCCAGCCGCGCCCGGTGGATGCCTCCCCGACGCTCGCCGTCCCGGAGATGCCCTGGGTGGCGGCTGGTTTTTTACGGGAATCCGCGCCCCTGACGGACCAGGAGCAAACGTACTTCACCCGCTACGGCGGCGGCGCGGATCGGGCCGCTTACGGGCCTTATGGTCTGCTGCTGGTCAGCACGGCATCGCCGCTACGGCACCTGCATGACCCGCTGATCTGCCTGCGTGGCGCCGGGCTGAACGCTCACCTTCTGGGCACCGACCATGAAGCGGGCGAAACCGTATATCGCGCAAGTGACGCAGCGCGCAGCTATCTCGTGCGCGTGGCTTATCGCTCGGACGAGGGTCAACAGGCCAGCAGCGTGTCCGAGGTCGTCTGGCACTGGCTGCGTCAGCCGGGGACCACCTGGACGATGGTGCAGCAGGTCATTCCGGAAGATGCGGGACTCGATGCGGGCAGCACGGTCCGCTGGCAGGCGGCAGTGCGCCGCGCGTTCAATCTGACTTGAGGAGAGCTGAATGAGCTTACGAGTGTTGTGGATGGGAATTGTGGTTGTGTGTTCCATCTGGGGAACGGCTCAGGCTGATCCCGTGGAGAAGATGGCGGGCGCCATTGAAGCGACGCTCGACGGGCGGGCCGTGGTGCTTGCTTCCCTCGAGAACGAATACGAAGTTGCCATCAGCGGCGACGTGGTGCGTGTGAAGGTCCGTCAGACATTTTCCAACCCCTACGCGAAGCCGCTGCGCGCGCGATACCTCTTCCCGCTCAACCAGGGTGCCGCGGTGCATGCGATGACCATGCGGGTCGGCGACGAGGT
>JAAUXY010159292.1_pt1 | contig 10892 bp, 9 predicted proteins | sample 7278121 | NCBI WGS metagenome assembly JAAUXY01 (sample SAMN14350117, study PRJNA611818) | marine sediment metagenome | isolation source: surface marine sediment (1.8m) | place: French Polynesia: Moorea | collected 2018-08
ATGCGAATCAGATCTAATTTGTTTTGGACGAGCTACAGAAGCAGCGCGAAAAGCCCTCTCTTTAGATGAGAATTATTCGGATGCACACGTATTATCGGGCTATCTTTTTGCGATGAGAAAAAAGCATGAAAAAGCAATATCAGCATTAAAAAGGGCTATTACGCTTAATCCAAATAATTCAGATGCTTATGATGTGCTAGGATGGATTCTAATCATTTCTGACCAACCCATTAAAGCCATAGAGTTTAGTAAAAAGGCAATTCGTCTTAATCCTATTCCCCCAGCAGTATACTATTATCACTTAGCATGGGCATATTTAGATTCTGAACAGTATGAGAAAGCAATAGAAACCTATAAAAAATGTCTGGAATACCAACCTAATTTTATCGTGGCATATAGAGGTCTGGCTGCAACTTACAGTATCTTAGGCTATGAAAAAGAAGCAAAATCAGCTGCATTGGAGGTCTTAAATATAGACCCAAATTTTTCTTTAGAGAAATTAGAACCTCTGCTACTTTATAAAAACCAAGCTACACAGGAACGTTACGTTGACGCCCTCCGCAAAGCAGGCTTGAAATGAAGGGTCCCAAATCTTTAGTCAATTGGGTATAAACTGAATTTTAATTTGATATCTGCTATGTACCAAAGGTTTTCTGGTAGTTCCAAAACGTGGGGTACCTCCAACAGAGTGCAAATATCGAAAGGCCTAAATTCCTGTGATACACGATTTATATCCCACAATTAGAGGGTGAATCCAAACCGTTGGATTTGCCCTTTTCATTTTCTCAAAGCCGCATTTTTCGGGCCTTTGGTTTGACACCGAATGAAAAAATACGATACGTTTCATATATCCGTTTGATACCCGAAATAATTCCAGAAAAATTGATATTTGGACATCTCTCAATATACATGTCGTTTTGGAGGGGGATGAAATGCATAATAATGAAAACAAACTTGCTGAGGAAAGAGAGAGAATCATGCGCAGGGCAAGATATGCTCCCCTAACTGGTTTCATTTTTAAACTCGCAGTTGCAGCATTTTGAATTTGGGTAATTTTTAAGATTTACTCTTGTGTATTTGAAAACTGAGAAAAGGTGTCCTCATGAAAACATTTCTTATCTATTTGGTGGAGCTAATTATAGCCGCAATAATGCTATGGATAGATCAACGTTTATTTTTTTTATTTGCTTTTATTGTGGCTATGTATTCAATTGATAAAAGGTTCAATAATCTGGCAGAATGTGTTGGTGCTCTTCACGCTGTAGACCAAACAATTAGTCTTGCTATTGCAGATCATCTAAACATACCAAAGGAAAAAATTGATATTGATAGTATTTATAGTCAAGCTACTGAAATGCTATCTCAACAACAGAGGGAGGCTTTCAAAAAAGGCATTAATGTTGGTTTTTAATAATTCGGCTACTACAAATCGATGAATATAAATCAATATTTCAATAACTTGACAGATGAACTGATTTCCTTAAAAGATAGGGTTCGCCATTATATTGACGATGCTCATTGGCAATCTGATGGCGAATGAAAGGAAAGTGTAATAAGAGCAATTTTAGGAAGACACCTACCAAGTAATATCGGTGTTGGAAGAGGATTTGTTGTGAATACTCAACAAACTTCAACGCAGATTGATATTCTTTTGTACGATAAATCGAAGCCAATTTTATTTCAGGATGGTGATTTCGTATTAATAACGTCCGATTCTTTCAAAGGTGCAATCGAGGTCAAAACAAAATTCTGGCAATTTAATCAATTGAGACGTGCATTTAGCAAATTGTCTGATATTTCACAATTTGTTATGCCGTCATATCGATCCAGAGAGAAACGGTTTTTTGGTCTTTTTTCTTATGACGATCCTCATTTCAGGACGGATCAAGTGCTGGATATTTTACATAACTGTGTCAATGGTGATCCATCAAGAATTATCAATTGTATATCGTTAGGAAGAGATTTTTTCATTAGGTATTGGCCTTCACAACCTAACAGCCCTGGTATTCTGAACTACAGAAGATGGCACTCATACCAACTCAAGAATAAAGCACCATCATACTTCATCCATAACGTCATCGAACACTTATGTGATCCGTGGACCGGCACTAATAATGAGGTGTGGTATCCGGAAGATGTAAAAGAAAATTTCAAACTTGTGATACTCGTTTAATATCTATTAATTTGCCAAAGTTGTAATATTCTCAATCTTTAATTTTGAATCAAAATTGAACCACAATATATAGTGCCTGCCTTATTTTTTCCAGATGAGATCAACCAGATGAATATTGCTCCTTGCAGATCGGTGCACTGGTTTGTGCATCAGACAAATTTAAAGCGTTCGCCAAGTCCTTTTTCCTGGGCTCTCTGGCTCGCGATGGTAGCGACCGCAATGTCCATGGCGCCCGTACCGATTGGAACACACAGGATGCGTTCCTTTTCCGAAGCGTAACCGGACTTTTTTCCGGCCGCAAGCTCCCCTATGGTCGCATAAAGAGTTTCTTCCGTAATCCTTCCTGCCTCGCTCAACTCTTTGAGGGCTCCCCTGTGAAGGCACTGTCCAACATGGTCCACGACAATCCTGTCTGCCGTCATGATAAATTCGTCATCACACTCCTGGTATGATCCCATGGAGAAAACGACGGTTCCAGGCTCCACCCACTCGTTCTTCAGAAACTTCTTTTTCGACTGCGTGACAGTTATGATCGCATGGACGCTTTTTGACGCTTCCTCCGGAGCATCGACGACGGTGATCTCCCTTTTCACGAACTCCTTCATATCCCCCGCAAATTTCAGGGCGGCCTCTTGGTACAGATCGTAAACCTTTATTTCCTCGATATCGAAAATCGTGGAGATCGCCATGGTGGTGGTGCGCCCCTGCATACCCGCACCGTAAAGACCCAACTTTACGGACCTGTTTTTTCTAAAGTACTTCAGCCCAACCGCAGCCTGGGCTCCCGTACGCCAGTTAGTAATGAGTGCACCATCCATGACCGCTGTGAAAGTACCGATCTGTGGATCAATCAGCAGGATCATGGATGTTACGTACGGCAACCCCTGCTTCTTTCTCTTACCGAGAAAACCGCCTGCCCACTTGATGCCGGCGGAATCCGTCCATCCCACATATGCGGGCATGGCATTCATGAATCCCTCGTAAGGTGGGTAGGCGGCTGTTTCACCCAGATCGAGTCCGACCTTCGTCGGGCAGATTGTTGTCCCTTCGCCGAAGCCCACAAAAGTTTTGTCACAGATCTCTACAACATCTTTCATGGTCAAAACAGCCTCGATGTCCGATTGACTCAACAACAAAGTTTCTTCCATCTTTTCAGTTCTCCTTTAAAATGCTGATTGAATGCGGCAATGTTACATGCATGAATCGGATGTGTCAATCGAGCAACAGATCGTTTTGAGCCGCCGAAAAGGACCTGAAAATCGACTCGTGGCAGGTGTGATATTCTACTATTAGTTCATTGTCGATGTAAAAATAGAAAAGCGCGGATATATCTAACAACTCGCAATTTTCAAAGTACTAAAAATCTTGCGATATTCGATAGGCATCTGTAAAATTGCGATAGTTGGGTTTCTCTCAATAAATCACAAGTTAAGTATATTTGGTTTTCTATGAATTACCCCTCCTATTTTTTCTTGCCGTTTACAATTGTTCCATGTTTTTCTTGCATATCTCGATAACATGTATAATTTACACTGATTTGGCTCATACAGCGCAGATACAACAAAAGAGAGGTTACTGATGAAGAAGAAATATTTGGTTTCTACCTTGATCCTGATATTACTGGGCTCTAATGCGGCCGCACAGTTCACTGGGCCGTCTCAAAAGGGACGTGTAAGCACAGTTGAACGAGCAAAAAATGCGCGGATCGGAAGCTACGTTACAGTTACTGGGAACATCGTCTCTCACCTAAGGGAGAACTACTACAATTTTCGTGACGAAACCGGAGAAATCCGAGTTGAGATCCAAGTATCAGTGTGGCAAAACCGTAATGTGGGACCCGACACTAGAGTTAAACTGTTAGCTGAAGTTGATCGAAGATTTGGGGTGGGCCCTGCGTATCTCTGGGTTAAGTCTCTTGAGATAGTAAAATGACTGCCGACTACGAGTTGGTATTTGGACTGCACCAAAGAGGGTTTGTTCAGCTGTTCGTGGCTACGCTTTGAAAATCCAGGCTATTAAGCCTGAGGTAAAAATTGTCTGAGCACCGCTTTAAACGGACGTTTTCTACGCCGGTTAACCAGTCTGGTCAACCTGTGATTCCTCCGACTAAACTGTATCCAACTGAAATAATACTAGATTGTGATATCGTTTTCATATCTCAGGTCAAAAATTTCAGCACCTAAGTTACCTTCCGAGACTGTATATTTGTCATGCGAAATCCACGCTTTGGCAGAAGTATAGATGAGGGCTATTAGGTGCATTTCAAAAATTTTATTTATATCATTTATAAATCTAATATGAGAAGGTTGGATTCTGGGGGTACTGTTAGGGGTACCGAGGATGTCCAAACATGCACAAGAGCGTACAAGGAGTATACCAATGGTACCCCATCGAATTTGTGTGAAAGCCCGAAGGACGCGGTATTTAGGGATTTATGAAAAATGGTGATTTGTATTATAATGAGCCTCTTACGCCGGTAACGGGGGCTCGAATCCCCCTGGGATCACCACAAAAAAGACAGCGCTTCGGAATGAAGCGCTTTTTTTAGCAGTGGTCAGGACGTCCCGCATCGCATTTTTCGTTTGGAGGATGGTGTTGGGGTATTGGATTATAGAAAAGTCCGAATAATGCCGCTAGTCCGCTTATTCATCCCAGTTCAGCACATTGCGGAGGATCGACCACCGCTTCTTAGGACCCTTGACCGGCTTGCCGAGAACCCAATAGTCGTAATAAAGATCAACTGCTCCGGCCGAAATCTTCAGATCGAGCCACGAATCCAAGAAGACCAGCCAATGTAACTGATTCTGGGACACCGCGAATCCGATCGGGATTTTAAGGTTAAGGCCGGCCGGTACTACCACCGAGTAACGCGGGTACATGAACGTCCAGGCAGCCCCCATCTCGACGGAGCTGAACAGCGCATCGACGCCCTGCAGCTGCCCTTTGAAGAATTGTTCTATGGAATCGATTTCGACAAACTGTACATTCGAAAGACGTTGGCTGGCCTGGTCGAGGTAATAGGGTAAATAGTGCAGCGGTGCTACCGCAACTTTCAGTGGCGGCATCTGTGCGACCGCGTCTAACTTGGCGAAACGATGGCGCTCATGGTCAGGTACGACCAGACCCAGGTTCAACGTCAAATAAGGCCGGGTAAAACTGACAACCCCGGCCCGCTCCGGCGTCAGAGCGCTACCCTCCATGATGTCGATCCGGCCGTCATCGAGCCATTCCACCACCTTCTCCTCCTTTACCTGGACGAGCTCCAAACGAACACCGAGATCTCTGGCGAGCGAGTGCATAAACTCCATCTCCATGCCGACCAATTTCTGCTGACTGTTGAGGAAGAGACCCGGCAACCGATCCTGACGTCTATAGCCGACCCGCAGACTTCCCCGCTTGCGGATGACCTGCAGCCGGTCTAAACCTAAATCGGTCGCCGGCGACGGGCTGGGGTCGGATATTCGTTCGGCAGCCACCGGCTCGTTCAGGAGTTGCTTTGCAAGAAATTCCTTGTCAGCACTGTATTCAAAGGGAATGAGCCTTGAGAACGCATGATAACCGCCTGAAAAGATAACCATGGCAATCGCAACGCTGAGCGCTATTCCCACCACGAGCCGGCGCCAGCGCAAGCGACCGATGACCGCGCACGCTGCGAGCAGACAGACCGCTACCCCGTGCATCGCCCCCACTGCAGCCTGCAAATTGAGAGTCAATGCTGCAGATACCAAATAGAGCTGAAACAGATCGGCCGCCAAGCCGCTGAAATTCAACATGAAAGGCACCGCGACAGTCAATCCGCCGAAAATAGCGACGACGCCGACCGAGGCGAAGGCTGGGTACTCGTAAAGCGACAGCGGCGTACCCACGAACCAAGCGGCAAATAAGATAAAGCCGAGACCCAAGAAGGCGCCCGCTTTGGGCAAGCTGTACACAATTGGCACCATCATCTCGGCTGTCGCGACGCTCTCGTTGTCGGAAAGATCCGACTCTTCAAGCATCTTCTTACAATTTTCTGCGATCAGCGGCAGCGCGACGAGTACGGTCCCGGCCGCGAAGGCGGTCAACATGGGGAGCTGGGCATTGCGCAGGGCTGCCTTGTAGGAAAACGGGCTTGATAGGCTAACGAGCATGGGAAATGTCCAGAAGACGAGCAAAAGCCAGGCCACAAGGTAAGTTGCGAGGTAAATCTGCAGGCGATTGAGCTCCGCGACCTCCAACTTTCCGGCAGCGTAGGCGGCGACGGCGAAAAAGGCGATGGGGGTAAACTTGGCGATAAAGGAAGCCATTCGGCTGAGCGTGTCTATCACCGCTTGTAGGGTGTTGATCAAATGCGCCTTGCCTTCAACAAATATCAAAGCTACACCGAAGGAGATGCAAAACAGGATGACGGCCGGAAGCACGGTGTTGGCCAACGATTTGAAGATATTCGCAGGGATATACAGCGCTAAAGGATTGAAAGACGCGGTGTGAGTGACCTCATCGGGACTGAAGTACGATGCAGACGGCCAATCGGGATAGCCAATCGGAATGGCGAGAACAGTGAGAATTAACACGATCCACAAAAGGAGCACGATTAAAGCACCGCGTAGACCCACCCGTCCCGCCCACGCAGGACTAAGCTTTCCAATACTGCAGACAAGCGATACGATGATGTAAGGTATGGCCGTCATCTGCAGCAGGCGAACATAGGCTTCTCCGATCCACTTCACCCCCGCGACCTTTTCGCCGAAAAACAGACCGGAAAGGATCCCAAGTACCATGGCAAGAATCACTTGCACCATCACACTGCCGAAAAAGCGTCGAAACCACATTGTCAAACCTTCCTGGGGTCTGAAAAGCCGTGATCAGTTCATCAGTAACGCGCTGCTCCGCGCCATTGTGCGTAAAGCCCCGTCATCTTACTATCGGGTGCCTTCTGGCGGACATTGAGCACGACTCTTCAGCTCTTATATCGGTTCAATTGAGTACCCGCGGTCTCGGAGAACATTTCATGCCGCCGCAATCAGAACCAATGGTCTCATATTTCAATCACCGCAATTTCTTTTATTTAGCCTTAATCTAATGTAATTGCAAATTGATATGTGACAACTGGGTCAAAATTTTCAGCCGATTCAGCGATCTGTGTTGTGGTGTGACACACCCGATGAAAAAACGGGGACAGCACCGACCACCACCAAAGATTTGAAGGCCTCAAAAAACTGTGATAGGTAAATGTTTCAGAGGTATAAATGAACTTGATGGTATCTCAAACGACAATGTAAACGGATCTGAAATATTTTTGACAACATTCACAGGTGATTGGCATGCGATGGGGATACGTCGCGGTTTTGTTAGCGGTCCTGTTCATCATATGTATTGGCATCTATTACATACTTGATCCTGAAACAAATGAGCTTGAAGAAGCAGAGCGCACAAAATTGGGCGGTACGTATCTAAAGCTTTCAGATGGCTTTACGCATTACGAATTGGCGGGCAAGGATGGGGGTGGGTTGGTCGTCTTGGTACATGGCGGCCGGGTACCCATGTGGACCTGGGATAAACTGGCGCAAACCCTTAAAGATGCCGGCTTCAAAGTTCTCAGATACGACATGTATGGAAGAGGGTATTCGGACAGGCCCAAAACGACCTATAACCGGCAGCTGTATCAAAGGCAATTATTGGAACTGGTTGATGCGCTTGGTTTGGCAAAAAAGTTTGACCTGATCGGATTTTCCCTTGGCGGGGCCACAGCCGTTAACTTTACTGCTCAACATCCCGCAAGGATTCGAAAACTGGTCTTGATTGCACCGGTGATCCATAATTTTAAGGTCCCTACGGTCTTTCGCATACCCATCCTGGGTGAGTTTACGGCACGTTTATTTGGCATAAAGATCATCACAAGGCGATTTGATTCCTCGCGAAAAAACAGTCCGGAATCTGAAAAATACAAAAAGCTTTTCAGGGAACAAACCACCTACAAAGGTTTTCAGCAATCGATGTTATCAATGATCAGAAATGACGCACTGGTCGGGGATTACAGTGCAGCTTACACGTCCGTCGGCCGTCAAAAGCGTGATGTATTACTGATATGGGGAAACAAGGATACCGAGGTCACCCAGCCAATGATCGGTCACATTCAATCCTTAATCCCGCATCTTGAATTCAGGCCTGTTGAAGGTGCCGGTCATTCAATCGTGTTCCAAAAGCCCGGCGAGATCAGCAACTTTATCATAAAATTTTTGAAGGCATAATTTTTTTCATCATCTGGAGTGAAGGATATTTCGGCGACCCGATTTTGCGGATCGTTTTGTTGGGAAGTAAGCTGCCACAGAACGCATGCCGTCTACATCCCATCTTGCCTGGTTTGCCCAACCATCATGAACCCGGGATGGCACCCTTAAAATGTGCGCGCTTTGGCACTGATTTCCCGAATGCGTTCGGCGTGCGTCTCCCACCAGCCCTTTGCATCTGCCTGCTCCCAGCGGTCGACATCTTCAAGGGACTCGAGTATGTCGATAACCTCTCGTACACTCTGAGGACGGGCGGCAGGCTCTTTGGCCAGGCAGTCACTGATCAGCCTGTCAAGCCTGGCCGGAATTTTGAGATCGATCTTCTCCGATACTCGGGGAGCAGGGGTCTTCATGACATGGTAGCCGATTTCCATTGCGTTTGCGCCCTCGAAAACATCCTGACCGGTCAAAAGATTGAAACCGACGGATCCTAAAGAATACAGATCCGACCGGGCGTCGATATTCTGTGGATCGATTAACCGTTCAGGGGCGACATAAGCCGGCGTTCCGGTCAATTCATGGGCTTCGGTGTGCTCGGTGTTCTGGCCGCTGATATCCTTGACCAGACCGAAATCCAGGACTTTCACGACATCGAATAGACCGCCGCGTTCGCAAAGGATGACGTTTAACGGCTTGATGTCCCGGTGAATCAGGTCGATGGCGTGCGCTTCTGCCAGCGAAAAACAAATTTGTTTCAAAATATGAATCACCCGTCCGGCGGGCAGAGGTCCTTCCATTTCGATCAGTTGCGCAAGATTTAAACCGGGTAAATACTCCATGGCATAGTAAAAGATGCCATCGGGAGTGTGACCGTAATCGTAAACTCTGATGGTGTTCGGATGGGTTAATTGACTGGTTAGCTGAACCTCGCGTTCAAAGCGGGCGATGGTTTGCGGTGTGACCGCTTCGGGCTTCAAAAATTTTACGGCCGTGGGTCGCTTTAAGATTGCATGCGAGGCTTTGTATACGTTTCCCATTCCGCCCTCACCGATTTTTTCTTCCAGCGTATACTGCCCCAGCTTTTTTATGTGCTCGATATGTCTTCTCAGACGCTGTATCAAAAAGAATCCGCCAACGATCACACCCACGCAGCCAATCAGCAGAATCAAATGACCCCAGAAAATGATTTTGAGCGGGCGCATAATAGCCATCGCGTCACCCTTGCCGATTTCAGTGGCAACGCCAAAACCATAATCCGGCAACCATTTCCAGGCACCGAAAACCTCTACGCCGCGATAATCCCGGTACCCTTTGAGATCGACACCGCTCTCACCCCCAATCGCCGCTTTGGCCATTCTGGTCAGCGGACGATTCGCCGGGGATTTTGAGGGCGTATAGCCCTTGGTCAGATCCCCGCCGGGATCCCGAATCTGAACACCCAAAATGGAGCGCGCATCAGGCGTATCTGCAAGAATGCCGATCGCCTTGAGCTGGTCTTCAAATCGGCTAGCGGAAATTAGAAATCCGTCGGCATCGAAAGCATAGGTATCGCCGCTTACGCCGGCAAAGGTAACGGACAGAATTCGGCTTAAGTCCTGGTCAGGGTTGATGGTAAACACCAATGCGGCCAGGATAGTGCCGGTTTCGTCACGCACAGGCGCGGCTGTCAGCATTATGGGGTGGTTGGACCGTGCGTTGAGTTTGGGTATAAGAGCGCTTTTCAAATGAGGCCGCTCCATAATGACTTCACCCTGGAAAACGCGATTAAAAATCCGTATAAATTCAGGTGAAATGGATGCGCCCACATAAGCGTTTTCTTTGGCTGAAGCCAAAATCAGACCAGAAGGGTCGACAACCACAAATCCTTGATACCGATTATTTTTAGCAACAGATTTAAGGGCATCCTGTAAGTCAACCAGCGCTTGAGAAGTCTTCAATTTTTCGGGTGCTGATGGCGCATTACGGCTGATCTTGAGCAGAGCGCTTATATGAGAACGTAAATTGGGTATATCGGCCCAGGATCTAACGTGGTCCTTTTCATTTTCGATCCATAACTTCAGGGCCGTAACGTGGGCGCGCACAAGCTCATTTAAGAGCGTGGAATAGATCTTTTCCAGAGATTGCTGGACGGCGTGGTTCGTCCAAAAGCCGATGGCCGCTAAAACTATGACCACAACCACGGCCAAAATAAAGATACGGCGAAAAACTGTTTTGGTGTCTCGGGGATGACGGTCTGTTTTGTTCACATGCGTCGTTATTTTATGCACCGAAGAATGATCAGCTTTTTCCATTGCCGTAAATCCTCATTCAAATAATTTGAAATCCGTCATCTCATTTATCTCAGCGATCATTGTTTTGGTAGTATGATATCCCAAAGCGCGATAAGCCTCATACTGGGGTTCATCGAAAAACTGATAGGTCAGCGGTTGATGGGGATAGTCCGGATGGCGGATATGATACTCACGAATAAATTCATTTTCGTCTCCGGTGAGGCATACCTTGATGTAAAG
>JAAUXY010000010.1_pt1 | contig 10887 bp, 6 predicted proteins | sample 7278121 | NCBI WGS metagenome assembly JAAUXY01 (sample SAMN14350117, study PRJNA611818) | marine sediment metagenome | isolation source: surface marine sediment (1.8m) | place: French Polynesia: Moorea | collected 2018-08
ACCGATGCAGCCAAGGCGGTCGTGGATGTGGTCAAGTCGAGAACCAGCTACCGGAAAAAGCCGGTGCTGACCAATTGGCTCGGCGACACGGCTGTCCAGGAGGCGCGTCGTTTGTTCGCCGAAGCCGGGATCGCCACCTTCGGCACACCGTCGGACGTAATGCGCAGCTTCCGTCATCTGACCAGCTATGCGCAAGCGCAGCGCGAGCTAATGCGCACGCCGCCCAGCCTGCCCGAAGGCTTCGAGCCCGACCAGGAAGCGGCCCGGAAGCCGATTCGGGCGACCATCCAGCAGAATGCCAAGTGGATGTCCGAGCCCGATGCGAAATCGGTTTTGTCGGCCTACGGCATCCCGACGGCTCCGACCCGGATCGCGCATTCCCCGGCCGAGGTGGCCGACGCGGCTGCCGCGCTGATGCGCAGCGGCGACGCGCCCACCGGGTGCGTGGTCAAGATCCTGTCGCGCGACATAACCCACAAGTCGGATGTGGGGGGCGTCCGGCTCAACTTGGAAAGCCCAGAGGCGGCCGAGGGGGCCGCGCATGCCATGCTGCGCCGGGTCGACCAGGTGTCGCCCGATGCGGTCATCGATGGCTTCACGGTTCAACCCATGGTCCGCCGCACCGGCGCCCATGAGCTGATCATCGGCATGACCGATGACCTGCATTTTGGACCGGTCATCCTGTTCGGCGCCGGCGGGACCGCGGTCGAGGTAGAGGATGACACCAACCTGGCCCTGCCGCCGCTCGATCTCATGCTGGCCCATGACCTGATAGCCGGAACCCGCGTCTACCGGATGCTCGAAGGGTACCGGGACAAGAAGGGCGCCGATTTGGACGCGATCGCGATGGCGCTGGTCAGGTTGTCCCAGTTGGTGACCGATTTCCCTGAAATTCGCGAGCTGGACATCAATCCACTGCTGGCGGATGAACATGGGGTGATCGCGCTCGATGCGCGCATGCGGGTCAGGCCGGTGCGCCAGCGCACCTATGGTCCCCCTGGGCATCCCCGCTTCGCGATCCGGCCCTATCCGAAAGAATGGGAAGGAACGATCGAGGATCGCAGCGGCCAGGAGGTCCTGATCCGACCGGTCCGGCCGGACGATGAGCGGCTCTACGATGTGTTTTTCGATCATCTGGACAAGGAGGACATCCGGCTCCGCTTCTTCTCTCCGCTGAAAGAGTTCTCCCACAGTTTCGTCGCCCGGCTGACCCAGATCGATTATGCCCGGGCCATGGCCTTCGTCGCCCTGTCGGCCGATCATTCGGAACTCTTGGGCGTGTCGCGGCTGGCCTCCGACGCCAACTACGAACGCGCCGAATACGCGGTCCTGGTACGCAGCGATCTGAAGGGCAGGGGGATCGGGTGGTCGTTAATGCAGCGCCTGATCGCGTATGCGCGCGCCGAAGGCATCCAGGAGCTGCACGGCGACGTTCTGGCCAACAACGCAACCATGCTGAAGATGTGTCGCAAGCTGGGATTTCAGGTCCGGCCCATGCCGGATGACCGTTCGATCATGCAGGTCGTCCTGCCGCTGAACAACGCAGACGAGCAGGCCGGGTTGCCGGACGCTCAGACGGGGTGAGCGGAGCCTGCAGGTCCGGCCAGAGCCATTTTGGTACTTTCGAAGGATGGCTCCCCGGGACGGATTCGAACCGCCGACCAATCGGTTAACAGCCGACCGCTCTACCACTGAGCTACCGGGGAACGGGCCTGCCACCGGCCGTGGCCGGTGCGCGCGGACGGGCGGTTATAGCAAAGCGTTGCGATAAAGCAAATGTCCGGGAGGAACCGCGTTTTGGCCCCTCGGGAGGCTGGAACTGCGCCGCCGGTTTGCGCACAATCCGGCTGCGGGCGGCTGCTGCTCCCCCCGTGCGCGAAAGCTAAGGATACCTGAGGCGGAGGAGGTTGGACCGGTGGCGACACGCCGCGAGCGTGCAATGCGCCGCGCTGTGACGTCGGTGATTGATGGGCTTCCGGCGCAGCGTCTGGAAGCGCTGGCGCATGCGCTGGCGGCGGCCAAAGCCGGCAGCAACGGCCACAGCCGGCAGCTCGATGCGGTGCTCGCCATCATCGGGGAACGCCTCGAGCAGCTCAGCTTGCTGCAGCAGGACCTGCTCGGCCAACTGTTCAGCCAGAACGTCGCCCCCTTTGTCACGGATGACGACAGCATTCTGTTGCCCGCCCGCTTTGTGCCCGGCGTCGTTCATCGCCGCAACGTCATGGGCCTGTGGGGCGCGGTGCGACAGGTTCTGGCGCCGGCCCATTGTCGCGAACTCGATGCTGCGTTGGACGATTTGGTGGACGGTCGGCAGGATCTGACGGGCTTGCAGGATGCGCTGTCCTCGCAGGCCGGCCAGTCAATGCGTGAAGCGCTGCGCACCGAGGTCGCCGACGCGCTTGCGCGGATTATCGAGGGGGTGAACGCGCGCACCGACCACGATTTGGCCAAAGTCAGGCGGGTCTTGCAGATCGTCAACACCGGCGGCCCGACGTGCGGGCCGGAGATGCGGCCCCGGCGCAGCGTCCGCTGGCGCCGCTTTACCTTGGACGATCTGGAGCAATTTCAGCTCATGCTGTCGGTCCATCCGGTCATCGAAGGCTCGCTGCAGACCATTGCGCGCCAGGCGGGCGACTTCGACGACGCGGCCGAAACGCCGCCCCTGGATCCGCTGCCGCTCTCCTCACGCGAAAAACGCGTGATCAAAGAGACCTACCGGAGCGCCGCCGAGCAACTCGCGCGCAATGGAATGCCGCCGCACAGCCCGGCATTGCTGTTGTTTGCCCTGATGGACAGCCATGTCGCGCCGTTCCACATGCCGCCACTTGTGCGGCTTGTCAGCGAACGCACCTCCGACTTTGCGATCCTTGACCCCGACATCAGGCTGATGGCGACCGGTCTCGTCGGACGCCTGGCCGCCATTTCCGCCTCGCTCAGCGACACTTTCCGTTCGGTCGCGTCCGGCCTGGCCGAGGTGTCGGCGACCGACGACCGCTTTTCCGAACCCTCCGAAGCAGCGCACGGGCTGACCGCCGAGATCGGCTTAAATTGCCGGGCGTTCCGCGCCTTGTTCGATCGCTTGAACGACGATCTGCGCTTGGATCGCAATACCGAACTCACGCAATGGGCTAACGACGCCCGCATGACCATGCTGGCCGATGCGGAGCGGTATGCGGTCCCGGCGCTTGAGGACGCGTTCATGGCCGGTATGGCGCCCACTCAGGCCGGCCGGGCGCGAGCGGGCCCGCGCACCAACGGACCGGCGCTGGGCGGCGTAGCGCCGCTGGCCAAGTGCTTCAGCGAGATCTCCGCGCTGATGCAGGCGCCCGACGAAACAATGCGCGTGTTTCGCACCCAGGACCGCATGCTCGGCAGCGTGATCACCGAGAGCCACAAAGTGGTGCGCGATCTGAAGCAGGCCCTGTCCGAGGGGATCCTCAAGCGATACACCGAGGTTTGTCAGCGCTGGCGCCGTTTGCGGGAGCTGAATGGGCTGCTCGTCATGGTCGACGACGGCTCCAATGTGGCCGATCTGGCTTCGATCACCCGCAGCGTGACCAAACGGATCGTCACCAACTTCTCGACCGCTGTCTTTGCGGCCGTCGACCGCGCCGACCCGCAAGCCTGCGCCCTGGTTCTCGATCACCCGGATACCCAGGCCCTGTTCATGAACTTCTGCGAGGTCGCTGAGACCGAACGCTTGGCCGATCCGCACTGGTACGACCGTTCGCTCGACCACGGACTAACCGCGCTATCCGACCTGATCTACCGCGCTCTGGGGGAGGCCAAGGCTGTCGCTGGGACGGCCGGTGAGAATAGGCGGAGCGAACCGGCCGAGAGCAAGCGGGCAAGTAATGCCGAAGACGGCCTGTCGAGATTGGCCCGGCTGGGTCAGTTGACCGAACGGATTTGGCGCGCGCGGGGTCCGGAGACCGATGGAGAGGCGGTTCGGCGCTCCATAATCTGTGTTATTCACGCCACACTCGCACAAATAAATCACAGCTTGCGTGCGGCCCAATCGTCCGCCAAAACGGGCCGCCGCAACAGGCTGGCGGCGAACGTGCCGCTAATTCAGCAAATGATTGATTTAGCAGACCTAATTGGTGCTGAGACCGAACTTGAGACCCTCCTCAAACTGCGCGATTCCGGCCCCAAATTACCCGCCTCACAGACCCATTTTCTGGCCCCTGGAGTGGCCTAACGCCCTATTAACCGGCTTAAGGCAAACTTGACCATCGCACGGTCGTTGCTTATCAACAACTGAGACTAGGGAGCGGTCAGTGAGGGCATCCGGCCGCAAATCTACAAAGTGCTCAAGACGTTGAGCCGTTGGCGCAATGTTGCGGTGTAAGTAATGATGATGAGTGCGGAGGGCGTGGGCATGCGGTCAATAAAAATTGGCACAGCCGTTCTTGTCACACTTTCGTTGTGTGGCTGCCTCACCTTGCCTGGCACTGTTCGGGCCCCGGACTATCAGGAAGTCCATGCGCAGGCTCTGGGCCACACTGCCCGGCTCTGCGAGGAGGCTGGATACGAGCGTGGCTCGCAAGAGCACACCGAGTGCGTCTCCGCCAATGTCGACAACATCGAGCAGGAAGTCGTCCAGAAGGTGCTGTTCGACCAGATCGATTCCGCCTCCGGTCGCAGCAACTAGATCTCTTTGATCCCGCTATTCTTGATCTGATTCAGGCTGTCCGACGCCGAACGGCGGCCAAAGGCGCTTTGCCCCCGTGGTCGGGCGGCATTTCTCACCAAAATTTGGATTGGAGGCCCGGGCCGGAATCGAACCGGCGTACACGGCTTTGCAGGCCGCTGCGTAACCACTCCGCCACCGGGCCGCGCCGTTAGGCTTTGTACTGTGTGCGCGTGTGGAATGGCCGGTGATATAAGCTCAGCCAACAAGGGGGTCAAGAACACTGGGCTGCGGCACGGGCGAGCGCACTCAGGCCGGTTGCAGCCCGCGCATCCGGCGAGATATATGCACGGGCTGAGGCGGCGCAACTCGCCTCGCCGTTCATGCGACAGGGGTTGGGCAAATGGATTACGCAGTGGCGCGCGCGCATATGGTGGAAGGCCAGATCCGCACGAACAAAGTGGTGGATCGGGACCTTATTGCCGCCATGCGGGAATTGCCGCGTGAGTTGTTCGTCCCTTCCGCAAAGCGGGCCATCGCGTACATCGATGAAGACGTGGAAGTTGCACCCGGGCGCTATCTGACCGAACCGATGATCCTGGCCCGCCTGCTTCAGGCTGCCCAAGTTGGGCCGGACACAATCGCCCTCGATATCGGTCCGGCCACGGGGTACTCCACGGCTTTGCTGGCGCGGCTCGCCGGCACGGTGGTCGGTATCGAAGGCGAGCAGACCCTGGCCGATGAGGCTGACCGTCTGTTGCAGCAGCTTGGCATCGACAACGCCACGGTGATTTGCTCGGAGATGCGGGCCGGATATCCCAAGCAGGCCCCATATGACGTGATCCTGATCAACGGTGCCGTGGATGAAGTGCCGACCGAGCTGATCGACCAACTCTCCGAAGGGGGGCGGCTGGTCACTGTGGTCGGTGGCAGTGATGTGATCGGCACGGTTGGGCGCGCAACCGTCATGGTCAGCGCGTCGGGAACGATCTCGCAGCGCGCAATCTTCGATGCCGCGACGCCGAACCTGCCCGGGTTCGAGCGACGCCCCAGCTTCACATTCTAGGCCACAAGCCGCCCCATTTGTGCTTCCCTCGCAACACTGTCCCAGAAATGCCCCAAATTCGGGGTTTACTGATTGAGTGCAGCGGGCAGGCGAGGTAGACCATAGAAACGGCAGAAGAACCGAGAGGCCCTGCCAGACCATTGCGTAGAGCGGGTTCCAAAGAATTGCGTGGGTCCAATGGCAAGATCTGAGAATCGGTGTTGGGGGCTGCAGGCGGGCAGACAGCGCGCATCCTGGCCATTGCGTCCGGCATCGATCCGGGCGGCTCTGCTCAGCGCGTCCATGCTTGTGACGGTTCCACAGGCTGCCATGGCGCAGACGCTGTTTGAGGCGCTGGCCGAGGCCTACATGACCAACCCGGATCTGCAGTCTGAGCGCGCCAACTTGCGGCAGACGGATGAAGGTCTGTCCACCGCATTGTCCGGTTGGCGGCCGACCGTGACCCTGACCGGGTCCCTGGGTGCCGAATGGACCGACCGGCGCGGGATTCAGAACGGACCCGATCAGTTGGTGCCATCAAGCCATACCGTGATCGTCGAACAGCCTGTATTCCAAGGCTTTGAGACCGTGTCCAGGGTCAAGCAGGCCAAGCACGATATCCAGTCGGGCCGGGCTTTCCTGAACTCGCTCGAGCAGGACGTCCTGCTCGCGTCAGTGACCGCCTATATGGACGTGGTGCGCGACGCGGCGATCGTCGAGCTCAACATGCAGGAAGAGCGCGCGCTGCGCCGGCAGCTTGAGGCTGCAGAAGATCGGTTCGCGGTCGGCGAAGTGACCCGCACCGACGTCGAGCAATCCCGGTCTCGTCTGGCTCTCTCGAGTGGTGAGCGGCAGGAGTCGGAGGGGACCTTGGCTGCCTCAAAAGCCACCTTTGTCGAGGTCATTGGGCTGGAGCCGGTCAACCTGTCGACACCGGATCTCGATATTCAGCTGCCCGGCACCGTGGATGAGGCCATCGCGCTCTCGGTCGAGGACAACCCCGACATCATCTCAGCCAGATTCGACGAGCTTTCCGCCATCGAAGGCGTGGATATCGCGCGTTCGGAATTGCTGCCGGAAGTCGCCCTGGTCGCAACTGCGGAAACGACTCGGGAATTCGGCGGCATCGCGTCGCAAAAGACCGACCAATACAGCCTGATCGGCGAGTTCACCGTGCCGATCTACACCGCCGGCGCCGCCTCTTCAGGCGTGCGCGCGGCCAAGCAGGCGGCCGGCGAGGCCCGGATCGAGATCGAAACCGAGCGCCGCGCGGCGATCCAGGAAACCGTGGAAGCCTGGAACGACCTGATCAGTGCGCGCGCTCAGATTCGGTCCTTCGAGATCCAGGTCGACGCGGCGGAACTGGCCTTGGAAGGCGTGGAACAGGAAGCCCAGGTCGGCTCTCGTACGGTTCTGGACATCCTGGACCAGGAGACCGAGCTTAAGGATGCTCAAGTCAACTTGGTCCGCGCACAGCGCGACGAAGTGGTTGCGATTTACTTTTTGTTGAATGCGATGGGCCAATTGACGGCAGAGCAAATTGGCTTGCCGGTCGAGTACTATGACGCGACGGTATATACCGATGCCATTGATGAAAGACTGTTTGGCCTGAAGGCGTATCCTGAGGACTTGGCGGGTCCAAAGAGGTCGCCGCAAGAAATTGGGCGCGTGCCGACGACTGACGGTCCACTGCCTGATTTCTTTGGTCCATTCCCGCGGACACCCAAAGAATAGACCAACAGCGTCCATCTCAGTTATCCTGCTTGAGCAGACGCTCGGCGCTTGATTTGCGCGTCATGCATTTTGTCATTATGGCAGGGTAAGTTTGATGGCCGACACCGACACCCAGCAAGAACCCTCGATGGAGGAGATCTTAGCCTCCATTCGCCGGATCATCGCCGAGGACGGAGACGAAGCAGAGCAGGGGGCTGATGAAGCCGCCGAGTCGGACGAATCGCCCGAAATGGAGGCAGCGGAACCGGAGCCAGAGCCGGAACCTGAGCCGGAGCCTGAGCCCGAGCCGGAGCCGGTAGCTGAGGTGGAACCGGAACCTGAGCCGATCACAGAGGAAAGCGATGAGGATGACGTTCTGGAGCTCACCGAGGTGGTTGAAGACGAGGTAACCGAACCGCCGGCGGCCGAACCAGCACCGGCACCCGTCGAGGATCTGGAAGCTGAGCCGATGTCCGAGGGACCTCCGGTCGAGAGCGAAGGCGGGTCCGGCGAGGATCACTTGATCTCCGAAAGCCCGGCACTGGTTGCCTCTTCGTCTTTCCAGGAGCTGGCGAGTGTCGCTCGACTGCCGCTTGGCGAGCACGACAAGACCCTGGAGCAGATCACCAAGGAATTGCTGCGGCCGTTGCTGCGGGCCTGGCTGGACGAGAACCTCCCGCCACTGGTCGAGCGCTTGGTGAAGTCGGAGATCGAGCGCCTTTCCAGCGGGCAGCACTGATTTTGGCGCCAGGCCGCCGTGCGGCTTGATTCCCCGGCACTCGCCTCTAGGATCACCCCCGGCTAATCCGCATCATGCCTGCGCGCGCTGGTTTTGCGCGACTCGGGGCATGCCTCCTCAAGGTTAGCGGCGATAGAGATCGAGGACCGTTCGGCGATGCTGGACAAAACTTATGACGCGCACGCGCTGGAAGCGCGGCTTTATCCGCAGTGGGAGGAGTCGGGGGTCTTCGGCTGCCGGCCTGACAGCGGACGCGCGCCCTATACCATCGTAATTCCGCCTCCGAACGTGACCGGCAGCCTGCACATGGGTCACGCGCTGAACAACACGCTGCAGGACATCCTGATCCGCTATCAGCGTATGCGCGGGCGCGACACGTTATGGCAGCCGGGCATGGACCATGCCGGCATCGCCACGCAAATGGTGGTCGAACGTCAGCTCGAAGAGGCGGGATCCTCGCGCCTGGAGCTCGGCCGGGAGAAATTCGTCGAGCGGGTGTGGGATTGGAAAGCGCATTCCGGCGGCACCATCACCGGCCAGTTGCGCCGCCTGGGCTCATCCTGCGACTGGGGCCGCGAGCGCTTCACCATGGACGAGGGCCTTAGTCGCGCGGTCCTCAAGGTGTTCGTGGATCTTTACAAGCAGGGACTGATCTACAAGGACAACCGCCTGGTCAATTGGGACCCGAAGCTGCACACCGCGATTTCCGACCTGGAAGTCCAGCAGCGCGAAGTTCGAGGCAAGCTCTGGTACTTCCGCTATCCGCTGGAAGACGACCCGTCGCGCTGGGTTGTAGTCGCGACCACGCGGCCGGAAACCATGCTCGGCGACACCGGTGTCGCGGTTCACCCGGACGATGAGCGCTATCGGGATCTGGTCGGCAAGCATGTCATCCTGCCGCTGGTCGGCCGCCGCATTCCCATCGTCGCCGACGACTATGCGGATCCGGAGCAGGGCTCGGGCGCCGTTAAGATCACCCCGGCCCATGATTTCAACGACTTCGAGGTCGGCCGGCGGTGCGGGCTCGAGACCATCAGCGTGATGGACGAGCTGGCCCGGATCAACGACAACGCGCCCGAACTCTATCGCGGCCTGGATCGGTTCGAGGCCCGCACCCGGGTGGTCGCGGACATCGAGGCCGCCGGCCTGTTGGACAAGGTCGAGGACCATACGCACATGGTGCCCTACGGCGACCGCGGCGGGGTTCCGATCGAGCCGTTTCTGACCGAGCAGTGGTACGTGGATGCGGCCACCCTGGCCAAGCCGGCGATCCAAGCGGTGGAGCAGGGCCGCACCAAGTTCGTGCCGGAGAACTGGGCCAAGACCTATTACGACTGGATGCACAACATCCAGCCCTGGTGCATCTCCCGGCAGCTCTGGTGGGGCCATCAGATCCCGGCCTGGTACGGCCCGGATGGAGAGATGTTCGTCGAGCTCTCCGAAAGCGAGGCGCAGGCCGCCGCCGACGCCCATTACGGCAAGCCGGTCGCCCTGACCCGGGATCCGGACGTGCTCGATACCTGGTTCTCGAGCGCTCTGTGGCCGTTCTCCACCTTGGGCTGGCCGGATGAGACGCCGGAGCTGGCCCGCTACTACCCGACCGACGTCCTGGTCACCGCGTTCGACATCATCTTCTTCTGGGTCGCCCGGATGATGATGATGGGCCTGCATTTCATGGACGAGGTGCCGTTCCACACCGTCTACATCCACGCCCTGGTTCGCGACGAGAAGGGCGAGAAGATGTCCAAGTCCAAGGGCAACATCATCGACCCGCTGGTGCTGATCGATAAGTTCGGCGCCGATGCCCTGCGCTTCACTCTGGCGGCAATGGCGGCGATGGGGCGCGACATCAAGCTGGCCGAGAGCCGGGTCGAGGGATACCGCAACTTCGGCACCAAGCTGTGGAACGCCGCGCGCCTCTGCGAGATGAACGGCTGCAAGCCGGATCCCGGTTATGACCCAGAGACTTGCCAGCTCACGCTCAACAAATGGATTACCGGCGAGGCGGCCGAGCTGTCCAATCGCGTCACCACCGCGCTGGACGCCTACCGGTTCAACGAGGCGGCCAGCGCGATCTACCAGTTCGTCTGGCACAGCTTCTGCGACTGGTATCTGGAATCGGCCAAACCTGTGTTTTTGGGCCAGGACGAAGCTGCCAAGGCGGAGACTCAGGCCACCGCCGCCTGGGTGCTGGACCAGATCTACCGGCTGCTGCACCCGTTCATGCCCTACATCACCGAGGAGCTGGCGGCCCATCTGCATGGCGAGACCAACCGCGGCTGGCTGGTCGATCAGCCCTGGCCGGAGCCCGAAGCAGCCGCCGGCGATCCGGCGGCGGCCGCGGAGATGAGCTGGGTCATCGAGCTGATCACCGAGGCCCGCTCGCTGCGCTCCCAGATGAACGTTCCGGCGGTCGCATCGGCCCCGGTGAGCGCCAGCGGGATCTTGGCGCCGGCCGGGACGTTCATCTGGGAGCGCAGCGAGCGGGCCTCGGTGATCAGCTCGATGACCCAGCTCATTTCCGCGGCCGCCGCCGGGTCGCCGGCGGCTGTTTCGGGCTCCGGCCAGGGCTGATCGACCAGCCAGCCGCGGTTGGTCTCGCCATGCAGATGCGCCGCCAGCTCCTCTGTGATGTAGGGCATGAACGGATGCAGCAACCGGTAGATCTGGTCCAGCACCCAGGCGGCGGTGGCCCGGGTCTCCGCCTTGGCCGCTTCGTCCTGGCCCAGAAACACCGGCTTGGCCGACTCCAGATAC
>JAAUXY010010718.1_pt1 | contig 10885 bp, 11 predicted proteins | sample 7278121 | NCBI WGS metagenome assembly JAAUXY01 (sample SAMN14350117, study PRJNA611818) | marine sediment metagenome | isolation source: surface marine sediment (1.8m) | place: French Polynesia: Moorea | collected 2018-08
AAGCGCTCGTAGACCGCTTCCAGCCCGGGCGGGACGATGACCTTGCGTCTATTGGGCATAGCACACCTCCTCGATCGCCCCGGCGATGTCCTGGGCCGAGGGCATGTAGTCCCGCTCCAGGCGGTCGTTGTAGGGCACCGGCATTTCCGGGGCGCCGAGGCGCCGCACCGGCGCGTCGAGCCAGTCGAAGGCCTGTTCCATGATGCCCGCGGCGATCTCGCCGCCGATGCCGCCGAAGCGCACGGCCTCGTGGACCACCACGGCGCGGTTGGTCTTGCGCACACTGGCCAGGATCGTCTCCATGTCGAGCGGCTTGACCGTGCGCGGGTCGATGACCTCGACCGAGAGCCCCTTGCGCCGCAGACGCTCGGCCGCCTGGACCGCCCGTTCGACCATGGCCATCAGGGCGATGACCGTGCAGTCGCCGCCCTCGCGCACGACTCGGGCGCGGCCGGGCTCGATCGCGTAGGGCGCCTCGGGCACCGGCGCGGCGTCACCGAGGTAGAGCAGCTTGTGCTCCAGGAAGACCACCGGATTGTCGGAGCGGATCGCCGCCGCCATCAGGCCCTTGGCGTCGTAGGCGCAGGAGGGCGTGTAGACCTCCAGGCCCGGGACGTGGGCGAACCAGGCCTCCAGCGATTGGCAATGCTGCGCCGCCAGGCGGATGCCGGCGCCCTGGGGACCGCGGAAGACGATGGGGATGGTCGGCTTGCCGCCCATCATGAAGCGGGCCTTGGCCGCCTGGTTGACGATCGAATCCATCATCAGGGAGACGAAATCGAAAAGCTGGATCTCGACGATCGGCCGCAGGCCCGACATGGCCGCGCCGACGCCGCAGCCCGAGATCACGCCCTCGGCGATCGGCGTGTCGCGCACCCGCTCCGGGCCGAAGGCCTCCAGCAAGCCGCGGGTCAGGCCGAAGATGCCGCCGATCTGCCCGACGTCCTCGCCGAGGACGATCACGCCTTCGTCTCGCGCCATTTCCTGGTGCATGGCCTCGGTGATGGCCTGGGCATAGGTGATCGCGCGGCTTCCGGCCGGCGGCTCGGGCTCGAAGGCCTCGCGGCGCGGCACGGTCACCAGGGCCTGAGCCGTCTCCAGCTCGGGCTCCGGCAGCGCCGAGGCCCAGTCGATGGCATCCTCCACCTCGCGCTCCACCTGCGTCGCCAGCCCGCCATAGCCGCGCTCGTCGAGCAGGCCCGCCTCGGCCGTGCGGTCACGCAGGCGGAGGATGGGATCAACGTGGCGCCACTGCTCCTCTTCCTCCTCCGTCCGGTAGCGCGGCAGGTTGGCGCGCATGGAGTGGTCGTCCCAGCGGTAGGTCAGGGCCTCGATCAGGGTCGGCCCCTCGCCGGCCCGCGCCCGCAGCGCGGCGCGCAGCACCGTGTCGTGGACGGCCGCGGCGTCGTTGCCGTCGATCCGGTGGCCGGGCAGGTCGTAGGCGGCGGCGCGGCGGGCGATTCCGCCGCCGGCAATGACGCCCGCGCTGGGGGTGGTCAGGCCGTAGAGGTTGTTCTCGCAGAAGAAGATCAGCGGCAGCTTCCAGATCGCCGCCAGGTTCATGGCCTCGTGGAAGATGCCCTCGCTGGCCGCGCCGTCGCCGAAGAAAGCGATGCCGACCGCGCCCGAGCCGCGCAGCCGCTCGGCCAGGGCGGCTCCGGTGCCGAGGCCCATGCCGGCGCCGACGATGCCGTTGGCGCCGAGGATGCGACGTTCGAAGTCGGCGATGTGCATAGAGCCGCCAAGGCCGTAGCAGTAGCCTTCGGCCTTGCCCATCAGCTCGGCCATCATCCGGCTCAGCTCCGCACCCTTGGCGATGGTGTGCCCGTGGCCGCGGTGATGGGTCAGGATGAAGTCATCGGGCTCCAGCGCCTTGCAGGCGCCGGCGGCAATGGCCTCCTGGCCGATCGAGGAATGCGCCGTACCCTTGATCCGGCCATCGAGGAAGAGCTCCTTGGCGCGTTGCTCGAAGCGGCGGATGCGCAGCATGGTGGTCAGCATGGCGACCAGGTCCTCGCCCTCCAGCGCGTTGGAGGGCTGGACCGGGTCGACCGTCTTGAGGATCTCGATCGTCGTCATCGCTCTCATCCGTAGACCAGCGCCGGCAGCCAAAGCGCGATCTGGGGGAAGACCACGACCAGGGCGAGGCCGATCAGCTGCAGCCCGATGAAGGGCCATTGCGCCCGGAAAATGTCATTCAAGGTGACCTCCGGCGGCGCGGCGCCCTTGAGATAGAAGCAGGCCGGGCCGAAGGGCGGCGTCAGATAGGCGATCTGCATCGAGAGATTGAAGACGATGCCGAACCAGATCGGGTCGTAGCCCAGGGCCTGAAGCGTCGGCAGGAAGATCGGCATGGTCAGGAAGAGGATGCCGATCCAGTCGATGAAGAAGCCGAGCAGGATGAAGACGCCGATCATTACCAGGAGGATCACTGCAGGCTCGCTGGAGATGCCGGCCAGCAGGGTCTTGGCGAAGGCGATCCCGCCAAGGACATTGTAGACGCCGATCAGGGCGTTGGTGCCGAAGACCAGCCAGAAGACCATGCCGCAGGTCTTCAAGGCCTGCACCAAGGCGCCGCGGATCATCTCCAGGCTGAACTCGCGCCGGACCCAGGCGGCCAGGATCGCACCGGCGACGCCCACGGCCGCCGACTCCGTGATCGAAGCGAAGCCGGCGTAGATCGAGACCAGCACGGCCGCCGCGACCCCAAGGGGCAGCGCGACCCCCTTCAGCAGGGCGAGCTTCTCGGCCAGCGACATCTGCCGATCCGCCTCGTCGACCGGCGGCCCGAGCGCCGGGTTCAGGCGGCAGCGCAGCAGGATGTAGGCGATGTAGAGACCGGCGAGCAGCAGCCCCGGCATGACGGTCGCGAGGAAGAGGTGCGAGATCGAGACCTCGGCGGAGATTCCATAGAAGATCAGGATGATGCTCGGCGGGATCATCGTGCCCAGTGACCCGCCCGCGGTGATGGTGCCGATCGCCAGCTTCTTGTCGTAGCCGAGCTTGAGCATCTGCGGCAGGGCAATCAGGCCCAGCAGCACGATCTCGCCGCCGATGATGCCCGTGGTCGCGCCCAGGATCACCGCAACCACCGTGGTGATCACCGCAACCCCGCCGCTGGTGTTTCCGGCCCATACGTGGAAGGCGCGGTAGAGGTCCCGCGCCACCCCCGAGCGCTCCATGACCGAGGCCATCAGCACGAACATCGGCACCGCGACCAGGGCGAAGGAGCTGACGAACTCGGCCGTCCGGCTGCCGATGATGAAGAGCCCGCCGGTCCCGAAGTGCGCAAAGGCCAGCACGACCGCGATCGCGCCGGAGACGAAGGCCAGCGGCACGCCGAGCATCAGCAGCCCGGCCATCGCGACGACGATCAGCAGGGACAGGCTGGCGATGTCCATCAGGGCTCACGGTCCGGCGCCTCGAGCTCAAGGCGGCCGCGCAGCAACCGCCAGGCCTGCAGGACGATGACGGCGAGGAAGAGGGCCGCACCCAGAAAGAGCGCGAACTTCACGATCGCGGGCGACACCGTGTTCCAGGAGGTCCCGGAACGCTCCGGCAGCCAAATGCCTTCCGCCGAGAAGCGGAACAGCGACTTCTGCGAGATCGACCACATGGCGAGCGCAAGGCCGCCCAGATAGACCGCGCCGCAGAGCAGGCTCAGCGCTTCCGCCAGACGCCGCCAGCGCGGCTTGGCCCGGTCGACCAGCAGACCGATCCGCATGTGCGAGCGCTCGACCATGCAGGTCACGCCGCCGAAGATGAAGGCGGCAGCCGCCAGGACGCCGGCGATCTCGTGGGCCCAGAAGGTCGGCGCGTTGAAGGCGTAGCGGGCGGCAACCTCGTAGACCATCATCCCGACGATCGCCAGGAAGCCCCAGGACAGGCCCCGGCCGATCCAAAGAAGAGCCCGATCGATCTGGCCCATGCCTCACTCCAGGATGGGGACCGCAGACGCGGCTTCGCGCCCCGGTAATGACAGCCAGGTGTGTGGCAAACTGCTGGTCCTCGCCTACAACAGCCCGAGCGACTTCATGTAGGCCTTGTGGCTGTCGACGATGGCCTGCGCGTCGGGTCCCTTGGCGCCCCAGTCGGCCCAGACCTTCAGCAGCATCTCGCGGAACTGGGCCGCGTCGTCGGCGCCGAACTCGATGAAGGTGACGCCGAGCTCGCCCTTGGCTTTCTTGATGGCCTCCTCGTCCTGCTTGGTCAGCCGCTGCTTCAAGGTCGCCGAGAGGCCGAGGCAGGCCTCCTCGAACTTTCCTTTGGACTCGTCGGAGAGCTTGTTCCACTTCGCCTTCGAAACCGACATCTCGGTCACCGGCATGGAATGCCGGGCGAGGATCGAGTACTTCGCCTTGGTGTGCATGCCGAAGGCGACGTTGAGGCCGACGCTCGCCAGGTCGCTGGCGTCGAGCACGCCGGTCTCCAGGGCGTTGATCGCTTCGGCCGGCGTCAGGTTGACCAGCGAGGCGCCGGCCCGGGTGAGCAGGTCGGAGGGCAGGCCGCCCGGGGCCCGGATCTTGACGCCCTTGAAGTCGCTGATCGTGTTTATCGGCACCGTCGAGGGGATCTGCTCCTGGGGCCAGTAGACGTTGCAGATCATGTGCAGGTCGTACTTGGCGTAGAGCTTGCGGCCGAGCTCCAGCCCGCCGCCCTTGGTGAACCACTGGTCGCGCGTCGCAGTGTCGGGATAGGCGGAGAGGGTGTCGCCCAGGACCGCCATGGCCGGGTCCTTGCCGGCGAAGAAGGTCGGCCCGGTGTACTGGCCGTCCAGAAGCCCGCTCTCGATCGCGTCCATGGTCTCGCGCGGACCGACCACGGCGCCGCTCGGAAAGACCTGGATGTCGACCTCGCCCTCGGTGGCGGCCTTCAGGTCGGCGGCCATCTCCTCGAAAGCCTTGGTGGTCGCCGCGTTGGCGCCCAGAAAGGTCTGCATCTTGAAGCTTTCCGCCGCCGCCGGGACGGCGAAGCAGACGGCCAGAGCGCCGAGCGCGGCGCCCTTCAGCAAGGAATTGACGTGCATTTCGGTGTCCTCCCCGATGGATGCGGTTTCTTGTCGTTGATGGCGTCTCTTCGCCGTCTTCAGGCCGCGACCCGGACCTTCTCCATGGCCAGGATGTCTCGGGTCTCCTCGACCGTGGCCGGCTCGCGGCCCAGACCGCGCGCGATTTCAACGACCTTGGCGATGACCTCGGCGTTGGTCGGCTGGCCGAGTTCGGTGAAGGGGTAGTCGCCCAGGCCGATCGAGATGTGGCCGCCGGCCTTGATGATCTTCTCAGCCAGGAGCAGCAGGTTGCCCTTGTAGTTGACCACGGTCCAAACGATCCGGCGGTCCTTGGGCAGGAAGGTGACGTGGGCGTCGAGCCCTTCCGGCGTGCCCGGGTGACCGGCCAGCATGATGCCGTCGGTCAGGCAGAAGCAGACGTAGGCCGGCTGGGGGATCACGCCCATCTTCATGAAGGCCTCGATCTGGCGCGTGAAGCTGATGTTCCAGGACACAAGGTACTGCTTCAGGCCGTGATGCTTGATGCGCTCGGCGAAGTGCATCAGCGTCTCAGTGGAGTTCTTGTAGATCAGGTCCGTGGTGTCGAACTTGACCTCCACGGGGTTCCACCAGTCGACGTTGACGCTGCCGACGTCCATCGGCGCGAAGTCGGGCGCCGTCGTGGCATCCTTCATCATCTCCTCGACCGCTGCGAAGCGGCCCAGGGCATCGGCGTCGTTCGCCACATAGCCGAGGGTCGGGTGCAGCAGCATCGGGCAGAGCGCGCGCACCCCGGCGTTGGTCTCCAGGTAGAAGTCCGCGCCGTGCTCGGGCGCGCCCTCGGCCGTGCGGCCGTGGTAGTGCAGGATCGCCGCGCCCTCGTCGTAGCAGGCCTTGGCGTCCCGGACGATCTCCTGGGGCAGGAAGGGCACGTTGGGGTTCTCGTCCCGCGGGGCGAGCTCGTTGACCCGAGCCTCGATGATGATCTTGTCCATGGCGACCTCCCTCGGCATCTATATCTTTTTTGAGTTTGGATATACGAACAACCGAGAAAAGGGAAGAAAATTATAACTTTTGAAGAATCGTCTTGACGGAACGCCTGGAATACCATAACTAAAGTTATATGAGCCGCCTGACCCGACAGCCACCGCCGGAGCCCCGGCCGCGCGCCGCCTCGCCACCGCCGCCTTCGATCCGAGGTTTGCTCGATCTGGTCGGCGGACACTTCCCGGGTCACACCATGCAGCGGGTCCGGACGCCGGAGGGGCAGTATCGCTACACCTACGTCAGCCCCGGGGTGAAGGAGACTTTCGGCCTCGATCCCGAGCTGCTTCTGGCGCAGGATGCCGTGCAGCACGACTGGCTCCATGACGAGGACCGTGCGCGTTTCCTGGAGACGCTGGAGCACTCGGCCGCGACCCTGGAGACCTTCGACATCGAGGTTCGGGTCAAGGTGCCGGACGGCCGCTTCAAGTGGGTCCGCTCCATAGGCCATCCCCGGCGCCTGGCCGACGGCACGGTGATCTGGGACGGGGTTGCTCTGGACGTGACCGATCGCCGCGAGGCCCTGGAGGCCCTGGAGCGCTCCTTGAACGCGGCCCGCAATCAGGAGACCTCGATCTCCCGCTTCGCCGCCATCGCCGCCCAGGACATCTCCGTCCCCTTCCGCCGGCTTCAGGACGAAATGGAAGCGCTCCTTGCGGCGCCGGACGCCGGGTCTCGAGAGAAGGTCGGCCAAGCGCTGAGCGATTTGGAGCGGACGATGCAGACCGCCTTCGGGTTGCTCGGCGTCGCTTGGCCGGGCGGCGAAGCTGCCGCGCCGGACCCGGGCGATGCCTCTCCGAGCCCGGTGGAGAGCCTGACCCGCCGGCAGCGCGAAATCCTATCGCTGGTCGGCGCCGGCCTGTCAAACCGGGACATCGCCGCGCGCACCGGCCTGACGGAAGGCACGGTCAAGCTCCACGTCTCCAACATCCTGAAGCGTCTGGGCGCCAGGAACCGGACGGAGGCGGCCCGCCTGATCGGCGGGCCCTGAGAAACCGGGTCAGCCGCTCTGATCGGGATCGCGCACGGTGGCCAAGCAGACCGTCATGAGCTGCAGGTAGTAGCCCCGGTCCTTAGGACCGCTGTCCTTCTCGGCCTGGGCGATGCGTTCGAAGAGATAGGCGGCCAGCGCATGCTCGTTGGTCGGATAGACGCCGGCGCCCATCAGGTCGCCGACCATGCCGGCGGCTGCCTCCGCCGCCTTCGCGCCTACCTTGCCGATACCGCCGATCGCCATCTCCGCCTCCTCTTCGCTGCACCGCCTAGATGTTGGACCGTCCTAGCGACGGATCAAGGCGCCCGGCGGCTCAGCCCAGATAGCGGGCCTGGAGGTGGGCCTTGAAGACCGCCGGGTCGAGCGGGCGGCCGGTGACCTCCGCCAGCAGCCCGTCGGTGGAGAGGCGTGCCGCGGCGCCGTGCACCTTCTCGCGCAACCAGCCGATCAGGGGTGCGAAGTCGCCGCGGCTCAGGGCCTCGGGGATCTCCGGCAGGGCTCGCCTGGCGGCGTCGAAGAACTGGGCGGCGGCCAGGGCGCCCAGGGTATAGGTCGGGAAGTAGCCGAAGGCGCCGTCGTACCAGTGGATGTCCTGCAGGCAGCCCAGGCGGTCGTCCGGCGGGCGGGCGCCGAGCAGGTCCTCCATGGCGTCGTTCCAGGCGCCGGGCAGATCGGCCGGTGTCAGGTCGCCGGCGACCAGGGCGCGCTCCAGGCGGAAGCGCAGGATGACGTGCAAGGGATAGGTCACCTCGTCGGCGTCGACCCGGATCAGGCCGCGCTCGACCCTGTGGGTGTGGCGGACCAGGTTCTCGGCCTCCCAGGCATGCCCCGAGGCGCCGAAGGCCTCGCGCACCAGCGGCGCCATGAAGGCGATGAAGGCGGGGCTGCGGGCGGCCTGCATCTCGATCAGCAGGGACTGGCTCTCGTGCAGGGCCATACCGCCGGCCTCGCCGACCGGCTGCAGCCGCCATTGCGGCGGCAGGCCGCGCTCGTACAGGGCGTGGCCGGTCTCGTGCAGCACCGCCATGAGGCCGGAGAGGAAGTCCGCCTCGTCATAGCGCGTGGTGATGCGCACGTCCTCGGGCACCCCGCCGCAGAAGGGATGGAAGGAGACATCCAGGCGGCCGTGATCGAAGTCGAAGCCGACCGCCTGCATCATCCGGCGGCCCAGCGCCTCCTGCCGCGCCTTCGGGAAGGGCCCGTCCAGGGGCAGCGGCGCCGGGGCCGCCGCCTGGCCCGCCAGGACCTCGTCCAGAAAGCCGGGCAGGAAACCCGCTAGGTCGTCGAAGACCGCCTCGATCCGCGCGACCGAGCTGCCGGGCTCGTACTCGTCCAGCAGCGCCGCATAGGGCGCGAGCTCCAGGGCCTCGGCCTTGGCCTGGGCGACCTGGCGGACCAGCCGAAGGACCTCCTCTAGCGCCGGCCGCACCGCCGCGTAGTCGGACGCGGGCCGGGCGCCGCGCCACAGCATCTCGCAGTGCCGGCAGGCCCTGCTGAAGGCCTCGACCAGGTCGGCCGGCAAGGCCGTGGCGTGGCACCAGCGCCGGCGCATCTCCTTGAGGTTGGCGGCCTGCCAGGGATCAAGGCCGTCGTCCTCGGCGGCCTCCGCCGCGTCCAGCAACTCGGCGACCTCGGGTCCAGTCAGGAGCTCGTGCTGGGTCACCGCCAGGGCGGCCAGCTGCTCGCTGCGCGCGCCGGCGCCGCCCTCGGGCATCATGGTCGACATGTCCCAGTGCAAGACGCCCTCCGCCTCGCCCAGGGCCGAAAGGCGGCGGAAACGGTCTTCGAGCTGCTGATAGGCGGTCATTCCTGCTCCTGAAGCCAGGTTGCATCGCGGCGGCCCTTAACGGTCTCCAAAGGCCGCGGCGCGATTTTAGGTGTCCTGACGCCTGGGTCAAAACCCGGAGTAGCGCGCATGAAAACGCCCACCATCGAGCACCATGAGTTCCGGCCAGCCAAGGACGTCGCCGAGGAGACGGATGCCAAGTCCCTCTACACCCTGGCGCTCACGGTGCTGCCGATGGCCTTGTCGGGCTTGTTCACGGGCGATTGGAGCTGGCGCGGCATCGGCATCGGGATGGGCGCCGTGCTGGCCATGGTGCTGCTGCTCTGGCTGCTGTCGCGCGGCGATTTGCTGCGCCATCCCGAGCGGCGGGCGCTCCTGCGGATCGGACCGCAGGGCATCCGCAGCTGGTCCAAGCTGAGCGCCTATATCCCCTGGCACAGGATCATCGATGTCGAGCCGCTGAACTCGGATCCTCGGGCCTATGCCGACTTTGCGATCACGATCGAGGGGCCGAACCACTACTCCTATTCGGCCTTGGCCCGCTTCTTCGACAACGCCGTCCTGCGACCCATCGGCGGCCAGCCCCGTTTCACGATCTCCTTCGAGAACCTGGAAGTCGATTCCGGCGAGGTCGCCGCCCTGGTCGGGCGGATCGTCGAAGCCACGAAGGCTTAGCCTTCCGCGCGGCGGCGGTGGTAGAGGACGAAGATCACCACCAGGATCGCGGCCAGGGCGAACCAGGTGATGGCGTACTCCAGGTGGTTGTTCGGGACGTCGAGGCCGGGCTGCCGGCCCCGGAACTCGGTCTCGGGCAGGGCGCCAGGCAGCGCGACGGCGTAGAGCTCGGCCACCCGGATCTCCAGGCCGGCGGCCGCGGCCATCTCCCGGGTGTCGACGTAGTGCCAGACGTTCTTGGCCGGATCGTTGGCGGGCTTCAGCCAGGCGCTGCCGCGCCAGCCGTCGCGCAGCAGGATCGCCTCGAAGCTCTGCCGACCCGCGGGCACGGCGGCGCCGTCGGCCGCCGGCTCGGGCAGCCAGCCGAGCTCGACCAGGATCGTTCGCCCGTCGGTCAGGACGAAGGGGGCGTAGAAGTAGAAGCCGAGCCGCTTGTTCAGGTTCCGCGGGGCCGAGCGCAACAAACCCTCTGGCAGGAAGCGGCCGGCCAGGCCGACCCGGCGGTACTGCAGCTCCTCGGACCGGAAGACCGGCGGCAGCTCGAGCGCCGGCGCCGCGGCGCGCGCCCGCAGATCGGCGATCAGCTCGGTCTTCCAGGCCAGGCGCTCGACCTGCCAGAAGCCGAGGCCGAGCAGGACGAGCAGCGCCGCGCCCGCGACCAGGCTGGTGATGAGCGTCGGCCGGAAGCCGCTGCGGCCGGACCCGGGCATCAGTCGTCGTAGCTTTCCTTGCCGCCTTCGCTGGCCTTGAGGTCGAACTGGTAGGCGATCATCACGCCCTTCATGGGCCGCAGCATGGCCAAAGCGCCGCCCAGGATCACCAGGGTCCAAAGGATGGCGTGCAGCCAGAGCGGCGGCGAGAAGGCGCTCTCGACCCAGAGCGCCAGCGGCACCACCGCGGCGCCCAGGATGAAGATCATGAAGACCGCCGGGCCGTCGCCGCTGTCGGCCTTGCCGAGGTCGAGGCCGCAGCGGCCGCAGCGCGACGCCACCGTCAGGAATCCGGAGTACAGGGCGCCCTGGCCGCAGCGCGGACACTTGCAGCGCAGACCCGCGCTGAGGGGGGAGACCCTGGGGTAGTAGTCCGGACCCGACACTCCCGTCCCTAGATGCTGGCGAAGTAGACGAAGGTGAAGAGGAACAGCCAGACCACGTCGACGAAATGCCAGTACCAGGCCGCCGCCTCGAAGCCGAAGTGATGGTCCGGCTTGAAGTGCCCCAGGTAGGCCCGGAAGAAGCAGACGATCAGAAACAGGGTGCCGATGATCACGTGGGCGCCGTGGAACCCTGTCGCCATGAAGAAGGTCGAGGAATAGATCCCGCCCTGGCCGGGCTCGTTGCCCTCCGCCCAGGCGAAGGAGAAGCCGGCGTGGGAGTACTCGAAGGCCTGCAGGGCGGTG
>JAAUXY010123273.1_pt1 | contig 10880 bp, 9 predicted proteins | sample 7278121 | NCBI WGS metagenome assembly JAAUXY01 (sample SAMN14350117, study PRJNA611818) | marine sediment metagenome | isolation source: surface marine sediment (1.8m) | place: French Polynesia: Moorea | collected 2018-08
CTGCTTATCGAAAGCACCGGTATCAGTGAACCCATACCGGTAGCCCAGACTTTCTCTTTTGTGGATGAAGAGAACAATATTGACCTTTCTCGTTTTAGCTATGTTGATACCATGGTGACGGTGGTGGATGCATTTAACTTTTTCAAGGATTTTGGTAGTCCCGAAACCTTGATGGACCGTGACCTTACCAATATTGAAGGTGATTATCGAACCATAGTAAATCTGCTTACCGATCAAATCGAGTTTGCCAACGTCATTGTTCTGAATAAGACTGACCTGGTTTCTAAAGATACGCTGAGTGTATTACGGGCAATTATCAAAAAATTGAATCCTACAGCTCAGATTATTGATTCTGAATTCAGCAAGGTTAACCCCAAATTGATTCTCAATACAGGCCTCTTTAATTTTGAGGAAGCCGAGCAAAGTGCAGGTTGGATTGAAGAACTAAACAAAGAAGAGCACACACCTGAAACTGAAGAATACGGAATTGGATCTTTTGTGTATCGGAGTAAAAAACCGTTTGACCCCGTTCGGTTTTGGCAGTATGTTCAGCATAGGTTTCCCAGCAACATCATTCGTAGCAAGGGACTGTTTTGGCTTGCTTCACGCCCCGATCAGGCACTGATTTGGGGACAGGCTGGTGGTTCTTTAAGAGCAGACAGTGCTGGGGTCTGGTGGTGTAGTTTGCCCTTTCAAAAAAGGTCACAATTCCTTTCTTTTTTGGAAAACCAGGAACAAATTGAAGCAGAATGGGACGCGACCTTTGGGGATAGGAAAAACGAAATCGTATTTATAGGCCAGTCGATGGACGAGCAAAGCATTCGGAACCATTTGAACGCCTGTTTGGCAACCGATAAGGAAATTGAATCCAACCGATGGAGAGAAGGCTATGAAGACACCTGGCCCGTAGAACGAGCATATGCACTTGAGTAATTTGATTCCTCAAACTCAGTAAATCAACGCAAGCTGATTTCGTCAATCAGGTTTAATGTATCCGGGTTGATGACCTTCATTTTTACCGATGGGCCATCCACATAAAAGAGGCATACAGCATTCTCTACACTGAATGCTTTTGTATGCTCACTCCAGGGTAATATTTCCTGAGCGTAGTATGGGGCACCTGCAGCGCCGTTGTTTATCTGGTAGATAGGTCTTGATACATTTAATTTTTCATGAGGGTATTCTTCAGGGTAAATGGTAACCTTATCTGTCAACTGTAATCGATTGTAGTTGTGTTCATCGCCGGTGAGCACGGCCAAAACCTTATTGCTTTTATTGATGAGTATGTCCAGATATTGATCTCTGCGCTCCAGAATACCTTTATCAACTGCTTTTCCGGCAACAAAAGGTCGTTTTTCATTATTTCCATGGTACCACATGTCGTCCTTGCTATGGCCTCCATTTGGAAAGACCGGGGTGTGCTGGGTCACAAAAACATGGTCGATTGTATCATCTTCTTCCAGAGAGATGATGGTCTTCTCCAGCCATTCCAATTGATTATCCATAATATAGCCGTGTAATCCCCCTGAAGTGGCCGTATTGCTTCGGAGAGTAGGTGCATACCAATAGTCACTGTTCAATACTACAATGGCCACGTTATCATATCTGTAATGATATACGTTTTCTGAGTAGGAGGGGAAATCAATGGTTTGAGAGGATGGATCATATTTGCTTCCATCTTCACTTTGCAATGAAGATACCGGATTTACAAAAGCTTTTGAAAAAGCCATTTCAGCTGATTCAGTGCTGAACGGAAATTTGTCGACAAATCCTCTGCTTCTTCCCGTACTATCTCTGAAAATATGACCTAGTGCCTCGTGATTGCCCATGCCTACCTGGAAAGGCATATAGTGCCAGAAAGGCTCTACGGCTTTTTTCCAATTGGTATATTGCAGTTGCGTCTCTTCATCGGTTTCTAAATAGCCGTTAATCAGGTCACCGCTAAATTGCAAAAATGCGGCATTGTTTGCATAGGCAATGGCTGCAATTTTCTTCATGATGTATGCATTAGCCCCATATATCCGGCGCTCACCACCACCCGAGGCATGTCTGCTATCACTGGTATAGGCAAATACAAAAGGGCTACGACTTCCTGGCTCCGGAGCAGTTTTTATATGGTATTGCTGTGTAAAACCATCATAGGTGACGGTATACTCATATTTTGTATCTGCCGACAGGTCAGAGACGGGAATTTCGTGATATGTTCCTTCGGGGCTTTCAATTGATTTCCCATTGATTTGAAGGGTAACGGCCACAGGCATTGTGGTGTTGAACCATATGGTAGCGCTCTTATCTGTAAGCATGTTTACAAATGGACCTTCATAAATTGAAGGGGTCACCGAAAAAGGGCCGCTACCCTTAAGCGATACTTCACCGTCATAAATAACCATGCCCGACTCATCCGTAAGGCGGTATCCTATGGATAGGATTTGGTTCTTTTGCCAATCTACAAAATCATAAGGGTACCTGAAATCCCTCTTAATGTTGATGTCTGCCTTTCCTGATTCCAAGGTTTTTACAAACCGGAATACGGGTAATGGATGAGGTGCCTGGCCATAGGGAATCAATCCGTATGTTATGCTACCTTTAAAATCTCCGAAATCCAATCTCACACCTTCAGCAGTTCCTTGTGGTTTTCCGAATAACTGGTCCAAACTGTAAATCGGGCTGTTGGGGGAAGTATAGTAACGCTGGCTACCGTCCTTAAGAAAAAGTCCCTTCTCATCTTGCTGGATATTACTATAGCTCTTGGGAATGTCTATATTTTGGGCGATGATGATGTTTACTATCATCGAAAATGCCAGAAGAGTTGTATTTCTCATAATAAATTGATCTTGATTTGGTCCTTAGCAATCAGCGCAAATGCCTCTAACAATAGTTTGTACCTCCTTTGTTTGAAAACCTTGGGGGACACTGACTTGAGGAGCATCCAGACCTTCAACACAGTAAACCGTTTCACAACTTTCACAAACAAAATGTGCGTGCTCTCTGCCTTGTTCCGGAGATTCGCCATAGGCGTATTTGGTTATTCCCGAAAGGTCGTTAATACGATGGATGAGGCCTGCCTTCTCGAAGCTTGTTAAATTCCTGTATAAGGTTGATTTATCAATGTCGCCCACCAAAGCTTTTTGAAGGTCATTATATGATTGCGCATGATTCATTTTCATAAAATGTTGGATCAGAGCTTTCCGGACCTTTGTTTTTTTTAAGCCCTTCTGATCTAACATTTGTTCAAATTTTTTGTTTATCATCATCACACTACTTATTTAAAACTTGTTGCATCCGCATTTTCGATCCTAAAATAGGACGCATTAGGATTCTGTTCATTTAGTCGAAGTATTCCCTCAACGGAGATCAATTCATCCATTACAAAGGACGGTTTTTTAGCAAACCACAAATCAACAATAGTTTCAGGTCCTCCATTGCCGCAGAAGAAGCAGGAAGCCATTGGATTTTTGGAAAGTAGATATATAGATTGATTACCATCAAGGACCAGCAAATATCCTGTTAAAATGACTTTTTCGCCTTCCAATGCTCTGATCATAGGCGAAAAACTTGCTTTCCGGAAAACAGGGAACGGAGTCTCTGGTGAGGATCTCTCCAAAGCGATTCCCGCAGCCAGATCAGTCCAATTTAAAACTGTTTGCCCGTTGGCAATATTTACAGTTGCAAATAATATTATGAAACAAAATAATCGCATGCTCCCTAATCCGCTAATTCTCCCGCGGCTTCGTATAAGATGTAGTTACAATGACTCACATCATTTTTATTCAGTTCAAGCCTGCCGCTTACCGAAACGATTTGATCGGTTTTAAAGGAAGGTTTTACTTTGAAATGGACCTCAACAATGGTTTCCGGTCCGGCAGCCCCGCAGAAAAAACAGGATGCCATGGGGTTCTGGGAAACCAGGAAGATTTCTCCACTTCCGGACAGATCCAAAAAGTATCCGGTAATGCTAATTGTTTTTCCCCTGTAGGATTTAATCTTCTCACCGAACTGTGGCATTAAAAAATGCACATCAAACTTTTCATTGTATTCGGGTTCGAAGGTGATGTCAGCAAAATCTTCCCAGGTTAATTGCTCTTGTGCAGTGGCAACAAAACCTGCAAAAGTTACAAACAATAAGAGCGTATTTAGTTTAAGCATCAGTTAAGGTTTTAGCTACATTCAATCTAAAAATAGAGCGCGAAGCCAGCAGAGCAGCTATAACAGTCAACCCTAAAATAAGACCTAGCAGATAAAGTTCAAATAATTCAGGTCCCTTTATCTCCAGTGAATATCCATATGAACTTTCAAGATACTGAGAAACAACCCATAAACCCATTCGCCCAATAATCCATCCTAAAATAAATCCGATAAGGGACAGGAATAAACCTTCCAGAATTGCCAGTCTGAGAAGCTGTCCGGTTCGAAGACCGTATGTTCTCAAGAGAGCAAGCTCCTGTTTCCTTTCACGGATGGTTTTTAGCAGACTGATAAAAATACTCAATGCAGATACCAAAAGTATAGCAAAAGCTATACCATTTATGGTCTGCACACCTGAACCTAACAGGCCCATAAGTCGTTGTACCTCAAAACCCGGTAAAGCAGCTTGCATGGAAGTATTCTCGTTTATGAATCTGGGAAGTTGAACCATACCCAAAGGACTGTTGAATTTAACCAGTAAGGAAGTAATTTCCTTATCTTCCTCATGTTCTTCTGAAGCATGGTGACCTTTATCCTGATGATCCTCTTCGTCATGATGTTCGTGCTCATCATGATCTTCTCCCTCTTCGTCGTAATGTTCGTGTTCTTCATGATGTTCATCCCCTTCTTCATGATCCTCTTCACTATGAGAATCCTCTTCGTGATGATCATGTACATCCCAGATACTTTCCAAATTGGTTATCAATAGCTGGTCTGCCACGGTTCCTGTAGGCGCCAATAATCCAACCACTACAAAAGGATGATTGTCATGGGCCTCAGCCCCGGAGGCGGCCAGTCCGTGAGAGCTCACAAAATTGTCTCCCAACTTAATTCCCAATCTTCGGGCGACGTTGCTGCCTGCAACTACTTCGAAGGACTTATTATAAAATCTCCCCTCTGATAGTTGTGCTCCATAATGATCAAGATATTCAACTTCAGTCCCTAAAATCCTGAATCCCTTATAATTGTCACCGTAAGAAACAGGGATTGCAGTCTTTATAAAGGGATGTTTTTGTAGCATTTCAACATCCTTTAACTTTATATTACCTGTAGGGGCGTCTATATGTAGTACAGAAGACAACACCAGTTGTAAAGGACTTCCCTTGGCTCCCACGACCATGTCAAATGGAGCTATATTCTTGTTGAGCTGCCCACCTAGTTGCTGACTTAATTGCAGAACAAAGGTGACCAGCGATACGCTCAGCAATAAAAGCATCAGACTCAAAAGCAGATTGAGCGGCTTAGAGATCATATTTCTAAAAGCGAGATAGCCCAGTTTCATAACTCGATTCGATTTTGAAAATGAGACATAACACGAAGATCATGAGTAATGATCAACAGACTGCTTTTGGATATTTCCGCTTCCTCTTTGAGCAGCTGGATGACTTTTATACAATTTGCGTCGTCTAAATTGGAAGTAGGTTCATCGGCAAATACAATTTTAGGCTTGTGGATCAATCCCAATGCAATGGAGAGACGCTGTTGCTGTCCCTGGCTCAAAGCTGTAACTTTCTTATTGAGATGCTCCTTAAGCCCTAACCTTTCGGCTAAATCATTTCTTCTTTTCTTATCATTCGAGTTTTTGGGGAAACTCTGCCTCAAGCGTAAATTGTCAGATACGTTTAAAGACTTAATAAAGTGATACTGCTGGAAGATAAGTCCAATATGTTCCCCTCGAAATCTGTCTAACTCGTGTCTCGAGAGGGAATTTAAAATGGTGCCATCTATAGATACCGAGCCTCGTACCGGCGGTAAAAGACCTGCCATGAGGTATAGTAGGGTAGTCTTACCAACACCAGAAGGTCCCACTACCAGCATGTGTTCCCCCGGGCTAAGCCTGATATCGGGAAACTCGAGCTCAGGCTCATTTTTATAAGCATAGGTGAGATCTGAAGTGTTTATCATACAAATGTTTTCACAAAAATAAAAAGAAATAAAAATGCAACTGAGTTGCATTTGAAAAATTAAGCTACATTTGCCTCAATTGTTACTGATTGTTTTAGGACAAAAATTCAGTTTTACAAATAACTGTAAAGTGTTTTGATTTATGGTGAAAACCATAAGATTATCTTCTAAATCGGACTTAATTGGTGCCGTGGCAAGTGCATTTTGCTTTTTGCACTGTCTGGCAACACCACTCTTATTTGTTGCCTATGCCGGTTCGTCCATAGCGGCAGAATCACATCCCTGGTGGTGGGGAACTCTCGATATATTCTTTCTGGCCATTTCCTTTATTGCAGTTTACTGGTCTGCCAGTAGTACATCCCGAAATTGGATCAAATATCTTTTATGGTTTTGCTGGGGATTTTTGTCACTAGTTATATTAAATGAAAAGTTTGAGATTGGGCATCTCCCCGAGGAGATTATTTACCTCCCTACTATTGGTCTGATGTTACTTCATTACTACAATCACCATCTCTGCCGGCGTGAAAATAATGATTGTGGTTTGGACAAGTAAGGAGTAGCAGTAGGCAGTGGGTAGTTCCTCCTTCTCCGCCTCAGGCGGATTCGGAGGACGAAGGGCAGGTGATGCTGTGAAACGTAGTTGATCAGCATCGTATCGAGAAGTGGAGATTAAACACTTCAGCCTTTCAACAAATGGACGAAAAACGAAAGACAAAAACACCAAACAGCTAAACTATTAAACGTTTCAACAGTTCAACACTTGAACCCTTCAACAATCAATCAACAATTCCCAGTCGCTTAATAATTTGTATGAGTACAAGGGAACCGAATCCGAACAGCACAATAATGATCCAGTGATTATATGTAAGTGTTACTAAGGAAAGTGCATCTGCTATGGGCGGTATGAGTATTGAGATAAGTACGATCAGACTGCAGAGCAGGAGAGCAGCCCATACCCATGCATTTGAGGTAACTTCATTCAGGAAAAAGGACTCCCGCCTGGATGGCATATTGAAAACGTTGAGCAATTGAGCGAGTACCAGGGTATAGAATGCCATGTTGTTTATTTCTTCAGGTTGAAGTTCCAAATAAATATGGGAGTACAGGGTGATTCCAAGCACTGCCAGTGTAATACTCAAACCACAAATAACGGTTTTGGTCCATAGTTCACGCGTCATAATAGGCTCAGCCGGATCACGCGGTGGCTGTTTCATAATGTCTTTTTCCCCTTTACCCAATCCAAGTGCCAGGGCCGGAAACACATCAGTGATCAGATTGAGAAACAGGATTTGCAGTGGTAAGAGAGGTGCTGGAAGTACCAGAATAGCGGCAATACCCACGGAAATGATCTCTGCCAGATTACAGGATAGAAGGTATACCACAAATTGCCTGATATGTTGAAATATCAATCTTCCCTGACGAATGGCCAGCTCCATAGCTGTGAACTTGTCGTTCCTGAGTATAATATCGGCTGATTCCCTGGCGACGTCTGCCCCCCTGATTCCCATAGCAATCCCTATATCTGCCTTTCTAAGTGCCGGCACATCGTTTACGCCATCTCCGATCATTCCAATTGTATTACCCTTTTGTTGATAGAGTTTGATCAAATCCAGCTTCTGTCTTGGTGTAACCCTGGCAAATACTTTGGCACTTAAAATTTTATTTAGTTGCCCATTATCATTATTGCCCATGTGCTTTAACTCCCTGCTGTGAATCAGTTTTTCTCTGCTTTCACTTTGTTCCAGCAAACCGATTTCCTGGGCGATTTTTGCTGCTGTACCGGGATGATCACCAGTCATCATTAACACTTTAATTCCGGCATTTTTATAAACGGAAATAGTGTCCTTAACGTCTTCTCTGGCGGGATCAATAAAACCAATAACCCCTATAAAAGTCAATCCATCCACCATCGCGTCCTTTTCCGGTACTGAGGTTGCAGTTTTGTATCCAAATGCGAGCGTTCGGAAACCCTGAGTTGCCAGATCATTGACTTTTTTATACCAGTCCAATTTGTTTTCAAATCGCTTCAGCTTCCCATCAGTCATAATACTGTCGCAATACTTAACCACCACCTCGAAAGCACCTTTTATGTAGAGTGTATAGGTTTCCTGATTATCTCTGTAGAGTGCAGCCATATACTTCTTTTCAGTGTCGAAAGGTTGTATTTCAATGGCTACATGTTCTTTTCTTACGGATTCAGAATCAAAACCGAATACCTCAGAAAATTCCAGTAAGGCTATATCAATGCTTTCACCAAACCTTTCTTCTGAGAGGGCAGGACTCTCATTACAGAGAATACTTGTCAGGATCAATTTGTTCAATCCGGCTTCCCGCTCCTCTTTTAACTCTGAAATGTGATTTTTCTCAGTGATGATATGGTACATTTTATCTTCAAGGGCAATCGTATGAGCTTTTAACCTATCTTCGGTAAGAGTGCCGGTTTTGTCCGTTCCAATGATATTGGTAGCACCTAAAGTGTGCACAGCTTCAAGTTCTTTGATGATCACTTGCTTGCGGGAAAGAAGTAGCATACCTCTGGCCAGGGCTATCGTAGCAACAATAGGCAATCCCTCCGGGATAGCGGCTACGGCCAAAGCGACTCCGGTCTGGATCATAAACATCAGGTCCATTCCGCTGATAATACCTGAAATCACAACGGAAACCGCAAGAAAAACAGTAAGCCCGATAAGCCAGCGGCTCAGTTTATTCAGCTTCTTTTCCAAGGGAGTCTTTCCTTTTTTGGCTTCCTGACTTAAAAGCTGTATCTGACCCAGTTCAGTATATATTCCCGTGGTTACCACAATGGCTGAAGCGGAGCCCGATACCACATGTGTCCCTTTGTATACCATGTTAAGGCGATCATGAAGAGCGGTATCCAGTGGTAGTGGGTCCCTGGTTTTTTCGATGTCGAGACTTTCACCAGTCAAAACAGCCTCTTTTACTTTCAACCCTTTTACTTTGATCAGACGTGCATCGGCAGCTATAATATCGCCTGCATGTACAATGAGTATATCGCCGGGAACCAGATCGCGAGCCTGAACACTTTCAATATGGCTATTGCGAATAACTCTGGCCAATACCTGACCCATTGTTCGCAGCTTTTCCAGGGCACGGACTGCCTGTAGTTCCATGGAGAATCCTATTGCCACTGTAATGAGGATAACAATGAGCACTGCTATCCCTTCAGACCAGTCGCCTAATACTAAAGACAGTGCAAAGGCGACGAACAGGATATATATGATAGGATCGGCAAATTGATCGGCCAGGATGGCTCTTTTTTTCTTTGGACCTTTCTCGGGAATCTGGTTTTTTCCAAATCTTTGGATCCTTTTATGAACCTCCGCAGTGTCCAGTCCGCGGTACCTGTCACTCTCCAGTAGCCCAATTGTTTCGGAAACCCCAATGGAATATGCCTTTTTTAACATGATAGCAGAATTAAGATCCGGTCTTGTTTACCATCCATTTTTCAACTTGAATTCAAAAATGTCATGGTTAGACAACAGGCCTGCACAATGTATATGGTAGGAGGTAATTTTGGAATGATATGAGTCATTGTTGAAGGCGGAAGAGACAAATAAATTTGAGGATTGAGGATCAATATTAAAATGCGTTTGAATCAATAATTTGATGAAATAATTTAGAGCCATCATTTCACGAATTTCTGCGTAATTTGAAGATGTAAGCACGGACTATGAGCGACTTCGCATTTTTAGCAATAGGGATTTTCGGTTTGTGGTTAGGTACAGAAATCACCGTAAAACACGCCATTAATATCGCACGTCGCCTGCGGATCTCAGAGCTGTTCATCGGTCTGACAATTTTAGCTTTCGGAACCGACCTACCCGAATTAGTAGTTGCCGTGGAGGGTGCATTCTACAATCTTGGAGGGAAGGATGTATCCGGTGTAGTCACAGGTAATGCAATTGGAAGTTCTATTTGTCAGATCAGTATTGTTGTCGGGATTATAGCTCTTTTCTATTTCGTAACTATTGGTAAAATCCAGGTTAGGCATCTTGCTACAGAGCTAATAGGATCTGTAATCCTGCTCGCCCTGGTTTCCTTCGATAACATTATAAGCTGGAATGATGGTGCCCTGTTGCTAATCGCTTTCTTTATGTATATATACACCCTATTGCAACGGGAAAGAAAGAGGCGTAAGAGTGGGGAGCCAACTATGGAGATTCCCGGACCCATGCTGTGGGTCAATATAGTTTTTCTGGCCGGAGGGCTATTAGTAGTAATTATGAGTTCGCATGTGGCCATTGAAGCCGCTTTGATGATTACCGCTTCATGGGGTATTGGCCAATCATTTATCGGAGCAGTACTTATAGGACTGGGTACGAGCCTGCCGGAACTTGCTATTTCGTTAAATGCTGTTTCCAAAGGACAAACAAGCTTGTCTGTAGGTAATATTGTTGGCAGTAATATTTTTGACCTATTAGTACCACTTGGAGTGGGGTCACTGATCTCCGAAATAAATGTTGACAACTACATATTATTTTTCGACTTACCTGTACTCTTTGCATTCAGCATAATATTTCTCTGGTTTCTAATGAGAAAGAAAGGACTTCAGAGACATGAGGGATTAACACTAATCATATTGTACATTGCCTATGCCTTTGGGAAACATTTTCTCAATTGATGGTTTGAAATGACCGAAGACCGAAGACCGATTTAGCAGTAAGCAGTAGCAGTATGCAGTAGGCAATATTAGTTGAAATTTAGAATTGTCATTACGAGCGTAGCGTGGTAATCCCCTGAATTAAAGAGAATGCTTCATTTCATTCGCA
>JAAUXY010127541.1_pt1 | contig 10880 bp, 1 predicted proteins | sample 7278121 | NCBI WGS metagenome assembly JAAUXY01 (sample SAMN14350117, study PRJNA611818) | marine sediment metagenome | isolation source: surface marine sediment (1.8m) | place: French Polynesia: Moorea | collected 2018-08
CTACGTCGTCGCGGATAGAGCACCAGTCGATGATCACGCCCTGCGCGCCCACCTCGCCGAGCGTCTGCCCGACTACATGGTGCCGCCGTCGATCCTGATGCTCGAGGCGTTTCCCCTCAGCCCCAACGGCAAGGTCGATCGCGCCGCCCTGCCGGCACCCGAGGGGCGTCGTGCACCCCGTCGTTCCGTCGCCCTCGACTCGCCCCTCGAGGAGCTGGTGGCCTCGGTGTGGGGCTCGGTCCTCGGCGTCGAGCACCTGGCCGCCGACGATAATTTCTTCCATCTCGGCGGCCACTCCCTGCTCGCCACCCGGGTGATTTCGCGCCTGCGGGATCGCTGCGGCGTCGAGCTGGAATTGCGCCAGCTGTTCGAGGCGCCGACCGTGGCCGAGCTGGCCCGGCGTCTCGAGCAGGAGCTGAAGGCTGGCTTCGGCACCATTCCGCCGATCATCCCCGTGTCACGGGATGAAGCACCGCGGCTGTCGTTCTCCCAAGAGCGCCTGTGGTTTCTTGACCAGCTGGATCCGGGCAGCCCGGCCTACCATCTGCCGACCGCCGTTCGGCTCAGAGGCCCGCTCGACGCCCGAGCCCTGGCGGCCGGCCTGGTCGAGATCGCGCGCCGTCACGAGGCCCTGCGCACCACCTTCGGCCTGCGCGACGAGGATCCGGTGCAGCTGATCGCCGAAGAGGCGGTCTGCCCCCTGCCGGTGGACGACCTCTCGACGGTAGAGGACGTCGAAGCCGAGCTGGCAAAGCGCATCGTCGCCGAGGTGCGGCGTCCGTTCGACCTCGCCGCCGATCCGCCGCTGCGGGCGCTGCTGCTGAGGTTGGGCGAGGAAGAGCACGCGCTGGTGCTCACCCTCCACCACATCGCCGGTGACGGCTGGTCTCTCGAGGTGCTGACCCGCGAACTGCGGGCGCTTTACGATGCCTTTTCCGCCGGCCGTCCGTCGCCCCTGGCGGAGCTGGCCGTCCAATATGCCGACTTCGCCGTCTGGCAGCGCGGCTGGCTCGCCGGCGAGGTGCTCGAAGGCCAGCTCGAGTACTGGCGCCGCCAGCTGGGTAGCGAGCGGGCGATCCTCGAGCTGCCCACCGACCGGCCCCGGCCGCGTATTCAGACCTTCGCCGGTGACCGCCGATCGAGACCGCTCGGCGTCGGCGTGTCGCGAGCCGCCCGAGCCCTGTCCCAGGACGAGGGGTCGACTCTCTTCATGACCCTGCTGGCGGTCTTCGACACGGTGCTGCACCGCATGACCGGCGAGAGCTCGATCATTCTCGGGACGCCGGTGGCCAACCGCACGCGCTCAGAGATCGAGGGGCTGATCGGCTTCTTCGTCAATACTCTGGCGCTCAAAGTCGACCTCGGCGGCGCCCCCAGTTTCCGCCAGCTCTTGACCCGGGTACGGGAGACGACCCTCGAGGCCTACACCCACCAGGATTTACCGTTCGAGAAGCTGGTCGCCGAGATCGAGCCCGAGCGCAACCTGAGCCATACGCCGCTGCTCCAGGTGCTCTTTCAGCTGCACAACTCCGGTGCCCGGGCCAGCGGCAGGGATGATTCTTCGGGCCTCCTGTTCGAGAATCTGCCGGTGGATCTCGGTGCCGCCAAGCTCGACCTGACCCTGGCGGTCAATGATCTGGGCGACAGTCTTGCCGCCGGCGTCGAGTTCAATACTGATCTCTTCGACGCCACCACCATGATGCGTCTGCTCGGGCACTTCGGAGCCCTGCTCGAGGCGGCGACCGCCGATCCCGACCGCGCGATCATCGACCTGCCGATGTTGCGGCTGCCCGAGGCGCGCCAGCTGCAGGTGGAGTGGAACGACACCGGCGTCAGCGCGGTCGATGCGCTGGGTGCTCAGACCCTCTCGCGGCTGGTCGAGGCCCAGGCGGGCCGTACCCCCGGCGCCGACGCCGTGATCGACGAGGATCGGCGAATGAGCTACGCCGAGCTCAATCGTCGCGCCAACCAGCTGGCCCGTGAGCTTCAGGCGATGGGCGTCGGCCCCGAACAGCTGGTGGGTGTGCTGCTCGAGCGCTCTGCCGACCTGATCGTCGCCATCCTCGGCGCCCTCAAGGCCGGCGCCGCTTACCTGCCGCTCGACCCGGCTTATCCCCGCGAGCGCCTGGCGTTCATGCTCGCCGACGCCAAGGCGCCGGTGGTGATCACCCAGAAGCGATTCTTGGAGCTGGTCGCCGGTCAGGACGCCGAGGTGCTGTCCCTCGACGTCGTCGGCCAGCGTCTCGCCGGCCACTCCGGCGACGACTTGGGCGTCGCGACCCACGGTGATCATCTGGCCTACGCCATCTACACTTCCGGATCCACCGGCCGCCCGAAGGGAGTGGCGATCGCCCACCGCAACGCCGTGGCGATGGTGCGCTGGGCGCGCCAGGCGTTTACCCCCGAGCAGCGTTCCGGCATGCTCGCGTGTACCTCGGTTTGCTTTGACCTTTCGGTGTTCGAGATCTTCGTGCCCCTGGCCTGGGGCAGCCAGCTGATCCTGGCCGAGAACGCCCTGCACCTGCCGTCGCTGCCGGCGGCGTCCGAGGTGACGCTGGTCAACACCGTGCCCTCGGCGATCGCCGAGCTGTTGGCCGGCGGCCACCTGCCGGACTCGGTGACCACCGTCAACCTGGCGGGGGAGCCCCTGCGCCGGGACCTGGTGGAGGGGCTCTACGCCCTGGGCCACGTGCGCGGGGTCTACAACCTCTACGGGCCGTCCGAGGACACCACCTATTCCACCTATGGCCGCATTCGACCGGGGCGGCCGACGCCACCGTCGATCGGCGCGCCGGTGGGGGAAACCCGCGGCTACGTCGTCGATCCGGGTTTGCGGCCGCTGCCCCTGGGGATCCCCGGCGAGCTCTACCTGGGAGGCGCCGGCGTCGCCCGCGGTTATCTCGGTCGCCCGGGGCTCACTGCCGGGCGATTCGTGCCCGATCCCTTCGCCGGGGTCGACGGTCAGCGCCTCTACCGCACGGGAGACTTGGTGCGTGCCCGGACGGACGGCCGGCTGCAGTTTCTGGGACGCGCCGACCACCAGATCAAGCTGCGCGGTTTCCGGATCGAGCTGGGTGAGATCGAGGTGCTGCTGCGCCGTCATCCGGCGATCGCCGACACCGCGGTGGTGGTCAAGCAGACCGCCGAGTTACCCCAGCTGGTGGCCTACGTGGTGGCGCCGGAGGGCGGCGAGGTACCGACACCCGAAGAGCTGCGGAGCTACCTGGGCGAAAAGCTGCCGGTGCACATGGTGCCGTCGCTCTTCGTGGCCCTCGACGCCCTGCCGCTCCTGGCCAACGGCAAAATCGACCGCTCGGCCCTGAGCAAGGCCGAAACCGACGTATCGAAACTGGGCGGCGCCGCCGTCTACGAGGCCCCGCGCACCGCCACCGAGCAACTGGTCGCCGGCGTCTGGCAGGATGTCCTGCGTCTGCCCCGGGTCGGCGCCGAGGACAACTTCTTCGAGCTGGGCGGCCATTCGCTGCTCATGGTGAGGGCCTACAACCGCCTCAAGAAGGAGGTGGACCCGGCCCTCGACTTTCCCCTGGTCAAGGTCTTCGAGCATCCGACGGTGAGCGCCCTGGCGCGCTTTCTCGACCGCGGGGCCGAGACCACCTCCGGGTCGCGCCAGCGCGGCCAGGAGCGCGGCGACCGCCGCCGTCAGGCGCAACAGCGCCGTCGTCGCCGTCGTCGGTAAGGCATCTTTTAGTCATACAACCAAGGAGATCTTCATCTTGAGCCAGTCTCAGATCTCAGACGAGCTATCTATCGCAGTGATCGGCATGGCCGGGCGTTTCCCGGGAGCCGCGGACGTGGACTCCCTGTGGCGCAATGTGCGCGACGGCGTCGAGTCGATCAGTTTTTTCAGTGACCAGGAGCTCGAGGCCTCCGGGATGACTCCCGAGGCTCTCGACGACCCTGCTTTCGTGCGGGCCGCCGGCGTGCTCGACGACGAAGACCTCTTCGATGCCGAGTTCTTCGGCCTCAATCCGCGCGAGGCCGAGATTCTCGATCCCCAGCAGCGGCTGCTGCTCGAGAGCGCCTGGCAGGCGCTCGAGGACGCGGGTTACGACCCGGAGAGCTTCGACGGCACGATCGGCGTATTCGCCGGTGTCGGCATGAATTCTTACTTCCTGAACAACGTGCTGAGTCATCCGGAGATCCTGCGCTCGACGCCGCCACTGCAGGTGATGATCGGCGCCGACAAGGACTACGTGGCTCCGCAGCTCTCCTACAAGCTCAACCTCAAGGGACCGAGCGTCAGCGTGCAGAGCGCCTGCTCGACCTCCCTGGTGGCGGTCCACCTGGCGTGCCAGAGCCTGCAGGACTTCCAGAGCGACCTGGTGCTCGCCGGCGGTTGCTCGGTGCGGGTTCCCCAGCGCAGCGGCTACTGGTATCAAGAGGGCGGCATCTTTTCGCCCGACGGCCACTGCCGGGCGTTCGACGCCAAAGCCGCCGGCACCGTGGCGGGCAGCGGCGTCGGCGTGGTGGCCCTGCGCCGACTCGAGGACGCCCTCGACGCCGGTGACCGCATCCTGGCGGTGATCCGCGGCTCAGCGATCAACAATGACGGCAGCGCCAAGGTCGGCTTCACCGCCCCCGGCGTCGAGGGGCAGGTGACGGTGGTTTCCGAGGCGCTGGCGGCCTCGGGGGTCGAGGGCGAGTCGATCACCTATGTCGAGGCCCACGGCACCGGCACCGCGCTCGGCGATCCGATCGAGGTCTCGGCCCTGGCCCAGGCTTTCGAAGGCGACGATCGGCGCGGCGCCTGTGCCCTCGGCTCGCTCAAGAGCAACGTCGGTCACCTCGACACCGCGGCCGGGGTCGCCGGCCTGATCAAGACCGTCCAGGCCCTGCGTCATCGGCAGATCCCGCCCAGCCTGCACGTCGAGACGCCTCATCCCGAGATCGACTTCGAGTCGACGCCGTTTTTCGCCAACTCCGAGCTGCGCGACTGGTCGGGCGACGGTCCGCGACGGGCCGGGGTCAGCTCGTTCGGCATCGGCGGCACCAACGCCCACGTGGTGGTCGAGGAGGCACCGGCTCCCGAGGCGTCGGGTCCGTCGCGGCCCTGGCAGCTGCTGCTGCTCTCCGCCCGCACTCGCACCGCCCTCGACGCCGTCACGGAGCGGCTCGCCGGCCATCTTGAGGAGCACACCGAGGAGAGCCTGGCCGACGTCGCCCACACCCTGAGGGCGGGACGTCGGCGCTTCGAGCATCGGCGGGCCCTGGTTTGCCGCGACCGCGAGGACGCGTTCCAGGCCCTCGCCGATCGCGATCCGGAGCGGCTCTTGACCGTCGCCCAGGAGGCCCGGGACCGGCCGGTGGCTTTTCTCTTCACCGGCCAGGGGGCGCAATACGCCGGCATGACCCGCGGTCTCTACGACGGCGAGCCGGTCTTTCGTCGCTGGCTCGACGCCGCCGCCGAAGGGCTCGAGCCCCATCTCGGCCTCGACCTGCGCCAGGTGCTCTATCCGTCGTCCGAAGAGACTGACGCGGCGTCTGAGCGGCTGGCGCAGACCGCCCTGACCCAGCCCGCGCTCTACGCCGTCGAGCACGCCCTGGCTCGAGTTTGGATGGAGTGGGGCGTGACGCCGGCGGCGATGCTCGGCCATAGCGTCGGCGAGTACGTGGCGGCGACCCTCGCCGGAGTCCTGAGCTTCGACGACGCCTTGGCGCTGGTCGCGGCCCGCGGACGACTCATGCAGTCGTGCCCCGAGGGCGCCATGCTGGCGGTGCCGCTGACCGGCGAGGAGATCGAGCCGGTGCTCGGCGAAGAGCTGTCGCTGGCGGCGATCAACGGGCCGCGGGCCCACGTCGTCGCCGGATCGCCGGACGCCGTTTCGGCGCTCGCCGAGGAGCTGAGCAGCCGCGGCGTCGAGGCCCGGCGTCTTCGCACCTCCCACGCCTTCCACTCCGCGTCGATGGACTCGATCCTAGACGACTTCGCGGCGCAAGTCCGTCAGGTGTCCCTGAACCCGCCGGAGATCCCCTTCCTCTCCGGCGTCACCGGCACCTGGATCGGCGACGACGAGGCGGCGGACGCCGACTACTGGGTGCGCCAGCTGCGCGAGACCGTGCGCTTCGGCGACGGTCTGACCCGGCTCTTCGAGGAGCCCGCCCGGGTGCTGCTCGAGGTCGGCCCGGGCCGCACCCTGGCCGGCTTTGCCCGCGGTCGCGACGACCGGCCGCGGCAGCAGACGGTGGTCGAGTCCGTGCGCCACCCCACCGACGAATCAGACGATCAGGCCTTCCTGCTGCGTGCCCTCGGCCGACTCTGGCTCGCCGGCGTGCGCCCGGACTGGGACGCTTTCGCGGGTAACGAGCGCCGTCGCCGGGTGGGTCTTCCCACCTATCCCTTCGAGCGACAGCGCTTCTGGCTAGACGCGAAGGCTGGCGCTCAGGTGGCGCCAACGACGGCGGTGGCGGCCGAGCCGGTCGGGACGACCGAAGCGGCGGAGGAGAGTGCGATCGCCGGCCACCAGCGGCCCGATCTCGAGACCGAGCATGTCGCTCCAAGAAACGCCACCGAGGAGAAGCTCGCCGTCATCTGGCAGGAGACCCTGGCCGTCGAAGACATCGGCGTCTACGACGATTTCTTCGAGCTCGGCGGCCATTCGCTGCTCGCTACCCAGATCTCGGATCGGACGCGCCGCACGTTTCGGGTGACTGTGCCGCTGGTCGAGCTGTTCACCAAGCCGACCATCGCCGCCATGGCCGGAGTGGTCGACGAGGCGCTGGCGTCGGGTGCCGAGACGCAAGAGATCGAGCAGCTGCCGGTCGCGGTCATCGATCGGGAAAAGCGCCACGAGCCGTTCCCGTTGACCGACGTGCAGCAGGCTTATTGGATCGGGCGCAGCTCGGCCTTCGAGCTCGGCGGCGTCGCCACCCACGTGTACTCGGAATTCGACGTGCACGGCATCGACCCGGAGGCGATGACCGTCGCCTGGCAGCGGCTCGTCGACCGTCACGACATGTTGCGCGCCATCGTCAGGCCCGACGGCAGCCAGCAGATCCTGGAGGAAGTGCCGCCCTACGAGATCGAGATGCTGGATTTGACCGGCCAGCCGTCGGAGCAGGCCCGGGCGGCCCTCGAAGAGGTTCGCCAGACCATGTCGCAGCAGGTCTTGCCGGCGGATCAGTGGCCGCTATTCGAGCTGCGCACCACGCGCCTCGACGACCGCACCCGCATCCACATCAGCTTCGACATGCTGATCGGCGACGCCTGGAGCTGGGAGATCCTGACCTGGGAATTCGGCAAGCTCTATCAGGATCCCACCTTCGAACTGCCGCCCCTCGAGCTGTCGTTCCGCGACTACGTGCTGTCGGCCCAGGAGCTCGAGAGCTCGCCGGCCTTTGACCGCGACCTGGCCTACTGGCGCGCCCGCCTGCCGGACTTCCCCGGCGCCCCCGAGCTGCCGCTGGCGAAGTCGCCGATGAGCGTCGGCAAACCGCGCTTCGAGCGTCTGGCTACCAGCCTCGAACCGCCGGTCTGGAGTCGCCTCAAGGAGCGCGCCTCAGCCGCCGGCCTGACCCCTTCGGGCATGCTGTTGGCAGCCTTCTCCGAGGTCCTCAGCCAGTGGAGCAAGACGCCCCGCTTCGTGCTCAACCTAACGCTCTTCAACCGACTGCCGCTGCACAGGGAAGTCGGCTCTCTGATCGGCGATTTCACCTCCCTGACTCTGCTCGAGGCCGACTACTCGCGATTGGATGAGCCTTTCATGGATCGCGCCCAGCGGCTCCAGGCCCAGCTGTGGGAAGACTTGGATCACCGGCTGGTGAGCGCCGTACGGGTGCTGCGCGAGCTGGCGCGGGCCCACGGCTCGCCGGCGCGGGCGATGATGCCGGTGGTCTTCACCAGTACCCTCAACATGTCCCGCAACGAGGCCCAGGGGGAGAGCGCTCCCGCCGCCGACGGCGACGAGGCGGCCTACGGCATCAGCCAGACGCCGCAGGTGTGGATCGACCACCAGGTCAACGAGCAGGGCGGCAGCCTGTTCTACAACTGGGACGTGGTCAAAGACCTCTTTCCCGACGGTCTGCTCGAGAATATGTTCGGCGCCTACACCCAGCTGCTCAAGCGGCTGGCGGACGACGATGACGCCTGGAGCGAGGCGCGACCGCGGCTGGTGCCGCCGGCGCAACTGGCCATGCGTCGGGCCGTCGCCGATACCGGCGGCCCGATCCCTGAAGACCTGCTGCACGGCGGCTTCATCGCCCAGGCGCGCTCGCGCGCCGAGCAGCCGGCGGTGATCAGCGGCGAGCGGACCTTGACCTACGACGAGGTGGCGCGCCGCGCCCACGCCCTGGCCGGCCGGCTGCGCGAGCTCGGCGCGTCCCCCAACCGCCTGGTGGCGGTCTCGATGAGCAAGGGTTGGGAGCAGGTGGTGGCGGTGCTCGGCGTGCTCGAAGCCGGGGCCGCCTACCTGCCGATCGATCCGGAGCTGCCCGAGAAGCGGCGCTTCTATCTGCTCGACAACGGCGAGGTCGAGATCGTGCTCACCCAGGCGCGGCTGGACGAAGAGCTGGCCTGGCCCGACGGAGTCGAGCGCCTGGCCGTCGACCGCCTGGAGCCGGCCGAGGGTGATTTCACTCACCTCGAGCCGGTCCAGAACCAGGACGACCTGGCCTACGTGATCTTCACCTCGGGCTCGACCGGTGAGCCCAAGGGCGTGATGATCGATCACCGCGGCGCGGTCAATACCGTCGCCGACGTCAACGATCGCTTCAACCTCGGTCCTGAGGATCGAGTGCTGGCGGTCTCCTCCCTGAGCTTCGACCTCTCGGTCTGGGATTTCTTCGGCACCCTCTCAGCCGGCCGCGCGATCGTTATGCCGCCCCCCGCCGAAGTGCCCGAGCCGGCAGTCTGGAGTCGTCTCTTGATCGAGCACGGCGTGACCGTCTGGAACTCGGTGCCGGCCCTGATGGAGCTGCTGGTGGACTATGCCGGCGGCCGTCCCGAGGCGGTGGCCGAGTCCCTGCGCCTGGTCATGATGAGCGGCGACTGGATTCCGGTTTCGCTGCCGGATCGTCTGCGTCAGCTGCGACCGGAGGTCGAGCAGATCAGCATGGGCGGCGCCACCGAGGCGTCGATCTGGTCGATCCTCTATCCGATCGCCGAGGTCGGCGAAGACTGGACGAGCATTCCTTACGGCCGCGCCATGCGCAACCAGAGCTTTCACGTCCTCGACCATCGTCTCGAGCCGCGACCCGTGTGGGTACCCGGCGAGCTCTACATTGGCGGTATCGGTCTCGCCCAGGGCTACTGGCGCGACGAGGAGAAGACCAACGATCGTTTCATCGTCCACCCGCGTACCGGCGAGCGCCTCTATCGCACGGGGGATCTGGGCCGCTTCTGGCCCGACGGCGACATCCAATTCCTGGGCCGCGAGGACTTCCAGGTCAAGGTGCGCGGCTACCGCATCGAGCTGGGGGAGATCGAATCGGCCCTGGCCGAGCACTCAGGCATCCGCGAGGCGGTGGTCACCGCACCGCCGATCGCTGCCGCCGCGGGCGGCCAGCCTGGCCCGCCGGGAGGCAAGCGCCTGGTGGCCTACTTCATCGCCGACGGCGACGCCCCCGAGGCCGACGAGCTGCGCGCCCACCTGCGCGAGCGTCTGCCGGACTACATGGTGCCGTCGCACTTCATCGTGCTCGAGGGTTGGCCCCTGACGCCCAACGGCAAAGTCGACCGCGGTCAACTGCCGGCACCGGGAGACGAGGCCGCCGCTGCGGCACGCCCCTTCGCGCCGCCCGAGACCGAGACCGAAGAGGTCCTGGTCGAGATCTGCAGCAAGGTCTTAGGGGTAGAGAAGCTCAGCGTGCACGACGACTTTTTCGAGCTCGGCGGCGACTCGCTGATGGCCACCCGGGTGATCTTTGAGATCCGGAAAGCCTTCGAGGTCGAGTTGCCCGTGCTCAGCTTCTTCGACTCACCGACCGTCGCGCAGCTGGCGGAGCAGGTGGAGGATATGATCCTGGCCGAGATCGAGAGCCTCGACGAGGAAGAGGTACACGAGCTGTTGTAGCAGCCTGTAGCCAAAGTCGAGCCGCGCTACCGGAAGCTCTGCTGGAGTGCTATCGAGCGCTATCGTCTTTTTGGAGCCACGGAGTCATCGAGTCAACAACGCTGTCACGTGACCGGAGGAGGATGTCGTCATGGGCCAGGATCTAGGCAAGTTCGAGCATCTCGTCGTTCTGATGATGGAGAATCGCTCCTTCGACAATATGATGGGGTATCTCTACGATCCGGAAGACGGCAAGACCTTCGAAGGCGTCGAGGGGCACGATCCACCCCTGTCGAATCCCGTGCCGTCGTATGCCGCGCCGTCACCCGAGGGCGGTGGTGCGGTGACTGTGGGCAAGGGCAGCGTCATGGACAATCCCTGTCCCGACTCGGGCGAGGATTACTCCCACGTCAACACTCAGTTGTTCGGAGGATTCAATCCCGCGTCGAACCGTGGCAAAGAGGACTACGACAATAAGGATTCGTCGAAGAACCTGCAGGCGCCATGGAATCTGCCGGATGCCCCTCCTGCTTCGCCGCCGATGAGTGGCTTCGTTCAGGATTACATCGATGCCTACACGCTGGCGAGAAAGAAAGCGCCGAGTTATGACGAATATCGCGTGATCATGGACTGCTTTCCGCCGGATAAGGTGCCCGTGATCTCGAGTCTTGCTCGCTCTTTCGCGGTCTGTGATCATTGGTTCAGCGCTGTACCCAGCGATACTTATCCCAATCGCTCATTCTTCAACGCGGCGACTTCCGGCGGCCAGGTGGTCAATTCGCCCTTCAGCCACTGGCTCAGGAATGACGCGGAGACGATTTTCAATCGAATTGAAGAGTGCGAAGAGAAAGATCTTTCATGGGCGATCTATTA
>JAAUXY010121640.1_pt1 | contig 10878 bp, 9 predicted proteins | sample 7278121 | NCBI WGS metagenome assembly JAAUXY01 (sample SAMN14350117, study PRJNA611818) | marine sediment metagenome | isolation source: surface marine sediment (1.8m) | place: French Polynesia: Moorea | collected 2018-08
AAAAGGCCTATAGTTGAAGCATGGAGTACACCGCCAACCTGTTGTCAATGCTGCCCGGCGCGTCGAAGCGCGATCACGGCATGCGGCAACTGGTGGCCACCGCCGGTGAATACCTGGCCGAGGATCGTGTCCAGGCGATCGTCGAAGCGTACGAGCTCGGCCGCGACGCGCACGAAGGACAGTTCCGAAAAACCGGCGAGCCGTACATCACGCACCCGGTCGCCGTCGCGCAGGCACTGGCCGAGATGCGCCTCGACTCGCAGGCCATACAGGCGGCCCTGCTGCACGACGTTGTAGAAGACACGGACTACGAGCTAACCGACATCACCGATAAGTTCGGCGAAGAGGTCGCGATGCTTGTCGACGGCGTCAGCAAGCTGGACCAGATCCAGTTCAAGAGCCGCGCCGAGGCACAGGCTGAGAGCTTCCGGAAGATGATGCTCGCGATGATTGGCGATATTCGCGTCATCCTCGTCAAGCTGTCGGACCGCCTGCACAACATGAAAACCTTAGGCGGCATGCCGGCGGAAAAGCGGCGTCGCATCGCGCGCGAAACGCTCGATATCTACGCCCCCATCGCGAACAGGCTGGGCATCCACCGAATGAAGGTCGAGCTCGAGGACCTGGGCTTCAAGTACCTGTACCCGCTGCGCTACAAAGTCATCGCCAAGGCGCTCAGCCGCTCAAAAGGCAGTCAGCGGCAGATCGTGAACCGGATCTCCCAGGAATTCGGCGCCACCCTGAACCAGGAAGGCATCAACGGTGAGGTGCTGGGTCGAGAGAAACACCTCTACGGCATCTACAAGAAGATGGAGGAGAAGAAGCTCACGCTGAAGGACATCGTTGACGTCTTCGGATTCAGGATCATCGTCGACGATGTCCATGAGTGTTACAAGGTCGTCGGGCTCGTACACAGCCTGTACAAGCCGATGCCGGGTCGCTTCAAGGACTACATCGCCATTCCGCGAATGAACGGCTACCAGTCGCTGCACACGACGCTGTTCGGGCCCAAGGGCATGCCGATCGAAGTACAGATCAGGACCCGCGACATGGACCGCGTCGCCGAGTCCGGCGTGGCCTCGCACTGGCAGTACAAAGCCATCGACCGTTCGGACGCGGCGCCGCAGCGTCGCGCGCGTGAATGGCTGGCCAACCTCGCGGAACTGCAGAACACGGGCTCGTCCGAGGAGTTCCTCGAAAGCGTCAAGGTCGACCTGTTCCCGGACAAGATCTATGTCTTCACGCCGAAGGGCGACATCATGCCGCTGCCGAAGGGCTCGACGACGGTGGACTTCGCTTACGCCGTGCACACCGATATCGGCAACAAGACGGTGGCGGCCAAGGTCGATCGCCGTCTCGTGCCGTTGCGCAGCGAGCTGTCCAACGGCGTCACCGTCGAAGTCGTCACGTCCAGGAGTGCAAAGCCGAACCCGAACTGGCTGAGCTTTGTCAGGACGGCGAAGGCGAGGAACGCGATACGCGGCTACATGCGACGGCTGCGCTCGACCGAGTCGATTGACCTCGGGCGGCGGCTGCTCGATCGGACGCTGAAAGACCTGGGCTCGTCGATCCGCAAGGTTGGCAAGGTTCGAATGAAGGAAGCGCTCGATACGCTCGGGCTGAACAACCAGGCCGAGCTGTTCGAACAGATCGGTCTCGGCGAGCGACTCGCGCCGCTGACCGCGCGGTTCCTCGTCGGCGATGGCGATGACGATTCGCTGGAAACACAAAAAAAGGCGAGCCTCGAGATCGCCGGCACTGAAGGCATGGTCGTCTCGTACGCCAAGTGCTGTTACCCGATCCCCGGCGACGACATCATGGGCTACATGAGCAGCGGCCGCGGCATCGTCGTGCATCGCACGTCCTGCGGCAACCTGAGAAACTTCCGCAAGCACTCCGAGAAATGGATATCGGTGAGCTGGGAAAACAACATCGACGGCGACTTCCAGTCAGCGATTAGCGTCGACACGATCAACAAGCCCGGCGTACTCGCCGAAGTGGCGGCGACGATCGGAGACTCGGACTCGAATATCGAACAAGTCGAAGTGCTCGGTCGGCAGGATGATTGTTCAGTCCTGTCGTTCCTGATCCTCGTCAAGGATCGCGCGCACCTCGCGAGGATCATACGCCGAGTCCACCGCATGCCGAATGTCATTCGCGTGTCGCGAGACTGCGCCTAGCAGCATGTTGACGTCGTCAACATGCTGCTAGTAGCACACAGTAAAGGTCCGAATAATCAATGAAAAAGAAACCCATACACACGCGCTACGCGCCGGAAGCCATTGGCACCTATTCGCAGGCGGTCAAGGCCGGCAAGCTGCTGTTCCTGTCGGGGCAGATCCCGCTGGACCCGGCAACGATGCAGGTCGTCGACGGCGACTTCGAGGCGCGTGCGCGACAGGTTTTCGACAACCTGAAGGCCGTCGCGGAGGCAGCCGGCGCTACGCTCGATCATGCGGTCAAAATCACGGTCTTTTTGACCGACCTCGATAATTTCGCCACGGTCAACGCCGTCATGCAGGATTATTTTAGCGAGCCGTATCCTGCTCGCGCCGCGGTCGGCGTCGCGTCACTGCCGAAGGGTGTAGACGTGGAGGCAGACGCGATCCTGTCCCTTCGCTGAGGCACGCCGGCCCGCGTCACAACGCCTTTCGTGAGCACTGAACTCGAATCCGAGCTGACATCGCTGCCCGGTGTCGGGCCCGCTCTCGCGAAGAAGCTCGAGAAGCTGAACCTGTACCGGGTCGAAGACCTGCTGTTTTTCCTGCCGAACCGTTATGAAGACAGGACGAAGTTACACAAGATCGGGTCGATACGGCCCGGTGAACGTTGCCTCGTCAACGGAGAGGTCCTGCTCGCAGAGACGGCGTACCGAGGCAGGCGCAACCTGCTGGTTCGCATATCCGATGGGACCGGTCAGCTGACGCTGCGCTTTTTCTATTTTTCCAACAGCCAGAAACAGCAGTTCAGGACCGGCAGACGGGTGTCCTGTTTTGGCGAGGTTCGAAAGGGCAGCGGCGGGCTGGAAATGATTCACCCCGAGTACCGCCTGCTCCGCGACGACGAAGGGCCCGGCACCAGGGATACGCTGACAGCGATCTATCCCGCCACCGAGGGCGTACAGCAGGGGCGGCTGCGCAACCTGACCGACCAGGCCCTCAAGCTGCTGAGTAAAACCCCGCCGCAGGAACTGCTGCCCGCCTCGTTGCGCGACGAGCTCGACATGCCGTCGCTTGTTGACGCGATCCACTACCTGCATCGCCCGCAGCCCGATGCCGACGTCGAGCAGCTCGTGTCCGGCACGCACCGCTGCCAGCGCCGGCTGGCCTTCGAGGAGCTGCTGGCGCATTACCTGAGCCTGCAAAACGTTCGCGCGCTCGCGAACCGGCAACCGGCGCCGCCGTTGGCCGGGAAGGCCACGATCATCGACGAGTTTCTCGACTCGTTGCCGTTCACGCTGACCGGCGCACAGCAGCGCGTGGTCGGTGAGATTCGCGACGATCTTCAGCGCGACCACCCGATGATGCGCCTGATCCAGGGCGACGTCGGGTCGGGCAAGACCGTCGTCGCCGCCATCGCGTGTCTGCAAGCGGTCGCGTCCGGCGTGCAGGCCGCCATCATGGCGCCAACCGAGCTGCTTGCTGAACAGCACTTCCGCTCGTTCAGCGACTGGTTCCGCCCGCTTGGAATAGAGCCGGTGTGGCTAGCCGGCAGCCAGAAGGCGGCTGACCGGCGCGAGTCCCTTGCGCGGATTGCGGACGGCCGCGCAACCGTCGCCGTCGGCACCCACGCGCTGTTCCAGGAGGGTGTCAGCTTCGATGCGTTGGGCCTTGTCGTCATCGATGAGCAACATCGCTTTGGCGTTCACCAGAGAATGGCCCTCAGGGACAAAGGCGCGACAGAGCTCGGACAGCCACACCAGCTCGTCATGACGGCCACGCCGATTCCGCGAACATTGGCGATGGCGGCTTACGCGGATCTCGACACATCGATCATCGACGAGCTGCCGCCGGGCAGACAGCCGGTCACGACGATCGCCGTGCCGGACTCGCGGCGCGACGAAGTCGTACAGCGCGTCCGGTCCGCCTGCGCCGAGAACAAGCAGGCCTACTGGGTCTGCCCGCTGATCGAGGAATCGGAGGTGCTGGATTTCGAGGCAGCGGAGGCCAGCTACGAGATGTTGACCGAGCAGCTTCCCGATGTGCGGGTAGGACTCGTGCACGGCCGCATGAAGGCCGCCGAGAAGGAACGCGGCATGCGCGCGTTCAAGGAAGGTACGATCCAGCTCTTGGTCGCGACGACCGTGATCGAGGTCGGGGTCGACGTCCCGAATGCGAGCCTGATGATCATCGAAAACGCTGAGCGCATGGGCCTGTCACAGCTCCACCAGCTACGCGGCCGCGTCGGGCGCGGCGCCGAGCAGTCGCACTGCGTGCTGATGTACAAGCAGCCGCTTGGCGAGATGGCCAAGAGCCGGCTGTCGGTCTTGCGACAAACCAATGACGGATTCGTCGTCGCACAGCGGGATCTCGAGCTGCGCGGACCCGGCGAACTGCTCGGCACACGACAGACCGGATTGCCGGACTACCGCATCGCCGACCTGTCGCGGGATGCCGAACTGATGCCGAAGGTCCAGCGAGCAGCCAGTGCCTTGCGCGACTCGGAAGACATCAGCCGAGCGATTATTCGACGCTGGCTCGGCGAGGCCGACCGTTACGTCAAGGTGTGATCGTCACAATGGCGACCTTCTGGCCGTTGGTTTCTGATAATCGAAAAGTGTGAGAAATCCTGGCCTTTGGGCTAGATTCCTCACCATGCTCATGCAAGTTTTGTGTAATTGAAAGCGTCGGACGGTTACGGTCCTCGTTTTCGAATACCAGCCACTCTAGCGACCGCTTTGGGGAGGTTGTGACGGTCCGTAAATGCCACATGCGGTCGCTCGAGCATGGCATGATCTCGCTTCGCGACCGCAACTTTCAGATGGTCAATATCCGTCGTTCTTTTTCCTTCTTTGTTGGTTCGGACCTGCGAACAAAACGAAGGGAATGGCGAGCGGCCCGAAAAGTAAGCCCGCAAAAAGCCAATACCAACGATCTGCTTTGCGCGACTTCGCAATCTGATAGCAGATCAGCATCGACAAGAGGTTAACGGTAATCAGTAAACCAATCATGAACTGATGCGATTCATTCTCTCAGTTGGCGTCCGCAAAGTGTCAGTAGGAGTCATCCTACCTCAAAACGCTTGCACTGCTGATTGCGGCCAAAAGCGGACCCGTCCATACCCTGATCAGAATTGTTCAGCGCGCGCTTGTCTTGATCGTACTCACGAGTAATCGTCTTTTGCTGTAGAAAGGACTCATGGATTTTTTTAACGAGACAGTAGCCGATGGTTTGCAGTATGTGACATTTCCCCTCGAGCTAATCGGGTTGACGTTGGCGTTAATTGAAGTCAGGTTCCCGAGGTTAGCGGCGTACCTTACCCAGCAGATCGAGCAGCTGTCTGCACCCATGCGAGAACTGCGATCAGACCAATCCAGCAGCGAGTTAATGATGGAGCGATCGCTCGGTCTTTTCCTTTCGCGCGTGCTCCGGACTGGCTTTTATATTCTGACAGCGATCTACATCGCGAAAATGATCTACCAGCTGCTCGACCGTGGACCTGAAGCGAGCTGGTTGATTGGGCTGCTCATCAGTTACGTCATTTCCGGAGTTATCGTGACAATTGCTTTGTTGGTCCTTGGGCTGACGATGTACTTCCTCGTTGTCGGAGGCTCGGATTTTGCCCGCCGTTTCGTCGCAGGTCGTGCAATCGGTACGCTCGGTATCCTCATCGCCGGGACCGGTCTTATCGGCGAGCTATACCAGCTTCTTACCCAGATCATTCGCTGAAACCAAGCAATCTCAACGGTGTCGGCCATCGATCAAGACCGGAAACTCGTTCACGCGACGATCAAGGATCCACGTACTGCAGTATAGCTGCCGCTCGATCAATCTCTGACGCTTTTGAGTCCGATCCGGTGAGGTAGTCGCCAGAAACTAGCCCCACCGCCGGCCTGCATCTGGTAGCCTCCGGCGAATGGCATCCGGCAGACTCTTAGACGACCTGGTGGCGCAGCTGTCGAACTACGGCAAGCTGATCCGCATTGACCGGCCTGTTGGCATTTACCTGCTGCTCTGGCCGACGCTTTGGGCGCTGTGGGTCGCGAGCGACGGCAACCCCAGCGAGGGGCTGTTCGCGATCTTCGTCGTTGGCGTCATCGTCATGCGGTCGGCCGGCTGTGTGCTGAACGATTACGTGGACCGGAACATCGACCCCTACGTCGAGCGAACGCGGTCCCGGCCGATCGCGTCGGGTGCCGTGTCGCCTGCCGAGGCGCTGACGCTGTTTGTAGCGCTCGCGCTGATCGCGATCGGCCTCGCCTCCATGCTGAACCGACAGGCGCAGCTCCTGACAATCGTCGCCGCGGTACTGACGCTCGTTTATCCGTTCATCAAGCGCTACGTGTCTGTGCCGCAGTTCATCCTCGGCGCCGCATTCGGCTGGGCGGTGCCGATGGCTTTTGCTGCTTCGACCGGTGATACGCCGCGCGTGGCGTGGCTGATGTTTGGCGCGGCGCTGGTCTGGGCCGTCATCTATGACACCTTTTATGCGATGGTGGACCGCGAAGACGACCTGAAGATTGGCGTCAAATCCACGGCGATCCTGTTCGGTGACGCCGACCTGTTCATCATTGGCGTTTTGCAGGTCGTCATGCTGCTCGCCCTGACGCTGATTGGAACTCAGGTCGGTCTCGGTTTCTGGTACTTCCTGTCGCTTATCGTTGCCGCCGGCATGATGGTCTATCACCAGCGGCTGGCGAAGGATCGCGAGCGGGACGGTTGCTTCAAGGCCTTCCTGCACAACCACTACATCGGCATGGTTGTCTTCATCGGCATCGCGCTGCACTACGCGCTGGCCCCGTCCGGCTGAACTTAAACACCGCCGGCCCTCGCGGCGACCAGCACACTGACCTCGCGCACGCCGGCACGCCTCAACGTGAGTGCGAGGCTGCGACAGCTGTGGCCGGTCGTCATGACATCGTCAACGATCAGTACGTGTGCGGCGCTTATTGCCTTCGTCAATTGAAACGCACCGGCCAGGTTCGAACGCCTCGCTCGCGTATCCAGCCCTGACTGGAACGCGGTGTGGCGAACGCGACTCACGCTCGAGATGAGCGGAACGTCCAGGTGCTTCGCTAAGGGCCTGGCCAGTTCGACCGCCTGGTTGAACCCGCGCATCGCCCAGCGGCGCCAGTGCATCGGCATCGGCAACACGGCATCGACGTTCGTCGGCAGCGCTTCGGATGCTTCACACAGCAGGCCCGCAAAGACCGGCAGGTAGTAGGACCTCGCCCGAAACTTGACGGCCTTCAGCGCAACATCAACCGGGAAGTCGTAACGAAGCGGTGCGATCGCCGTGACGAACGGAGGAGGCCGACGCTGGCATTCGGCGCACAAGGTCTCGTCCGTCGCGAGCGGCTTGGCGCAGCGACGACAGGCGACGCGATTCCACGGCAGGTCGTCGAGACACCCGCCACAGGCGCCCAGACGCTCGACGTCCAGCCCGCAGAAAGGGCAGGATGGCGGCAGGAACGCGTCGAGCAGCGCCCCGGCCACCCATCGCCCATGTTCGAACAGCGACATCCGCAAAGTATCGCGGCCGAACCGTAAAGGATCCGAGCGGAGATACTCGGCGTTTGTTGCAGGAACGTGTACATTGCCTGCCCGTGCAAGAGACTCCCCATCACGCAGAGATTCGGCTGAACGACGTTCAGCGTCGCTTCGACCGGGCCGCCAACGGTTTCGACTCGGCCGATTTCGCCCACGCACACGTCCGTGGCGGCCTGCTCGAACGCCTGGAGCCGATGGAGGTGTCGCCCGGACTGATGCTGGATCTTGGGTCTGCGACCGGCAGCGCAGCGTTCGAACTCGCACGGCGCTATCGTAAGTCTCGCGTCGTCGCGATAGACGCGTCCGAAGGCATGGCCCGGCGGGTAAGCGCCAAACGGCGCCTATTCTCAAAGGTCCACGCGGTGCAGGCGGATGCGAAGGCGCTGCCGATCCCCGATCACTCGGCGGCGCTGGTGTTTTCCAACCTGCTGCTGCCGTGGATCGAGGACCCGGACACGCTGTTTGGCGAGGTTGCGAGGGTCCTGAAGAAGGATGCCCCGTTCATCTTCTCGGCGCTGGGCCCGGATTCGCTGAAGACCGTGGCGGACGCGTTTGACAGCGCTGGCGCCGACCCGCGCATCAATGTCTTCCCCGATATGCATGATATTGGCGACGGCCTGGTCAGGGCGGGGCTCCGCGACCCCGTGCTGGATGTCGACCGGCTCACGATCGACTATTCGTCGGCGCAGTCGCTGTTCGATGACCTGGCAGCGACCGGCGCCCGCAACGCGCTCGCGGCGAGAAGGCGCACGCTGCTCGGCCGACGCCAGTTCGAAACCGTGCTTAAGCGCCTCGGCAGCGCGTTCACGGTTGAGCTCGAGATCGTCTACGGGCATGCCTGGGGCAGCGGCCAGAGTCGCGACGACGTCCGAATCGACGCCGGCAGGATACCGGTCCGGCGGCGCTAAATTTCATGACCCGCCGAATGATTTGAGTCGGTTCGCGGGAAATCCGTTTAAGCCCCTGTAAATCAAGCAAGAAAAGGCCGTAAATAGCGGAAGGCCGGCATTGCCTGCTTTCCGCGACTTTAGTAGGCTCTTAGTTCCTCGCTGTGGGGTGGATTCGGCAGGGGCATAGCACGCAGTTTAAGGTGATATGTGAAAGACGCCTGTCGCTCGTGTTGTTTCGATTCTGCCATCTGATTTTTCGATTTTTCTGACGTGGTTTACAGGGCACGTCGGGCATTCGTGCAGGTGGCGCAGCGGGAAAAATCTATAAGGGAAACGGCCATGGATAGGGGCCGACGGGTGAAAAATACAATGATACGCAAATCTTTTCTGGGACTGGCATTGCTGGTCTTTGGTGGTGTTGCGCGCGCCGACTGGGCGCTGAACATGCCGAGAGGTGTGACGGAGCTCAGCGCCGAGACCTACGACCTGCACATGCTGATCTTCTGGGTGTGCGTCGGTATCGGTGTCGTCGTCTTCGGCGTCATGATCTATTCGCTGATCATGCACCGGCAGTCGAAAGGCGCCAAGCCGGCCAACTTCTCGCACAGCACGACGGCCGAAGTGGTCTGGACGGCCATTCCCTGCGTGATCCTGCTGCTGATGGCGATTCCAGCCGCCGAGACGATGATCAAGCTCGAGGATTCACGAGATCCCGACATGTCGATCGTCGTCACCGGCTACCAGTGGAAGTGGCACTACCGCTACCAGAACGAGGACGTCGGCTTCTACTCGAACCTGGCCGAGGAAAGCGTCAAAGCCCGCCGCCTGGACTCCGGCATTGATCCCTTCAGCGTCGACAACTACCTGCTGGACGTCGACGAGCCGATGGTCGTGCCGGTCGGCGCGAAGGTCCGGCTACTGATCACGGCCAACGACGTGATCCACTCGTGGTGGGTCCCGGAACTCGCGATCAAGAAGGACGCGATTCCCGGCATCATCAACGAGACCTGGTTCCGCGCAGAACAGGTTGGCACCTACCGCGGCAAGTGCACCGAGCTCTGCGGTAAGGACCACGGCTACATGCCGGTCGTCGTAGAGGTCGTCGAACCCGACGCCTACCAGGCATGGCTCGACACACGCTCAGGCGCAAAACAGCGCTACGCAAACAACGAATCAATAGCGGCGCCTGAAGCGACGCTCGCAGCAGGAGAATAACGATGGCCTCTACAGTCGCAGACGCGATCAAGGAACACGACCATCACGGACCGGCCAAGGGCATCAAGCGCTGGCTGTTCACGACCAACCACAAAGACATCGGCACGCTGTACCTCATTTTCAGCCTCGTCATGTTCTTCATCGGCGGCGCGATGGCGCTGGTGGTTCGCACCGAGCTCATGCAGCCGGGCCTGCAGTTCGTGCATCCCGAGTTCTTCAACTCGATGACGACAATGCATGCGCTGATCATGGTATTCGGCGCGGTCATGCCGGCCTTCGTCGGCCTCGCCAACTGGATGATCCCGATGATGATCGGCGCGCCGGACATGGCGTTGCCACGCATGAACAACTGGTCCTTCTGGATTCTGCCGGTCGCGTTCGGCATCCTGCTGTCCACGCTGTTCATGCCGGGCGGCGCCCCGGCCGGTGGCTGGACGATGTACCCGCCGCTGATCCTGCAGACCGGTGACGCGTTTCCGTTCCTGATCTTTTCCGTTCACCTGATGGGCATCTCGTCGATCATGGGCGCCATCAACGTCATCGTGACGATCATGAACATGCGCGCGCCGACGATGACGCTGATCAAGATGCCGCTGTTCGTCTGGACCTGGCTGATCACGGCCTACCTGCTCATCGCGGTCATGCCCGTGCTCGCGGGCGCGGTCACGATGCTGCTCACCGACCAGTTCTTCGGCACGAGCTTCTTCCTCGCCGCCGGCGGCGGTGACCCGGTCATGTTCCAGCACATCTTCTGGTTCTTCGGCCACCCCGAGGTCTACATCATGATTCTGCCGGCGTTCGGCGTGGTCTCCGAGATCATCCCGACGTTCGCCCGCAAACCGCTGTTCGGTCATGACTCGATGGTGTACGCGACGGCGTCGATCGCGTTCCTGTCGTTCATCGTCTGGGCGCACCACATGTTCACGGTCGGCATGCCGCTCACGGGCCAGATGTTCTTCATGTTCGCGACGATGCTCATCGCCGTTCCGACGGGTGTGAAGGTCTTCAACTGGGTGGCGACGATGTGGCGCGGTGCGATGACCTTCGAAACGCCGATGCTGTTC
>JAAUXY010177464.1_pt1 | contig 10870 bp, 5 predicted proteins | sample 7278121 | NCBI WGS metagenome assembly JAAUXY01 (sample SAMN14350117, study PRJNA611818) | marine sediment metagenome | isolation source: surface marine sediment (1.8m) | place: French Polynesia: Moorea | collected 2018-08
CGAGATAGGCGAGAGCCACAATGAGGGCAACGCCAGCGGTGTCTGATAGCTGAAAATAATCCGCAGCACCCTCACCCAAAACCCCCATGCCAAATGCGACGGGCAATTCCCAAAGTAGCTCTTTCCCGCAAAATTTTCGGTTCTGCTTTTTGACCTCAGATGTATGCCACATTAGGCGCCCCATCATCGCCCCGATGATTGTGGTGGCCGCGCCTCCAAACATATTTTGAAGCGCCCCGACAATCGTTCCATCTGTCATACCGCGCCCCGTTCTCTCTTGGATACCTGTATCTTTGGCTAAGACATCTACCTAAAGGCGACGGGCCACGCCAAGAAAAATTGCAACGCCCGTCCCTGCCACCCAAAGCGCCAACCGATCAATAACAATGCTCATATCAATCACGATGAACAGCGCCGCCCCGGCAGAAACAAACGCTGTGTCTTCAATCGTGTCCCAGCCACGCCAGCCCTGAAGGTCGAGTTCCCACCAAATCAGATAAGCCACCGGGACGGCGCAAGCGATCAGCCAGTCATTTGGATAAACACCCGTCACGAACATCAGCGCCCATGTGATCAGCGTAACCGCCGCCATGCCAAGATAGCCGTGTCCGATCTGGGAATAAGCCCAATTCAAAGGGTCATCTTTGAAAGCGCCTGGCTCACGAAATACGTCAAGAATTCTGCTCAGCATGTTACCCCCCCGTGCATGCTTTGGTCATCGCAAAGTCCAGTGAATCCACCCAAGAAGACAAATCAACAGACGCTTGCGCCAGAGCTTCAAACGGCAAATCCTTGCGCGCCTCAGCGTAGGTCCGGCATCCGGCCCCAATGACCGTCGCGCCCGCGCATGCGCTCAGCAATAGCGCGACTGTCAAGCCCATCAACCTGTCTTTGGTTCTCGTGGAAAGCATCTCTGCCCCTTTCTGTGCGAAACCGCACGTCATCAACAATTCGGCCACGCTCCTCGCGTGCGCCCGCGCGGCGCTTGGACCGCCCCCAACCAGCCAAGGCGGCCATTACCGCCAAAGCCAAAATAATATAGCGCCCCCATGAGGACGTGATGAAACGGAATGCGATTGTGCCGATCATCGACCGTCATGCGCCCCCGTAATGGCATCCTGCAAGCGGCGCTTGCGCGTGCTGGCGTTCATGCCTCGCCACACCAAGAAGGCTACGACGATCAACACCAGAGGCCAGTATGGCTGGATGGTTTGCCATAGAGACAGGGTGCCATCAGCGGCGGCCTGAGCCTCGCCGACAACCTCTTGAGCGTCACGCACCACGGCAATCGCAGAGCCTCCACCCACAAGATCGGCGAGGCGATCGCTGCGCTTGGTGTCCGCCATGGTGCCGCTTTCCTCAAGGTCAGCTTCCGTGACGGCGCGCATCGGTCGAGGCTCTGCCTGGCGAATGGCCACCCAAGTCATCGGCCCAACAACGCCATCACTTTCCAATCCATTGTCTGCTTGAAACGCCAGAACAGCGCCGCGCGTGCGCTGACCAAACTGGCCATCGATCGATCCAGCAAAGTATCGGAGCTTGTGCATCTCTGCCTGCAAAAGCTCGACCACAACTCCGCGATCGCCGATTTGAATGGCGGGCTGACCCTCAGCCGATTGAGGCGCAGGCTCAGGGTTCGGGTCAAATTCCACACGATCAATGTCATCCGGCGTGAACGGTGTATCAGGAATGGCGCGCCATTTCTCAAACGCGCGTTGCAGCTTGGTGTGATAGCCATGCTTAGCATATCCGGCTCCATTGTATCCGCGCGCAAACCCCCGCCAGTCTTGGCGGCGCAGATCATCATCGAGGCCAGATGAAACGATGAATGCAACCATAGCGGCCAAGTGGCGATCCTCATCATCAATGAAATCAGCCACCATAGCCTCAGCGCTTTGATAGCCCGCCAGAGAAGCGTTGAAGCCCATGACCTGACCGAGCCCCCACGAGCATGATCGCAGCGCGGCGATTTTGTCGATCTGCATAGCTTTTTCGAGACGAGGGTAACTGTCAGTCGGGTATCTCTCTTGACCCCAGCGGCGATAAGCCAGACCCTCTCGCACCGCCTGGTCACGCTTCACGCCTTCCCCCAGCTCACGATAGAACACATGAGGCTCAAACAGCATCTTGATCCGGCCATGCCGATCAAACCCCCCCCCGCGCGTTTCCACTTCCATGACGGCATGAAGGTGATCTTCACCGCACCCAATGGAAGCGGCAATTTTGCTGATGTCCAAGCTCTGCAGTCGCTGAGCCTCGCCAGAAAATTTCATGGTTCCTGTCTCCTAAATTGCCGAGACGATCATCGCCAAAAGCTGATCGTACCGAACGCCGTAGCGGTCGCCAGCTTTACGCGCGGGTTCGACTTCAACACCGTCACGGACAATGGCAGGCTGTGCGCTCCATTGGTCGTGAACGACCACATCGTAGTCGAGAGCGTCCAGCCCTTCCGCTTCGAACGCCGCGATAACGTCCTGAGCCACAACGCCGAAGTTGATCTTGTCACCATACGTTCCTGTGTCTTTCCAGCGATACGCCCGTATCAACTCCTTGCACCGCTGCCCCACGCGTCGCTCCGCTAGCTCAAGCAAGCGAATTTCGATTTTTTCGCGAAGGTCAGACGTGTTGATCGTGCCGGTGGTGGCGTACACCGTAGCCCAACGGTTCGACGCGCCGCCCAAGTTGTCCGCCCCGTCACCTACCGGGCGGAAGTACCCGTTATAGGCTTGGAACTCGCTGACACCCGAAATCGCAAGGTACACCCCTCCGTCGCCCCCGTTGAGGGACAGGAAGTTCCCGGCGTCGGCAATCCCGAGATAGACATCGTTGCCCGTGGACAGCGACAATATGTTTTTGGGGGTTCCGCCGCTATCTTCGATGCGCAACGTTTTGTTGTTTTGCAGGATGATGTTATTCGAGAACTTCCAGTCGCCTACCGAATAGGTGTTCAGTTCCACCATATTTTGGTTCGTATCGTCCCCAAAGGCCAAGTCAACCGTCCCGCCGGTAGACACATCTTGGAAGATGAAGTTGTTGGCATTGCCGTTGTTGGTGACAGAGTTTAGGGATGTGTTGCTGCTGTCCCAGCGGCAACCGCTGGTGCCCGCCGCAAAGGTCAGGTCGCTTCCGCTAGAACTTGGCGCGTTGCCGACGAAAGTAGCTAAGGAAAGCTCTACGGTGATGTCGTCGTGGATGCGGCAGCCCATCGTATTGCCGCCGTTGACGCCGCTGGGAGATGTGCCCGACAAAATGGACAACTTGCCGAACTGGCATCCGATCAAGGTGTGGCTTCCGGTGTCAATAAGCTTGATGCCGCCAGTCGTGGTGTTGGTACGGATGCCGGAAAGATAATGATACAGCGTTGCCGTGCCGCTTACGCCGATCTCAATGTCGAAGGCCGACGCGCCTGTCGCTGTAGTGGCCCACTTGTGGGCACCACCGTAGACTACGATCTGGTTGCCGGTGCACTTGAGCGCCAAGCCAGGCGTATCTTGCGAACCGCAATTGCTGTCGAATGTGATCCGGTCACCAGACAGATCGATGTTGTCGCCGGTATAAGTCCCACCCTCGCCGTCGAAAACAATGCCGGAGAACGTCAAGTCATTACCTGACCCGGAAATGATCGTCCCGTTTGCGTTTTTCTTGAGGCGGACTTCACCCAGAGAAAGGAAGCGCTGCTGATTGTTGTTCAGGGTAATTCCGGCGCAGTGGTACTCGCCACCAGGAAAGATCAGATCGAACCCCGTATCAACTGCAGCTTGAATGCCGGCGGTGCTGTCAAATCCGGAGCTTTCATGCTCGGGCTTCGCGCCGTACTCTTGAACGTTCACGCCGATATTGCGAGCCAGCGGGTATCCGCCGAGTTTCACACCATCGAATGCGCGCAGTGTTTTCGCATCGGTGTCAAAACCAATCTCGCCCTGTGCGCCGGATTTGGTGTCGAGTGTCGCGCGATCATCGCGACGAATTTGCATTTGCAGGGCCATGTTGTTCTCCTATGTAAAGTCGCCCAGATCGATAATGGATTGCACGCCATCTCGGAAAAGCCCCAGATCAAGCGTACTTCCAGAAAAAACAGAACCGCTTGCGATATACGCGTTACCAATTGCGGCGGCATTTTCGATAGAGCTGAGCGGCTGCGCGCTAAGCCTGGGCAGCCCATCAGAGCCAATACCTATGGCGCGATCCGGCGTTGCGCCCAAGTTGGGAGTTTTGCCAGATGTGACATCCAATCGAATTGCCCTAGACACCTCCTCAGCGCCATCCTGAATCTGCATTTCCTGCAAATCCAAATCATCCTCGATCTGAACCGGCGAAACCTTGCCCTGTGCTGAATAATCAGTCTCTTGCGTCAGGGGAATTTCTCGGATCAGTGTAATTTGAGTGCCTGTGGCTGGGGCTGTATCGAATGTCACGTTGCCACTATCTGAGCCAATGCCATCTTTTGTGATGCCCAAAGTCACCTCAGTTGTGACGCCAGAAATCGTTTGATAGACCTTGAGGTGATCGGCCTCCAAGATGCGAAAAGTCCTCGCGAAAACCGTAGTTGACCCGTTTCCATTGTACGGACCTGATTTGTTGGTGCTGCTTGAAATGGTCATGTCTCGCCCTCCTAATCAGCCAGCGGGTTGCGGCCAAAAGCGGCCTCTGCAATTGAGCCGTCATCACCGGCTATTATTTCCTCTATAACGCGGATTGATTGTGTTGTCGGCAATCCAGTGCCAAACCCAACAGCGTCCGCAACAGCTCGGCGGAATGACTTGTCATTCTCACCCTGTGCAATTTGCGTCCAAACATCGGCGGGAATTTCAAGCGCTGAGCTGAGAACCCCGCCAGCGCCATATCCATTGAATGCGCCAAAAGACTCGCGAACAAACGGGATACCGCCCAGCGCCGCTGCGGCCGTTTCCTTGGCAATGAACGCGGCAACATCCTCCTGATCCTCATCGTCGGCCAGCAGAGAATAAGCCAGCCCCATCAGCGCTGCCTCAAACACAAACAGCAATGTCAGGTCAGCGGCCATGTTTGCTGCTTGAGCGACCTTCTCGACCGGCCCCTTAGCTTGCCCAATGGCGCGCGCGCCCTGGCGTGTGGTCACATAACCGCGATTGAGCTTTGTGACCATGTATCCGCCCAGCGTGGTCCACAACCGCACAAAGTCCGACTGACGCACGTTTCGGGATACGGTGCCGCGCTCAAGCGCGTTGCGATCGGCCATGAACCCGCCGCCCTGAGAGCGATCGACCATCCGATCTGCGAAGTGAATGGCCTTGGCCTCATCGCCGCCATTGCGACGAATTTCAGCCTCAAATGCGCCCAGCCATGTGGGCAGGTCCACCACGTAAAACTGCGTTTTGACCATAGGCGCGAAGCCAGCCTTAGACAAAACCTCAGTCCCGGCACGCCAGCGCGAGGCGATCGGCGAGGACACCCGCGCCTCATTGTGCGCATCGAACACATCTTTCTGAAACGTGGTCTGGCGCTCAGCCATGAATGCAGACTTGGCCAAAACATCCTGGGCGACGGCCACAGGGTTCTTGCGATACACGTTGAAGCCGCGCATCAGATTGCGCTTGCCGATCACCACTGCCGACTGCCCCAAGCCAGTTACCTGCAGCGCCACCGTCTTGAGGTTAAAGGCCAGCCGCGACAGGGTGAAGTTGTTCTTCATAAAGCGCGAAGCCGCATTTATCGGGTCAGAGCTATACATTGGCCCCGCCGCGATGTCTTGCAGGAACAAGTTGAGCTGAGAAAGCAAGTTGGCCTGGCCGCCATCACGAAATGCATCCGATACTGATCGATGATTGAGGATGCGCTGAGCGTTATACACGGGCTCAGCTAGCGCAATCAGTCGAGCGGCATCAACTGAATGGCGCATCATCACAGAGAAGTCATAGAGAACGGCGCGGCCGCCACCGCTCTGCGCGCGGCCTTTGGTAAAGCCATCGGCAACCTTGGCCGCGTTGCCACGCCCCGCAGACAGAAACTGATCCAACGCCCCCTCAGCGTCGAGCTGCGCCGCTTTAGACTTGGTTGGGTCATAGCCGATCGGGTAATAGCCGCCGCGATATGTGCCGAACTTGGTTTGCACCGCTGCAGCCTCGACCGCCTTGGGTCGCACGCCAGTCATCCGCTCAGCGACATCAAAGGATTCCTTCTGGAACTTAGCCACAAAATCCCAGATGCTTTGAACGAAATCCCAATCGCGCTTGTCCAGCGTGTCGAGCAAGGCATCAAGCTGAGGCTGGGTTAGACGCACAGACCGATCGACGCGACGATCCAGCACGCGCTGCAGGTTTTCCTTGTTACCCGTGTTTAGGGCCACAGACAGGATTTGCTGCTTTGACCATGGCTGACCGTTTGCGCCGGGGATCACGCGAGCCGTGTTGAAATCACGCTTTTCCTTCGATGTGTAGACATCGAAAAGGGCCTCAATTTCGAGCGCGGATTCGGCATTCATCTTTTGCTCAGCCGCAGAACCCTCATCGATCGGGCGCTTGATGGCGTCATAGAAATCGCCCATCTCAGACTTGTCTATGTCGATGGCCACGGTGTCCACGCGCATGAGCAAGTTGAAAAAGTTGCGCACCGCGCCGCTCTGAGCATCAGACTTCCCGCGCCCAAACCGATCACGCACCAGCCCGGAAACGCGAGACGCCACCTCATTCAAGTCACGCTTGCGCTTGCGATCCACCAGCCGAGCCCGCCGCCGCCCCATGTGTTCGATATTGGCAACCGTATCCACCAGCCCCGCAAACTCATCGACTGACAGGCGCGTGTAGTGGCGGCGCTCAGCATCGCGCAAAATGACAGGATCAATCGCCAGCTCATCCGCGCGACCCTCATCCGTCATACGTTGAACATAGGCCATCAGGGACTCGGCGTTACGCACCTGCTTGTCGCTGCGCGAGCGAAAATCATAGCGCTCCAAAAGGGCGTCGATCTGCTCAATATGGCCGGGCACCATTTCGCCCGTTGCCTCATCGAGATACGCCAAGCCCACAGCCTTGCGGACGCTTTCCTTTTGGAAAGAGCGAAACTTTTCGCGCGCGCGCTGCAGGCGGGATTCAAAATCACGGGCCTCTTGATAGAGAAAATGGTTGAGGATTTGCTGTTCTTTGGCCTGCATGGCCTCAGCCAGCGATGCCTCAGCCCGCGTGCCGCCGCGCACAACTCGCGCAAATGCACGCTCAGCCGCCTTGGCCGCCCGGCGCTCAGCTTGCAGGAACGACGCCGGCCGTGACGCCTCACGCACGCTCATGCGCCCCAGCATCGCCTTGGCGCGGGCCCGGTATTCCTTGGCCTTAATGTTGCGCGTCGGGAGACCTAAGCGCTTGGCGATCGCCCGCGCCTCAGTTGTCACCATGGCCGCCTGTTGCTCAGAGTGAACGGCCAGCGCCGCAGCCTCCTCGATCGACCCATCATTGAGCGGATCACCATGACGCTCGACCATGATGCGGTCAGTCTCGCCGTTGATGTAATCCTTGCGCTTGCCCGCGTTCTGCAGGGCCTCGACCATCTCGACCACGTTGGCAAAGCCGAACATCTCAGCGACCAGCTCAGGCCGCTCACCGCCCTTTGCATAGATCGCGCGCTTTCCGCCCAGGCGCGTGCGCCCCAACTCAGCAATGACGCCCCCACCAAACTGATCCACCAGCGCGTCACGATCCAATTGGAGATTGGGCACCTCGCGATCCGCGTCACCGATCCAACGCTGATTGGCCAGCATTTCGGTCAGGCGATACACCGGCATGCGGTTGGCATTGGCCTCGACCTCAGCGCGCACTGCAGCCTTTTCATCCTTGAACCACTTTTGAGTTTCGCGCCGCACCTTTTCCATGGTGCGTTTCATCAGCGATGCCTCAGCCTGGTCAGCGCTGCGCAGGGCCATCCGCTGATATGTGGCAAAGTCAGCGTCAGACATGCCCGCAGGCGCGGCGTCAGTGAACAGCGGGCGCATCGACAGATCATCGCGCATTGCCGCAATTTCCTCATCCGTGGCCAGCATGCGGTCCATGACCTCGCGCACCTCTGGCGTCAGCCTCACATCCAGGCTGCGCACGGCGCGGTAAATCCGTGTCAGCCATGCCTTGAATCGGGCGAAGGCGCTGGCCAGACCCAGAGACGGGGCCTTGCCTTCCATCAAATATGCCTCAAACCCGCGCGCCCATGTTTCATGCTGGTCGCGGGTTAGTGCAGCACCGTCCTCAACCTCAAGGAATTTGTGGATCACGCTCAGATCATCCAGCATCGCCTGAGGCGCGCCATCAGATGTTGCCAGCGCTGTGAATGCCTCAAGGAAAAAGTGTCCGCTTTCATGCAGGAACGTGGAAAGATCAGCGCTTTCAAACAGGTTGATGACCGTCTGGCCCTCAGTCAGGCCCCCGCGAGGGAGAATGATTAAACCTCGCTTGCCCTGCGCAAGCTCGCGCCCGCGCCGAGCCCACATCCTTTTCCCGTCCTCAGACAGGGTGTCTGACGGCTCGATTTGAACGCCGGTGATGGCCTCAATTTCATTGTAGGCCGCGTTAGCTACGCCTTTGCCTCTATGTTCTGGGTGCACCTTCACATTTGCCACAGTCGCAAACCCGTCATTCAGGAAAACGCTTCCCACCTGGTCGCCTGTAGTGTCATGGAATATCTGAAAATCGTTGGTGCCTTCGCGGCGCAAAAAGTAACCCATATCCTCAAGGTTTTGAGTATCTTCTTGATACAAAATACGAGGATCGTTGGGGTCGAAAGTCCCACGGTTGGGGCCGCCGCCCAAGTCAATTCCGTCGATACGCGACCTCAGATTGGATTGCATGGCACTTTTCATCTGCGTGGGCGCAAACACCGCAAACACCGTCGATACCTCGCCGCCGTTGCCGGTGTTATTGTATTCGTCACGACTGTTTTTGATGATAATCCCGTCATGGCCACCATCACGGGCCTCTTGGATGTGGCGCTCAGTATCACGCCACTTGCGACCCTCAGCGTCAACAACCAGCGGGTCTTGCATGGAAAGATACACAGGAACAACTTGAGGCTCAGCGTTGGCGTAATCTAAGGCCCGACGATCATCCGCGTATGTGTTGGCGACAGAACGGCTATCAGAAGTGAAATAGACATCTCCGCGGGAAATGCTTGGCTGGAACCCATCCGCAAGAATTCCTCGAACATCTGGCGCGCCATGATACACCACAAGTGGGTTTCCTTGAGCATCGACCACTTTGCTATCGCCAAACCACTCCCGAAATGCCGGTGTGTCGGTGACAAGCTGACCCTCCTGATCGTAGGTCTGGCCATCACCATCAGATTGCAGAGCCGCCACGATTTCATCATTGGACAGCGCCAGATCAATGCCGCGCTCGCTCAGAACCGCCGCAAGGTCAGCCAAGTCTTGATCTGGCCCGTCGCCCTCAACATACCGCTCACGCCCAGCCACAGCCTCAGAAATGGCCTCAAGCGCAATGGCGGCCTCATCGACCACCGTGCCGTCTGCATTGATGTTCTTGCCGCCCATGTATTCTGGAAAATACCCAGCCTCAATCATGGCGCGGCCCAACTCATCCAGTTCCCGCCCCTTGCCGCCAAAATCGACACTACCGCCAAGTCGCGGCTGACTTTCCCGCTCGCGCACCTCAGCCGCAGTTTCAGCGATTACACCGCGAGGTACGTCAAGGCTTTCGACATCGCCGCCACGGTCACGCACGCCGCCTTGATCGCGCACAAAATCCAGAATGCCGGGCCCGCGTGGTGCCAGCGCACGCTCACCCTCAGAGCGCAGCGTGTTCAGCATGATGTCCAGTTGATCGCGCCGACGCGCCACCTCAGGCGTCTGAGGCCCCTGAATGGCCACCCCCATAGAGCGGGCAAGGTCAAGAGCGTCCTCGCCATAACGCTCGCTCATGGCCCGCCAGAACGACGCCCACACGGTTGCCTCTTGCTGCGCCACGTCAGGCGATCGACCAGCGGCGCGAAGCTGGGAAAACACGTCATCGTAAATCTGCACATCAGACGCGCGTGACGCTCGATCATCCTCAAGCTCAGCGGCGCGCCGATCAAATTCCTCAGCCATGATGTCGCGCACGCGGTCATTGAATTCAGCAGCCTCAGCCACGGACATTTCGCCAGGATCAAGCACAGAGTTTTCGCGGAACCACATGGCGTCATCGGTGCCGCTGATCCGCGCCGCATAGTTGGCAACGGGCACGGTAACATCGCCACCGCTGGTCAGCTTTTCAGCGAAGTCAGACGGGTCTACGCCCCATGCGCGCAGCGTCTCATAATCCAGCGGCGTGTCCTTGGCTTGGAAATACTCCTGCAGACCCTCAGCCGACACATAGAGCGCCTTGTCATCCATGTTTGACGCCTGCAGCGCCTCAAGGAACTTATCGACCGACCGGGTCCGCACTTTGGATTCCGCAGCAACAGCATCAACCTCAGCGATTGCCGCCGATGTTTCGCCGCTACGCGAGAACCGTGACAGCATATCCAACATGCCGCGCCCGCCAACGCCAACAACTTCGATCGGTGCCGTAGCCAATTCGGCCAAGCCTTCAATGACCACCTCACGCCAATCAATTTCACCCTCAGTCGCGAGCTGCGCAGTCGCCTCGCCACCAGCGCCCAGCGCGGCTTGGGCGATGCCTTGCACAACCATATCCCCAGCAGGGTGTTCGAGCAGCGCTTTGCCCGCCACGCCACCAGAAACAGCATCGAACATGGCGATGATCAGGCCGCGCTCAACGCCCAACTTTTGAGCCTCAGCCATCAACTCGCGGTTTTGCAGCACCAGCGCAGCCGCCTCAGGCGTAGACATATCCACCCCGCGCTCCTGCAAAAACTGCATGGCCGAGTTGGTGTTTTCCATAAGAAATGAGCCACC
>JAAUXY010195199.1_pt1 | contig 10870 bp, 8 predicted proteins | sample 7278121 | NCBI WGS metagenome assembly JAAUXY01 (sample SAMN14350117, study PRJNA611818) | marine sediment metagenome | isolation source: surface marine sediment (1.8m) | place: French Polynesia: Moorea | collected 2018-08
GACGAATTCCTGCCGCGGCCGCCCGCCGCCGAGCCTTGGATTCCAGCGTTTTTCCTCGCCGATGGTCGAGCTGGTGCGGCCGTTGTAGTCGTGTGCGGGATAGACGATCGTGTCGTCGCTCAGCACGAACAGTTTCTGCGTAATGCTGTCGTAGAGCTGACCGGCATCGCCGTGCTGGAAGTCGGTGCGCCCGCAGCCGCGAATCAACAGGGTATCGCCGCTGAACAACAGGCCGTCGACGAAATAACAGGTGCAGCCGTTGGTGTGACCGGGCGTGAACAGTGCCCGAATCTGGTAGTGGCCGAGCGCTATCGCCTCACCATCGCCGAGGGGAATGTCGATGGCTTCGATCCCGGAATCGCGACCGTAGACCAGCCTGGCGCCGACCTGTTCGCGCAGCTTGCCGGACGATGTGATGTGATCGGCATGCGCGTGGGTCTCGATAGCGTACAGCAATTCCACCCCGAGCTCGTTGATGATTTGCAGATCCCGGTCGAACAGTTCGAGTACCGGATCGATGATTGCACCCTCGCCGGTTTGCGGATCGATCAGCAGGTAGGTGTAGGTGCAGCTCTCGCGATCGAACAGCTGTTTGACGGTAAGGCTGGGCGTGGTCATGGCTGGGCTCACACAACGGGGCGCGACAGTTTGGTTTTTGCCGTCGCGGATGGCAATTTGGTGCGCTTGGGATAATATCCTTATCCATGACGACCGAACAGTGGATTTCATCGATCGACCTTAAATCAGGCGTGATCGCCCTGGCCATCCTGCTGCTGGGGCTGACCCTGATCCTGTACCTCAACCGCGGCCCGCTGTTACTGCGCTGGCATGAATGGCGCCTGCAGCGCAGCCTCGATCGCATCGGATGCGAGCAGATTCGAGGCCTGCTCTGCGACGACGGCCTGGACGGCAGGCATGAAATCGACCGCCTCGCGCTGGTCGATGACGCGATTGTGATCGTCTCCTACAAACCCTATCGGGGGAATATCTACTGCGCCGAGCAAATCGACCAGTGGACCCAGGTCATCGGCCAGAAAAGCTTCAAATTCGCCAACCCGCTTTACGAGCTGGAAAATCAGATCGCGTCGCTGCGCCTGATTGTTGGCAAAGCGCCGGTTCGCGGCTTCCTGTATTTCGGACAGGGTGCGGTATTCCCGAAAGGTCACCCCGACTCGGTTCTCCATCCGGAAAACATTCCGGCTTCCCTGCTGGCGGTCAACTGCACTACTCCGCGTGGCGAGGTCGCGGCGGCCTGGTCCCTGTTGAAGACGCACCAGAATAGCGCTTCCGCCGGCCAACGGATCGGCGCTAAAACTTGAAATGTCCCGATAGAAAGTCGAGAATGTGCCGGTTGTTAAGGAGGAGGCCCGCAACCCAGGCCCCCTGACACCATAAAAACACCCAAGCATTACCATAATAACGGAGACAATCAGCAATGAAACGTCGTGACGTACTCAAAGGTGGCGTTGCCGCCGCACTCGCAACCGGCGCATCCACGGTAGCAGCACCCGCCATCGCGCAGGGACGCATCGAGATCACCATGGTATCGACCTGGCCGCGGGACTTCCCGGGTCTCGGTACCGGCGCCCAGCGCTTCGCCGAGCGCCTGACGGCCATGACCGATGGCCGCATCAAAGTTAATTACTTCGCCGCCGGCGAGCGGGTCAAGGCCTTCGACTCTTTTGACGAGGTCGCATCGGGCAACGCCCAGATGTACCATGCCGCGGACTACTACTGGAAAGGCAAGCACCCCGGCTGGGCTTACTTCACCGCGGTTCCTTTCGGCATGACCTACACCGAAATCAACTCGTGGATCCAGTTTGGCGGTGGCCAGGCGCTGTGGGACGAAGTCGCCAGCGAATTCGGCCTCAAGTGCCTGCCCTGCGGCAATACCGGCGTCCAGATGGGCGGCTGGTTCCGCAAGGAAATGCGCTCGGCCTCGGATTTCAAGGGCCTCAAGATGCGTATCCCGGGCCTCGGTGGTGATGTCCTCGCCAAGCTCGGCGCTTCCCCGGTCTCGCTGCCAGGCGGCCAGATCTACGAAAACCTCGTGTCCGGCGCGATCGACGCAACCGAATGGGTAGGCCCGTGGAACGACAGCTTCATGAAGTTCTACGAAGCCGCCAAGTTCTACTACTACCCCGGCATGCATGAGCCGGCAGCACAGCTGGCGGTCGGCATGAACAAGAAGTGGTGGGACGGCCTCAGCAAGTCCGACCAGATGATCATCACCGCTGCCGCGGAGATGGAAAACTCGGTCATGATGTCGGAATACAACGCCAAGAACGGCGCCTCGCTGGCAAGCCTGATCTCCGACCAGGGCGTCAAGCTGCGCAGCTTCAGCGACGACATCTACGACAGCTTCGGCGACGCCGCGGCGGAAGTATTCGAAGGCGTCAGGGAACACAGCCCGCTGGCCAAGAAGATCCACGATAGCTTCCAGGCCTCGCGCAACGAGGTCGGTGCCTGGGCCAAGATCTCGGATCAGGCCTACGTCGCCCAGCGTAACCGCGTACTGGGGCTGTAAGCAGTCAAGGTAAGCCAACCAGAAAACGGAGTCCTCGGACTCCGTTTTCGTTGGGACTCGTTGTGTTCGTAAAATGTTAACCGAGAAAACGCCGCTCATCGCCCGCGCATTCAGCTATGCAATGGTGGCCAGTGTTTTTCTCTACCTGCTGAATAACTACCTCGTGTTCTGGCAGGATCTGCCCGGCACCTACGGTCTCGCCCTGCACTACGGCTGGTTCGGTCTGGAAGTCGTCGAACTGGACGAATCCCGTGTCGGTTCGGGCTGGGCCCAGTTGCTTTTTTACCTGGCGATTATCCTCGCCAGCATTGGCTACGTGATCAAAACCAGCGCGCGCAGCCTCGAAGACGACAGCATCCGCTTTGCGCGGCTGTCGGCCTACATCGTGCGTTTCGCGTTCTGGTCGGTGCTGCTGGTCGGGGCGGCCGACATGATCATCTCGCTGCTGCGTGTGGAGGGCCTGCTCCCGTACGTCGTCGGCGAATGGCTGGCGAGCCAGCTCGGACGCTCGATCTTCCGGGGCACCTGGGTACATTACCCGCTGATTTTCGTTTCGCTGCTGGTTGCGGCCCGGTTCCGTAACATCAGTTTTACCTGGCTCGCGCTGCTGTGCGTGCTGGCCGAATTCATGATCGTCATCACCCGTTTCGTGTTTTCCTACGAACAGGCCTACATGGGCGATCTGGTGCGTTTCTGGTACGCCGCGCTGTTCCTGTTCGCGAGCGCCTACACGCTGGTCGAAGAAGGCCACGTGCGCGTCGACGTGCTGTACGCCGGTTTTCGCCGGCGGCGCAAGGCCAGCTTCGACACCCTCGGCTGCCTGATCCTGGGGATGCCGATCTGCTGGGTCATCCTGATGCAGGGTATGGGCGGTCGCGGCAACAGCATCAACAGCCCGCTGCTGTCCTTCGAGGTATCACAAAGCGGCTTTGGCATGTACATCAAGTACCTGATGGCGGCCTTTTTGATAATTTTCGCCGTCACCATGCTGATCCAGTTCGTCAGTTATCTCCTGTACAACGTCGGGCAGTTGGTAGACCGCGGCGAAAACGAAGACCGGCTGACCTATTACCAATTGATTTCCGGCGACCACACCGGCAACGTCGGCGGCGGCCACTAGCATGGAACTGTATTTTCTCCTCCTGCTGGTTCTGCTGATGGTTTTCGCGCTGACCTCGGGCTTCCCGGTAGCCTTCGCGCTGCCCGGCTCGGCGGTGCTGGCAATCGCGATCGCGGCGCTGTGCGGCTGGCTGTTCGAGGGCAATGTCGACGCCTATTTCGCGCTCGGGGGGCCCAACCAGTGGCTCAGTGCGGGTGTCACCAATTACCGAAGTCTGTACTGGGTCGTGGAACGGGATACGCTGATCGCGATCCCGCTGTTCATCTTCATGGGTATCATGCTGCAGCGCTCGCGCATCGCCGAAGACCTGCTGGTGGCGATGGCCCAGCTGTTCGGACCGATCCCGGGCGGCCTCGGCATCTCGGTAGTATTCGTCGGCGCACTGCTCGCCGCCACCACCGGCATCGTCGGCGCCACGGTGATCGCCATGGGCCTGATCTCGCTGCCGGCGATGCTGCGCAACAATTATTCGAAATCGCTCGCCTGCGGCACGATCTGCGCATCCGGAACGCTGGGCCAGATCATTCCACCCTCGATCGTGCTGATTATCCTGGCCGACCAGTTATCCAACGCGGCCGACCAGGCCGCCACCGCGCGCAAGGCCGAGTACAAGGAAGCCACCGGCGAGTTTTCGATGCCGGGGGATTTCGACGTCGTCACCGCCAGCGCCGGTGACATGTTCATGGGCGCGTTCATCCCGGGATTGATCCTGGTTGGCATTTACATGCTGTATATCCTCGTCTCGGCACTGATCAAGCCGGCCAACGCGCCGCCGGTGCCGTTCGAGGGTCAGTACGATCGCAAGTTCATCCTCAAGGTGATACTGGCGCTGGTGCCGCCGCTGACGCTGATTTTTATCGTTCTCGGTTCGATCATCCTCGGTGTCGCGACCGTCAACCAGGCCGGCGCCATCGGCGCGGTCGGCGCGATGATCATGGGCAGCTATCGCCTGCTGGAAGGCAAGCGAAGCGCCTACTACCCCGCGATTCTGGCGATCAGCTCCATCGTTGTGCTGATCATCCTGCTCAATATATTCGATCTCAACATCAAGAACGTCACCAGCGGCTTCGACGCCTTCGGCATCGCACTGGCCTGCGTCGCGGTCACCGGACTGATCGTAGCGGTCGGCTGGGCCACGGTGCGGGCCTACAAGATCGACGATACCCTGCGCGGCGTCATGCTGGACACGGCCAAGACCACGTCGATGGTATTCATCATCCTGCTCGGTGCGGCGATGCTGACCTCGGCGTTTCGCGCTTTCGGTGGTGAAGAGCTGGTCAAGGAACACCTGACCGCCCTGCCCGGCGGCTTCTGGACCCAGTTCATCGTCGTCATGGCAGTCATCTTTTTCCTCGGCTTCTTCCTCGACTTCCTCGAAATCGCCGTGGTCGTGGTACCGATCGTCGCGCCGATCCTGCTGGCCGATCCGAGCGCCAACGTCACCGCGGTCTGGTTCGGTGTCATGGTCGGGCTCAATATCCAGACATCGTTTTTGACACCACCATTCGGGTTCTCGCTATTCTATCTGCGCGGGGTGGCGCCCAAGGACGTGCGAACGCTGCAGATCTACAAGGGCGCAGTCGCGTTCATCGCGCTGCAGCTGACCGGGCTCGCCATTGCGGGCACCTTCCCGAGCCTGGTCAACTACCTGCCGAACAAAACCCAGCTAATTTCCGAAACCGCGCCGCCGCCGAGTAATCCGAAGCTGCAGGAATGCCTCGAAGAATACCAGTTCGTGATCTACGATCGCGATCGCGCCCAGATCGAGGCCAGCATCGACCGCATTCGCGGGATCAACATCGACTTTTTACCGGACGAATACCAGCAGCGCCTGACCGAGAGTTACCAGATGGCGGCCGCCAGTTTCGACCGGATCGAAAACATCCGTGACGCCGAACAGGCGATGGCCGAGTTTGCACCGACCTATCGGCCGCTGCACATCGAGGTTCGCGGCATCCAGAAGTCGAAACGTCGTCTGGAGGCCAATATCGAGGATCTTGACGAGGAACGCCAGCGGATTGCGTTCACCGAGCCCGTCGACGAGCAGCGGATCGAACAGATCCGGGCCCGCATGGCCGGACTTGCGGCCGAGCGGGATGTACTCGCGACCAGCATTCCCGAAAACTGGGAAGCGGAACGCGCCCGCTTCAACGAACTGGCCAAGGCCGAAACCCGCGCGCGCCGCGAGTATCGCCAGAACGCGGACGACGCCTACTCGATGGTCGTTACCATGCGCCAGATGATCGATCAGACCGATGCGCTGGCGGCACTGGAAGCGCGTTACGAGCCCTTGATCCAGGAGATTCGCGACCAGACGCCCGAACAAGGCCTGGAAGCCATCAAGGCGCTGGAATTCGACCTCGATTCGCTGATCGAAACGCACCGCATCAAGTCCAAGCTGTCGCGCGCCAAGCGCGCCCTGCGCGGTACCAGTCCCGACAAGGACAAGGCCATCGACGAGATCATGCAGTCCGCCGAAAGGCTGCGCAACGAAGTCGTCTGGTACCAGCGCGCGCGCAGCGACCTGGGCGAAGAGCTGGCGGCCTACGAGGAGGCCATACGCCTGACCATCGGCATGCGCCTGCAGCAGCGCCTGACGAGCGAACAGGCCGAGTCCATCGCCAGCTGCCGTGCGGTGCACAAAGACCTGACCCTGTTCTTCTAAACCCGATGTCCCAGGCAGATCTGGTCTATCGCATTTTTGCGATCATCTTTCCCGTATTCAGTATCGTGACCGTGGGTTACCTGTATGCCCGGATGCGCCACGACACGGACATGTCATCGGGCAACCGCCTCAACATGGACATCTTCACGCCGGCACTGATCTTCGACATCATGTCGTCCAGCGATTACGCGCTCGGCGATTTTGCCTGGCTCGGCCTCGCGGGGGTAGCGGTGGTGCTCGGCTCGGGCCTGGTCGCCTTGCCGGTGGCACGCCTTTTCGGCTACCAGTGGAAAACCCTGGTGCCGCCAATGATGTTCAACAACTGCGGCAACATGGGCCTGCCGCTCATCGTACTCGCCTTCGGCGAAGCCGCGCTGGCACCCGCGGTGATTTTGTTTGCCCTGTCCAATTTTTTGCACTTCGGGGTCGGGCTGCAGCTGATCACGCAACGCTGGTCGCCGCGTGCGGTACTGCAAAACCCGATGATCCTGGCTACGCTGCTTGGTATCGGTGTTTCACTGCTCGGTATCGAGATACCCGAAACCCTGCGTCTGCCGATTCATCTGCTTGGTCAGATCGCCATTCCGCTGATGCTGTTTTCGCTGGGGGTACGCATGATCGGAATCGATTTCCGTGACTGGCAGCCCGGCGTGGTCGGCGCCCTGCTGTGTCCGATCAGCGGCCTCGTAATCGCCGTGCTGTGTATCCTGTTCATCCCGCTGCCGGCCGACCAGCAGGCTATCCTGCTGTTATTCAGCGCGTTACCGCCGGCGGTGCTGAATTTCATGGTGGCCGAACGCTATCAGCAGGAGCCGCAGCGGGTGGCTTCGATCGTGCTGATTGGCAACCTCGCCAGCATCCTGGTCATTCCCGCCGTGCTCTGGTTCATCCTGTGAATCGCAACGTTTTCCTGCTGGCGCTGGCCCAGGCGATGATGATTTCGGTCAATTCGCTGATGATTACCACCGCGGCAATCGTCGGTAGCGATCTCAGCCCGCAACCGGCGCTGGCGACACTGCCGCTGGCGTTGCAGCTCATTGCGGTCATGACGACCGCGATTCCGGCTTCGCTGCTGATGCGTCGCATCGGCCGACGCACCGGCTTCCTGCTCGCCAGCCTGATCGGCATCGGCGCCGGCGTCGCGGCCACCCTGGGCCTGTACCTCGATTCGTTCACGCTGTTCTGCCTGGGCTCCGTCGGTGTCGGTGTCTTTACCGGCTTCGGCAACTACTTTCGCTTCGCCGCGACCGAGGTCACGTCACCGGAACGCAAGAACACCGCGATCAGCTACGTCCTCGCGGGCGGTGTACTGGCGGCCGTCGTCGGCCCGAACCTGGCCAATCTCACGCGCGGCCTGTTCGAAATCGCTTTCCTCGGCAGTTATCTCGCCGTCATCGCAGTCTACGGTCTGAGCGCTGTAAACTTCCTTGCCATGCGTTTGCCGCCGCCGGCGGTCGTCAACCTCGGCGGTGACAGCCGCAAGCTGTCACGCATCGCGGCCCAGCCCGCTTTTGTCGTGGCGGTCTGCAGTGCCACCATCGGTTACGGGCTGATGGCGATGTTGATGACAGCGACGCCGCTGGCGATGACGCATGCACACGGACACGTTTTCGGCGACGTCGCCTTCGTGATTCAGTGGCATGTGCTCGGGATGTTCGTGCCGTCGTTTTTCACCGGCCACCTGATCAATCGTTTTGGCGCTCAGCGTATCGTCACCGCCGGCGCCGCACTGATGCTGATCTGCGTCGCGCTGAACCTGCACGGCGCCAGCGTGACCCACTTCTGGGCTGCCCTGTTGCTGCTGGGCGTAGGCTGGAATTTCATGTTTATCGGCGGCACCAGCCTGCTGACCGAAACCTATCGTCCGGCTGAAAGCGCCAAAACCCAGGCTCTCAACGATTGCATCGTATTCAGCGGCGCGGCCATCGGCTCCCTTGGTGCCGGCGCCCTGATTCACTGGCTTGGGTGGCGCCTGGTCAACCTGGCCGCGCTACCTTTTATCCTGCTCGCGGTAAGCCTGCAGTTCTGGCTATGGCGGTACCGGCGACGCCACAATGACGGCGCGTCGATCAACGCTCAAGTCCGCTGAAAGTATCGCCTACGTCGACGGGGTGATCGCGATCGTTCAATTCGAGGATGTAGCGGGATGCGGATTGCGCGCCGTAAACCGGGCATGGCGTGCTGTCACAGGGCTCGAGCCGCCGGCTGGCAATCACGCGCAAATTCTCGTCCAGCCAGAAAACCCGCAGCGCAATCGACATATTCTTCATCCATACCCGGTGATCGCCATTGTCCGGGTATACCAGCAGCATGCCGCGATCGTCGTCCAGCTGCGGGCGATACATCAGGCCGAGCTGGCGTTGGCGGCTGGTCGTCGCCATTTCGACTCGATAAACCTGCCCATTGACCCGGATTTCGCGCTCCTCGAGGACCTCCCCTGCGAGGCCGGATGAGACCGCCGTCACAAGCAATAAAAGGGCCAGGTTGAATTTTCCAAACATCGTCAAAATACCTGCTATATACATATGACCTTATAACGATAAGATTTAACCTGTTTTATTAAGTATATAACCTAATCGATTGATTAATAAGAAAAAAGGGAGAGGCGGCAGTAACCAAATTTAGTGACTTAGTTCATATATCTACTTGAAGATTGCGACTCAAGTCATTGATATTGTTACCATACCAGATCCTGTTTGAATCAATCCGGGGTGAGAAAATTGATTTCGAGCAACGACAATAAAGCCGATATTCCGAAGGACTCAAATATCGAACCTTACGAGAATGCCAGACGCCTGAGTATCCTCCGGCGGCAGCGCAAGGTCCTGATCGTGGACGACGAGTCGACCGGCCGCACGATTCTCGCCAAAATCATACAACAGGCCGAAGACGACGTCGCTGTCGAGTCCTTCGACAATCCGCTCGAAGCTCTGCAGTGGCTCGACAGCAATCATCCCGACCTGATCATTACCGACTACCGGATGCCTGAACTGAACGGCGTCGAGCTGATCCGCCAGATTCGCTCCAAACCTGCCTGCCAGGACATTCCGATCATGATGATTACCGTGGTCAGCGAAAAGTCGGTCCGCTACGACGCGCTCGAAGCCGGTGCCACCGCCTTCCTTACGCGGCCGATCGATCAGATCGAATGCCGAACCAGCTGTCGTAACCTGCTGAAACTGCACGAACAGCAGTCGATCATTCAGGATCGCGCAGACTGGCTCGCCCGCCAGGTCGAAGTAGCGACGCAACAAATCGTTTCGCGCGAACATGAAACCCTGCTGCGCCTGGCCAAGGCCGGCGAATACCGCGACGAGGTAACCGGCAACCACGTCGTTCGCATGGCCAAGTACTCGCGCGAAATCGCCGAGGCGCTGGGCCTGTCGGAAAAGGAATGCGACGAGATCGAATATGCCGCGCCGATGCACGATATCGGCAAGATCGGCATCCAGGACAAGATCCTGCTGAAGCCGGGCAAATTCGAGCAGCACGAATGGATGACCATGCAGCAGCATACGATTATCGGTCATTCGATTCTGTCCAACAGCCAGTCGCGTTACATCCAGACCGGCTCGATCATCGCCCTCAACCACCACGAGCGATTCGATGGCACGGGTTATCCCAACGGCCTGGCCGGCAAGGATATTCCGCTGGTGGCGCGTATCGTCGCGGTCGCCGACGTGTATGACGCGCTGGTATCCGAACGGCCCTACAAGAAAGCCTGGCACGAGCAGGACGCACAGGACTACCTGCATCAGCACGCCGGCACCCAGTTCGATCCGATTTGCGTGGAGGCCTTTTTCGAAAGGCTCGAAACCATCATGCAAATTTACAAAACCTTCAGCGACGGATAGTCCTCCGCGCCTATTCCCCGCTCCATGGAAACGACCACCGACAAACTCAGCTGGCTGCGCAGGCTGAATCATCGCATGAAGGGAACCGGTGACTCGGAACCCGAACAGGCCAAGCTGCGCCTTGCGATCGGATTCATCATCCTCGTGTACATCGCCTTTCCCTGGGGCGCCGATGAAGTCCTGATCGAGACCTTGACGTCGCAGGCGACCATGATCGTCTCGCTCTATTACTCCGGCGCGATTGCAATATTTACCGCCATAGCACTCAACCCGACGGCCTCGCAGATACGTCGACTCTGCGGCGCTGCACTGGACATGGGATCCCTGTCGATCCTGATGTTTCATACCGGTTCGGAAGCCGTACCGCTGTTTCTGATCTATCTCTGGGTCATCCTCGGCAACGGATTTCGCTTCGGTTTGAGCAACCTTTACATTTCGCAGCTCATCGCGATCACCGGCTTTTCTATCGTCGTCATCTGGGGCGAATTCTGGACCCAGCACCGGAGTTTCGGTGTCAGCCTGCTGTTAATGCTTTGTATCTTGCCGCTGTACGCCGCCTTCCTGATCAAGAAACTGCATGCCGCGGTCGACCTGGCGAAACAGGCCAACGAAGCCAAGAGCCGTTTCCTCGCCAATATGTCACACGAACTGCGAACACCGTTGAACGGCGTTATCGGCGTCGGCGACCTGTTACGGGAAACCAA
>JAAUXY010184503.1_pt1 | contig 10865 bp, 10 predicted proteins | sample 7278121 | NCBI WGS metagenome assembly JAAUXY01 (sample SAMN14350117, study PRJNA611818) | marine sediment metagenome | isolation source: surface marine sediment (1.8m) | place: French Polynesia: Moorea | collected 2018-08
AAGAACGCTCCCCAACGCCCGGGCGAGACCGGCAGGCGCAAGCCGCGCAGATGGATGACCGCGGCTAAGAGGGCGGCCGCCACGGCGACGCGAACCGCGACCATTGTCACCGGCGGGATTGATTCGACGGCGACCTTGATGAAGGTGAAAGACGCGCCCCAAAGCAACGACAACAGAAGCAGAAGGCCCAGATCGACGGGTCTTGCCGCCGATCTGGGGAGTCTGCAGGTGGTGGTCGAAGACATCGGCGAGATCCCGGTCACCGATCGGCGCCGGGCGCCGATCCCTTCATCTGCAGCCTCACACGATCAGGCCTTGCCGTCACGCGTCTACGATTCGCTAAGCATCGAAATGTGGATGTAGGCGGCGGTGCACCACCCTAAAGGCATGCCTAGGCGTGCAGCGGCAGGGCCATCTGCGGCTCGGCCCGGGCCTCGCCCTGTTCCAGCGATAGCAGGATCGCCTTCGCCGCGAGCCCGCCGCCGAAGCCGGTCAGCTTGCCGGAGCTGCCGATCACCCGGTGGCAGGGCACGACGATCGGCAGCGGGTTGCTGCCGTTGGCCGCGCCCACCGCACGGCTCGCCTTGGGCCGCCCGATGGCGCGCGCGAGCTCGCCGTAGCTCCGGGTCTCGCCGTAGGGGATCTCGCTCAGGGCGCGCCAGACCGCGAGCTGGAACGGCGTGCCTCGCGGCGCGAGCTCGAGCGAGAAGTCGGTCAGCGCTCCGGCGAAGTAGGCCTCGAGCTGCCGCACCGCCTCGCGGAAGGGCGCGTCGTCCTGGCGCCAGTCCGGCTCCGGTGCACGCCGACCCTTGCCCGTCGGAAAGCCGATCAGGCGCAGACCGGCTGCGTCGCCCGCCAGCAGCAGCCGACCCACCGGGCTATCCGTGTGGCTGTAGTACATGCTCCGCCTCGCGTTCGCTTCGTGGCCTGCGCCGGCGCGGCTTGCCGCCTGCCGACTTATCGGTGACCGGCTCCGCTTGCCACAGGCAGACCGCGGCGTAAGCGCGCCAGGGGCGCCAGGCCTCGGCGCGCGCCAACAGGCCGGCGGCGTCCGGGGCCAGGCCCAGCCGCGCCGCGCTGCGCAGCAGCCCCAAATCACGCTCGGGAAAGGCATCCGGCTCGCCGAGCGCGCGCATGGCGATGTACTGCGCGGTCCAGGGGCCGATGCCCGGCAGCGCGGTCAGTTGGCGCTGCAGGACCGCCGGGTCGGCGGCCGCATCGAAGGCCACCTCGCCGCGGTCGACGGCCTCGGCCAGGGCGCGGATCGCTTCGGCCCGGGCGCGGGGCAGTCCGATGCCCGTGAGATCGGCTTCGGCCAATGCGCGCGGCGAAGGGAAGAGGTGGGTCAGCCCCAGCTCCTGGCCGTCGGCGAGCGGCGTGCCGGCGGCCTCGACGATGCGGCCGGCCAGGGTGGTGGCGCCCTTGACGCTGACCTGCTGGCCGAGGATCGCGCGCACCGCCAGCTCGAAGCCGTCCCAGGCGCCGGGCACGCGCAGACCTTTTTGGGCTCGCACGGCAGGTGCGAGCGCCCTGTCGCGGGCCAGGTGGGCGGCGATGTCGGCCGGGTCGGCGTCGAGATCGAACAGCCGGCGGGCACGTTCGACGAGGAGGAGCAGGGCCCCGGCCGGGGCGGCCTCGACGCGCAGCTCCAGATGGTTTTGACCCGGCACCGGATGTATGGCGATGCGGCTGGCCTGGCCATCGATGGCCAAGCTGCGGCGGTAGGCGTCCTGTGCCACGCACTCGACACCGGGGATCGCGCGCGCGCCGAGATAGCGCGTCAGCGCCGACCAATCGAGCGGCGGGCGGAAGGGCAGACGCAGGACCAAGCCATCGGCAGCCAAGCCGCCCGCGCGGCGGCGGCCGGCCCGACGCAGGGCACCGGGCGCGCTGCCGTAGGTCCGCCGGAACACCTCGTTGAAGCGGCGCAGGCTGCCGAAGCCCGCGCCGTGCGCGACTTGGGCGAGCGGCAGATCGGTCTCGTCGAGCAGCTTCTTGGCGAATAGCAGGCGGCGGGTCGCGGCGACCGCGCGCGGCGTCGCCCCCAAGTGGCGCTTGAACAGGCGGGTCAAATGGCGGGCGCCGATGCCGAGCCGCGCGGCGAGGTCCTCGACGCCGCCGTCGTCCAGCGCGCCCTCGGCGATCAGGCGCAGGGCCCGAGACACCGTCGCCGCCGTGCCGCGCCAGGCCGGCGTGCCCGGTGCCGCCTCGGGCCGGCAGCGCAGGCAGGGGCGGAAGCCGGCGTCGGCCGCGGCGGCGGCCGAGGGGAAGTAGCGCACGTTGCGCTCCTTGGCCGGTCGCACCGGGCAGATCGGCCGGCAGAAGATGCCGGTCGTCGTCACGCCGACGAAGAATCGCCCGTCGAAACGGGCATCGCGCGCCAGACGGGCGCGTTCGCAGACCTCCCGGTCGAGCGGCGTGGCGGTCATGTCGGGCATTCGGTCACGAGTCATTGGGGTAGCATAGCGAAGCGGCCGCGGCGGGTCTGGCCGTTTTCGGACTTCGTCCTTCGCAGGTCAAGAAGGCGTCGCAACAGCGTTGCTGCCGCCGGGCCGGCGGGGCTATCGTCAGCACAGGCTTCAGTCTGGGGAGCTGGCGATGACGCAGGCGGAATGGCAGGCCCGGGTGGATCTGGCGGCGGCGCTCAGGCTGGCCGCGCACTTCGGGCTGAACGAGGCGATCGACAACCACTTCAGCTTCGCCGTGCCGGGCAAGGACGACCGCTTTTTGCTCAACCCCTACGGCCTGCACTGGTCGGAGATCAAAGCGAGCGATATCCTCGAGGTCGACGCCGACGGCAAGGTCGTGGCGGGCGAGGGCGAAGCCGAGATCACGGCCTTCTGCATCCACTCGCGCATCCACCTGCGCTACCCCAAGGCGCGTTGCGTGCTGCACACGCACATGCCCTACGCGACCAGCCTGAGCCTGCTAGAAGACGGCCGGCTGGCGCCGGTCAGCCAGACCTCGCTCATGTTCTACGACGACGTCGCCTACGACAGCGGCTATCAGGGCTTGGGCAACACGACCGAAGAGGGCGATCGCATGGCCGACGTTATGGACGGCAGGCGGGTGCTGTTCCTCGCCGGCCACGGCATCATCGTCACGGGCGAGACCGTCGCCCGGGCTTTCGCCGACCTCTATTACCTGGAGCGCGCCTGCCAGGCCCAGGTGCTCGCCATGTCGACCGGCCGCCCGCTCAAGCCGATCACCGACAACATCGCCGCCAGCGCCTTCGGCGGCCGCAGCGACATGTTGACGGCCCACGCGGAGGTCCACTTCACGGCGCTCAAGCGCGCGATCCTGGAACGCGAGGATCCGGCCTACGCCCAGTAGAGGGCTTTCTCGTCACGACGGCTGGCGCGGCACGAAGCGCAGGGTGAAGTCGCGCCAGATGTCGTACTTGTCGGCCGGCAAGTCGAAGGGGCTGCAGGCCTTCAACGCCCGGTGGGCGCTGGTCGCGAAAACCTTGAACTCCTCGTCCACGACCATGCGGCCGATCTCCTGCACCTGCGTCTTCAGCAGGCGGCCGTCGCGGTCGAAGGCGACGGCGATATCGACGCTGAGGCGCGGGTTGCGCGCTTCGGCCGGGCCGAGCTGCCAGCAACGCGCGATCTGCGCGCGCACGGCCGTGACGATCTCCCAGAGCTCGGGATTGGCCTTGGCCCGGGCGTCCTCGTCGCGCAGAGCGGCCAGGTCGGCGAGCAGGCCTTGCGGGGTGAGGGGCGCGCTGTCGGGCGGTCGGGTCAGGGTCGGCTCGGGCGGTTCGATTTCGGTGAGCTCTTCAGGCGGCGGCTGCGCGGCAACCTGCGCTTTAGGGCTGACCGGTTCCGGCTTGCGGGGCGGAATGATCGACGGCACCGCCGTCGCGACGGAGGGCGGTGCAGGTTCGGCGGGCTCCGTCGGTTGCGGCTCCGGCTGGGGCGTCTCGGCCGTGTCGGGCTCGGGCAGCGCCCCCTCGGCGAGTTCGGGCGCCGGTTCCTCGAGGATGTCGGGCTCCGGTTCTTCCGCGATCTCGGGCTCGGGTTCTTCGGCCACATCGGGCTCCGGCTCGCGTTCCGGCGTCTCGGCCTCCTCCGGCTCAGCTGCTGGTTGCTCGGCAAGCTCTGGCTCCGGTTCCGGCTCGGCCAGCTCGACCGGCTGGGGCTCAGGCTCGGGCGCCGGGGCTTCGGCCGGCGGCTCCGGTTCCGGCGCCGGCGTCGCCGCCGGCTCTTCGGCGACCTCGGGTTCCGGTTGTTCCAGGATCACGACCTCGACGGGAAGCGCCGGGGGCTCGTCCAGGGGCGCGCCGAGACGCGGCAGGCCCCACAGCAGCAGCGCGGCGACGGCGGCGTGGAGCAAAGCCGAGAGCAGGATCGCCCTGATGGTGCCGGAATCCATCAGCGTCGCGCCTTTGTCGTAGTTCGGCCCATCGGCTAGCTCCGTCCCGGATAGACCTCGATGACCAACCCTTGGGGCGGGACGCCCGCGGCCTCGAGCAACTGGTCCAGCGCCACGCCCTTGGCCGAGGCGAAGAGGCGGTCGCCGGTCTTGAGGTCGCCCTCGGCGTAGGCCGCGAAGATCGCCGCGTTGGCGGCGTTGTCCGCCAGCTCGTAGCTTGCCGCGAAGCGGCGCCAGGCCTCGAGGCTCTCCAAACAGGGCTTCGGGTCGTAGGGATTGAACGAGCAGCCGCCGGCCTCGCCCTCCTGCGGCATGCGCAGGCCGGCGAGCGCGGCGTCCCGGCCGATGCCGGTCGAGACGTAGCCGTACTTCGGCACCGGCAAGTTCTTGGCCAGGGCGTAGAGCGTGTCCGCCTTCGGGTAGTCGTTGAAGGCGTAGGCCTCGAACATCTTGCCGGTGGCGCGGTTGGGCGGCAGACCGTGGCGCTCGGCGAACTCCTTGAACTTGGGCAGCAGCTCGATGCAGGGCCGGGGACCGTAGGGATCTATCGAGCAGGGGTTGTCCGGCGAACCCTCGTAGCGGCGCGGGTCGAGCGCCTGAATCTCCGCCTGCAATGGGAACACGCTTTCGCCGGTCGTGTCCGGCTCGCCGCGCGCCCGCGCCAGCAGCCGGTCGCCGGTGGTGACGTCGTGCTGGCGGTAAGCTTGAAACACCGCGGCGGTTTCCGGGTTCATCGGCAGCCCGTGGAACTCGGCAAATTCGGCCCAACGGCGCAGCGCCCCGGGACAGGGGTTTGGGGCGTAATAGTTGTCGATGCAGCCTCGGGAGGAATCGCCGAGCCAGCCGCCGCTGAGCCCGGCCCGGCGCGGCGGCGGGGTATGGCCGACGAAGGCGAGCTCGCCGTCGCGCCATACGAGCTCGAAAAGCTGCGCGCCGCGCGACTTGTTCCAGCCGCGCTTGCCCACGTCGTAGACGATGACCAGAAAGACTCGATCGCCCTCCAGGCGCTCGATCTTCCAGAGCATGCTGTCGATCTCCGTGTGGCCGTCTTGGCTTATCGTCAGCCGGGCAGCTTCGTTGTAGCGCTTCAGCTTGCGGCGCAGGTCCGAACGGTTCTCCTCGAGATAGGCTTCGAGCTCCTCGAAGGACTTCGGCAGCTGGGCCGCCGCCGCCGGCCATAGGAAAGCGAGGAGGAGCAAGGCCCCAAGGGGAGAGGTGAGCCGAGCGACCAGCGAGCCGAGGGTTGTGATTCCGATCTCGCCCGCATCCCTCAACATGACCGCAACGGCATCTCGCCCGCCCCATCCATCCAAGGCGCCATTATGCCGAGGGGGCGCGGTCTGTCACATGGCCCGATGATGACAAGAAAGACGGCGGCCCTGGGCGGGCCGCCGTTCTAGGAGTGAGGCCTGGGAGTGAAGCCTATTCCGCGGCGATCGCGCCTACGGCGGCGCGCTGCTTGGCCAGCTCCTCGCCGAGGAAGCGGGCGACCGCCTGCATGCCGGTGACCGGGACGTTGGCCTCGGCTTCGGCCTGGCCGTTGTAGTTGGTGTTGGTGTTGACGTCGTAGGTGAAGAGCCGGCCCTCGGCGTCGCGGATGAACTCGATGCCGGCGATCTCGATGCCGTTCTCGCGCAGGAAGCGCGCGTAGTTCTCCAGGATCGGGTGCTCGAAGTCGCGGATGATGGTGAACTTGTTCGCGGCCGGCGCGTCGGCCGGGCAGAAGGCGTCCTCGACGTTGCAGGCGTCGGCCGGGCAGAGCTCGAAGCCGTCGCGGGTGTCGACCTGGACGGCGTAATGGAAGCGGCCGCCGACGAACTCGCATCGCGTGATGAAGGGCTCCGGCGCGCGGATGTAGTCCTGGATCAGCCAGACGCCGTCGACCGGCGCCTCTTCGGCCGCGCCCGGGCCGTCGAGGTAGGCGGCGATGGCGTCGAGGCTCTGGAACAGCTGCACGCCCAGGCCCTTGCCGCCGCGGTTCGGCTTGAGAATCCAGGGGCCGTCGCCGAAGCGGCGCGCCGTCTCGAGCACGTGGTCACGGCCGACCGCGGCCACCGTGCGCGGCACCAAAACGCCGGCGCGGCCGAGCGCGGCGTACTGCGCCAGCTTGCTGACCTCGAGGTAGAGCGCGCGGTGCGTGTTGACGACGCGCCGGCCGTAGCCCTCCAGCCAGTTCAGCACGCCGTGCGCTAGCTCCGGGCCGTAGCGGTGGCCGCGGGTGTGGGAGGAGGCGCTCATGCGGTTGTAGAACACGCCCGCCGGCGGCTCGCTGTCGAAGGCGATGGCGCCCTCATCGAGGAACCATTCGCCGTGTGGCAAGCCGAGCTCCTCGAAGGCTGCGCGCAGCGGCTCGACCCAGGCACTGTTCTCGTGCAGGACGTAGATCCGGCTCATGATATTATCTCACATCCGAGTGTGAATTTGGCATTTTCACCCTGTAACAAGGTTAAATTAGGATCTTTCCACGAACTGGACAAGTGAATAGCGGGCACAGCTCATTTGCCGCTGTGAAATCGGCGGGCTTGTGCCGTTGGAACAAGTGGCTAGGCTCCGCGGGATGGAACGCAAGCGGGGGCGCATGGGCTGGCTTTGGACCCTGATCGGGCTCTATCTGGTGATGCTGGTTTTGATGACCGCCTGTCAGCGCATGCTGCTCTACCCGGCCTCGAAGGAGCGGCCCAACCTGACGGCCGCGGGCTACACCGAGGTCACGGTCGAAGGCGCCGACGGCCTCGAGCTGCGCCACGGCTACCGGCCGCCGGCCGCGCCCGACGGGCCGGTGGTGGTGCTGTTCCACGGCAACGCCGGCCATATCGGCCACCGTGCCGACAAGTTCCGCGCCCTGCCAGCGGCCGGGGTCGGCCTGCTGCTGGCCGAGTACCGCGGCTATGGCGGCAACCCTGGGAGCCCGACCGAGGACGACCTGACCGAGGACGGCCGCCGGCTGCTCACCTGGCTGGCCGGGCAGGGCGTCGGACCCGAGCGGACTCTGCTCTACGGCGAATCCCTCGGCAGCGGCTCGGCGGTCAAGCTCGCCGCCGCCCAGGCCGAGGGCCGCATCGGCAATTCCGGCGAGGCGCGGCCTTACGCCGGACTGATTCTCGAGGCGCCTTTCACCTCGATCGCCGACGTCGCGCAGAGCCATTATTGGTACCTGCCGGCCCGCTGGCTGCTGCTCGACAAGTGGGAAATAGCGGACGACATCGGCAAGACCGGCACGGCGCTGCTGGTCATCCACGGCGAGCGCGACCGCGTCGTGCCGACGAAGTTCGGTCGCCGCCTTTACGAGATGGCACCGGAGCCCAAGGAGGCTCTGTTCCTGCCGAACGGCGACCACAACGGCCTCTGGTATGACCCCGCCGTGGCGGAGAGGGTCCTGCAGTTCATTCGCAGTCGGGTGCCCCAGAAGGCGGCGGCGCAATAAGCCGTAGGGCGGAATAGCGAAGCGAATTCCGCCGGATGAGTTCGGGCTAAGACATGCGGCGGATTACGCTTCGCTAATCCGCCCTACCGCCTCGATTTCACTTAAGCGCCGCGCGTCCTCCGCGGCCTCGGCGAGCAGCCAGTCGCGGAAGGTCGCGATCTTGGGCAACTCGGCGGTCGCCTTGGGGCAGACGATCCAATAGGCGTAGGACACCGGCAGCGCGAGCGCGAAGGGGCGCACGAGACGGCCGGCGATCAGGTCGTGCGCCGCGAGTCCGGTGCGTGCCAGCGCCACGCCTTGGCCGTCCACCGCGGCGTCGATCACCATGCTCGCCTGGTTGAGCACCGGGCCGCGCGACAGATCCGCGTTTGCGACGCCCGCGGCGTCCAGCCATTTGGACCAGTCACGGCGGTCGTCGAGATGCAGCAGCGTGTGGTGCGCCAGGCCGGCGGGCTCGCGCAAGGCGTGGCGGCCGCGCAACAGACTCGGGCTGCACACCGGAAACAGCTCCTCGGTGAGCAGGCGCGTGACGTCGAGCCCCGGCCATGTGCCATCGCCGTGCCGGACCGCCACGTCGACGTCCTCGCGCGCGAAATCGATGTGGTGCAGCGTGGCGCTGACCCGGAGGTCGATGCTCGGGTGCAGCTCGGCGAAACGTCCGAGACGATGCACCAGCCACTTCGCGGCGAAGTTGGGCGAGGTGCTGACGGTGAGCACGCCCGCGCTCTGGCGTTGCAGCAAGCGCTCGGTGCCGAAGGCGATGCGGTCCAGGGCGTCGCGCACCACGACAAAATAGTCGCGCCCGGCGTCGGTGATCTCGAGCTTTTGCGGCGCGCGCTTGAAGAGCGCCAGGCCGAGCTCGGCTTCAAGCGCCTTGACCTGATGGCTGACCGCGCCCTGGGTGACGCAGAGCTCCTCGGCGGCGCGGGTGAAGCTCTCGTGCCGGGCCGCGGCCTCGAAGGCCTTGAGCGCGTTGAGGGGCGGCAGGCGGCGGGCCATCTCCGGGGTTCCCTAGCCTGAGAAATTCTAAGGCAGGCTAGAGAAAGGATGCTTTGCCCGCAAGCCGATTCGGGCGCAAATACAGTGGCTCCAGACCAGGTCGCATGACCACAGAAGTTAGGAGCCCGAAACATGGTAATCAGATCCCTGATAGCCGATCAGGTCCCGGCGCTCACCGCGCCGCCGTCCCATCTCCGTCCGAGGGCCAAGCGGAGATGGCTCCGGATCCCCGTGGCGTGGATCGATCGCAGCCGGCAGCGCCGCGCCCTGGCGGAACTCGACGACCGCCTGCTCCGCGATATCGGACTGACGCGCGCCGAGGCGCGGGAAGAGGCCACCCAGCCTTTCTGGCGATGACATCGATGCCGGAGAGGCATCGCGAAGCGAGAAGTGACGAGAGTTTGTGCCGGACACGGATGGACACTGATGAACACGGATCATCATTCTCATCCGTGCTATTCGAGTTCATCCGTGTCCATCCGTGTCACGAATTCTGCCCGCTACATTCAGTCACACCTGGCCCGGCCGATTTGAGCCTTACCGTGCATTGCGGCTCTCGATCGGCCACGGCGCAGCGGCGGCGCGACGGCCGCAGGCTATCCTCGCGCCGGCGGTCGCATCCCGGCCAGGAAATCCAGCACCCCGTACACGACCTTGCCCCGCTCCGTCCGGCGCGCCCAGGCCAGGCCCGGGACGTCGTGCACGTGGACGTGGTCGGCGTCGTTCTGCTTGAGAATTTGGCATGCGCGCTCCTCGTGTGCCGGGTCGACGGTGTGGACCCAGAGCAGGAGCCCGCCGTGCCTGACTTGGGTGTTGAGGTAGGTGCTGTGGTGCCTGGTCAGCCACCAGGCCGCGACGGCGCCGAGCGCTCCGGCGAGTCCGCCGGCAACCAGCGCGGCGACGATCGTGCTGATGAGCGTGCCGCCGTTGGCGATGGTAGCGCCTCCCGCGGCGACCGCGCCGATGAAGAAGGGCACACCGATGATCGCCGCCTTCAACTCGGTGAGGGAATCGCCGCTGAAATAGGCCACGTGCGGCACTTGCGGGTCGTCTTCCAAGTCCGCCGCCGTATAGGCCTTGTGGAGCTTGTCCTGGACGGCCGCTTCGCTCGCGAGGACGCTGAGGTCGGCCCGATCGAAGCCGTTCAACATCAGAGCGTCGGCCGCCGATCGGAGGGCCTCGGCGTCGTGAAACACGCCCACGGCCTCGCGCAGGGCTGGCGTTTTCGGCATCGCGATCTCTCCATTGGCTGCATGGCTTGCCGCGCTGCCCGGCACCCGCGCGCTGCAACGCCATCCGCATCGGCTTGGACTTGGGGCTCGGGTTCGGCCTGCGACTCCCCGGCCGGCGGCGGCGCTTGCCGGACACGCCGCCGTCATCGCCATCGCGAGGGCGTCTTTCGGAGCTGCGAGATCGCTGCGCCCGCCGCCCTCATGCCCGGCGATAGCGCACCCTTACCTCGCCGCGATTATGCCACAGGTTGCAGCGAGGCAAAAATCTCATCGCGCCCAGCTCGCCCCCGCGTGGAGCGGCGCGGTGCCGTCCTCGCCCACCAGTTGGCAGGCGACCCTGTGGCCGTCGCCCCCGACCCGAGGACCGGGCCGGTGCCGGAAATCCAAGTTTCGACTCTGACCATCAACGTCAGTGACAGCCGGCCCATGCCCCGTCACGCCATCCTTCCGCGACGTCGCGACGGCGGCAAATCAGATCCACTTAAGCCGGCGGAACAGCCAGAGCTGGCCCAGCCCGAAGGCGAGGAGCAGCAGGCAAACGATCCAGAAGCCCACCGGGCTCTCGACCCCCGGCATGCCGCCGACGTTGATGCCCAGAAGCCCCGTGATGAAGGACAGCGGCAGCATCCACGCGGCGACGACGGTGAGCACGTAGGTCGTCCGGTTCGAAGTCTCCGCGAGCTGGCTCATGAGCTCGTCCTGAAGCACCACTGCACGCTCGCGCAGCTGTTCCAGATCCTCGATGTAGCGCGTGATCCGATCGCCCACCTCGCGCAGCTCGAGGCGGTTGGTCTCCGACAGCCAAGCCTGCTGCTCCTTTTGCAAGCGCGCCA
>JAAUXY010088969.1_pt1 | contig 10864 bp, 13 predicted proteins | sample 7278121 | NCBI WGS metagenome assembly JAAUXY01 (sample SAMN14350117, study PRJNA611818) | marine sediment metagenome | isolation source: surface marine sediment (1.8m) | place: French Polynesia: Moorea | collected 2018-08
CCGCCGGGAGCGCTCATACAGCAAAGCGGGTTAGAATAGTGCGATGCACTCGCGACAACTCAGCCCGCTCGATCGTCTCCTGACGGGCGTCAACAACGCGTTGCGGACGGTCGCCGCTCCTGCCGGACGGCCTGCCCGCCCGAATCCAGCCTCCGGCGTCGACGACACAGACCTTACCGGCAAGCAGAAGGCGCACGCTGCCGGCTTGATGCGAGTCAACCACGCCGGCGAGGTTGCGGCCCAGGGCCTGTATCAAGGTCATGCCGCCGTCGCCCGGGATCGCTCAGTCGAGAAACAGATGCAGGAGGCTGCGGAAGAGGAATTCGACCACCTTGCATGGTGCGAGCAACGCCTTCACGAACTCGGCGAGAACCCAAGCGTCTTGAGCCCGCTCTGGTATGCGGGTGCATTCGCCATTGGTGCCGCCAGCGGCGTACTGGGCGACAAATGGAGCCTCGGCTTTATTGCCGAGACCGAGGATCAGGTCTGCGCCCACCTCGACAGTCATCTCGACAAATTGCCGAAGGACGATGCACGCAGCCGCGCCATCGTGGAAGCGATGCGTGATGAAGAGGCCGAGCACGGCGAGAATGCAATCGAGGCAGGAGCCGCCGAGCTGCCCGCGCCCGTCAGGAAACTGATGCAACTAACCGCACGAGTCATGACGAGCACCGCGTACCGTGTTTGAGCGCACGATTCCTGCCAAAACACGGACTTAGCTTGCCCTTATGTTCAATCTGTATTAAAAGACAGGTGCACCGCAGCGGAGAACTCAAGCAATGCAGACACAAGCCAAAACACTGAGTGACGTACCGGCGATTAATCGCTTTCTCAGCTATTGCCGCGTACGCACGGTGCCGTCCAAAACCGTAATGATTCACGCCGGTGACCTTCCCGACGTGCTCTATTACATCGTTGACGGGTCCGTCGAAGTCATGATCGAGGACGAGGACGGTAACGAGATGGTGCTTGCCTACCTTAACAAAGGCCAGTTCTTCGGTGAGATGGGGCTGTTTTACGAACAGCCCACACGCAGCGCCTGGGTTCGCACGCGCACCGAGTGCGAAATCGCTGAAATGACCTACCCGCGATTCCGCCAGATCGCCAGTGAAAGTCCCGGCCTCGTTTTCGAACTTGCCACACAGCTTGCAACGCGCCTCGACCGGACCAACCGCAAGCTTGGCGATCTCGCCTTTGTGGACGTCACCGGGCGAGTTGCTCACGCCATCATGGACCTGTGTAACGAACCCGACGCGATGACACATCCCGACGGCATGCAGATCAAGGTCAGCCGTCAGGAACTGAGCCGCCTCGTCGGTTGTTCGCGGGAGATGGCGGGCCGGGTACTGAAAGTGCTCGAGGAACAGGGACTGGTATCGGCGAGCGGCAAGACGATCGTCGTTTACGGCGCTCGCCCGAACAGGAAATTGTAGGAGCGGTCGTCAAACCGCGACCGCGCTCCGACGAGCGCTCCAGCAGGGCCGGCGTCAGCCGGCCTTGTCGATTTCGGATCGCATCGCGGCGATCGTCGCCGCATAGTCCTCGCTGCCAAAGATTGCAGATCCGGCTACGAACGTATCCGCACCGGCCGATGCGATCTCGCGGATATTGTCGACCTTGACGCCGCCGTCGATCTCCAGCCGGATTTCGAAGCCGCTGCTGTCAATAAGTTCTCTCGCCGCGCGGAGCTTGTCGAGCGCCGACGGAATGAACTTCTGCCCGCCAAAACCGGGGTTCACGGACATGAGCAAGACCATGTCGACCTTGTCCATCACGTGTTCCAGCCAGGTGAGCGGCGTCGCAGGGTTGAACACCAGGCCCGACTTGCATCCATGCTCACGGATCAGATCCAGCGACCGGTCCACATGACGGCTGGCTTCCGGGTGGAACGTAATGAAATTCGCACCCGCCTTTGCGAAGTCCGGGATAATGCGGTCGACGGGTTCAACCATCAGGTGCACGTCGATCGGCGCGTCAATACCGTAACTCCGCAACGCGTCGCAGATCATCGGACCGATCGTGAGGTTGGGTACGAAATGATTGTCCATCACGTCGAAATGCACGATGTCCGCTCCTGCATCGAGCACGGCCCGCACGTCCTCGCCAAGGCGCGCGAAATCAGCGGACAGAATCGAAGGTGCAATCATGGGTCTCACGTCTGAATCCCTGTCAGTGTGTCGTGTGCATCAGAGACTACCTGATCTCGCGCCGCGCTTTCAGCATTTCATAGGCGCTGCGAACCTCGCGCGTACGGCGTTCTGCCTCGGCGATGACGGCGTCGTCCGGATTGCTGGCGGCGAGCTTGTCAGGATGATTCTTGTTCATCAGGCGCCGGTACGCGGTTTTGATGTCGTCATTGGTCGCTTTTGCTGTCAGACCCAGTGTCCGGTACGCCTGGCTGACACGCGCAGCGTCCCTGTCACCGGCGGGTGATCGCCGAAATCCTTTCTGGGCGCGGATCATCGCCTCGAGTTGCGCGAATTCAACTCGACCAATGTCGAGTTCGGTGCATATTTGCCAGATCATCGCACGCTCCTGCTTGTGCAACTGGTTCTTCGCGAGCACGACCTCCAGCAACAGCCTTACAAACAGCACTCGCTGCGCCTGACTCCTGGCGCCCGTTCGCCGCACGTTCCGGATCGTGTGCATCAGGTGAAAGCCGGATTGTTTGCCCGCCGTAAACCAGTCGATTGCGTTGCGTACCTGTGCCGGCCCGAGACCGAGCCGGTGCATAACGGCGCGAGCTGCGCGAATCTCGTCCTCGCTGACCCGGCCGTCGACCTTGGCGAGATGGCCCATTGTCTGGAACAAGCCGCGGACGAAGTCCTCGTTGAGGCGCCCGAGGCTGTCGCCTTGCTCGGCGAAAGAATCGAAGCGTTTCGCGAAGCCGCGATCAAACTGGTGGCCAAGCGCAAGGCCGAGCAGCGCGAGTATCGGCTTCATCGTCGCAAGCCCGGCTAACGTGCCTATAACTTTTCCCCAGTACAACCCGATTCCGCTTCCGTGGACCTCGAAGACCCAATCCTAACGTCTGCAGGCGACCATTCCCATTTTGGATTTGTTGCTGTCGCCGAGCGGCTGATAAGCTGCGCGACCATGGACAAGCCGGATGCACTCTTCGAATCATCGATTCCCGACCTGCAGCTAATCGGGCGCGGCAAGGTGCGTGATATTTACCGCGTCGATGACCAGCACCTGCTGATCGTCACGACCGACCGCCTCTCGGCCTACGACGTTGTTATGTCCGATCCCGTACCCGGCAAAGGCGAAGTGCTGACCCGGATGTCGCTATTCTGGTTCAGGATGATGGAGGACATCATCGACAACCAGCTGACCGACCGCAGCGTCAAGGACATCATCGCCGATACAAGACTCCAGCAACTGTTGGCGCCGCGCTCCCTGGTCGTCAAGAAACTCGAACCCCTGCCAATCGAGGCCGTCGTCCGTGGCTACCTGATAGGGTCGGGATGGCGTGACTACCTCGATAGCGGCAAAGTCTGCGGCATTCCGCTGCCCGGGGGGCTCCAACAGGCGCAGGAATTGCCCGAGACCCTGTTTACGCCTGCCAGCAAGGCCGAGTCCGGCGACCACGACGAGAACATCAGCTTCAACGACGTGGTCAAGCTCGTCGGCGCCGACCTCGCTCAACGCGTTCGGGAGGTATCCATCCGAGTATACGAACGCGCTGCCGCTTACGCACGAAACCGCGGCATCATAATCGCGGACACCAAGTTCGAGTTCGGGCTCGACGACGACGGTCGGCTGTATATCATCGACGAAATCCTGACGCCGGATTCCTCGCGCTTCTGGCCCGTCGAAAGCTACCGCGTCGGGATCAGCCCACCCAGCTACGACAAGCAGTTCCTGCGTGACTATCTCGATACGCTCGATTGGGACAAGACGCCACCGCCGCCGAAGCTGCCGGCCGAAGTGCTCGAGAAGACCGCCGCGAAGTACCGGGAAGCGCTGGAGAGACTCACGATCTCCCAATAAACTGAAAGTGCGCCGTCGGTCGCGCCTCGAGCGGCGCTCCTGCAGTACTATGCGGGCGCAGACATGCTTGAAGTCACGGACAAAATCGAGAATCTGATCTGGCGACCGTCGCCCGCGGCCTGGGGTGCGCCGGGCCGTTTGCTGTACACCGTCCTGCGCTACCTGTACGCCGTCCTTCGCGACATGTTCTCCGGGCAGCTGACGCTGCGGGCGATGAGCCTGGTTTACACGACCTTGCTATCGATCGTCCCGCTAATCGCATTCAGCTTCGCGGTGCTCAAGGGATTTGGTGTGCACCGGCAGCTCGAGACCAGGATGTACCTGTTCCTCGAACCGCTTGGGCAGCGGGGCGTTGAAATAACCGACAACGTAATGGCGCTCGTCCGCAATGTGAACGGCGGACTGCTGGGCGGCGTCAGCCTTGCGTTTTTTATCTACACGGCTGTCTCGATGGTGCAGAAGGTCGAGGAAGCCTTCAACTACGCCTGGTACGTCAGCAAACCGCGCAGTTTTGCGCGCCGCTTTACCGAGTACGTCTTCGTTCTGCTGATCGGCCCGGTATTCATCGTTGTTGCCCTCGGCATGATCGGCTCGCTTCAGAACGAAGCCATTGTGAAGTTTCTCCTGGAGAGCGAGTTCTTCGGGCCGCTGTTTGTGGCTACCAGCAAGCTGACACCCTATCTCATCGTCACCGGTGTATTCGCGTTCTTCTACTGGTTCGTTCCGAACACCCGCGTTCGAATCTCCTCTGCTCTGGTCGGCGGACTTGCCGGCGGTCTGTTGTGGGCCACGCTGGGCGTGATCTTCGCGGCTTTCGTCGTCAACGCCGCGCGCACACAGGCGGTCTATGGCGGATTTGCGATCGCCATAACGTCACTTTTCTGGGTCTATCTGAACTGGCTTGTCCTGCTCGTCGGGGCACAGCTGGCCTATTACCATCAGAATCCGGCATACCTGCGGCTCGGTCGTCAGGAACCGCGCTTGTCTAACAGCACGCGCGAGCGGCTGGCGTTGAATATCATGTTGCTCGTCGGCAGGGCGTTTCGCGATTCGAATGTGCATACGAAGATCGAAGACCTGAGTGCACGACTCCGAATCCCGTCGATTACGCTCGCTCCAGTCGCCATGGCTCTCGAGCAATCCGGCCTTCTTACGATCACCGAGTCCGAAGAACTCGTACCGGGCCGGGACATGACGCGCATCGACCTGCGGGACATCCTCGCCGTCGTTCGCGAATCCGATGAGACGGGAGCGCTGCAACAACCCTCATGGTCGTCGGCGATAAACGACCTTGGCGCGAGGCTCGACTCCGCCATCACGGATACGGTCGACGCTACAACGCTCGCGCAGCTGCTCGACCAGACCGAGAGCTGACGCCACTAATTCCCGGCGATCGTCATTTCCTCAACCAGCAGGGACCCGCAGCGGATGCCGCCGCGTGTATCCTGGTCGTTGCCGATTCCCACAATGCGCGGGTACAGCTCGCGAAGGTTGCCGGCGATGGTGATCTCGTGCACGGGATACGTTATTTCGCCGTTCTCGACCCAGTGTCCGACAGCGCCGCGTGAATAGTCGCCGGTAACGCCGTTGACGCCCTGCCCGATAAGCTCCTCGACAAGCAGGCCCGTGCCCATCTGGCGCAACAGCGCCGCCCTGTCGTCGATATTGCCGGGCACGACAAGGTTCTGAGCACCGCCGGCGTTCGCGGTGGTCTCGAGGCCGAGGCGACGCGCCGAGTAGCTGCTCAGCACGTATCCCTGCAACCGACCTTCGCTGACGACGTCCCGGTCATAGGTCGCCACACCCTCAGCATCGTAAGGTACGCTCGCCATACCCTTTGGGATGTGTGGCCGCTCCTGGATATCCACGAATCCGGGAAACACTTGGTCGCCGGCCGCGTCGAGCAGGAATGATGCTTTCCGATACTGTGCTCCACCAGCAATCGCCCCGATTGCGTGACCGATAAAGCCACGCGCCAGCTCCGGGACGAACAACACGGGAGCGCGGGTGGTTTCGATCTTGCGTGCGCCAAGCCGGGCTACGGCCCGGCGAGCGGCCTTCTCCCCAATCGTGGCAACATCATCGAGGTCAGCGGCGTCACGCGACGCGCTGTAGAAGTAGTCGCGCTGCATTTCGCCGGCCTCCTCCGCCAATACAACGCAGCTGACACTGTGACTGGTCTTGGTATAGCTTCCTACGAAACCATGCGAATTGCCGTAGGCACGCGACCCACGATTCGTGTTCACCGTCGCGCCTTCCGAGTTACTGATGCGTTTGTCGTATTCCAGCGCATGACGCTCACACTCTATCGCGAGATCGATCGCGGCTGACGCCTCAATCGTCCAGGGAAAATCGATCTCGAGTTCGCGTATGTCCCGACACATCAGCGCGGCATCGGCGAGGCCCGCGTACTTGTCCTCGGCAGTATGGCTCGCGAAACTCGCCGCTTTTGCGACAGCCTCGCGGATCGCTGCGGGGCTGATATCGGACGTGCTCGCGTTGCCCTTGCGCTGATTCCTGTAGACTGTGACACCGACTCCGCGATCGTTGGTGAACTCGAGGTGTTCCACGTCACCCAGACGGGCAGTCACCGAAAGCCCCGTATCCTGGCTGACCGATACCTCGGCCTGATCCGCGCCCAGCTGGCGCGCCTCTGCGAGAGCCAGCGTCACGAGATCCTCGAGTTGCTGACGATCCAGAGATCCTGTCGAATCCTCACCCATGTCGTTCGTTTTCCTACTCGATCAGACTGTGACTTGCGCACAGGCAGTGATAGACTGCGCCGCCCCAAGCGGGCCGATGGTGTGGAGTAGCTTAGCCGGTGGTTGATTCAAAGCCCAGCAAAACCGCACTCAAGCGCGAACAGCAGGAGCTGCAGAAACTCGGTGAGAGCTTGATCGGGCTGAGTCCTGAACAGCTCGACGCGCTGCCGCTCGATGAACGCCTGCGAGATGCCGTGCATGAGGCCAGGCGAATCCGCTCGAACAACGCGCTCAGGCGTCAGCGGCAATATATCGGCAAACTGATGCGGCAGATCGATGTCGACCCGGTTCGCGACGCAGTGGCGCGAGTGACCAAAAAAGCGAGCGCGGACAAGCGGCTGTTTGCGAAAGCCGAACGCTGGCGGGAGAGAATCCTCCGCGAGGGTGTGCAGGGCGTCGAAGCGTTTCGCGTCGAAACCGGCGCCTGCGCTGAGGAACTGTCTCGTCTGATCGACGAACACGAGCGTGCCGGAAATGAAAAGCTGCGGCGTGCGACGCGCCGCAAGATCTTCAGGGCCATCAACGACGTGCTGGTGGCCCGGCAAACGGGTGATAGAATTTCGCAATGAGTATCGATGTCGGCATTATCATGGGGTCCCGCTCCGACTGGGACACCATGCGTCACGCGAGCGACACGCTGGAAAGCCTGGGCGTGTCTTTCGAAACACGCGTCGTCTCGGCGCATCGCACCCCGGATCTGCTGTTCGAGTACGCAGAAGCAGCGGTTGGCCGCGGCCTGAAAGTGATCATTGCGGGCGCCGGTGGTGCGGCACACCTGCCAGGCATGACAGCGTCCAAAACCCGGCTCCCGGTGCTCGGCGTGCCGGTGCAGTCCAAAGCGCTCAGTGGCATGGACTCATTGCTGTCAATTGCGCAGATGCCGGCCGGCATTCCCGTGGGCAGCATGGCTATCGGCAAGGCAGGCGCGATTAACGCCGCTCTGATGGCCGCGGCTATTCTCGCAACGACGGACGCCGAAATCGCCGCAGCGCTCGACGAGTTTCGGACGAACCAGACCGATAAGGTTCTGGCCAATCCCGACCCCAGCGTCTAGGCGACATGCGCATTGGCATAATCGGCGCCGGGCAACTCGGCCAGATGCTCGGATTCGCCGCCGGCGATCTCGGGTTCGAGTGCATGTTCGTCGATCCATCGGAGTCCCCTCCCGCTGCAGACTGCGGTCTGGTAATTCGCGCGCCGTTTGACAGTCATGAAGCTCTCAAGATGCTCGCTGAAGAGTGCGACATCGTTACGTTCGAATTCGAAAACGTACCGGTCGAGGCAATGGAAGACATCAAGGACAAGGTGCCCATCTATCCGCCACCGGCTGCGCTGCGGCATGCCCAGGACCGACTGGCGGAAAAGCGCCTGTTCGAAACGCTGGGTATACCACTCCCCGGATTCAGAACGGTGGATACTCGCGAAGACCTCGACACTGCGGCGGAGCAACTCGGGCTGCCGCTGGTGCTGAAAACACGCCGCCTGGGCTACGATGGCAAGGGCCAGTTCGTCATCAAGGATGCCTCGCAGCTCGACGCGGCCTGGACGAAGCTGGGCGGCAGCGAGTTGATTGCTGAACAGTGGGTGCCCTTCGACTTCGAGGTATCCGTAATTGGCGTACGCAACGTCGATGGCGACACGGACGTGTATCCATTGGTCCGAAACCAGCATCGTGACGGCATCCTGCATTGCTCGCGTGCGCCCGTCGATGAGCCGACGCTATCTGAACTCGGCAGCGAGTATATGCGGCGCATGCTCGACGAGCTCGACTACGTCGGCGTACTTGCTCTGGAGTTGTTCGTTCTGGGCGATCGCCTGCTCGCCAACGAATTCGCGCCGCGCGTGCACAACTCCGGCCATTGGACGATCGAGGGCGCCGAAACCAGCCAGTTCACGAATCACCTGCTTGCGATCTGTAACCGCACGCCGGGGCCGACGCACGCTCGTGGCCACGCCGGCATGCTCAACCTGATAGGCACGATACCCAGTTCAGCCCGGTCGCTCACGACCGGTCACCTGCATGACTATGGCAAGGTGCCGCGCGCTGGCCGCAAGCTCGGGCACGTCACCGTAGTAGCGGAAACCGCGTCGGAGCGTGACCGACAGCTTCGTGAAATCGAACATATTGTGACGCAGTCCACGGGCACGGCCGGCACCGTTTCATAGCCGCTGGCGCCGAAAAGCAGGTAAACTGCCCAAAAAGCACCAGATATGTCGTATCTCGAGCACTTCAATCTTGAGGAACAGCCCTTCCGGCTGACGCCTGACCCCGAGTTCCTTTACTGGAGCAAGCAGCATGCGCGCGCAAAAGCGTACATGGAGTCCACAATCTGGCTGGCTGACGGATTCGTGGTCATCACGGGTGAAATCGGCTCCGGCAAGACAACGTTGCTGCAGTCGTTCCTGTCCGAACTCGAGGACGACGTCGTCTACGCGGTCGTTTCGCAGACCCAGCTTACGCCCACCGAATTCCTCCAGGCCGTGCTGACCGAATTCGGTTTCAAACCGTTCAACAAGCGCAAGGTCGAGTTGCTCGACATGCTCAACATGTACCTGATCGAGCAGTACTCGAGCGGCAAGAAAGTCGTGCTCATCGTCGACGAGGCGCAGAATCTCTCGAAAAAGGTGCTGGAAGAAATCCGTATGTTGTCCGGCATCGAGACCCATAAGGAGAAAGTCCTGCGCATAATCCTGGCGGGACAACCCGAGCTCAAGAACACACTGGAGTCACCGGGGCTCAAGCAGCTCGCGCAGCGCGTGCGCCTGCGTTTCCATATCGGCCCGCTCGATCGTCGCGAATTGCGGGAATACATCGAGTGCCGGCTCGAGATTGCAGGCCGCAGCGACAAGAGCCTGTTCGCCGACAGCAGCTATGATGTCATCTACCGGTATACTGGCGGCATTCCGCGCCTGATCAACACGCTTTGCGATACCGCTCTGTTGTGCGCGTTCGCGGACGACAAGCACATCGTGGGCGACCCCGAGGTCGCCGCTGCCATTGACGAACTGAACTGGCAGGAGCACGAGAGCCTGTCGGGTTTCTACACGCAGCTCGCTGCAAGGCCGGCAATGAATGCGGCGCCAGAGGACGTTACCCGGATCGAGGTGCGGTCAGATGGCGAAACGGTCTCCGTGCAGTCGTTTCCCGAGGGCCGGGTAATCATCGGCCGATCTCCGGATAACGAGGTGTACATCAAGAGCAAGTTCGTCAGCCGTCACCATGCACAGCTCATCACTGATCCCGAGGGATGCACGATAGAAGACCTGAACAGTACGAACGGCGTATTCCTCGGTGAAAGACAGATAAAAAAGTATCGCCTGCGTGACGGAGACATCGTCTCCGTTGGCGTGCACGAACTGGTCTATCAAGATTTACGACAGGAAGATCCTCTCGAGGACCAGATCGAGGAAACCGACGAAGACGCCGACGGTGAAATCGATGATGAAGGCGAGGTGGCGAGTCAGTAATCCTGCCGCTGCGTTGCGCGTTTGTCGGTTGCCCGGTAGTCACGTCGCTTGAGCAAGACCACCAGCCCCGCAACCAGGCAAAACAATCCAACTGTGAAACAGATTGTCGGCCAGTGCCAGTGATTGACGTACAGTGAACCCGCCAGGCAGATCGCGCCGGCGACGAGGTAGAAATACGGCAGGCTTTCGTAGATCGGTTTCGAAATCCACATAGCTCTTGTTGTTTCCGCTTCCGGGCAGTTCATTGTCCATAGTCGGGACCCGTTGTCCAGTTACAGAAATGCGAAAACCCGCTCGTAGCGGGTTTCGCAAGTATCTGATTACGTTGAATACGGTTTAGTGGCGACCGACGCCAAAGAGCCGGAGCACCCGAGACAGAATGGAATCGGTCAGACCGTCCACCGCCAGGTCGGGTTCGAAATCCTGCCGCTCATTGCGGATCCCCTGCACGAATGCCTGCGATTTGGCGTCCATATCGTGTTCTGTAATTGTGCTTTCGAAAGCCATCGTCCAATCCCTCCTTAGAGACGGGACAACCGTACTTCAAACATAAGTCGATTTCGGTGAGGCGTCTCACAGACAGAGCCGTGAACTGAGGCCACTGCGGCTTATGTAAATCTGTTGGAGCGCCGCTCGAGGCG